>Ga0075163_10005511_pt1 | contig 16865 bp, 13 predicted proteins | sample JI1023141ADNA_FD_71478 | JGI IMG/M metagenome (GOLD analysis project Ga0075163, IMG submission 71478) | Wastewater effluent complex algal communities from Wisconsin, to seasonally profile nutrient transformation and Carbon sequestration -... | ecosystem: Engineered > WWTP > Effluent > Algae...
TTGAAGGACGAAAAATCACTAACTGGCATAATTGGTGCTAAAAAAGTCTCCGCTACAGACACTACAAAAGTAGATTCATTGATGGAAGAATTGGCTGCTAGATTAACTCTCGAGCCGACAGATTACAGCAGACAGATTAAAGTAAAAACTCCAGCTGGATATGATTTTAGAGAAATTACACCAGAAGATACTAGACTAGAGATTGCTCTAGGCCTACAAAAACGCGGGAATCTAACCGATGATGAATTAATCACAATTCTTGACCAATCTAACCAGTATGAAGAAATTATGATTACAATAGATAATAAAGCCGAAGTGATTATTGTAAATACTGTCTTGCCAGCACTTGAAATTATAGTAGGTGCAGATGGAGAACCAAATGACTTCTTCTTTAACAAAGACGGTACAGCAACAGATGCATATATAAAAGTAGACGAAGAACTTACTAAATTATTAGACGAAATTGACAACCCATTAATAAGAGAAAAAGTTCTTCGCAATATTGATAAAGATTTGCAGGAAACTCTAGATGTTGCAAATGGTATTGTTATAGAACGTCGTGCCGCTAACCCAGTTCCAATACCTACTGTTGACAAGGATCAACCACTAGTAGGACAGCTATTAGTTGATGCAAATAAACGAGCATCCGATATTAGAAAATTACAAATCGGTATTTCTACTAGTAAAAAAATCCTAAAGAAGAGTAATCAGTATGAAATTGCAATCGATGAATACAAAAAGCTCATTGCAGAAGAAGTAGCAAATTACAATAAAACTCGTAAAATCGGAGACCTAGAATATAAAGAGACTCGTGAGGGTATGTCTGCAGTAAACGGTCTAAAGGTATATGTTGATACATTCTACTTAGGAAAAAAGAACGATAAACCAGTAGATATCGCAAATTACAGATCAAGAGTAGTCGATTCTCTACAAAAAATTGTTAGCCCAGCTGACGCTAAAGCAGCTCCTAAAGCTACAGATACTGATAAAGCCAAAGCACAAGAACGTGAAGACAAGATTAACAAATTCGCAGTAAATATTAGCGGTAAGGCTATAGAGTTGGCTAAAACTAAAACACACGAAGAAGTTACTAGTGGCTTTCATGGATATGTACGTGATAAAGCAACAGAATTCTATGATAATCCAGATAACGTAAAAGTAATATTTAGCGAAACTGATCTTGGAGTAGCATTACTTAGGGGTCTTGGATTTTACCTTGATAGCGCCTACCAGGGTTTGAGCGATAAAGATCGAATTGCCAAGAAAAAAGCTGGCATACAAGAATTGAACGAGATTCTAAAAGAATTCGAACCAGTACCAGTACCTACAGCACAACCTAAAGGACGAATCGCAAGAAGTGCTAACTGGTTAGGTGCTACAAGCCGCAACGTAGTCAACAAGGTTAGGAAATAACAGAATACGGCCAACTATAATTGCATAAAGCTTATGTATATTATAAAAAGTCTTGACATTTATACGTGCTTGTGGTAAAGTGATAGAGAAATAAGTTTAGGTGGAATCAAACTTTTAAGGAGAAAATGATATGGACAATTTACAATTATCAATTCAGGAAACTGAAACAATATGGAAGTCTTTACGGGCTACTCCAGCGATCGAAGTATTGCAACGACCACGTTCAGGCAATAGATTGATCGCAATGACAGCATTTGCACTTGCTGCTACAGGTATTGGTGCTGGATTCATTGACGGTGATAATAGCGACACTGTTTCAGCAGCTATGGTAGATCCTGCTGCTGTTGAAGTAGAAGCGACAACTGCTGAAACGTCTGCAGTTGAAGTCAAAAGCGCTACTGCTGCAACAACTACATCAACTACCGAGGTTGCGACAACTACAACAGAAAAGGCTAAAACTCCTACAGATCTAACTTTGTCTCGTTCAGAAATGGCTAAGATTAAAAATGATGTTGAGGCTCTTTCTGATGAGAATATCGCACTTACATACTGGAACAAGTTTACTGGTTCTGGACGTGAAGTCGGTAAATTCGAAATTTCTAAAGAACACCCAGAAGATTCTAAAGAAAACTTCTATACTGATATTCGTATTAACCCAGCTACACTTGCATACTACGCAACTTGTCTAGACAGGGCAGTCCCTAACTATGATAACTGTGCAGAAAAAACAGACGAAGACGGTGCATACGTACTAGACAAAGCCGGCAAAGTATTACTAGAAGAAATCAATGTCATGCCTATCCGCGACAAAGCAGAACTTGCAGAAGAAACCATCGCAATATTAGAAAAGATGAACTTTGACGGAATCGACATTCATAACGGTAATTACATGACAATGCGGGCAATAATTGACAAAGATGGAAAAATCATTGGATTTGAGCAGTCAACTAATAATAGAGTTAACGACCCACGTCTAAACTTCAGCTATGTTGATAAAGATGGTAATGTCCAGGTTATGGTTATCCGTGCTTGTTCACAGATAACACAAGACACTCCACCTGAAGAAGAAACTCCACCTACAACTGCAACTCCTACAACAACTACATCGACCACAACCACAGTTCCAGTAGTAACTACAACCACAGCTCCAAGTACTACCACAACCACAGTTAGACCGACCACTACTACAACTGCACCTAGTACAACTACAACGACTACTCACGTAACTACAACCACAGCTCCAGTTGTAACTACAACTACTGTTAGACCAACTACTACTACAGCGCCAAGTACTACTACAACAGTTCCTCACACGTCATCAACTCGTCCGGAAGCTACAGTACCTGCAAGCTCAGTACCAGTTCAAGGACCAGGTGCCGGTGGTGAGCCAGATCCTGACAACAATCCAAATAACAATGTTACAACAAGTGTAACAAGCACTACTACGACTGTTCCAACCACTACTACACGCCCTCCAATTTCAGCCCCACCAAGTGTCACTTCAACAACTTTAGGACCAATAATCGTTAGTTAACTAACGGATAGGAATATAGGAGAAATATCATGAAATTACGAAATATGTTTAACCGACTTACTAAACGAACAAAGATAATGGCGAGTGTTGCATCTGCTCTAGCAGTCATTGCAATACCTGTAGCTGTTTATGCAGGATACGGTCCAAACGGCGCTGACCGTGTGATCTTCGATTTCAAAAATCCTGCACAACGAGAAGGTGCGTTTGATGCACCAAGGTTCAATAGCTATATAAATACAAACGTATATGGTGATGAACGAGCATTTGTAGACGCAAAAGAGTGCGTTACCAATGGCCCTGCTTGCTACCAAAACGGTCCTGCAGGGGGATACAAAGACCAACAGCCAGTTAGTGTTGGTAAAGAATACATAGTACGTGCGTATGTGCATAACATCGCAAACCCAAGTACAAACGATAACCCAGCAACTCCAGGAACAAACGATGGTGTTGGTGTAGCCAAGAATGCAAGAATTAGATTTGAACTTCCTGATACGGAAGGTGTTGCTAACGGATTTACAGCTCAAGCTCGTATTACCGCTGACAATTCAAAACCTAAAGAAGTATATGATACTGTGGATTTACTTAATCCAAATGAAGATTTTAATGTTTCTTATGTACCTGGTTCTGCATACATCTTCAACGCATCTCACACAAATGGTTTGCAGTTAAGTGATGAAATTATGAGTCAAAACGGTACTAAGCTTGGTGATAAAACAATGGATGGCGTATACCCTGGTTGTTTCGAGTTTTCATCATTCGTAGTTATACGTGTTAAAGTTACTGCTCCAGCACTAGAAATACAAAAACTTGCATCAACAGTAGAAATGCCAGCTATGGCCGACACAGCTGAATCAGTCACTGTTAAAAGAGGTGAAAATGTATCATGGAGAATTAACTACAAGAATAGTGGGTCACTATTTGCAGACGACGTTGTTATACGAGATGAACTACCTGAGGGGCTAGAATTAGTACCTGGTTCAATAAAGCTAACAACTGCAAAAGGAACTGATACAATTCCTGATGAAGCAATTTCAAAGGGAAGTGGCGGATTCCATGTCGGTGATTACTCACCGGAAGGTAATGGAGTCGTTAGATTCACTACAAAGGTAGTAACTAAGCCAGAGGTCTGTGAACTAACAAACGTAGCATTTGTAAAAGCAAAAAACGTTAAAGGTGAACCATCTGATACTGCTAAAGTTGTGATTAAAGATTGTGAAGAAACAAAGGCTCCAATTTACGCTTGTTCAGACCTAGTGTTCTCACTAGTAAAAGACAATACCTTTAAATTCACCGCATCTTCGATAGCAAAAAACGGTGCAACTACAAAACACTATGCATTCAATTTCGGTGATAACACAGAAGTACTTGTAACAGACAAAGCAACAGTAGAACACACTTACGCAAAGCCTGGCAATTATGTAGCATCTACTGATGTAACATTCAATGTTGGTGATACGTTAGCAACAGATTCTAAGAACCCTGATTGTGTTGCTAAGGTTAGCTTCGATGTCAAAGGTGTGACGACTATTCCTAACACTGGTGCTGGTAGCACGGTAGCGATTATCGTTACTGCGGTTGCAACAATTGGTGCTTATGCTCACAGAGCATTCACACTAAAGCGCCAGTAGTACGACTTCGGGTGGGAAGCCTGTGGATAACCACTAGCTTTACGACAAAATCTATATTACTATAGATTCAGGTTTCAAAGCCGAGCATTCATGACTGACCGCTCCAAACTACAAACCAAATAAAAATCGAATCAAAACAAACAATATCTATAAGGGCCGTATAGAATTGTTTGATACGCCCCCTAATCCATATTTGGGTAAGGGGGCTATTGCATTTAACAGGATATTTAAACAGTAATACTTGCTACTTGCTTCTTTCTACTTGATACTCATACCTATGCTGGAACCTTATGAGAAGAAAAATATAATATTTATCGACACCGAGTTTACGGATCTTGACCCCTATAAAGGTGAATTGTTATCTGTTGGTATCGTCAAACTAAACGGCGAAGAATTATATATAGAGCTAGAATATGACGGGGAAGCGACTGACTGGGTCACGAAACATATATTGCCAACTCTCACTCAGCCCAAATTGAGCAGGGAAGAAGCTAGCGAGGCTATCCGGGAATTTTTGGGCGACACTCTACCGTTCGCTGTTGGGTTTGTGGATAATTACGACGTCATATACCTGACAAAGATTTTTGGGGCAGGGAAGCTTCCCTTCCGTTGGATGACGATTGATTTTGCTTCAATTCTGTTTGCTATAGGTGTTAATCCAGTCAAATTCATGGCAGATACAAGCGGAGCAAAGGCTTTCTACAGGAAACTCGGGATCGATTTGAGAAACTATCGTCAGCATCAAGCGCTAGATGATGCAAAGCTTCTTAGGGATGTGTGGCTAAAAATCTTTGAACAATAGAAATTTTTAGCTCACTTCCCTTTTTGCCTATGCGTGTGGTGGTGCAGATTCAATTTGGGCAATAGATTTGTTCGCTTGATGGCCTTGTTCGTCTACATCATATACAAGTATTTGCCCAAAGAGCATTTCCAGATCGCCGACATTTTCGTCAGAAATTGATTCGATGTATTTCATAAGTGCACGGATACTGTTACCGTGGGCGACAATAATAACGTTTTTGCCAGAGTGTAGTAGCGGAATAATTGTTTGTTGGTAGAATGGCACAACTCTTCCGTAGACCATTCTTAGCGTTTCGCCGTTCGGTATCGGCGTGTCCCAGCCACGACGGATTGCATTCCAAGTTTCTTCACCTACTATTTCTTTCATTTCCCATTTGTTCTTGCCGGTATAGTCGCCGTAATCACGCTCGTTAAGTGCCGATTCTCTAGTTATGTCCACATCAAACATCTGTGATGCGTCTAGAATTCCCTCAAGGGTTTCTCTGGTTCTAATCTGTTCTGAACAATAGGCAATATCAATTTGGATATTGAGTTCTTTGACTCTTCGTCCCAGCTGGCCTGATTCATGGAAGCCTTTTTCACTCAAGTGAATGTCTCTAATGCCAGTCCACTGTCCGGTGGCATTCCATTCTGATTCTGCATGCCTGACTACTACTAGCTTTCCTACTGGTTTTTTGATCGCCACTACTTTGTTGGGGGTATTACCATACCAATAATCTATGATATTTTGGGCTGTGGTTGAGTTGATACGTTGCACCGCTTCAATGGTGTTGAAGGCGTTGTGAGGACTAATTATGACATTCGGGAGCTTTTTCAGTAGTGAAATCTCGACACTATGACGTAGTAGGTCAGATGGAATTTCGTGACTTCGTAGTAGTGTGACTTCTTCATGTTGGTTAAGTAGTGCTTCGCCCTCTACGACGTCCAATGCAGCTCCGCCTAGGTGACCGTTTTCAAGATCGTTGACTAGCGCCCCTGTATCTACAATTTCTCCACGGGCAGTGTTGATCAAGATTGCGCCTTTTTTCATGCTTGCCAGTCGTTCGGCGTTCAACAAATGATGAGTTGATGGCAAATACGGTGCATGAATTGTCACAAAGTCTGAATTAGCCAATAATTCTTCTAATGAAACATATGTAAAGTTGAGAGTTTCTTGCAGTTCTGGTTTAGGAAAGGCATCGTAGGCGATTACTTTCATAGAAAAACCGTTTGCAATCCTGAGCGCATATTGACCAATATGCCCTGTTCCTATAATTCCGATAGTTTTGCCTGATAGATCACTGCCAAGTAATGATGGTTGATCTGTCTGCGAATCAGCGCCATCAAGTATTTTTGGTAGTCGCCGGGTCAGCGCCAGCAGAAGTGTAAATGCATATTCTGCAACGGTCGATTCTCCGTATGTCGGCACATTTACTACAGTAATTCCGTGTTCATTCGCAGCCTCTAGATCAATATTATTAAATCCAGTTGAACGACAGGCAATTAGCTTTAGGTTTGGCATAGCTTCCATCATTTCTCGGTCTATTTGGCTGGAAACAAAAACCGACACTACCTCAGCTTCAGGAACTATATTATTAAGGGATATTTTTTCATCTACAAATTCCCAATGATGGTCTGTGTCTTTGAGCGCGTTAGTTAACTGTGCACGGTCAAGCTCTGTTGCGTCATAAAAATAAATTAATGCCATTATCGCTTTATTATACATAAGCAGTATTAGAATAAATAATATTTTATAGGGCTACGGTTGCATTTAAAAATTCCTGTAATATACTTATGCTTGAATGGTATAAACAAAGAATTTAAAATTTGGATAAAAAAGGGAAATCGGGCGCACGATGGACTGTAAAAATAGTAGAGTAAATAAACTTATCAACTTGAAGACGTTGTCTATTATAAGTGTAGCGGTGATTTGTGTTTTGTTGTTAAGACATCCTGTTTCGGTTTCTGCGGCCTCCAACAACAACGACTGCACACTAGACGGAAAGCAACTTATATTTGAACGGGATTACGGAGACGCTTTTAGATTTAATGCTCAGTCCGACAGCGTAATTGATTCACAGTGGTACTCTTCTGCCGCAGGACACGGAGTAGCAGCTGATGTATCACAAAATAAACTGTTTGTGCAAAGTGGTAACGATATTCTTGTGAAGAATCTAGTAACCGGGGCAGACATCACTACAATAACTACGGGGTTATCGCTGGGATTTTCAGGAATAACCGGTGCTTACAATGGTTTCGTATATGTCTCTGCCTTTAATGCAATTGCGAAAATAGATACTTCTACAAATGCTATAGACTCGGCTTTTATTACGGGAACTGGTGCTGCGTCTATGGGGCTGACAATCGGCCCAGACAATATGCTTTATGCAGTGGATAATTCAGTGAACCCTGCTAACATCAATAAATACGACCCTGTTAGTGGCTCATTGACTGGTATTTTTATAGACGGCTCGACAATACCTTCTGCCGGAGTCATTGGATTAGAAGGAATAAGTTTTGGGCCAGACAACAACCTATATCTAGCAAATAGTGGCACCGAGGTTTACAGGTTTAATGGAACAAGTGGAGCGTTCATAGACACGTTTTTTACTAACTCCGGCGGCTTAACTTGGTCGATAGCTTTTTCACCAAATAGTGGGGATATGTATGTAGTTAGTATCATTGGCGGAGATAATATCGTAAAAGTTACACAAGCTGGTGTAGCGACGGTAATTACTGGTACGCCTGGGGCAAAAAGTGTTCACATATTGCCTACTGCACCCTGTAGCTATTCTCTTGGTAACAGAGTGTGGATTGACTACACGCTACCAGGTGCACCAACAAATAATGACGGAGTCATGAATAGCACTGAGCAACCACGGCAATCGGTTTCGGTTACCCTACTAGACGGTTCAGGTATTCCTGTAGATAATCCAAACATCATAGGAACACAAGACTATGTTTTGAGCACTGATTCGCAAGGTTATTATCGCTTTGATGGACTAGATACAGGGACGTATAAAGTTCGGATCAATTCAAGTAATTTTGGTGCCAGTGCAAGCTTAGAAGGGTACCTTAGCAGTGGCGGTGCCAGTGCGACATTTTTAACAGCTGATAATGCTACTGACCATGGCATAGATACTTATACTCCTGAAATTGACGGAGTTGTTAGCAATTCCGTAACGCTTACGTCAAGTAATACGTTGTCCGACAAAGATGTAGGAGCAGTTGGAGCAGGGGATAACGCGACGCTAGGTGACGTCACCGATAATTTAACAGTAGATTTTGGGTTTATCCCGGCTTCTCGTCTTGGTGATTATTTCTGGATAGATGCAAACAAAAATGGCTTGCAAGATAGCGGTGAATTACCGGTACAAAATGTTGCCGTGACGTTACTTGATAGTTTTGGTGTTGCAGTCAGTGGATATAGCCAGCAAAATACTGATGCGCTTGGTGCGTATCATTTCCTTGTATATCCCGGTACTTATAAGATTCGTTTTACTAATTTACCAAATAGTTATGTCCTTACAACGCAAAATTCAAGTTCCAGTGAGACAAATACGTCAAAAGCCGACAGTGACGGTGTCACAATAGGCGTGTCTGTATCGTTGGGTGATTCTTATCTAAATCTGGACGGAGGTATAGTTTTAGGTGATACGACAGTTGTATCTACGCCCAATCCAACCGTACTTCAAAGTACAGGCGAAAATGTATTATTGCAGTTCATGGTGGGACTAGGAATAATTACTTCTGTAATTGCTAGCAACGTAAATATCCAGAGCAAGAAGCTTATAGAAAATTAATAACTACAAAATAGCTATTTTTGTAAGTCAAGTTTAAGTGCTTTATTTAACATAAGCAGTATGAGAAAATAAAATTAGCGCATAAATAAAGTAGAATGATAGTGCAAGTCACGCCAGACCAAGAACCCCAAGCTCATTAAAAATTAAGGATAAATGATGAATCCACAAGAACCACAAGTAACACCGTCGCAACCATCAATACCAGAGCCAACAGTTGTTAGTAGCGTTACAATTGATGGAGCTGTACAGCCACCAGAACCGTCACAAACTCAACAGTTCTCACAGTCACTAGGTAGCCAGAAAAAACCCGATAAACTCAGCCCACCAGTGGCAGCGCAGGTACTATATGCGTTTGGTTTTATCGGGCTTATCCTTGGTTTGTATTCTTCATTCCTGATCTATAGCGCAGGTAGCTTTGTGTCCTTTTCGACCAAACTATACGGAGTTAATTTTCAAAATCTTCAAATTCTTGCGATATTCACGGCAGTTGTCACAATAGCCAACTTTACATTAATCAATTTTATAAGAGCTGGAAAGCGTTGGGCGTTAGTCGCCTTTACAATCCTGTACGTATTCGGATTGATTACAAGCCTGTTAGATAAATCGCTAGTTGGACTAGCATTGATTATGCAGTTATTATGGTTAGTTCTTCTTATCACACTTTGGTCAAAGAACAGAGATTATTTCAATAAGTAAGGATTAAGCCATAAAACTATAAAATGGATTAACAATTAAAGCGACGGTTATATGCATTACGAACTCCAAATATACTTGGACTAAGCTATAATTTACTGCAGCTCCTAAACATCAGCTATGAACGATCAGATTTAAAAATTATTTTTATCTTTTTTAGAGTTCGCTATTTACCCGCCTTCGTTTAACAGCGCAGTATACTTTAGCATTATTTATTCTTGGTTATTATTAATACTCAATATACGGAACTAAGAATATGCAAAGAACTGAAAATAGTAGCGCACCTACTGCAATTGCGAACTTCTTTTTGTTGGTTTGAGGTACGCCGTTCGCATAGAAATACCATAAAAAACCTAGGAATACATAGCAATATGATCCGAAAATAAAGATGCAAAAATATATTAATTGAGCCTGGACTGGGGCAGCCGCTGCAAAGGCCGTACCAAGTGTTAGCATGAATAGTACCGGGAACACACTAACCGCAGCGATAACCGTGTAGAGAATCGTTGTTAATAGTAGAAGCTTATTTTTTGGGGCTATATAGTAATTGTTCATTGTAGGTTTTTCCATATTATTAATTTGATGGTAGAAGATAATCTTTTACTGCCTCGCTTAGCAAAGGGAATTCATTTTAGAAACCAAGTACCCAGATCTACTGGACTGCGAGTATTGTACCACCTATTTTACTCCCGGATTGTACTATCTCGGCCGTTATCTTGCGAGAGGTTTGTTGATTATAATGTAATTAGATCACTGTTATAATTACAATTAATGACACGTAAAACACTTAAAAAAGTAATTATCATTGGCGCACTAGTATGTATTCTGATTTTAATTTACGTATTGGTTGCAATAAACAACAACAAAAAAGATGATTTATACGCATCATTTCCAGCCAAACTAGAGTCATATTACGATAAAAACGGTTCGTACCCGCTAAGCCTTGCACAACTGGAAGGGGTAGCTTTAGACGATGTGGCAAAAGGTACAGACATAATATATCGTGTAGGCGATCGAACTGGACGCTATTTCTATAGTTACGATGCCGAACCTGCCACAGATGATGAATCTATTGACATGTGTCTATACGAGATTGATTTTCAGACTACAGACTCTTTTGGTCTGAACCCAGGAACAGAAAAGAGCTATGATAATAGTCACTGTATGTAGTGTCCGATGTATATAACTATTAAAAAAGCTAATTGCCTGCGGTTTTCTAACGTGCTAATGTACAGGCTATGAATCAAGACGTAGTACTTTTAGAAGTTGAAGCAGTTTTCAGCAAAAGTGTATTTTTTCGAGCACAAGACTATTATGGTAAATTGAAATTTATGGTTGACGGGAGTGTCGTCTTTAACGGCACCGGTAAGACCTTTTTATTGAAAGATATAGTCAAGGACCTGAAATTCAACGATAACCTTAGCACAATAGAAGTTTTTTATCCTCGAAATGTCAGATTAGTCGATAACAATACAACATATAATTTTTGGGTTGGGCAACAATATCGAAACGAATACGGTATTACCTCTACAAAAGACTATGCCATACAGGTAATAGGGGGAAATGCGGCGAGTGTTGTCAACTCCGGACTAAAAGCAACTAATAATGAGCAATTACTTAGGGACATTACCGCTACACTTAATTCTGCACCAGCGTTTCAAAGAACGTTTGTCACGAAAGAGATTAAAGGTGCAAAGACAAGTAAAGTTCTTTTAGGTCTATCGCTCAGCTACTTGATATATGGTGCAATTATTTTGATTTTTCTAACAATACTAGTTGTATCTGTTAATAAAAAACTAAACTTTATATAATTCTTTGCCTTGGAATAATTCACAACATTTAAATTATTAATCCCTCACGAGCAACGAGACTGCAATTAATTGAGGCTCGTTTTAATGTATGGGTTTTTATAGACTGTCGTAGGGTTGGCTATGTATGTTCGCAAGATGTAGCTGGAGCAACTTCCGCTATCACAGTCGTAGGGTAAATATTGCAAGTGCGCGCCATCAGCAATAGGATCGGCCGTTGCTTCGGCAGTGGTTTTATCTGCTGATATTATAATTGTGATCGGTTTGCCTGTTTCGTCATTCAATATTTTGGTATCTATGCCGGGGAATGTTGCCGAACTGTCTGTTGCAATGTTTGCTGGATATTCGTAATTTTCATTAAAATATTCTTCAAGCTTAAGGTGTAGTGAACTAATTTTTGCACGATTATCCGCATCTGTAACTTTACTGTCTGTGGTTGGTTTTTCTGATTCGCTTGTGCTAACAGAATCTGATGACGAGTCATTGCTTTTTTTATCATTGTCTTTTGAGCTAATAAGTGCAAACGTAATACTGCTAATGATTAGTAATAGAGCAACAACCAAAATAACTACAAGTAGTAGTCTGGATTTTTTTACTGGCAATACAGGCAACTGTCCAACGGGCTGGCTAATAGGAGGTACTATTGCTGGATTAGTTTGTTGCATAGGCTGCGGTTGTATAGTTGGCCGTTGAACTGGTTGCGGCTGCTGGTTAATGTCATTTTGTGGATTCACTACAGTACTCCTTATGTTTGCCTAATGATAATACAGATGCCGACAATTGCAAAAACTATTGATTCGCTCAGATTTATCGTAGATACTGAAGCAACCAACTATTCTTATTCCAAAAAGGCCGAGTAACTTTCAAGCAAAAGACACCTTTCAAGAAAATTGAGCAATTCGAACTTTACTCTAGCATAAGCAGTATGAGATTATATGGTTATATTTATTTTGTTAAATTTTTAATGTGGTCAGGGGCTCTAAAGGGATGAAAATAGTAAAAATTGTTGCCAGACAGATTCTAGATTCTCGCGGGAATCCAACAGTAGAAGCCGATGTTTTTTTGGATAGTGGTGCATTTGGCCGGGCTGCGGTTCCGTCTGGTGCGTCAACTGGCGTGCATGAGGCTCACGAGATGCGTGATGGTGGCAAGGCGTTTGGTGGGCTAGGTGTCACTAAGGCTATAGCAAAAATTCACGAAGAAATAACGCCTATTCTGTTAGGGGAATTGGCAGATGACCAAAATCTTATTGATCAAAAAATGATTGATTTAGACGGCACACCTAACAAATCACGTCTCGGAGCCAACGCTATCCTTGCAGTCTCGCTAGCCGTAGCACATGCTGCAGCAAAAGAGCGGGGAATAATGCTCTACAAACATATAAATGACATTGCACAGAATCCCAAAATGTCCCTACCGTTGCCAATGATGAATGTGTTGAACGGTGGCAAACATGCACTTGATTCTTCCGATTTTCAAGAATTTATGATTATTCCTGTCAGTGCAACAACCTACGCCAGTGCAGTACAGATAGGTTCAGAGATATTCCAGGCTCTGAAGCGTCGTATTCAAAGTAGCGATATGTCGACAGCCGTTGGTGATGAGGGTGGTTTTACCTATCCGGTTACAAATAATACAGAAATGTTAGATTTGCTTAGTTCTGCAACATTTGATGCTGGATATTTGCTTGGTACTGACATTGTTTTTGCTCTCGACACCGCCTCGTCGGAGTTTTTTGAAGATAATATGTACAATCTAAACTGCGAAAACAGAAGGCTGTATGGCTTGGGTATGGTGCAATATCTAGAAGACATATGTCGCAAGTACCAGGTAGTGTCTATAGAAGATGGTCTGTCCCAAGATGATTGGTTTGGTTGGACTGAAATGACCAAACGGTTTACAAATATTCAAGTTGTTGGCGATGACCTACTAGTTACAAATGTTGAAAGATTAGAAAAAGCTATCGCAGAAAAAGCTGGGAATGCTATTCTAATTAAGCCAAATCAGATAGGAACTTTGACTGAAACGATTAGAGCAATTGCAGTTGCAAAAAAGGCCGGATGGCGAACAATTGTATCGCATCGTAGTGGTGAAACAGAAGATGTGACTATTGCTCATATTGCTGTCGGCACCGGGGCAGGGCAGATAAAGACCGGTAGTTTGTCACGCAGTGAACGCACAGCAAAACACAATGAACTAATGCGCATAGAACAAATTGACAGTTCACTGAAATTACATAATCCATTCACGATAAAATAAATCAGTTTTAACGTAGACACTACCCCTGTTTCATGCTAATATATCTCTTGATTGATTTGCGTTTGTAGCTTTTCCAAATTCGAGAGAGGATTCTCGAATTTGATAGGAGGCGGCTTGATTAAATCATCTACAGGTGCCAAGAAACTTGTTTTGTTGGCAACTTGGATGAGATAATCATCACACGCCGACGTGGTCCCATCTTCTGAAGTGAGAATTGCCAGTGGCAAGTCGCAAGGAAACCTTCTTCTGAAAACTTGTTTTCAAGAACGCAAGTTTCGGGGTCGCCAAAGGTGACTAGGAAATCGGACCGATGTACGTATCGGCAAAAATAAACAACAATGCTAAAATAGTTTAACAATTTACGGTCCCATCTTCTAACGGTTAGGAAATCGGGTTTTCATCCCGGCAATACGAGTTCGATTCTCGTTGGGATCACCAATATAACAACCTCAGCAAATGCTGGGGTTTTTATATTGGATGTTACCCAAGAGAAACGAACTCGTACAGCGAGCTTGCGAGCGGCGAGTCGAAGTCCAAGTGAAGCCAGGAAGAAAGCGACTTGTCCGCCCTGGGGCGAAGGCATTTTCTTCTGGCAAGCTTGAAGCGCAACAGCTTGCTGTTATTCTCGTTGGGATCACCAACTAAAGCACCCACGTAAAGCGTGGGTTTTTTAGTTGGTCATTTTCAAAGAAAATGAAACTCGTATTGCCGGATCGACGCAGTCGAGGGCAATACAGTTCGCTAATCCCCCGTGGCTTATAGCCACAAAACGGGCGGATTATACCTTAGTATTCTCGTTGATAAGAGATTTATCAGTGTATAGCTAGTGCCACTAACCCCAGCAAAATCAATCCCATTCCTAGCCACTGTTTTGCAACAATTTTTTCCTTAAAGAAGAAAACTCCAATTAATACCATCGGCAGAACCTGAGCGCTTTTTACTGCACCAACATAGCCTGCGTTTGGTCCAATAATTTTTGCCTCGTAGGTTGCGAGCATATTGATAGTGTAGGTCACTCCAATAAAAACTAAAGCCCACCAGTGTGTCCGTAAATTATGCTTGACTAGACTTCGGTAACGTCCAATCTGCTTTTTTCTGCGGTGAAGTAGTTTTGCAGTAACCAGCAAAACAGGAATGGTTAACATCGATGAATAGAAATTAAATGTCGTTGGGTTACTAACATTTAACATGTTAACTTCTATGTTAGAAATAATTGCTCGTGTCAAAACCAATGTAAGAATAAACAGAAGAGCTAACCTGTTATTAGCATGTTTTTCGATATCTTTTGCTTTTGCCTTGTTCACAATATATGCACCTATAACAATTAGAACTGCCCCACCAATTCCAAAAATAGTCGGTACTTGACCAAGGATAAAATAAGCTCCAGCTATATTTCCGACTGCAACTAGTGACATCAAAGGTGCTACATAACTTATATCCGCCAGACTTAGCGCCTTAAAATAGCAAAAAACATCGATTGCCCCAAACACTACATACAGCGCCATTGTGCTCCAGAAGACGGGAGGTAAATCTGCGGGCAAATAGAAAGTAGCAAAAAAGAGCGATGCAATAATAAACGGAATAGCCATAGTCTGCTGTAACCAACTAAGGGTAGCAGCATCAATTCCTTTAGAGACTTGTTTTTCTGTTGAGCGCCTTGCAACCAACATTATCATCGCCAATAGCGCTAGTAAAAACCACATATAAATGAAGTATACGCTACTTAAACCACGGGATCTGGGAACTCAATATATTTCACAAGTTTGCAGTACAACAGTTTCACCAACTAGAGATGCGCTTTTGTAGTAGAATTGCCAGTTGTTATCATAGCCGACTGTATATAAACTAAGTATGTGATTAAAGATTTACTAAAACAACCGGTAGAACTACCTTCTGCACAGTTCATGATTATGTGCGTTTTGGGTATATTATTTTTTACCTCGATATTTAAATACCAAGATACAATATATCTAATTAATAAAACCGCAAGAAATATTACAGGCTCCGGCCAAGTGGTGATTGGGAACAAAAGCACCGATGACTCTGAGAAACAGTACGCCCAAAAATCACAGGAATCAAAAGTCATAAGTAATACAACTGCAAATGTGCAAACAATGATTATATGGGGATTTTTTGGGCTTGTTGTATATATATTCGCATATTCTTTTTTCATGGTTTTCATAAATCCATTAGAAAGCGATAACAAAGAATCTCATTTCGTCCATGCAAACAAAAAATATCTGCACACAAAAAGGATTTTGTGGTGTAGCACTATTGCAGTAGTTACTGCTATTTGCATCGGTTTGTGGACGATAGTTACAACCATGGTCATGCCCTATTACCAATTAATGATTTACGATTTCAGTTTGAGTACGACTTTGGTATTCACGTTATCGGTTGTGCTGTCGATGTTTGTCGTTGTAGGAATTAGGCTGGGTGCTAGGGTAATCATAAGGACATATTAAGCTTAGCAGGGTTCAATTATGTACAAATTATAAAAAATTAATAAAAAAAGATTGCATTTTATAAACACTAGCTATATAAATATGTGTATTAGAGTAGTAAATTGAGGGATAGTTTTGAGAGTAATAAAGAGACTTAAGAGTATTTCTTTAAGAAAACTATATGATAGTAATCTAAAGCGAGCTGGACTTGTATCAGTTGCTTTTGCTGTTGTCGGCGTCGTTGCTCTATTATTTGCAAACGCTGCAACAGCAATTACTATTGACCCTAGCTTGCCACAAGTTAAGAATGTCCGTGTCTATCCTGATGATAGAACAGCGATAGTTGCGTGGGACGAGCCAACAAATGCTGATGCAGCTGGAATAGTTGGCTATTTTATAGAGTGGGGTGAGACTGCCCTCGGAACATTTCCTAACACCAAGCAAACAACAGACTTAATTACTCAGCTACAGCCAATGGACAACAGTAAACAATATTCTGTACG
>Ga0075163_10005513_pt1 | contig 16864 bp, 14 predicted proteins | sample JI1023141ADNA_FD_71478 | JGI IMG/M metagenome (GOLD analysis project Ga0075163, IMG submission 71478) | Wastewater effluent complex algal communities from Wisconsin, to seasonally profile nutrient transformation and Carbon sequestration -... | ecosystem: Engineered > WWTP > Effluent > Algae...
CAGTCGCGCTCGTCGAGCACGAACTTGTAGAGGTACTGCCCCTGCGGCAGCGTCCGTTTGCCGGTCCATACCGCGCCGGTGAGCGTGAGCGGCCAACCGCCGGCCGCGGTGGTGGCGGGCCAGGCGTTGAAGCTTCCGGCGACGTGCACCTTGGAGACGGACCGACCCTGGGGATCGTAGCGGAACGATGCCTCGCAGGTGTCTCCACCTTTGGTCGCGAAGGCGAGGCCCAGGAGATCTTGCACGGTGCGCCGGTACTCACGGCGCGTGAGGAGCCGAAGACCGCGCGCGGTGGGCCGCGGCGCGGCGCACACCAGATCGCCCTGGAGCTTCTCGAGGATGTACTTCGCAACGTCGGTGGCGCACTTGTCCTTGCACTTGGCGGGATCGCCCAGCGGCATCCGTTCGTCGATGATGCCGGCGAGGACCTTCTCACCGCGGGTCCAGTGGCGCAGCGTCGGCGCCGTCTTGCCTTCGCCTTGGGTACCGTGGCAGCCCGCGCACAGCGCGGCATACTGCGCTTCGCCCGATGCGACGTCGGCTTTGGCCGCATCGTCTCCGCTGCGTCCGCAACCGAACGCACTGCCCAGCGCGGCGCTCACGCCCACCGTTGCCAGCGTCCAACTCAGGTTCGTCTTCATCGCCATCTCCCACGCAGAGGTCGCGAGGTGTCGTCGCTTCCGGCGACGTCGTTCGGTCGCGTCGAGTGGCGCGCCGTGGGGTGAGAATACCCAGGCGCGTTCGGTCGGCTGCGGAGCGGCCACCAAGGTTTGCGGAGCAAACGTCAACTGCGCTCTTTCGAGCGCAGCAAGGGATCTAGCGATCCCCGTCCCAGGCTTCCGGCTGGCACCGGAGGACACGTGTGCCTCCGGGCAGCACCGTTCCGCCGAAGCTCGTCCACTCCATCGCCGAGCGGCAGCGGAGGCTGGACGGACAATCGGCGTCGGTGATGCAGTCCTGCGTGCAGACGCCGCCCGACGCGGCGGCAGAAGGCGGCGGTGCGAAGGACGGGAGCCGGTAGGTGCCGATTTGCACCGGACCCGGAGCTCGCGCGCGCGGCAGGCACTGGCGCGAACGGCACTCCACGCCATCGGTGCAAGGTGCACCGAGCGCGGCTTTGGAGAGCCACGTCTCGTAGAACCAAAGACCGGCCGGGCCGAGGATGACGAGGCCGAGGATCGCGAGGGCGACCTTCGACGACTTGCGTTCTTCGCTCGCCGGTGGGCCAGCCGGGCGCGAACCCAGCGGGAGGCCGGCGAAGAGCGGCTTCAGAACGTCGTTCTCCAGCGATGCGAGCAGGGCGCGCACTTGCTCGGCGCGGCGCTCCGCGTGGCGGGAGGCTTCGCCGTCGGCAGCCTCGGTGCTCTCCAGCACCACGCGCTCGTCGTCCCAGGCGAGCTCCAGCGGGCCGAACACCTCGGAGAGCGCGCCGGCGACGCGTATCGCCAGTACGTCGTCGTTGCCCAGCACCGTGAGATCGGCGAGCGCAGCCTCCGTCGCGCGACCGAAGGTGACGCGGACCTCGGCCTTCGACTCCTGGAGGCGCACCACGAAGGCGGTGGGCTCCCGCTCCACCTCCAGGCCGGCCGGCTCGATGAGCGAGGCCGCGATGCGCGCGATGGGGACCGGTGCCGGGGGCTCGCGCTCCACGGCGGGCGTGGCCGGGCCCTTCCCGCGATAGGCGGTTGCCGAGCCGGCGCGCACGGTGCGCAGCCGGAACTCCATGGGCATCGCCGTTTCGTTCGCCGTTTCGCTCACCGCGTGAACTGTACTACGTGCGGCGGCTCCGCGCGCTCACTTACCCTTGCAGGCGCCGCTGCACGGGTGCACCACGCGGCCCTCCTTGAAGAACGTGTCCATCTGGGTCAGCGCTTCCGGCTGCGTGCGCACCGAGCCGTGAACCTGGTTCTCCGGCAGCGTGCCCTTGGCGTAGGGCCGCAGATCGACGCCGAAATCCCAGTACGTGGCCGCCGAGGCGCCGGTGCTCTCCGGCTCGATGCCGTAGATGCCCTCGATCTTCGGCCCCGTGTAGCCGAGCTTCAAGCGACGGACGTGCGCGAAGCTGCCGACGTTGGGGACCTGGGAGTCGCCCAGCCCCTCTTGCAAGAGCACCCTGCGCCCACCGGGATCGCCCGGCAGCGGCTTCTCCAGCAGGTAGGGCGCGTAGCTGTTGGGGTCGATGCGGTCGAGGGGCCGCGCCAGGAGCGCGATGGCCAGCTGCAGCGCCAGAGGGTCCTGGAATGCGCGATCGAGGAGGTTGTAGAACGCATCGAAAGGGCGGGCGCGCGGCATCATGATGGTGAAGCCCTGGCCGCCCACGTTGAGCACCGCCCGCTGCAGGTCGGGGTTGAGCGCGACCATGGTGGCGCCCAGGATGTGCCCCTGGCTGATGCCGAGGTACCCGAGCTGCTCGGGGTCGAAGATGCCTTCGCCGGCGTTGCTCTTGCCGTCCTTCTCGTGCACCGCGTCGCCGCTCCGTCGGAAGGCGTCGAGCTTGCCCAGCGGGCCGCGGGCGGCGCGGGTGAGCACCAGCCAGTTGGCCATGGCCTGGTGCACCCGATCGCCGAAGCGAGGCGCGTCGGCGGTCTTTCCTAGGATGTCGCCGGCCACGCGGATGCCGTCGTCGGTGGACATACCGATCCAGGTGGTGCCGATCATCACCGCGCCGATGCCGTCGGCCACCCGGAGCGTGTCGCCGTAGCCCACCTCGTCGCTCTTGCCGAAGAAGCCGTGACCGTAGGCCACCGGGCGCCCGGGGGCGAAGGCCGCAGCTACCGAGCGTGGAATCGAGACCTGAAAGTCGGCGTCCACCTCGCCGTTCTGCGCCACGTCGCCCTTGGCGTCACGAAACAGGCGCGCCCCGAGCTCGGTGCTCACCATGAAATGCGGGGCCTTGAAGGAGCCCTTCACCACCTTCCAACCGGGCGCGTCCACGTCGCGGACGCTCTCCACCACCGGCGCGGGCTCGTGCGTAGCGAGCCAAGCCAGCGTGAGCTCGCGCACCCGCAGCATGTCGCGCGTCACGTCCTCGTCGCTGCCGGTGGTGAAGTCCCAGGCGAGCTGCAGCGAGGCGCGGTCCACGCCGGCCTTGGTGAGCGGGGCGAAGATGTCGCTCTCGTAGCGCGTGCGCAGCGCCGCGAGCGCCGGGTCGCTCCCGACCTTGTCGCGCATGCGGCGAAAGCCCTCGGGCGTCCGGGTGAGGATGCCGCCCGGGTCGTGGAAGTCGCGGAAGGCGACGATGTAGCGGGTCTTGGGCTCGAGCGTGGGCACCGGGCGCACCGTCACCGGAGAGAGCCCCTTGTCTTCGCTGAGGGAACCCATATCCGTGTAGTGCGCAATGAGCTCGCCGGTGTCGGCGCGCAGCAAGACGGTGTGCCCGTCCTTGCTCTTGCTCCGCGCCGGGTCGTCCATCACGCCGTACGCCCCGTCCGCAGAGAGCGCGCCGGGGAGCGCGCCGACGATGGTGGGAACCGTCGAGAAGCCGTCGGATACGAACGTCTCGGTCATGTCCGCCGAGAGGTCCTTGCTGTTCTTGAGCTCGCCGGCGCCCTGCAGGTCCACGCGAAATCCGTTGGCGCGGGTGGCATCGGCCACGCGGAAGAAGTCCGAAGGGTAGGGGGCGGTGCACTCTCCGCCGCCGTAGAGCGGCTGGCATCCGGCCACCACCACCAGCGGGGTGTCGCTGGCGGCGCTGGAGCAGCCGGGGGCAGAGACGGAGGCGATGGCGGCTGCAAGGCAGAGAGGGGCGAAGGCGCGCATGCGGCGAAGCATGCCGCGCCTCCGGCTCCATTGCGAGCATCTCCGTCGCTCCCGGCGGCACGAGCGACACTCGAGCCGGCCTCGGTGCCACGAAGTCCCGTCGGGACCACTGCGGATGCTGGTAGATTCGCCGGCCTATGCGCGAGTCTCTTTCCATCGGCGTCGTCGGCTGCGGTACCGCCGGGGCCGCGGCCGCGCTCTTTCTGGCCCGCGCCGGGCATCGGGTCTCGGTGTTCGAGCACGTCGAGGACCCGCGGCCGGTGGGCGCCGGCATCATGCTCCAGCCCACCGGGCAAGACGTGCTGGCGCGTCTGGGGCTCCACGAAGCGGTGGTGTCACGGGGCGAGCGCATCGACCGGCTCTCGGTCCAGACCGGCAGCGGCCGGCGCCTCCTCGCGCTCTCCTACGCCGACGTCTCTCCGCGCTTCTTCGGCGTCGGCCTCCATCGCGGCGTGCTCTTCGGCGCCCTCTTCGACGCCGTGCGGAAGGCCGACCTCTCGCTGCACCTGGGCGTCTCCGGCGAGAACATCCGGCGCGCCGGCAAGCAGCGGATACTCATCGACAAGCAGGGCAACGAGCACGGGCCCTTCGATCTCCTGGTGATCGCCGACGGCGCCAAGTCGCGGTTCCGCGACGACACCAACATCACCCTTCGGGCCGACGCCTACCCCTGGGGCGCGCTCTGGTTCATGGCCGAGGACCCGGAGCACCTGTTCAAGGAGGAGCTCTTCCAGGTGGTGGAAGGCACCGGCAAGCTCATCGGGCTCCTGCCCACCGGTCAGTGCCCGGAGGGGCGTCGGCGTGTCAGTGTATTCTACAGTGTTCGCGGCGACGCGGTGGACGCGGTGCGTCGCATGAAGATCGCCGACTTTCGCGCGGAGCTGGTGCGCTACGCCCCGAAGAGCGAGGCCATCGTCGGGCAGATCGAGGACACCGCGCAGCTCTTGTACTCGGGCTACATGGACGTGGTGATGTCGCCCTGGCACACCCGGGCCGTGGTGCACCTCGGCGACTCGGCGCACGCCATGAGCCCGCAGCTGGGGCAGGGGGCGAACCTGGCGCTCTACGACGCGTGGGTGCTCGCGGAGTGCGTGGCCACGCAGCCCTCGGTGCCCCAGGCGCTCGATGCCTACACCCGCGCTCGGCGCGCCCACCTCGGCTACTACCAGGTCGTCACCCGCGGGCTCACGCCGTTCTTCCAGAGCGACCACGCGGGCCTCGGTCTGCTCCGCGACCTCTTCATGCCGATCATGAACCGGGTGCCGGCGTTCAACCGCGCCATGGTCATCGGCATGTGCGGCATCGCCGACGGCCACCCGTGGAAGCAAGTGCCGGTGACCATGCCGGGCGAGTGACCGAGCGCGATTGTCGGATACGAACCATCCAGTCCCGAGCCCGTGGCCGTGCCCGAAACGCCCCGCGCGAGCAGGCCAAACAGGTCGACAAACGGCTGCGCGCCGGACCTCAAGAGGACATGCCCGGGTCCCACGCTTTTCGGCCTCGGGTTCCTTCGAACCTGCCTGGGACCGACGATCGAATCGAGATCCGGATCAGATCGGGCTCGGGCTCGGGACGCGCGGGCGAGGTTGCGCCCTGGTCTGCTCGACAATTGCGCTCGCTTACTTGGAGCCTGTTCAACGAAACGGGTGCGCGGCCGCGACCTCGCCGAAGAGATCGGCGGTCACCGACGTGGCGAGCTCGGTGAGCTGGGCGAGGTGCGAGGCGGTGGGGCTCGCGCCGGCGAGACGGAAGAACAGTTGGGCGTGGTTCATCTGCACTTCCATGGTGCGTCCCGCGAGGTAGATGAGCGTCGCCAGCACCTTGGGTCGGCGCAGGAGCTCGCGGATGCGCGGTTCGGGGAAGCCGGTGACGATGTAGTGATCGTCGAAGGCCGGGGTCCCCACCTGGATGTCCTGGCTGAAGAGCCCTTGCAAGAACGAGAGGGTCGCCGTTCGCCGGACCGCGAAGCCGACGTCGATGGCGCGCGGGAACGCCAACGTCACCGCCGTCTTCAGCTGGGCACCGTCGTGCTCCAAGGCGATCTCCATCGGACGCTGTTTGCCGGTGAGCTTCATGCGGTCGGCGTCGAAGTCGAAGCCGGCGGCGTCGGCGAAGCGCTGCCACTCGGCCTGTTGGGCCATCTCGCCGGGCGACTTCGGGAGCTGTCGCCCCCGTCGCGCCAGCGCTTCCGCGACCTCCACCGCGCGATCGAGCCAGGTCACGAGCGTGACCCGGTCCACCTGGTTGCCCGCCGCGGCCACGCCGACCGTCGAATCGGTGATCCAGAGCTCGGGCAAGCCCTCGAGCCGCATCACGCCATCGAGCAAGGGCTCCACGCTGGCGTCGTGGAGATCGAAGAACGCACGAACCCGCGCCGCGTTCGCTCCGGTCACCCGGAGGGCCGCATCGATGCGCGCTGAGCCGAGCTCGATATCCGGCTCCTCGAAGAGGCGAATCCACCCGTGGCGCCCCACCTGCAGGCCGAGGAACAGGGGCGGGTCCACGCGCACCACCACGCCGGTATACGAAACGGTGCTGCTCCCGGAGCCCTCTTCGAAGGTGAGGATCGACGCCTCCGCGCCGCCGTAGGCGCCGTAGAGCCAATGTTTGAAGTCGATGCCCTGCGAAACGGGAACGCCCAGTGTCCGCTTCAGCTGCCGAAACCCCATGCCGCGGGCGAAGCCTGCGGTGGGCGCGAAGGGCTGCATCCGAAAGTGCTCTGCGACGGCCACCCACTCCGCCGGTCCGGGTCCGAAAAACACATGCCCATGGTAATCGTGCGCTGGGTCTGCGTCATCGGAAAGGCGCGCTCCCCCGAAATGCGCCGCGCTCCCGGAGTGATGCTACCTTGTGAGAGATGACGGCGCGAAGGCGACTTGCGTGGGGTTGTGCTGCGGCGACGATGGCCGCCGCCGCGTGCGCGACTTACACGGCCACCAACATCGACGCGGGCGTCGACGCGTCGACGCCCGTCGACCCTCCGGTGACGGACGCGGGGACCTTCGACGCGGTGGCCGACGTGGTGGACGAGGCGCCGCCCATCTGCATCGTGTGCGGGAGTGAGTGCTGTTACGCGGGCACCAGCAAAGACTTCTGCCGCACCGGCAACACCTGCGGCAAGTGCTCCGCCACCGCCGGCGCCTGCAAAGCCGACCTCGACTGCTGCGACGCGGGCAAGTGCGCCACCGATCCGGTGGGCGACGCGGGGCTGTGCCGCCCCACGTGCGGTCGCAAGTTCAACGTGTGTCGCAACACGAGTGAGTGCTGTCTCGGCCTACGCTGCGAGCCGAACGGCTCGCTCACGCTCTGCCAATAGCTACTGGTTCACTTTCTGCTCCACCACCACGTGCGGCGAAGGCGAAGCAGCGTCGGGCTTCTCTTCGGCGGTGACCATCACCTGGAAGCTCGTCTCGGGCACCGTGGCCTCTTCCAGCTTTCCCTCGCGGCTTCCCTCGTCGTAGGCCAGCGCCGCCACGCGCGTCCACGCGGTGTCGCTGCTCTTGCGCTGCCACACGAGGTAGGTCTTCGATCCTTCCTGGATGCGTCCGGGTGGCGCCAGGTGCTCGAGCTTCACGCTGAGGCGCGTGGCGTGCTGCGCCTCCTTCACGTCGGCCACGATGGCGGCGTCGGCCTCCGGTGCGCGCGCGGTTGCCTTGGGCGCGTACTTCAGCGGACCGCCGCACGCGCAAAGAACGAGAAGCGAAAGGACTACGGACTTCGAAAAATGCATCGGGTCTCTCCTGGCGAGCATCGGCTCGTCCGAACCACCCTGCTACACCTTCCGTGCCAGGCCGTGCGGGGGCGAGCGTCGAAGGCCGAAGCCCAGCCATTCCCGGGGAAATACACGCTGCCTGGTGGTTCGCGTAGGCGCGTTTGCAGGGCGCTCATGCCCGGCGATGATGCGTCGGCGCTGCAGAGCGAACGCGCCTACGCATCACTCCTTGCCTTCGCGGAGCACCGCGGCGAGTTGCGCACGGGCGTCGACCTGCAGCTCGGCGATCTGCCGCACCAGGGTCTCGGCGGCGGCGTCGGCTTCGGCCATCTGGTTCTGTGCAGCCTCGAGGTCGCGCACGTAGCGAAGCCGTAGCTCGCCCTCGGGGCCGGTGTCCTTGAGCACCCCGAGCTGCTGCCGGCTCCGCTCGATGCGGGTGGCCACCTGGCTTTGGTGATCGCGCCAGCTTTGTAGTGTGCGCTCGAGCTCGCGTTCCTGATCTTGCAGCGCCAGCACCGCGCGCAGCTTCTCGATGGTGCCGTCGTCGAGGAAGCGCTCCGATAGCCATCGTCCCAGGCGGCCTTGGTCCACCTGTTGCCACTGCACCCGCGCCTGCCGCTGCCACCGCGCTTGAACGGTGATCTCGCCGGTGCCGCCGGGCGGCGCGGTGATCTTGAACCGGTGAAAGCCTTCGGTCTCCTCGAAGGGCATCGCGAACGCGGCGTTGAGCGTACGCGTGTGGTCGCGGGGCATCTCGATGACCACGTCGACCGGCTCCTGGTGATCGCTCTCGACGCGGAAGACGTGATCGGTCTCCTCGCGGAACTCCTCCACCAGCACGCCGCGGACGATCTGAACGCTGGTGAACACGGTCCGGCTCTGGGCGCGCCCGGTGCAGTGCACCGAGAGGTCCTTGGCGAAGCCGAGGCGCACCTTGGCCTTGCGCGCGCTGTAGGGCACCATCGACTCTCCGGCGTACACGTCGCCGTCGTAGATGACCGCCGGGCCTTCCTCGAGCACCACACCGGTGTCGTTGTCGAAGGTGAGCACCAGGTCGGGGTTGGGCGGCTCGCCGTCGCGCCAGATGCGCTCCTTCTTCGCCGGCGTCTTGGCCAGGAAGAGCGGCACCATGGCGGAGCCGCCGCGGCCGATGGAGACCGGCGCGGCGATGCGGTACTCGAAGAGCTCCCCGCGATCGACACCTTCCGCCTGGGGTGTCACGCTGGCCTCGTAGGAGGCGCCGAAACCGCCCGCCGGGGTGTCGGAGTCCATGGCCATGGGGGCGGCCGCCATGGCGAACATCATGGGCGCGGGTGCTGCTGCGGGGCCCATGCTCGCGCGCCGCGCCTTCTCGAATTTCTTGGGCGCGCTCGCCACCCGGCTCTGCTCCTCCACCACCGTCCGTGCCACGGTCTTGGGGTTGTAGAGATCGATGAGGAAGCTCACCGGCTGACCGGTGGTGAGGGTGAGCTGGACGCCTTCGATGTCCTCCGCTGCCGGGTTGTGCACGATGCCCCAGCCCATGATGGCGGCGTCGTCGCCGGTGAGGGCCACGCGGTACGACACCCGCCAGGTGGGCGCGGGGATCACGTACGACACGCGCAGCTCCTCGGCGCGACCCTCCACGTGGATGCGCACCGCGCGGTTCTCGCCGGAGGTGGCCGCTCGGCTGCGATCGAGGATGAACGCGACGTCGCTCCGTGATCGCTCTTCGAGGAGCTCCATGCCGGTGATGGTGCGGAGCTGTACGAGCTCGAGCTGCCCGGCGGCGGTGCGCAGCACCACCACGCGCTCCTCGGCGCCGCTTTCGCCCGGAACACTCTGGTAGCCCAGAAGCTCGCCGCTCTTCGCGGTACCGCCGGCGGAGAGGGTGATCTTCTGTCCGCGTAGGGCTCCGAGGAGGCCGGAGAGTGCGTCGCCGGGGGCGAAGCCGAGGTTGCGATCGCGCAGCACCTGCTCCGGATCCTCCGGTTTCTCGAAGGCCACCCAGTTCACCTGCGCGTCGCCGCGGACGACCCAGGCCGCGAGCGATTTCAGCACGTCGCTCATCTCTTCGCGCTTGAAGGAAAGCTCGAAGGCGCCGTCCGCAGGGCCGCTCCGCTCGAGGTAGGCGACGCCGTGCTTGAAGAGGACCATCTTGCGAATCCGCGGTTGCTCGCTCATGGGCCGAAGGCTACCGCTCCGGACCGGGATCGTGATAGGGAAGAGGTCGCATGATCGCGTATGCCCTCATTCTCGTAGGCCTCGCTCTCCTCGGCCTCGCGGTGCGTTTTGCCCTCGACCACAAGCGAGCCTGGGAAGCGCGCGCGCTCCTGTTCGTGGTGCTGACGCCCCCCGGGGTGGGCATCGCCGCCTTCGGCGTGCTGAACGCATGGGTCTCCGCGGTGGTTCCCCCGGAGCCGGTGCACTACACGGTGGCAAACGGCATTCGTTACGACCGCAAGGTGATGGACACGCCGTTCCCGCGCGTGTGGCACGTGGTGAAGGTCGACCTTCGCACGCCCGGCCTGCAGGTGCTGGTGACGCCCGGCGATCCCTCCCGCCTCTTGCCGGTGAACGCCAAGACGCCGTCGGACTTCGCGCGCGAAGTGCAGGCCGACATGGTGATCAACGGCGACGTGTTCGAGCCCAAGCACTCCTTCGACCCTTTCGCACCGCCGCCGACGCCGGGTGATGCGTTGCGCCCGCTGGGCTTCGCTGCCTCCAAGGGCGTGCCGTACGGCAAGCCGCCCACCGCCGGCGTCACGTCGCCGACGCTCTTCTTCGCCGAGAACAACGTGGCCAACATCGGCACGCCTTCCGGCACCGCCTACAATGCCATCTCCGGCGACTGCATCTTCCTCACCGGCGGCAAGCTCGCCTCCGAAGCCGGATGCGCCTTGCCGGGCAAAGTCATCGCCCGCAGCGGCGCCGGCCTCGATCGCGATCGGCAAACGCTGATCCTGGTGGTGGTGGACGGCCAACAGGCCACGCGGAGCCTCGGCGCCAACCTCGAGGACTTCGCCAAGCTCATGGCCGACGAAGGCGCCGATACCGCCATCGAGCTCGACAGCGGCAGCTCGTCGGCGCTCGCCGGGCGCCGCGCCCAGGGCGGCGTCGGGCTCCTCAGCGGACCGGTCACCGGCGGCGTTCCGGGGCTCGAGAAGCCGGTGGCCAACCACCTCGCGATCATCGGCGAGCAGCGCCTGACCACCGCCTACTGACCGAAGCGCACGCGATCGCCCCGGGCGGGGATGGTCACGTCGTCGAAGCCCGTCTCGCCGAGCTTGCCCCGCAGCGCGCCGAGTGCGCCGTTCTCGCCGTGAACCAGCATCACCTTGCGGAGCTCGCCCTGGTCGCGACAGCCCTTGGCGAAGCTCACCAGGTCGTCCTGGTCGGCGTGCGCCGAGAACCCGTTCATCACCACCACCTCGGCCCGCAAGTCGCGCTCCACGCCGAAGATCTTCACCCGCTTGCGCCGCTCCACGATGCGCCGGCCCAGCGTGTGTTGCGCCTGGAACCCCACCAGCATGACGGTGTTCTTCTCGCTCTCGATGCCGGCCTTCAGGTGGTGGAGGACGCGGCCGGCTTCGCACATGCCGCTGGCGGAGATGACGATGGACGGCTCGCCGGAAGCGGAGAGGGCCTTGCTGTCTTCTTTCTCGGAGACGTAGCGCAGGTCGTCGAAGTCGAAGGGGGAGCTCTTGCCGGTGACGAGCGCGCGCGTCTCCTCGTCGTAGCACTCCGGGTGCAGCTTGAAGATATCGGTGATCTTCACGGTGAGCGGCGAGTCGACGTAGCAAGGCATCTTGGGCATCAGGCCTTTGGCCTGGAGCTTCTTGAGCACGAAGATGACCTCTTGCGCCCGCTCCAGCGAGAACGACGGGATGATCACCTTGCCCCCGCGATCGTAGGTGCGCTTCAGGACGGCGGCGAGCTCGCCCTCCATCTCCTCGATGGGCCGGTGAAGGCGATCGCCGTAGGTGCTCTCGCTGATGAGCGTGGTGGCACCCGGCGGGGTCTCCGGGTCGCGGAGGATGGGCATGTTGCGGCGCCCGAGATCGCCGGTGAAGATCAGGCGCTCGTTTCGCTTCTTTCCCTCCACGTCGAGGACCGTGACGGCGCTCCCCAGGACGTGGCCCGCGTCGAGGAACGTGAGGTGCACGCCCTTCCCCACGTAGATGCGCCGATGGTAGGGCACCGAGACGATGCGCTCGAGGACGCGCACCACGTCCGCCTCGGTGTAGAGCGGCTCCACCGCGTCCATGTCCACCTGGTCGCGCTCGATGACCTTGTTCACGTAGCGCGCGTCGGAGATTTGGATGTTGGCGGCGTCCTCCAGCATGACCGCGCAGAGATCGCGGGTGGCGGGGGTGGCGTAGATGGGCCCGTCGAAGCCGTTCTTCACCAGGATCGGCAGCGCGCCCGAGTGGTCGATGTGCGCATGGGAGAGGATCACGGCGTCGATGGACCGCGCGTCCAAGCCCAGGTGGGCGTTCAGCTCGAACGACTCTCTTCGGCGCCCCTGCGCGAGCCCGCAGTCGAGGAGCAGCGTGGCGTGGTCGGTGCGGACGATGTGCTTGGAGCCGGTCACGCACTGGGCGGCGCCGACGAACTCGATTTCCATGATCGCGAGGTTGCCTCAGGCGGGCACGCGTTCCAAGAGCCACGTGCGGAGATCGCGCCAGAATGGGTCGGCGCAGGCCAGGCGGAAGGGGCCGAAGTGTCCCACCGACCTTCGCCCGAGGTCGGCCGGCCGAAGGTGCCGTCGCTCCACCGTGGCATTGGTGTATTGTGCAGCGAGCCAGTCCACCGCGGCGCGGGGGGCATAGTCGTCGTCGTCGACGCTCACCGCCAGCATCGGCGCAACGATGCGCGCATACCCGGGCCGGCGCGGCTCGCGACTTCCGAACAGGTACTCCGGCCGCCGACACCAGGCAGCCCACTGCCGCGCTACGCCCTCGGGGAGCGCCTCTCCGAGCCCCAGGCCGCCCGGCAGGTAGCCGACGGCCCGCGCGACGCCGGGGACCAGCGCGTACATGTAGAGGGCCATCTTCAGCTGGCCCATGCCGGACCAGTGCCGCACCCAGCCGCTCTGGGAGCCGACGGTGACGATGCCGCGCACCCGGTGGGCGTTGGGCGCCAGGCCCACCAGTTGGCCGCCCACGCTGTGCCCCACCACCAGCACCGGCTCGGGCCCGGCGGCGAGCGCGAAGTCGAGCACCCCCGCGAAGTCCTTCCGACCCCAGTCGAGCATTCGCGCCTCGAACCCCCGAAGCTTCGGCGGGCGCGAACCGCCGACGCCCCGGTAGTCGTAGGTGAGGACCTCGAGCCCCCGATCGGCCAGGTAGCGAGCGAAGCGCTGGTAGTAGCGCTGCGGCACGCCGGTGGCCGAGCTCAGCACCACCCGCGCCCGTAGGCCTCGTCGCGGCGAGAAACGGGTCACGGCCAGCGGGTAGCCGTCGGTGGCCGGCACGATTCGCGGCGAGCCGGGGAGCGGCGTCTTCAGGAAGGCTTCCGACCGAAGGTCCATACACCGATCCCATAGACTAGACTAAGAGTACGGTCAAACCGTGCGCCGCACGCCTCCGTGGCCTTGGTCGCCGATGTGTGGCACGGTGCGGCCTCGCATGCGCAAGCTCGGCACCCGGAACCGCACCACGCCCGCGCGCCGCTCGCAGATCCTCGAAGCCGCACTCCAGGTGTTCACCCGGCTCGGGTACGAGGCAGCCACCGTCGACGACGTCTGCGCCGAGGCCGGCGTGAGCAAAGGTAGCCTCTATCACCACTTCACCGGCAAGTCGGACCTGGCCATGGCCATCTACCTCGACGCCACCGCCGAGCTCCACGACCGCATGCGCCGCGCGCTCCAGCGCGGGAAGACGCCGGAAGCCGCGGTACGGGGGTTCGTGCGTGCATACCTCACGTGGTTCGAGGAGCGTCCGCAGCAGGGCGCCTTCGTGTACCAGAGCCTCTTCGTCGACGGACCGGTGGGCCGCGCCAAGGAGCTGCGCGAGTCGGATCGCGCGTTCTTCGAAGAGGTGCTCGCCTGGGTGGCGCCGCTCTCCGCGGCCGGGCGCGTGGAGCGCCTTCCGCGGGGGCTCTACGTGGCGCTGGTGATCGGCCCCTCGCGGGACTTCTTGCGGCGCTGGCTGCTCTCGCCGAGCGCCGCCGAGATGCGCGTGGCCAAGGCGACCCTCTCTCGACGCGCGTGGGACGTCATCGCCCCGCGGCGCTGAGATCCGGCGCTGCGCGAACCTTCCGCTCGGATGCGAAGAACGATGCGCCGGGAACCTTTGGTCGCGGTGCCCGGTCCGTACCTCGAACGCGAGAGCGCCCGCGCGCTCTTACAAGGAGGCTTTCATGGCAGGTGTATCGGTCGACGGTCCTTCCGGTGGACGACGCAGCCTAGACTCGGAGATCAACATGATCCCGATGATCGATCTGCTGATGGTCACGGTATCGTTTCTTCTCATCACGGCGGTGTGGTCGCAGATGTCGCGCATCGAGGCCACCAGCAAGGCGCCCGGCGACCCCACCGAGATCGTCACGCCCCCCAAACCGGAGCTCGCTCTGCACGTGCGCACCGCCAGCGCCGAGAAGTTCGTCCTCGAGTGGCGCGAGGGGCAGGCGGTGGTCTCGTCGCGCGACGTCCCGCGCCACGAAGACGTGACCACCGTGCGCGGCAACCGCATCGTTCGCTATCCGGACCTGGCGAAGGCCATCGAAGAGGAGTGGAAGGCACGCGGCGCGCATCGAGATCTCTCCGATGGCAAGTCGGACCGCGCGGTGATGCACACGCCGCACGAGATGCCGTACGGGGCCATGGTCGCGGTGATGGATGCCATTGCCAGCCCCTCGAAGGGCGTCGTTCGTGGCACAACTGTGCCGGCCTTCGCGACGACACTCGCGACGGACTGAGCCGCGCGCGCCGTTAGAAGATGCACGGCGACCCGCGATTTGCCGGGTCTCGTGCGGTCACCGCGGGTGGTACGCGTCGTGCTTGGCGCGTGCCACCATGCGTCCCTCGCGTCTCCTTCCGGTCCTCTCTCTTTCTCTTCTCGGTATTCTCGCGGCGTGCTCGAGCGCGCCTGCAGAGGCCACCAAGCCGCCCGCCACCGGCGCTTGCACCGTCGGCGCGACCGCGTGCGACGGCCTCGACGTCAAACGGTGCGAGCTCCAGGGCGCGGTGCCCACCTGGAGCGCCAAGGTTCCGTGCGACGAGGGGCAGGCCTGCCGCGCCGGCGCCTGCACCGCGTACACCGACGAGGAGACCGGGCGCCTCCAGGCCATCGATGCGCTCCTCGGCGAGTCGCGCGATCGTGGCGCGACCGCGGCGTCGGTGGACTACCCGGCGCTCCAGCGCTCGCTCCACGAGATGCTCCTGCTCGGTGACGGATCGCCGAAGGCGTACGTGAGCACGCTGTGGACCGGGATGCTGGCCTTGCCCCAGGGGCACCAGCACCTGGGCCCGAAGGACGCGCAGGACTATCCGCCCTACGAGCGCGCGGGCTTCTCGCTCGGATCGCTCACCCGCTACAGCGCGTGCCTACGCCCGTACCAGGATCATGCGGTGGTGACCATCGCCGACCCCAAGGCGGTGCTCCAGCGCGGCGACGAGATCGTGGCCATCGACGGCAAGCGCGGCGACGCCATGAAGACGTTGCTGTTGGCCCAACCCCTGGGCTTCGACTTCTTGCCGCCCGCCGAATCCGGGCGCATGGCGTTCGCGCTGCGGAGCTTCCTCAGCGTCGACCGCACCGGCACCGTACTCACCGTGCGCCGCGGCGGCACCGAGACCGAGGTGACGCTCCCGGCGCCGGTGAAGCCGGAGTCGGGGTACGGGTGCGACGACGCCTTCGGGCGCGACTACACCAAGCCGGCCATCGGTACCGTGCTCGCCGACGGGACGGGTGTACTTTACATCAGTGGCTTCGCGCAGACCTCGGTGGAGGCTTTCGAGAAGGACGTGGGACCCGAGTTCGACAAGGTGAAGGACGCCCCGCGCCTGGTCATCGACCTCCGGGGCAACGGTGGCGGGCTCTTGCGATCGGCGCTCGACGTGGTCTCGCAGATTCCCGACGCCCGGCGCACCGACTACTGCGAGTTCTTCGAGCGCACCGGCGGATCGAACCCGGCCACGTACGTATCTCGGAGTGTCCGCTCGGTGGACCCGGCGGCGGTCCCGGCCCCGGCGCGCTTTCCCTACCGCGGGCGCGTCGCGGTGCTCATCGACGGCGCGACCCACAGCGCCGCCGAGCACTTCGCCCTGGCCACCAAGCTCGCCACCGGCGCGGTGCTGGTGGGCACCAAGACCGCCGGCGCCTACGGCACCATCACCAGCGACAAGACGCTGGCACTTCCGGGAAGCCCGGCGCTCGAGGTGAGCATCAACCGTTCGCAGGTGCGCACCATCGACGGCAAGCCGCTCGACGGGACGTCGGTGGAGCCCCACGTGGTCGTGGAGTACGAGCCGGACGCCATGGCCAAGGGGCAGGACCCCATGCTCCAGCGGGCCATCGTCGAGCTCTCGAAGTAGCCCTCAGGGGGCACCGAGGATGCGCGTCGCGCGATCGTGGTACAAGCCCGGCTGTCGGAGGAGCGGCTCCGCGCGCCGGGCGGCCGCGTCGCGTCGGCCGAGGCGCGTGAGCGCATCGATGGCGATGAGCTCTCGCTCGGGCCCCAGCTGACCCGCGGGGAACGTGCTTCGGTGCTCGTCGGTCGCCGCGAGCGCGCTGGCCGGAGCGCTCGCCAGAAGACCGCGGGCGCGTTCGAGGAGCGCGGCCTCGGCGGCGAGCGAGGGCGGCTCGCCGACCGGGCGGGGCGAGGGCGCGGCGGTGGCCGAGGGCGCGGCGGTGGGCGAGGGCGAGAGCGGCGCGCGCGGCACCTGCAGCGGCGCAGGGGCGGACGTGCGGGCGAACGTCGGCATCGGGGTCGGAACCGGAGCCACGCTCTCCGGCCGCGTCTCGGTGGAACGTGCGCGCGGCGCCGCGCTCCCGAGGCTCGCCACGCCCTCGATGCCCTCGGTGGTGCCGCCGGTGACGACCCACGCCACCGAGGTGCTGGCGAGCGCAAGGCCGGCCGCCAGCAGACCGCCCTTCATCCAGAGGCCCAGTCCCGCGGCCAGAGGAACCAGCGTGGCGCGGCGGAGGCGCGCCACGCTCCGGGCACGCTCGTCGGCGCGCATCCCGCGCGGCCCGCGCGCACCGCTCAGGAGATCTCGCACCCCGGCGGGCGCGCCGTCGTCGAGCCATCGCTTGCTCATGGCGCGCCTCGCTCTTCGCGCCGTCGCCGGAGCTCTGCCGCGTGCTCGAACTTTTTGCGTGCATAGTGCAATCGTGAGTACACGGTGCCCACCGGGATGCCCGCCAGGTCGCCGATCTCCTGCGCCCCCAGCCCTTCGATCTCGAACAT
>Ga0075163_10005514_pt1 | contig 16857 bp, 18 predicted proteins | sample JI1023141ADNA_FD_71478 | JGI IMG/M metagenome (GOLD analysis project Ga0075163, IMG submission 71478) | Wastewater effluent complex algal communities from Wisconsin, to seasonally profile nutrient transformation and Carbon sequestration -... | ecosystem: Engineered > WWTP > Effluent > Algae...
GTCGACGCCGATTTCGCCGCCGCGCAGCTTTTCGGGGTCGAGCGCGGCGTTGGCGGCGGTGGCGTCATTGCCGACGCGGAAGGGCCGGTAAAGCTCGTTCGGCGTCGGCAGCCGGAAGCCGATATACGCCGCGCCGCGCAGGTCGAGCGGCGGCAGCGGCGTCCACACCAGCCCGGCGCGCGCGGTCGGCAAGGTGCCCGATCGGTCGGGGTAGATTTGCGTCAACGTCGGCGCGCCGGTCTGCAGGTCGCTTTCGAGCAAATGGCCGCCCGAAATGCGCCAGCTGTCGAGCCGCGCGCCGCCGGTCAGCAGCAGTTGTTCGGTAGCGTTCCAACTGTCTTCGACATAGATGCCCGCCGAGCGCGTCTGGCCGCCGGCGTCGCGCAGCCGCGTGAAGCGGCCGAACTGGTAGCGGAATTTCTCGTTGTCGGTGCCGCTGTTGATGCGGAAGTCGGCGCCGATCTGCAGCGTCTGGGTCGCACCCACCGGCGGGCGCAATTCGAACTTGGCGCCGTAGCCGTTGGCGGGCGTGCTGAACTGGTCGAGCGACGGCGTCGCGACGGTGCGGCTGGCGTTGACCGAGACGAAGCCGGAACTGAACTGCCGCGCCTGGACATAGCCGAGCAGCTCATAGCCCCAGCGCCCGCGGCCGATCAGCCGGACGCTGGCATCGGCGCCCTTGCTGGTCGATTCGGTGCCCTCGATGCCGCGCAGGCGGTTGTCGGTGAAGCCGCGCGCGCCGACCTGCAACTCGGTGGCCTCGCCCGCCGGCACCACCAGCCGCAGCGCGATGTTCTTGCTGTCGTACCATGCGGGCACGTCGACGGGGCCGGCCTGGTTCGCGGGGATCAGGATATAGCCGTCGCCGCGGTCCCAGTTGGCGGCGATGCTGGCGAAGCCGTCGCCGAGGTTGGCCGCCGCCTGTGCCGAGACTTCGGTGGCGTTGTTGTTGCCGTAAGCGAAATCGGCGGCAAAGCCCGGCAGCTCGCCCGGCCCGGCGCTGAACAGTTCGATGGTGCCCGCGACCGCGCCGGCGCCGAACGGCCCGGCGCCACCGCCGCGCGTGACGCGCACCGCGCTCAGGCCGGCAGGCGCCAGCGCGCTCCACGGAATGAAGCTGGCGAACGGGTCGGCGACCGGCACGCCGTCGAGCAGCACCAGCGCCCGCGACGAGGCATTGCCGCCGATCGAACGCAGCGTCGCACCCTGGCTGGTCGGGTTCGCCGAGCGGCTGTCGGTGCGGCGGAACTGCTGGAAGCCCGCGACATCGCGCAGCACGTCTTCCAAACGCCGGCTGGCGTCGTTCGCCAGCCGCTCGCGGCCGATGGTGACGCTGGCATAGGCGGCAGCGCCCGCCGGTGCGGCGAGGCCGCGACCGGTGACGATAATGTTTTCGGGCGCGGTGTCGGGTTGCGACGTCGCGTGCGCCGGTGCGGCGACAAGCAGGGCGAGCAAGGTCAGGCGGGCGGCGGCGAAAGTCATGCGCGCGGTGCTAGCGGGTTCTGACGGTGCTGGCTATGGCGCGCGATTGTCGCGGCGGCGGTGCGGCATTCGGTTCACGCCGCCCGGACTGCGCCTGCCGTATCCGGCCGGCAGCACCGGCAGTCAAATTCGCGGCTGTAACCGAATGCCGTGCCCTGCCGAACAATGACCGTGACCCTGCCGGCGATAGGCGCTGACCGGTTGTCACCGCTGGCCGGACGTTCGGTGCCGGCGTACATGCAAGGGAGACATCGACATGACTGCATCAACTTCAACGATTCTGGCGCTGGCCATGGCCGGACTGGTCGCAGGTGCTGCCCAGGCCGCAACCCCCGACAAGATGGCGGCGACTGAAAAGTGCTACGGCGTGTCGCTCGCCGGCAAGAACGACTGCAAGGCCGGTGCCGGCACCAGCTGCGCCGGCTCCTCGAAGGTCGACTATCAGGCCGATGCCTGGAAGCATGTCGCCAAGGGCACCTGCACGAGCATCAAGACGCCCAAGGGCACCGGCTCGCTGACCCCGGCCTGATCTGCAGCCATGCAACCGACCGCCGGACTGGGTTTCAAGCCGCAGCATTTCGATGCGGCGATCGCCTGTCCGGCGGACGGACTGTGGTTCGAGGTTCATCCCGAAAACTACATGGTGGCAGGCGGGCCGCGGCTCGCGATGCTCGAAGCGCTGCGCGCCGCGCGGCCAATGTCGCTGCACGGTGTCGGCATGTCGCTGGCCGCCGACGCGCCGCCCGATGTCGACCATCTGGCGCGGTTCGCGGCGCTGGTCGCGCGGTTTGAACCGGCGCTGGTTTCGGAACATCTGGCCTGGTCGGCATGGCGCGGCGGCTATGCCCCCGACTTGCTGCCGTTTCCGCGCACCCGCGCCGCACTGGCACGGATCTGCGACAATGTTGCGCGCGTTCAGGATGCGATCGGCCGAACGCTGCTGATCGAAAATCCGGCGCTCTACATGCCGCTGGCGGGGCATGAGATCGACGAGATCGAGCTGTTGACGACGCTGTGCGCGCGCACCGGTTGCGGGCTGCTCGCCGATGTCAACAATGTCCACGTCTGCGCCAATAATCTGGGGTTCGACGCTGGTGCCTATATCGACGCGCTGCCGGCGGCGGCGATCGGCGAAATCCATCTTGCCGGCCATAGCGCCGATCCGCAGCGTGGTACGGCGTTGCTGATCGACAGCCATGATGCGCCGGTCGCGGCGCCGGTATGGGCGCTGTATGCACGGCTGATCGCGCGCATCGGGCCGCGCCCGACGCTGATCGAGCGCGATGACAATCTGCCGGCGTTCGAGGTGCTGCTTGCCGAGCGCGATCACGCGCAGGCAGTGCTGGCAGCAGCGCCCCAGGACAGCGCGCATGGCTGAGCTGGCGGCATTTCAGGACGCGTTCGTCGCGGCGTTGCACGATGCCGCGCTGCTCGACCGGCTGGGCGATGCGACGCAGCTGGCGACCGGCTTCAGCGTCTATCGCAACACCGTGCACAAGGGCATGCGCGACGCGCTGGCGGCGAATTTCCCGACCGTCGCGCGGCTGGTCGGTGACGAATGGTTTGCTGGCTGTGCCGCCGTCTATGGCGCCGGGCAGCTGCCGCAGCGCGCTTCGCTGTTCGACTATGGCGGCGACTTCGGCGAATTTCTCGACGGTTTCGAGCCGGCGGCCGAGCTGGTCTATCTGGGTGATGTCGCGCGCCTTGATCGCTGGTGGATCGAGGCACATGTCGCGCCCGATGCCCCGGCGCTGGCGGCCGGCGCGCTGGTGGAGCAGGCTGCTGAAACCTTGTTCGAGCTGCGGTTGACGCTGCACCCGAGCGCGCGCTGCGGCTGGTTCGAGACGCCGGCGCCGACGATCTGGCAGGCCAACCGCGATGTGGCGTGCGCCTTGCCCGACCTTGTCTGGCGCCCAGAGGGGGCGCTGCTGGCGCGGCGCGCCGGCGCGGTCGAGATGCTGGTCATCGATGCGGCGACGCTGGCGTTCATCGCTGCCTGCGGCACCGGCGCGACGCTGGGCACGGCAGCAAGCGCGGCGCTGACGACTGACCCCGGTTTCGATGTTGCGGCTTGGCTGGCGACGCTGTTGCGCCATGAGGTTTTTGTTCAAACCCCGACGAGGCTGACATGATCCTGAAAACCATCGACCGTATCGCCGGGCTGGTCCCCGAATGGCTGGTGCTGCTGGCGGCGCGCTGGGGCATTGCCGCGGTGTTCTGGCAATCGGCGCGCACCAAGGTCAGCGGGCTTTTGACCATCACGCCGGGCACGTTCGAACTGTTTGCCAGCGAATATGCCGGCGTGCCGCTGCCGCCGGTGCTGGCCGCACACATGGCGACCTATGCCGAGCACGCTTTTGCGGTGTTGCTGGCGCTCGGGCTGATGACGCGGATTTCGGCGGCCGGGTTGCTCGGCATGACCGCGGTCATCCAGATTTTCGTCTATCCTGATGCCTGGCCGACGCATCTGAGCTGGGCGGCGCTGCTGCTGTTGCTCATCCGCAGCGGCAGCGGGGCAGCCGGGATCGATCATTGGCTGCGCCCCGCCGGACGCGCGCGTCCGGCGGGGTGAGCTTCGGGTTCAGACGCGCTCGATGATGATCGCCGGCGCCATGCCGCCGGCGGCGCACATGGTGACCAGACCGCGCTTGAGGCCACGGCGTTCGAGTTCGTCGAGCACCGTGCCGATCAGGATCGAACCGGTGGCGCCGATCGGGTGACCGAGTGCGCAGGCACCGCCGTTGACGTTGACCTTGTTGCGGTCGAGCTTGAGGTCGCGGATGAACTTTTCAGCGACGACGGCGAACGCTTCGTTGACTTCCCACAGGTCGATATCATCGACCGTCAGACCAGCCTTGGCGAGCACCTTGCGGGCGGCCGGCACCGGTGCGTTGAGCATCAGCGTCGGGCAGTCACCCATGTTGGCGGTCGCCACGATGCGGGCGCGCGGCTTGAGGCCATGCTTGTCGGCATAGGCCTTCGAGGTGATGAGGATGGCGGCGGCGCCATCGACAACGCCCGAGCTGTTGCCGGCGTGGTGAACGCTGTGGAACTTCACATCGGGGTACTTGGCGTTGATCGCCTGGCGGAAGGTTTGGCCATCGGGCTGCACCGACAGGTCGGCGACGACATCGAACGAGGCCTTCAGGCCGGCGAGGCCTTCGGCGGTCGTCTGCGGACGCGGGAACTCTTCATGGTCGAGCGCGACCGAGCCGTCTTCGTTGTAGACGGTGATCAGGCTCTTGTCGAAGCGGCCTTCCTTGATGGCGACTTCGGCGCGGCGCTGCGATTCGAGGCCGAGCGCATCGAGGTCTTCGCGGGTGATGCCTTCCATCGCGGCAATCGCGTCGCCGCAAACGCCCTGGTGCGACTGCGGGTGGATTTTCTGCAGGTGGGCGTTGCCCGACCCCATGCCGAGCGGCTTCAGGCCGGCTGCCATTTCCTCGGCGCCGACCGACGTCGTGTACGACATCATTTCGGTGCCGCCGGCGATGACGCAATCTTCCATGCCCGACATGACCGAAGCGGCCGCGAGATTGACGCTGGTGATGCCGCCGCCGCAGAAGCGGTCGAGCGTCATGCCGCTGGCCTTCATGTCGAAGCCGGCATCGAGCGCTGCCATGCGGCCGAGATCGCCGCCCTGCTTGCCCTTTTGCGTGCTCGTCGACCAGATGATGTCATCGACGGTCGCGGTGTCGAGGTGGTTACGCTCCTTGAGCGCCTTCATGACGGTGGCGGCGAGGTGCTGCGGGTGCAGGTGCGACAGCGCGCCCTTGCCGGGCTTGCCGATGCCGCGCGGGGTGCGGACTGCGTCGATGATATAAGCGTCAGCCATGGGGAGATCCTTTCAGAATTGACGTGATACAGAGTCGGAACCGCGCTGCTGTGGCAGACCAATGCGGCCTTGTGCAATACACTTGTGCAACTTTGCGGACGGTGGCACGCGCTGCGCTGCAACATTATTCCAATCCGGCAGTGCTTTGCGCCTGTCGGCAACACGAGGGCCGCATGACCGAATCCCATACCGCGATCCGCGAGGAAGTCGCCAAATTGTGCCAGCAATTCCCCGGCGACTACTGGCGCGCCAAGGACCGCGACCGCGCCTACCCCGGCGAATTCGTCGCGGCGCTGACGCAGGCCGGCTATCTCGCGGCGCTGATTCCCGAAGGATATGGCGGCGCCGGGCTGCCGCTGTCGGGGGCGGCGGCGATCCTCGAGGAAATCCAGCGCCAGGGCGGCAACGGCGGCGCCTGCCACGCGCAAATGTACATCATGGGGACGCTGCTGCGGCATGGCTCGGACGCGCAAAAGGCGCAGTATCTGCCGCGCATCGCCACCGGCGAGCTGCGGCTGCAGGCGTTCGGCGTCACCGAGCCGACCAGCGGTACCGACACGCTGGCGCTGAAAACGACTGCGGTGCGTGACGGAGACGACTATGTCGTCAACGGCCAGAAAATCTGGACGAGTCGCGCCGAACATTCGGACCTGATGCTGCTACTGGCGCGCACCAGTCCGCGCGACCAGGTCGCCAAGCGCACGGACGGCCTGTCGGTGCTGCTGGTCGACATGCGCGCCGCCGTCGGCAACGGGCTGACCATCCGGCCGATCGACACGATGATGAACCATGCGACGACCGAGGTGTTCTTCGACAACCTCCGCGTCCCCGCCGCCAATCTGATCGGCACCGAAGGGCAGGGGTTCCGCTACATCCTGTCAGGCATGAACGCCGAACGCATATTGATTGCCGCCGAATGCATAGGCGACGCCAAATGGTTCATCGACAAGGCGAGCGCCTATGCCAAGGAACGGCAGGTGTTCGGCCGCCCCATCGGCCAAAACCAGGGCGTGCAGTTCCCCATCGCCCGCGCCTATGCCCAGATGCGCGCCGCCGAGCTGATGGTTCACGATGCCCTCCGCCAGTATGAGGCGGGCGAAAACGCCGGCGCCGAAGCCAATATGGCGAAGATGCTCGCCGCCGAAGCCAGCTGGGCCGCCGGCGAAGCCTGCATCCAGACGCATGGCGGCTTCGGCTTTGCCGCCGAATACGACATCGAACGCAAGTTCCGCGAAACGCGGCTGTACCAGGTGGCGCCGATCTCGACGAACCTGATCCTGTCGTATGTGGCGGAGCATGTGTTGGGGATGCCGCGGAGCTACTGACAGCGAAAGCGGTCAAGTCGGCATGCCCGCTTGATCCTCCCCGGCTTCGGGGAGGGGGACCATGCACTTCGCATGGTGGAGGGGTTTTCCACGCCCAGCGAAAGTTCCAGACCGCATCGACGACAACCCCTCCACCGCCAAGAGGCGGTCCCCCTCCCCGAAGCCGGGGAGAGCCTTCGCTTTGCAACGCCTAGCGGTTTTGGGCTCTGCTGCTCCACTTGACGTGCACGGCACCCAGGGCGCAAAATCACGGCCATGCGTGACACCCCCGCCCGGATCAACATGAACACCTATTTCGACCGCGCCGAAATGCGTGCGGTGACCGGACGCTCGACGGCGTGGGGGGTGTTCATGATCGTGCATTGCTGGGCGGTGATCGCGGCGGCGATGGCACTGGTGGCTTGGGCGCCCAATCCGCTGACGATTTTGCTGGCGATTGCGATCATCGGCACGCGCCAGCTCGGGCTGGCGATTCTGGTGCATGAGGGCGCGCACGGCGGGCTGGCGACCAACGAGAAGCTCAACCTGTGGCTCAGCCAGTGGCTGTGCGCCTATCCGACGTTTTCGGAGACGCTGGCGTACCGGCGCTACCACATGAAGCACCACCGGCTGACGCAGATGCGCGAAGACCCCGACCTGTCGCTGTCGGCGCCGTTCCCGACGACGCGCGCCAGCATCAAGCGCAAGATCATCCGCGATCTCACCGGCCAGACCGGCTTCAAGCAGCGCCGCGCGCAGTTGATGGCGGCGCTCGGCACCCCCGACATGGCGCTCGCCGACCGTGCCCGGCTGTTCGGCGCCAAGCTCGGCCGTGCGTTTGCCGTCAATATCGCGATGGCGGTCGGGCTGGCGCTGCTCGGCTATTGGTGGCTGTATCCGTTGTTGTGGATCGTGCCGCTGCTGACCTGGCACATGCTGGTCACGCGCATCCGCAACATCGCCGAACATGCGATGGTCCACGACGCCGACCCATGGCGCATCGCGCGCACCACACACGCCAACTGGCTCGGCCGCGCGTTCATCGCGCCCTATTACGTCAACTATCACGCCGAACATCACATCATGCTCTACGTGCCCTGCTACCGGCTGCCGCTGATGCACCGGCTGCTCGATGCCAAGGGCCTCAAGCCCAAGCTCGAAACCTTGCCGGGCTATGCGGCAGTGCTGCGGATGGCGGCGCCGGCCTGAAGGTCGAAGGGCCTCCGGCGGGCAGGGGCTTGCCCCTGCACCCATTAATTTCCCGCACTACATCGACCGACGTTGGCTATGGATGCACCCATCCGACATATGGGTGCAGGGGCAAGCCCCTGCCCGCCGGAGGCCCTAAAGCACGCCGCTGCTGACAGCGCGCAGCCCGATCGTCAGCAGCGCCCACAGCCCGAGCAGCACCATCAGGAACGACACGATCAGCGTCAGCGATACCGGGAAGCCGTCGCCGCCTTGCAGGAAGCCGCGGCGCTTGAAGTCCTCGCGCAGCGAGCGCAGCGTCTGCATGTAGCGGTAGTGGTTGGCGATGCCGAGGATCATCAGCAGGATGCCGAGCGCGATCAACGCCATGCCGAATCGCGTCGGCGCCTGCGACGCCAGCAGCCCGCGCGCATCGTCGCGGCTAATGAAGTTGGTAAAGAAGCTATAGATGGTGAAGCCGAAGCCGATCATCGACAATGAAGTGCGCAGGATGGCCATCATAGTGCGCTCGGCAGCCATGCGGGTGCGCTGGAAAGCCAGCGACGTGCGCATCGATGCCATCTTGTCGCCGGGGCTCAGGTCTTCGAAACTCATGCGGCACCTCCGCGGTCGTTTTGCACCAAGCGCGCGCGCCAGACAATGCAACGCTGCGGCATAGCGGTCTAGCGCAAGGATATAGCGTTACAGTCTGGCGGCTATGTGTAAGATGCGGCGGTGGTTCGACACTGGTGACGGGGAAAATCGGTGATTGAAGTCTATTTTCGCGAATTTGCAGCGGCGATTGCGCTGGCGGTCGAGGCGGCGGTGGTGCTGATCGTGGCGATCGGGGCCGGCGAGGCGCTGTTCAAGACCGTCCAGCTGATCTTCAACGGCGGGCTGTCGAACGAGGGGCGCCGCGATATCTGGCTGCGCTTTGCCATCTGGATTCTGCTGGCGCTGGAGTTCGCGCTGGCGAGCGACATCATCCGCACGGCGATTGCGCCGAGTTGGGACGATGTCGGCAAGCTGGGTGCGATTGCCGCGATCCGCACCGGGCTCAACTGGTTCCTCGCCAAGGACATCGAGGAGTATTCGGCGCGCAAGTCGGGTGGCGAGCGCGGCGAAAAGTCGGGAATCACCGAGGTCTGAACGGTCGCCTCAGCCGCGGCGCGCAATGACCCGCCGGCGCCAGCGGATATATGGAATCGTCAGGATAATCGTCACCGCGGTATAGATCAGCACGCTGACCAGAATCAGCGGTTGTTCGGCGGTGAAGGTGGCCGTTGACAACGCGATGGCGACACCGGGGTGGCGTGCGGCACTGGTCAGCGCCAGCGCGCCGCGGTTGCGTTCGTCGGGGCCGCCGAGCCAGTGCCCGACCGCCAGCGCGAACAACGAAATGGCAATCGCGGTCAGCATGACGCCCGAACCGATGGCTTCAGCGATGCGCGGGCCGACTTTGAACAGTACGACCAGTACTGCAGCCACCAGCGACACCATGCCGGCCTGTGCAAGTCGGTGAAAACTGCGGCGCGCCAGTCCGGGGGCGTAGCGCCGGATCACGATGCCCAGCGCCAGCGGTGCGCCGATGGTCATGACCAGCACCTTGAAGATCGCCAGCGGCTCGAAACTGAGATCGCGACCGAACAAGGGGCCGATCAGCAAGGCATATAGCGGCGCCAGCACCAGCGAGGCGACGGCGGCGAGCACCTGGAGCGAGATGACATAACCGGCATCGGCACCGGTCTTGGCCTCGCGGTTGGGCAGGATCGGCGGCATCGGCGACAGCGACAGCGCGATCAGCGCTGCGGGAATCGGCTGCTGCAGCGGCAGCGCCCAGGTGAAGAAGATGACGAACAGCGGCACGATGACGAACATCGCCAGCATTGCGCGCACCGCCATGCGCGGGTTGTCCTTGAGCGCGATCAGGTCTTCGGGGCGCGTCTGCATGCCGATCGACACGACGATCAGGAAGATGCTCGCGATGATCGTCAGCTTGACGAGGGTGACCGGATCCATGCCCACTCCTGCAACGCCGTGGCGGACGCCAACGCCCCGGCCAGCGCCTTGGAACATACTGCCCTCGGATGGGCTCAATATCCGGGGGCAGCTTCATGAATAGCCGGTGCCGGCGTGCAGCACCGGTCCCCCATGAACGTTGCGGATGCCGCCGGGACTGGCGGCACCCGCTTTGTTGCGTCAGGCGCCGCCTGAGCCGGTCTGCTGCATTTTCTCGAGTACGCTGGACAGGCTGAAGCTTGCGGCCTTCTGGCGTGGCGGGAAATCGACGAAGGTTGCAAGGAACTGCGCAACCAGCGGTTGCGCCGCGATCAGGATGAAGGCGTGGCTCATCCACCAGTCGTAGTAGGTGTTCGACGTGATGTCGGCCCATTCGTACGGGTCGGTGCGCAGGTTGAACAGTTTGGGCGCACGCAGCGTGACGAGCGGCTCGGCCCAGATCAGGCAGGTGCCCATGACGCGCTGTTCCATGAACACGCACTTCCAGTTGTCGAAGCGCAATGCCGCCAGTTCGCCTTCGTCGGTCCAATAGACAAAGCCCGGACGTGGGCTGGGGCTCTTGCCGGTGATGTGGTCGAGCTGGTTGAAGCCGTCGATGTGGACCTTGTAGGTGGTGCCACCCATCTTGTGGCCGGCCAGCAGCTTTTCCTTGATGTCCGGCGCACCGGCAATCGCGGCGAGCGTCGGCAGCCAGTCGAGGTGCGCGACGATGTCGTTGGAAACCGAACCCGGCTTGATATGGCCCGGCCAGCGGATCAGGCAGGGGACGCGGTAGGCGCCTTCCCAGCTGGTGTTCTTTTCGCTGCGGAACGGCGTCGTGCCGGCATCGGGCCAGCTGTTGCAATGCGGGCCGTTGTCGGTCGAGTACATCACGAAGGTATCATCGACGATGTTGAGTTCGACCAACAGGTCGAGCAGCACGCCGATCGCCTTGTCGTGATCGATCATCACGTCGTGATATTCCGACTGCCAGCGACCCGACTGGCCGAGGCTTTCGGGCTTGGCATAGGTGCGGAAGTGCATGTGCGTGGTGTTGAACCAGACGAAGAACGGAATGCCCGCAGCGTTCTGGCGCTTGATGAAGTCGACGGTCTTGGCGGTGACTTCATCATCGATGGTCTGCATGCGCTTCTTGGTCAGCGGGCCGGTGTCGACGACCGTCTGGCCGCCCTTGCCGTCGGACTTGCAGTGCAGGACGCCGCGCGGGCCCATGTTCTTCCGGAAGTTCGGAAAATCCTTTTCGGGCGGATAGTCGCGGTCCTCGGGCTCTTCCTCGGCGTTCAGATGGTAGAGGTTGCCGAAGAACTCATCGAAACCATGGACGGTCGGCAAGAACTTGTCCTGGTCGCCAAGGTGGTTCTTGCCGAACTGGCCGGTGGCATAGCCGAGCGACTTGAGCACGGTGGCAATCGTCGGATCTTCGGCCTGCAGGCCGACATCGGCACCGGGCATGCCGACCTTGGTCAAGCCGGTGCGTAGCCCGCACTGGCCGGTTATGAAGCTGGCGCGACCGGCGGTGCAGCTCTGCTCGGCATAGTAATCAGTGAACAGCATGCCTTGTTCGCCGATGCTGTCGATGTTGGGGGTGCGGTACCCCATCATGCCCTTGGTGAAGATCGACAGGTTCGATTGACCGACGTCATCGCCCCACATGATCAGGATATTGGGTTTTCCGCCTGGCATGGTTTCCTCCTCGACTATTGTTGCAGTTCGTCACGAATTTCAGGTCTGTGCAGTAATCACACACACCGACTCTGGCGTCTTCACGCCAGGGGCCGGTGATTTGATATCAAGCCAATGCTTAATGCAAGTTACACGCGGGTGCGGTCGCGCCTAGTCCCGAAACAGTTTGACCGCGATAACCTGGGGTTACCGCGCGGCCTATCCGGTGAATGCGACTTCGATGAGGTCGAGCACCTTCTGCGCGGGCCGCGACAAGGGACGCCCTGCGGGCTGGGCACAATGAATGCGGTGCCGGTAGGTAACGCCGGCAATATCGAGCGGCACGACGCCATGTCGGCGCTGTAACCGCTGCACGATACGCGGCGACGAGAACGATACCATGTCCGATGTTTCAACGACCTCGCCAAGCAGTTCGGAATCGTCGCACTGGAAACCTGTCGGCAGATCGTTCACGCCCAAAGCCGGCAAGAACCAGTCGAGGAAGGCGCGGGTCAACCTGACGTGGGCGAACTTCCACGCTTTCAGATCATGCATTGCAACTTTTGGCTGCAGCGTCAGCGGGTGGCCTTGCCGCACGAAGAACACCGGTGCCAAGTCATCCACAACGCGCGTCTGGATGCTGATTGGCACCGCGATATTGTCGCAACTGCCGATGAACATATCGATGTCGCCCCGGATCAGCCGTTCGAGCTGGTCGACAGGTTTGCCGATGTCCATTTCGATGGCGATGCCGGGATGGTCGGTGTGGCAGCGTGCAATGACCAGCGACGAAATCATCGGCGCCGGAATCGGCCCGGCGCCGATGCGGACGCGGCCGGTTTCGGACAGCAGCTCGTCGCGCAGGTCGCGGTGGATGGCCTCCAAGTCGAGCAGGATCTGGCGGCCGCGACGCAGCAGCAGCGTGCCAATTTCGGTCGCCACCGCGCCGGTGGTCGAACGCTCGAACACCACCATGCCGAGCCGGTCTTCGATCAGCCGGATATTCTTGCTCAGCCCCGGCTGCGTCATCCCGAGCGCATCGGCGGCGCGGCGGATGCTGCCGTGATCGGCGACCGCCAGCAGTTGGGCAATGTCGCGCGATCCCAGCGCTCCATAGCCCGGCCGCTCAGAATTCATCGGCTATATCCCCAGGTAATCACGCACCCTGGGTTGGCTTATAGCGCGAATGTGGCGCGGGTCTAACCGCAAAGCGCGGCTGCCATCCATGCGCTGCGGCGGAGTCGCATTTCGCCGCGATTGCCGTTAATCTGCGGAACCGGCAGGTTCGCGTTGCGGCGCGCGGCACGTACGGTCAGGGAGACTCATGTTTAGAACCATTGCAGTTGTCGTGGCACTGGCGCTGGCGGTGCTGTTTGGCCGCGCAGCACTGTCATCGGGTGATTTCCAGGTCGAAAGTGCGCGCGTCATCGAAGCCGCGCCGAAGGATATCATGCCCTATCTCGACAATTTCCACGGCTGGGCCGTCTGGTGGCCGCCCGAGCGCCAGAACCCCGGCGTGGAGCGGCGCTTCAGCGGCAGCGCCAGCGGCGCCGGTGCGGTCTATGACTGGACGACCGCCGGCGTGGCGGGCAGCGGCCGCATGACGATCAGCAGCGCACAGCCCGATTTCCTGAACATCGCGGTTGATCAGCGCCAGCCGCGCGCGATGCAGGCGACCATTGAGTTCCGGCTGGCACCGGTCGATGGCGGCACCCGCATCTCGGTCAAATATACCGGCCACCACGGGCTGTGGACGCGGTTGCGGCATCCGCTGGGCATCGATACCGAGCCGCTCGAAATGCAGCTCGACGATGCCCTGACCTATCTCAAGCTCGCGGTCGAAGGCAACGCGCCGGCCTAAAGCCCCAGCACTTGCGCCATCGTGTAGCGCCCGGCCGGCTTGCCACCGAGCCACGCCGCCGCGCGCACCGCACCGCGCGCGAACAGTTCGCGGCCTTCGGCATGGTGGCTGATGACCAGCCGCTCGCCCTCGCCGGCGAACAGCACGCTATGGTCGCCCGCCGCCGAGCCGCCGCGCAACGAAGCAAAGCCGATTTCGCCGGCCTCGCGCGCCGGGCCGATACCGTCACGGCCGCGCTTGGCGACGCTCGCCAGCGCCACGCCGCGCCCCGATGCTGCTGCCACCCCCAGCGCCAGCGCGGTGCCCGACGGCGCGTCGCGCTTGTGGCGGTGGTGCAGTTCGGCGATTTCGATGTCCCAGTCGGTGCCGAGCAGCGCCGCCGCGCGTTCGACCAGCGCTGCCATCACTGTCACGCCCAGGCTGGTGTTGGCCGCTTGCAGGACCGCGATGCTGCGCGCCGCGCGGTCGATCTTGGCGTGGTGGCTGGCGTCGAGCCCGGTGGTGCCGACCAAAATCGCGCATTTGCCCGCGCATGCCGCCTCGAGGTTGTCGGCCAGCGCCTCGGGCGAGGTGAAATCGATCAGCACGTCGCAGTTGTGCGCGATCGCCGTGGCGTTGGCGCACACGGTGAGCCGGTCGCTGACCTTGGTGCCGACCGCGGGATGCCCGGCGCGCTCGGCGAGCCCGGCCAGCTGCAGTTCGGGCGTCGCGCCGACCGCGGCGATCAACGCCGCGCCCATGCGGCCGCCCGCACCCAAAATCCCGACCTTCACCGTCACCTGCGTATTCCCTCCGGCCATTCGGCGCTATAGCAACCATTATGCACGTTCCGCGGTCAATCGTCATCCTCACCGGCGCCGGAATTTCGGCCGAATCGGGGGTTCCCACCTTCCGCGGCCCCGACGGGCTGTGGGAAGGCCGCCGCGTCGAGGATGTCGCCACACCTGAAGCGTTCGCGCGGGCGCCCGCCGATGTGCAGCGCTTCTATGACTTGCGCCGTGCCGCGCTGGCAGTCGTCCAACCCAACCCGGCGCATGTCGCATTGGCGAAGCTGCAGGCGGCGCTGCCGGGCGCGGTGATGATCGTCACGCAGAACGTTGACGACCTCCACGAGCGCGGCGGTGCGGCCGAGGTCATCCACATGCACGGTGAACTGCTCAGCGCGTTGTGTCTGGCGTGCGGTACGCCGTCGCGCTGGGCGGGCGATCTGGGCCGCGCGCATCGCTGCCCGGCGTGCGGCGCGCCCGACCGGCTGCGCCCCGACATCGTCTGGTTCGGCGAGATGCCGTACCACATGATGCGCATCGAGGCGGCGCTTGCGGCGTGCGATACCTTTGTTTCGATCGGCACGTCGGGCAATGTCTATCCGGCTGCGGGCTACGTCGAACTGGCGCGACGTGCGGGGGCGCATTGCCTCGAAATCAACCTTGAGCCGTCGCTCGGGGCGTCGCGGTTTCACGAGGTGCGGCATGGGCCGGCGGGGGCGTTGGTGCCGGCTTGGGTTGACGAGGTTTTAAGGGCCTCCGGCGGGCAGGGGTGACCCCTGCACCCAATTATTTGGCGCTCTTCAATCGGGTGCAGGGCTCAGGCCTGCCCGCCGGAGGCTCTTCCTACTCCGGCCCGGCCTCAATCGCGTCGATGTCGTCATCGCTCAGCCCGAAGTGGTGCCCGACTTCGTGGATCAGCACGTGCGTCACCCAGTCTTCGAGGCTGTCGGTCGATTCGGCCCAGGCGTCGAGGATCGGGCGGCGGTAGAGGTAGATGGTGTCGGGCAGCGCGCCGGTCGGCTCGTCGCCCTTCATTCCCACGTGGCGGCCCGAATAGAGGCCGAGAATGTCGAACGGCGATTCGAGCTCCATGACGCGCATGACCTCGTCATCGGGGAAGTCCTCGACGCGCAGCAGCACGCTGCGCAGATGGTCGCGGAACAGTGGCGGCAGGCGTTCGACCACCGCTTGCGCCAGTGTGTCGATTTGGTCGAGGCTCGGGGGACGAAGTTGCGCTATCATGCGCGTGTTCTAATGCTGCGACCGGAGACTGTGCAATGCCGATGCCCCGCCAAATCACGCAATTGACCGATGCGGAGATTGAACTGGCGCTGGTGGCGCTGCCCGGCTGGAACCGCGTCGGGGACGGGATCGAGCGTAGCTACAAGTTCGCCGATTTTGCGCATGCGTTCGCGTTCATGACGCGCGTGGCGCTGCTGGCGGAGAAGGCCGACCATCATCCGGAGTGGTTCAATGTTTACAACCGGGTCGATGTGCGGCTGACGACGCATGATGCCGGGGGGCTGAGCGCGCGCGATGTGGCGCTGGCGACGGCGATTGATGCGTGATCCCCTCTCCCCTTGCGGGAGAGGGCGACTCGCGCGTCTTCGCGCGGCGGGGTGAGGGGTGTTTCTCGCCTTGGAAAGTAAGGCAGTCTAGAAAGTAAGTGCGTCGTGGCAAAGCCACGAGCCTGCCCCGGCGAAGGCCGGGGTCGGACGGGTTCGGCGGGGATATCCCGCCGCCCCGCTGGCCGTGCGCTGCGCGAGTCCGCGCCTAACGGCAAAATCGCAAGAGCAATTTTGCCGTTAGGCGCTGGCCGCTTCAGCGCATCAACGCGGTGCCATACGGATCGAACCGTCGAGGCGCACGTCTTCACCGTTGAAGTACGAGTTACGGCACATTTCCAGCGCCAGCGACGCATATTCGGTCGGCGCACCGAGGCGCTTGGGGAACGGCACCGACGCGCCGAGCGCATCCTTGACGTTCTGCGGCGCAGCCTGCAGCAGCGGCGTGTTGAAGATGCCGGGCAGGATGGTGTTGACGCGGATGCCGTCGCCCGAAAGATCGCGGGCGATCGGCAAGGTCATGCCGACGACGCCGCCCTTCGATGCCGAATAGGCCGCCTGGCCGATCTGGCCGTCTTCGGCCGCAACCGAAGCGGTGTTGACGATCGCGCCGCGTTCGCCGTCTTCCATCGGGTCAAGCGTCAGCATGCCGGCGGCCGACTTGGCGATGCAGCGGAAGGTGCCGACGAGGTTGATCTGGATGATCATGTTGAAGGCATCGAGCGGGAAGTGCTTGATCGTGCCGTCGGCCTTGTTGCGGCTGGCGGTCTTCACCGCGTTGCCGGTGCCGGCGCAGTTGATCAGGATGCGTTCCTGGCCAATCGCGGCACGCGCCTTGGCGAAGCCGGCATCGACCGAAGCTTCGTCGGTGACATTGACGCTGCAGAACACGCCGCCGATGTCGGCAGCGACCTTCTCGCCCTTTTCGGCGTTCATGTCGAAGATCGCGACCTTGACGCCTTCCGCCGCCAGCGCACGCGCCGTGGCTTCGCCCAGGCCCGAGGCGCCGCCGGTGACAACTGCCGAACATCCGCTGAGTTTCATGTGATCCATTCCCTTTTCTAGTGATTCGCGCGCGGACATTATGGGGAGTTGACGTTTACGGCAACCTCGGAGTGAAAAGGGCCTCCGGCGGGCAGGGCTGAGCCCTGCACCCATATGTTTTTTTCTTTCG
>Ga0075163_10005515_pt1 | contig 16855 bp, 17 predicted proteins | sample JI1023141ADNA_FD_71478 | JGI IMG/M metagenome (GOLD analysis project Ga0075163, IMG submission 71478) | Wastewater effluent complex algal communities from Wisconsin, to seasonally profile nutrient transformation and Carbon sequestration -... | ecosystem: Engineered > WWTP > Effluent > Algae...
CCAGTTTCAATCCGAATGATTTTGCCAAGGGTATTCCCGCCGATTTGTGGGAAGGCTTGCTGGCTGATCCGGCTCTGCCGTTGAACAACAAGGCGGTTGGCGGTTCATATCCGCCGGGCTCGACGTTCAAGATGATCACGGCGATGGCCGCACTGGAGGCCGGATTGATCAATGAACATACGACGCAGTTCTGCCCGGGTCATTACGATCTGGGCAATGCGCGGTTCCATTGCTGGAAGCGCGGCGGGCATGGCACTGTGAATGTCGTGAGCGCATTGCAGGAATCATGCGATACGTTCTTTTACAAGATCGCGGTTGATCTGGGGATTAACCGTATCTCCGAGATGGCCAAGCGGTTCGGCCTCGGGGCCAAGCTTGATTTCGAGTTGCCGGAGGAGCGCGGCGGGCTGATGCCGACGACGCAGTGGAAGAAACAGAACCTGAAAGACATCTGGCATCCGGGCGAGTCCATCGTATGTTCGATCGGGCAGGGTTATGTGCAGGCGACACCGTTGCAACTCGCTGTCATGACCGCGCGCATGGTCAATGGCGGTTATGCGGTCAAGCCGTGGGTCACCGGGTATGTTGGTGATGATTTCACCCATGATGAACCATGGGAGAAAATCGGCGTGAAGCACAAAAATCTGGAACTGATGATGAAGGGCATGGACCGCGTGGTGAATATGCCGGGCGGCACGGCCATGGGGTCGCGGATCACCGAAGAAGGCATGGAAATGGGCGGCAAGACGGGGACGTCACAGGTCAAGCGCATCACCGCCGACGAACGCGCGCGCGGTATCAAGCAAGAAGATCTGCCGTGGAAATATCGTCACCATGGCCTGTTTGTCGGTTATGCGCCGATACATAGTCCGCGTTATGTCTGTTCTGTTGTCGTCGAGCATGGCGGCGGCGGGTCTGCCGTGGCCGCGCCGGTCGCGCGTGATCTGCTGCTGGAAACCCAGAAGCGCAATCCCGGCGCTGTGACACTCCGGCCTGTTTCATCTTCGCCGAAGAAGGACAGTTTCCCGCCGCGCAAACCCAAAGATGACAGTGAGGAAAGATAGATCATGAGTTTTTCCTTCGATTTCCAGACCGAGCAGAGCTTTTCGCGCAAGTTCTTTCATCTGAACTGGGGGCTGGTCGCTCTTGTGACGCTGATTGCGGCGATCGGGTTTATGGCCTTGTACTCGGCGGCGAACGGGAATCTTGATCCGTGGGCTTCTAAGCAGATCATCCGTTTTTGCGTCGGCTTTATCATCATGCTGGGGGTGGCGATGATTGATATTCGCTTCTGGTATCGCATGTCATATCCCATCTTTATTATCGGTTTCGTTCTGCTGGTCATCGTTGAATTCATGGGCCAGATGGGGATGGGCGCGCAGCGCTGGATCAATCTCGGGTTCATACAAATCCAGCCATCGGAACTGATGAAGCTGGCCATCGTCATGGCGATGGCGCGTTATTTCCACACATCGACGATGGACGATATGCGCCGCCTGTCGTTCCTGATCGTTCCGGTGCTGATGGTATTGCTGCCGGTGGGGCTGGTGCTGTTGCAGCCCAACCTCGGCACGGCGACGATCATGATGGTGGATGGCGCGACAATGCTGTTTATTGCTGGCGCACCCTTGTGGCTTTATTTTCTCGGGGCGGCGTCGCTGGTCGTCATGGTTCCGGCGGTATGGCATTTTTACATGCACGATTACCAGAAACAGCGCGTCCTGACCTTCCTTGATCCGGAATCCGATCCGCTGGGCTCGGGTTACCACATCACCCAGTCCAAAATCGCGCTGGGGTCGGGCGGGATCGAGGGGCGGGGCTTCCTGCAGGGGACGCAAAGCAAGCTCGACTTCCTGCCGGAAAAGCAGACCGACTTCATTTTCACGCTCTGGGCGGAAGAATGGGGCCTGTTCGGTGGCACGTTGCTGCTGGTGCTGTTCGGGCTGGTTTTTCTATATTGTGGCTGGATCGCTTTCCGCTGCCGCCATGCCTATGGCCGTTACCTGGTGTTTGGTCTGATGGTGAATTTCTCGCTCTATGTTTTCATAAATGTGGCAATGGTGATGGGCCTGATTCCGGTTGTCGGCATTCCTCTGCCTCTGGTATCATATGGCGGCACGGCGATGATTGCCTGCCTTGTTGGTTTTGGCCTGATTATGTCGGCCAGCATTCACCGGGACGCCAAGCTGGCCCGGTTCTGACATCGAAAGAAGAGATGAGTTCCCATGTTTGACATGTTTACCGACCCGACCCTGTTCGCAGGGTTCGCAACGCTTGTGTTGCTCGAGGTTATTCTGGGCGTCGATAACCTGGTTTTCATCGCCATTCTGGCGGACAAGCTGCCACCGGCACAGCGCGACAAAGCCCGCATTCTGGGGCTGGGGCTGGCGCTCGGCATGCGCCTGATCCTGCTGGCCAGCATTTCGTGGCTGGCGACGCTGACCGACCCTCTTTTTACCGTCTTTAACCATGCATTCTCGGGGCGCGACCTGATCCTGTTCCTCGGGGGCCTGTTCCTGCTGACCAAGGCGACGAAGGAAATTCACCACCGTCTGGAAGGCGTCAACGAACATACCGGCAAGCCGAAATATGTCCCGGCGTTCTGGGTCGTGATTACCCAGATCGTCGTGCTGGATGCCGTGTTCTCCCTTGACGCCGTTATTACAGCGGTTGGTATGACGCATCACCTGCCGACGATGATGATGGCTGTGATCGTTGCCATGGGTATCATGATGTGGGCCAGCAAGCCGCTGACGACCTTCGTCAATGCGCACCCCACGATTGTCATGCTGTGCCTTGGGTTCCTGCTGCTGGTGGGTTTCAGCCTCGTGGCGGATGGTCTGGGCTTCCACATTCCGAAGGGTTATCTGTACGCCGCGATCGGTTTCTCGATCCTGATCGAGGGGTTCAATCAGACGCGGACAATCAAGCACCGCAAACGTCTTGAGGAAACGGTGGATTTTCGTGAAAAGACAGCTGATGCCGTGATGCGCCTGCTGAAGGGCAGTCAGTCCGGCATATCGGCTGTCAGTGAAGAAGATATGGCCGTGCTGCTGAAGCAGGGTGCCACTGAAGATATCTTCAAGCCTGAGGAAGAAAAAATGATCCGCGGTGTCCTGTCGCTGTCGGAGCGTGATGTTCGCTCGATCATGACGCCGCGGCCTGAACTACACTGGATCGATGTCGAAGAGCCGCTGGAACAGATCCTGAAAGAGATCGAGGAAAGCAGCTATTCCCGTCTGCTGGTCTGCCGCGGCAATATCGACGAGATCGAAGGCGTCATTAACAAGGATGACCTTCTGTCGCTGTATATCGACAGGAAGACGATCAATCTCGACGAAATCGTCGATCCGCCGCTGACCGTGCATGAAAGTACAACGGTTCTGCGGATGATCGATATTTTCCGCGAGCACCCGAAAGATATCGCCATCGTCAGTGATGAATATGGCGGCATTGTCGGCGTCGTCACCCATATGGATGTTCTGGGCGCGATTGCTGGCACCATGCCGCACGAGGCTCCGGAAGCCAGCGTCAGTGTCTACGCTATCGAGAAACTGCCCGATGGCGCACGCGCGATGGATGGCATGACCCCGATTGAGGACGTCAGGGAAGATCTGGAACTGATATCCGTCCCTGAGGGTGACTTCTCAACCGTGGCCGGATTGATTCTTTACGGGTTGCAGCGCGTTCCCAAGACGAAGGATTTCTTCGACTGGGAAGGCTGGCGTTTCATCATCAGCGAGATGGATGGCCGTCGTATCAAACGCGTACGCGCTGAACGCATGACCCATGTCGAGAGCGCTGCGGAATCTGCCGCCGAATAAGCGGCTGATTATTGTTCCGGATAGTGGTGGTCGAGAAAATCCTGCCACGTCCTGAACACATGCAGGCGCGTATTGACTGACCCGCTCACAGTCCATCCTTGCGGGGCGCCTTGCGGGAAATTTTCACCGTACAGATAGAGATTGCCGTCAACCCTGACACGGTCCGGAAAGACCTTGATGTTTCCTACATTCATGATCGTCAGTGTTGCGGCATGCAGCCCGTCGGGTAATTCAAGGCCGCCGGGTGTGTCCTCATATGTCTGGTCTTCAGCCGGTATACGCTGCGGGTAACGTTCTTGCAGGTGCCGGAACAGCGCGTATTCATCGTCTTCGGGTGGCTTGTAACCGTCAACCATCTGGAACCCGTAAGTCATATCCAGCCCCAGTTCGCGGCACAGCGCGCTGATATAGGACATGTAACGCATATCAGGCAGCTTGTTTCGTTGTCCTGCCATATGGTCGATGCGGCCCGTTTCCCGCTCGACGCTGATGGTCGCACAGGGCATATTGCCGGGCGCGCGAAGGGAGTAGTAGATATTGCTCTGGCTTTCCATACTGTCGTCGAATCCGCCGTCGCCGATACAATGCTCCAGGAACGCGGATTCACGGTCCAGAGATCGTTTGTTCAGAAGCCGTACCAATTTGTGCCCGTCCTGAAACTTGATCACGAGTTTGATGTCGCGGCCCCAGATATCCTCTTTCAGGGTTTTGCGGCCCTCCGCCCGGCTTTTTGCGCGCAGGGCGGCGTAGTCCTCGGTTATCTCGTTGTAAAGCTGCTCGTAGGTCGCGGCCTTCAACAGTTTTTTGGGGCGGCCCTGATCGTCGGTGTTGTGCAGCCATGCGGCATCATGCGCGATGGCGAATTTCAGCCAGTCGAGTGTCGTCTGGACCTTGAGGACGATCCGGACATCTTTTTTTGGCGCGAATGAATGCCAGATGGGCGATGAATTCCATTTCTGGCGCAGCCAGTCCGGCGCGCCGGGCGGCAGTTCTTTTAATGTATCCATGTACTCGGGGGATTTTCTGATGATGCGCGCGAGCGCCGCTACGAGCAACAGCGCCAGACGGTCATCGTCACCGCAAAATTTCTTGAGGTATTCTTCAATGTCGAGCGGATTGACGAGGTTAATCGCCTGCTTGTCCATTCACACACCCTTATGGCTCATGTTTTTATTACTATAAATTTTACCAGAAAGTGGATTGGCAATGCAAAAAGGGGCAAGCCGGTGGGCCTGCCCCTTTGAATTCTGCGTTTTTTAAGCCGTTATGCGGCTTGCGTCATAGCGACACCTTTGCCTTCAAGGAATGATTGCAATTCACCCGTGGCATACATCTCACGCACGATGTCACAGCCACCGACGAACTCACCCTTGATATAGAGCTGGGGGATGGTCGGCCAGTTGGTGTATTCCTTGATACCCTGACGGATGTCGTTATCTTCCAGAACGTTGACGTCCTTGAACTTGACGCCCAGCTGGGAAAGAACCTGCACGACAGCCGCCGAGAAGCCGCATTGCGGGAATGAAGCTGTGCCTTTCATGTAAAGCACGACATCGTGAGCCGCCAGATCTGCCCGGATTCTCTCGAAGACGGTGTTCGGCACGGTTTGCTGCATAGTATAAACTCCCTTTGTCGATCTGACAGTTATTTCTGGCGGTTATTCAGGCACGGCGGTTTGAATCGCCAGCGCATGAAGCTCGTTTCCCATTTTGCCCTGCAGGGCGGCATAAACCATCTGGTGCTGTTGCACGCGGCTTTTACCCCGGAAGGCCTCAGAAACGATATAGGCGGCATAATGGTCGCCATCACCCCTGAGGTCCGAGATATTCACAACCGCGTCAGGAATGCCTTCCTTGATCATCTTTTCGATTGTCGGAGCATCCATTGCCATGGTTCACGCACGTCCTTCCATGAAAGCCGGTAGCCAGTTCTCATGTATATCAGAAATTTCTTTTATACTTATACCCTGATTTTCCGAAATTCTCAAGGTTGTACCTGCGGTTTTTCCTGCCAGAACGGCGGAAACACCTGAATCCTTTGCCAGTTTCAGCAGTTTTTCAGGTTCCGCCGTGGTCAGGACGTAACGGCCCTGATCTTCGCCGAACCAGAACGCAGCGTCGCCGGAGAGGGCGATATCCGCACCGATACCGGACGCCATCGCCATTTCGGCAATCGCCACCAGCAGACCACCATCCGACACGTCATGGCACGCTGTGATCAGTCCATCACGTATATGTTGTCTAACGAAATCACCGTGTTTGCGTTCCAGCGCCAGATCGACCGGCGGCGGCGGGCCGTCTTCGCGACCCAGAATTTCGCGCAGGTACAGCGACTGGCCCAAATGACCCTTCGTATCACCGATGACAATGATGCTTTCACCGTCTTGGGTGAAACCCAGTCCGGCGGAATTGATGCCATTGTCGATCAGGCCGACGCCACCAATCGCGGGGGTCGGCAGAATGCCCTGGCCGTTGGTTTCGTTATACAGCGACACGTTGCCGGAAATGATCGGGTAATCCAGCGCGACGCAGGCTTCGGCCATGCCTTTCAGGCAGGTCACGAATTCCCACATGATCTCCGGCTTTTCCGGGTTGCCGAAATTCAGATTGTCGGTGATCGCGAGCGGCAAGGCACCCGTCGCGGTCAGGTTGCGCCATGTCTCTGTCACGGCTTGCTTGCCGCCTTCATACGGATCAGCGTAGCAGTAACGCGGGCTGACATCGCATGTGATGGCCAGTGCTTTCTTGTCACTCAAGCGTACAACGGCGGCGTCTGCCGGTTTATGTGCCTGTGTCTTATGCAGGCCGGGGCTGGAAATGGTTTCGCCGCGCACCAGACTGTCATACTGTTCCCAGATCCAGCGTTTGGACGACAGATCAGGACATGCCATCAGCTTCTTGAATGAACCGATGATGTCTTTATCAAGGTTCAGAACGGGCAGGGGGGCTGCCGCCGGGCGCGCCTTCTGCGGGCGGTCATACACAGGCGATTCATCGACCAGCGGCGGCACGGGGATATTGCACCATGTCTTGCCGTACATGTTCAGTTTCAGGTGCTTGTCATCGGTGGTCTTGCCGATCACGGCGAAATCAAGATCCCACTTCTCGAAAATCTTGCGCGCCATCTCTTCTTTGCCGGGCTGCAGGATCATCAGCATGCGCTCCTGCGATTCCGACAGCATAATCTCGTATGGCGTCATGTGCAGTTCGCGCTGCGGCACCTGATCCAGATCCAGTTCAACGCCGATTTCGCCTTTGGCGGCGATCTCGACCGATGATGATGTCAAACCTGCCGCACCCATATCCTGAATGCAGATAATGGCGTCTGATTGCATCAGCTCAAGGCAAGCCTCCAGCAGCAGTTTCTCCACGAACGGGTCGCCGACCTGCACGGTCGGGCGTTTGGAATCTGACTCATCATCAAACTCCGCGCTCGACATGGTGGCACCGTGAATGCCGTCGCGTCCTGTCTTGGAACCGACATACACAATCGGCTGGCCGACACCCGCACCACGGGAATAATAGATTTTATCCTGTTCGACCACGCCCACGGTCATGGCGTTGACCAGAATGTTGCCGTTATAACGGGCATGGAAATTGGTTTCGCCGCCGACGGTCGGCACGCCCATGCAGTTACCGTAGCCAGCGATCCCGGCCACGACACCGTTCACTAACTGGCGTGTTTTCGGGTGGCTGGGATCACCAAAGCGCAGCGCATTCATATTGGCAACGGGCCGCGCGCCCATGGTGAATACATCACGCATGATGCCGCCGACACCAGTCGCCGCACCCTGATAGGGTTCTATATAGGACGGGTGGTTGTGCGATTCCATTTTGAACACAGCCGCCTGACCATCACCAATATCAATGACACCGGCATTCTCACCCGGTCCCTGAATGACCCATGGGGCAGAGGTGGGGAGTTTCTTCAGGTGCAAACGCGATGATTTGTACGAACAATGCTCCGACCACATGACCGAGAAAATCCCCAGTTCGGTAAACGTGGGGTCACGACCGAGAATTTTCAGCATGTGCTGATATTCATCAGGCTTGATCCCATGCTCCGCCGCCAGTTGCGGCGTGATCGCGGGTTCTTTGAAAACGGGAGCTTCTTTTTTGAGGGCTGTACTAGTCACTGCGGCTTCCTTGTTTGTGTATTCTTTCCTGTTTCGCCCAAGCGTTTTTGTACGCGTTCCATAATTTTTGGCATTATTTCAAGCGTCCATTGCGTGCTAAGTTTTGCTGTGTCTTCCGTAAGTGAGGGCATAAGTTTTAACCACTTTTGTCCCAAAGGCGTTTTGTAAAAATTTATCATTTCTTCTAAATCTTGAACGCTAAAATTCTTGTCGTAAACACTATATAGTATTTGCCGATATTGATCCGATTTCATTTCATCTACAAACGCTTTGTAAATCTCATCTTCTATGATCAGAAGTTTTTCTGACGATATTTGTGGGTCACTTTGTTTCGTTGCGTCTTTGATAGTAGCGGCCATTTGCTTGGCGTATTTTTGATACATATCTTCACCGCCGAACATAACTAGAAACTCATCTATGAGTGCCTTTTTTTCTGCAGAAATATTAGTTTCCGCTAAAGCGGGGAATGCGCTAAATGCCAAAAAGGTAATGCACATGATTAAAGCTAAAAAATTACGCATAACAACTCCTTGCTGATTAGTTGAGTGCAGTAATAATGCTTTCAAACAGCGGCAAACCCGTCAGGTTGCCCTGATGGTCCTGCGTTGCGTTTTCGGGGTGTGGCATCATGCCGAGGATGGTTTTGCTCTCGCTCAGGATGCCCGCAATGTTGCGGAGCGACCCATTCGGGTTGGCGGCATTGTTCACGGCACCGTTCTCATCGCAGTAACGGAAGGCAATGCGGTCCTGATCTTCCAGTTGCTTGATGGTCGTATCATCAGCGAAGAAGTTCCCTTCGCCGTGCGCGATGGGCACATGGATAACCTGATCTTTCCTGAATTTCGACATGAAGCTATTCTGGTTCGTCGCCGCTTTCAGATGCACCTGCTTGCAGATAAATTTCAGCGAGCGGTTACGTAAGAGTGCGCCGGGCAGAAGCTCTGTTTCAACCAGTACCTGAAAGCCATTGCAGATGCCCATCACGCGCGTGCCGCGTTTCGCGAGGCTGATGACTTCCTTCATCACCGGCGAATGTGCGGCCATCGCGCCACAGCGCAGGTAGTCGCCATATGAGAAGCCGCCGGGCAACACGATCAGGTCGGGTTTGCCGAGATCGGTATCTTTATGCCAGACAAATTTCGGGGTTTTACCGGTCAGGCGGGTAAAAGCCTGAGCCATGTCCTGCTCCCGGTTGGTCCCGGGAAAAACGATCAGAGAGACTTGCATGGGGGGAACCATACCAGCCCGGAAAGGGCCGGAAAAGGGGAGGCGCAGGCCCTGGGCACAGGAAATATAAGGCTGGGATAACAGCGAGTAAGGCTGAAAAATTCCAAGTTAGGGTTTTGTTTGTCGTAAAAAGACCGAATATTTCGCAATAAGGCAAAATTGTGGAATTTTTCTCTTGCACACACCGAATTCTTGATTTAAGGACTCTAATATACCAACAAGCTGGATTGAAACGTTTTCAAGGGCCCAAGAGCTAAATAATAAGCAAAGAGGCTTGGTAAACCGAAGCGGATTAGAGGGTAATCAGCTCACAACCAGCGAGTTGAACTAGGGATAACACAGAAAAAACGACTAAAATAAAAAGCCCCGCACTGCGGGGCTTTTCTTTTGTCTGCATACAGCCATATGCGGTTATATGTTAATTCTGCGTCAGCTGCCTCTGGGCTTCTTCCAGCGCGATCTCCAGCTGGCGGTCCAGAATATGGTCGGATACGTCCTTGCCTTTGGCTTGCAGGTCGGGAACGACCTTGCGCTTCACATCGTCAAAACCGGCTTCTTCCAGATTGGCGGAAACGACTTCCTTGGCATAGGTTTCGGCGTCGGCACCGGTCAGGCCGATCTGCTCTGCGACCCACAGGCCGAACAGCTTGCATGTGCGGGCTTCGACCTTGAACATCAGCTCCTGATCGTGGGCGTATTTCTTTTCAAATGCGTCCTTGCGGTCGTCGAGGCTCATTCATTGTCTCCTTTACATATGCGGTCTGTTGAAAAATTTAAGCCCCGCCTTTCTAACATTGGAAAGCACGGAAATCTAGGCTATATCAGGGGTATGAAAACATGGATCAATACGGGCGCGAAGCGCAAGGTTTTGTACGAAGGCAAGGCAAAGACCATCTATGAGGGGCCGGAGCCGGGAACAGTCATCCAGTACTTCAAGGATGATGCTACGGCTGGCAACGGCGCGAAGCATGACATCATCGCGGGTAAGGGCGTTCTGAACAACCGTATCTCCGCGCATCTGATGACCAAACTGGAAGCCATCGGCATTCCCACCCATTTCATGCGCTCGCTGAACATGCGCGAACAGCTGGTGCGCCAGCTGGAGATTATTCCGCTGGAAGTCGTCGTGCGTAACATCGCCGCCGGTTCGCTGTGCAAGCGTCTCGGCGTGAAAGAGGGTACGATCCTCACCCACCCCATCGTCGAATTCTATTACAAGAAAGACGAACTGAACGATCCGATGGTGAATGAACATCACATCGTTGGCTTCGGCTGGGCCGACCCGTATGAACTGGAAGAAATCGTTCATATGGCATGGCGCGTGAATGACTACCTGAACGGGCTGTTCGCCGGTATCGGTTTGCGTCTTGTCGATTTTAAACTCGAATTTGGCCGTCTGTTCGGCGAATATGGCGAGTTGTATATCCTGCTGGCCGATGAAATCTCGCCCGACAATTGCCGCCTCTGGGATGCCAAGACCAATGAGAAGCTGGACAAAGACCGCTTCCGTCAGGATCTCGGTAATGTGATTGAAGCTTACGAACAAGTCGCTGAACGTCTGGGCCTGATTCCCAAGGGCGGGATCGTGCAGGGCGGCAGCATCAACGAACAGCTGGCGGCATCTCTGGGCGAGATCGAGAACGAAGTCGCCGAACAGCGCCGTCTGCGCGAAGTGAACAAAACATCCCCGAACAAGCCGCGGAAGGTATAAGCCATGAAAGCTTACGTGCACGTCACCCTGAAAAAAGGCGTTCTCGACCCGCAAGGCAAAGCCATCGGCCAGGCGCTGCACGGCATGGGTTTTGACGAGGTTGGTGAAGTCCGCCAAGGCAAAACCATCGAACTGGAAGTGGCTGCGGGTACCGATGTGAAACGCATCGAGCAGATGTGCGAGAAGCTGCTGGCCAATACGGTGGTTGAGGATTACAGGATCGAGATTGCGGCATAAAAAACCGTCATCCCGAGCGCAGCCGAGGGATCTGATAGGGTTTTATCTTATGAAACAAGGTTTTGTGTACTTCATTACCAACTGGACGCATGAAGTTCTGTATGTCGGTGTTACTAGCGATCTCGAGAGGCGTTTTGCTGAGCACCAATCAAAACTGGCTCCTGGATTTTCCAAAAAATACAATCTGAACAAACTGGTTTATTATGAGTGTTTCTCCGATATGGAGAATGCAATCCTGCGCGAAAAACAAATCAAAAAATGGGGTCGTAAGAAGAAGGATTTTCTAGTCGAAAGTGTCAATCCTGATTGGTTTCATCTTCATGATGGCAAGGCGATCAGATCCCTCGGCTTCGCTCGGGATGACAAGGTTATTTAAATGAAAACATACCTCCACGAAATTCCTCATATCCGCGAGGGGCTGGATTATCTCCTGCTCAATGATCGCGTCTTTAAAAAGCTCGATATCGCGCCGGAACACCTGACATGGCGTTACACCGCGCCGGGCTATGACTCGCTGGTGCGGATCGTCATCGGCCAGCAGGTATCGACCAAGGCCGCGCAAAGCATCTGGGAACGGTTCCGCAAGGAATTCGGTACTGTGACTCCGGCCAAGGTTCTGAAACGTAGTGAAGATGATTTAAGGGCGCTGGGCCTGAGTGGGCAGAAGGTCCGTTATATTCGCGGCCTGTCCGAAGCCGTGCAGAGCAAGGCGTTTAATCCTCATGCGCTGGAGAACCTCAGCGATGCCGATGTCTATGAAACCGTGACGGCCCTGAAAGGTTTTGGCCGCTGGAGTGCCGAGATGTACCTGATGTTCTCGCTGGCGCGGCCCGATATCTGGGCACCTGCCGACCTCGGTATCCAGAACGGCCTGAAGCTCTACCATCGCCGGGCGGAACGCCCAAGTGCCGATGAAGCCCTCAAAATGGGTAAGAAATTCGCCCCGCACCGCACAGCGGCCTCGATCCTGCTCTGGCACCTGACCACGTTAAAATAGCCAAGTATTGACATAAGACCAAGTTTTTGTTATAAAATTACCAACTTATAACAATGGGTGTTTGTGGATGAAGCTGGAAGAGTTCGAAGCTCTGACGATCGACGATTTTCCGCTCGTGCGCCATTTCCATGAAAGCGTCGGGCAGGGGCTCGCGCAACGCCTCCGTGCCGTACAATCCTCTATCGATACGAAAACTATCGTCTTCCCCGAGACGCTGTCTGAGTCGATCTTTCGGCTGGCCTGCGATTTTTCTCATCTTGAATCACCGCTGAACGACCAGATGGAATTATCGGTGCCTGTTCCGGTTGTTGTCGATACGCTGGGCCATCGCCGTGAAACGATCTATGCACGCGATGTGACAAATTCCAATATTGCCGGCATGCATGAACTGGCGGCGTTGATGGGCAACCCCAAGGCGGCGCTCGCGGCGGCTGTTTCTTATTACACAGGCCGGGGCCGTGATGAAAGCCGTCATGCGGCGGTCGTTTTTACACGCCATGCCGCCGCTGTCGGTAATCCGTACGCACCTGAATATCTGAAAGCGTTGCTGGCTCCGCCTCCTGCGCATGAACCATCGCGTGAGACGAAGCCAACAATGTTCCGCCGTCCGGGCACGCCGGGCGTTTCGGTCTGATCTTCCTTTAAGAATGCAGTTTTTGCGCTGGTGCCGACGGGTCGGGCCGGATATGACGTTCCGTATATATGCCGGGTTTACGGGCATAGGTCTTGAACACCATATATTCGGCAACGCTGCCAGCGTTGTGGGCATCCAGTTCCAGCGGCTGGAAACGATAGCCCCTCATGCCGGCACTGCGATCACCGTTGATATAGCCACCTTTTTCGCCGTTGGCGGCGAAGATGCGGGCCGCCATATAATCCGCATGATCCTTGCCGATCTGGCCTGCGCGATAAGCATCGGCCAGACGCTGTTGCGAGGCGTGATGACGCTCATGCATCAGGATGCCGACGCAGGCCTGAAAATTTCCCATCTCGCTGATATTCAGGCCGATGACTTCTTCGTTCTCGTCGGTTTTGTGCATGTAGAACCCTTTCAGGCCCGGCTTGCCATTGAACAGGCCGACACGCACGCGCGTTTCACCGATTGAATCGCTATAACTGTCGCACAGGAATTGCAGTAGCTGGACGCGGCGTTTGGCGTCTGCGGCGCTCCAGATCGGCGGGCTTGCCAGCTCTTCGCCCATGGCGTCTTCAAAGCTGCCGTCATGATCGGGGATGCGGCCTTCGCGGCGCGCTTCATTCCATTTTTGCTCCATCTCGGCCTTGCGGCTTTCATCGAAGAACTGCGCGACCGGTGTAATCCGCTTTTCGTAGAATGAATCCGGTATTTCCAGCGACGTATAAAGGGCGCGCAGGTACAGGCTGTTGCCCTTGGCATCGCTTTGAGAAATGCTTTCATAGAGTGCCATGATGGTTTCAAAGCCCAATGCATTCAGACCCTGACGCGCGCGCGGATCGTGGATGCGGGCGCTGTTGGCGAAGACACCGCTCAGCAGGTCGTTGACGAACTGACGCGCGGTTTCGGAATCGACGGCGCCGCTCTTGCCGATCACTTCCTTCCAGAGATTTTCCGGTTTGTAAAAACGCTTGCTGCGCGATTTGCTGTAGGGGTCGGTTGCCGCTTCAAGAAATTCACTGCCCAGCCCCGGTGCGCGGAACTCGGTTGGTGCTTTCGTCACGGTGATGCCGGGTGTTTTCAGGAAGTCGATATAGTTATTATTGTGGGCACGCAAAAAACGTGCTTTTGCACTTGTCGAAGCCATAGTCTTTAGTCCTCCCAGACTTGTGTTGTTATTAGAGCTTCCATCGTTTTCGTTCGGTCGGCGTCACATATCGGCTCACGTATGTTTTATACGCTTCGCCTCATGTTCCTGGCCGAACATAAACGCTGTTTGCTCTATTGCTCTTCGTCTGACGCATTCTTGCGCCAGCAACACCCGGTTTTTTTGATTGTTGTCGATCAGGCTAGATCGCAGGTATGAAGAATTCGTAAAGGCAGGAAAGATTTTTATTATGGTAAGATGTGAGCGCCTTTTAAAAGCACTCCCTGTTACACATGAATATACATGAATTGCGGTTTTAAGGCAAAAACTGCTCTTTTAAGATGCGCTCTTCCAGATTGTGATCGGGATCGAACATCAACGTCACGGAGAGTGATTTTGATTCACGCACTTCGACGCAGGCAACATCGCGCACTTCCGTGGAGTCAGCTGTGGCGCTGACCGGCCGCGCGACCGGGTCCTTCACAACAAACTTGATTGATACATGCGATGGCAGTAACGCACCCTTCCATCTGCGTGGACGGAACGCGCTGATGGGGGTGACTGCCAGCACGTTTGCCGATAGCGGCAGGATGGGGCCGTGCGCGGACAGGTTGTACGCGGTGCTGCCTGCCGGTGTTGACACCAGAATGCCGTCACACACCAGTTCCGGCAGGCGTTCGATGTTATCAACGGTGACGCTGATTTTCGCGGCGTGGCGTTCCTCGCGCAGCAGCGAGACTTCGTTAAACGCAATTGCGTCTATTTCTTTACCGTCTTTGGTGGTGGCACGCATCCGCAACGGGTGCAGCGTGACGCTCTGTGCCTTGTTCAGACGTTCCAGAAAATTCTCGGCGCGGTAGGGGTTCATCATGAACCCGACCGATCCGCGGTTCATGCCATAGATCGGCTTGCCGGACTGATAGAAGTTATGCAGTGCTTCCAGCATGGTGCCATCGCCGCCCAGCGCAACGATGACGTCGGCCTCATCGGGTCCGCACTGACCGTACAGGCTGATCAGCGTCGAGAGGGCGTCTTGCGCTTCCTCGGAAGCGGCAGCGTGGAAATGGATGGTGCCTTTTGCATACGTCATGGCCCAAGATTATCCCTATTTGCCGACGTTTCCTAGTGATGAATCAGGCGCTTTTTGCCAGATGCTTGTTGGCTTCGGCCCAGACATCCGGCGCTTTCAGGAACGATTCAACCGAATTCAGTGTTTCTTCGTCGAAATATTTCTTCTCGCGCGCGACGGCCAGAACATCCCACCATGTGGTCAGCGCATGCAGCTTCACGCCCATGGCTTTCATATTGTCTTCGCTGGCCTGGAAGATGCCGTAATGGAAGACGACGAAAGAATGCTCGACAACCGCACCGGCTTCGCGCAGGGCGTCGATGAACACTTTCTTGCTGCCACCATCGGTTTGCAGATCTTCGATCAGAACGACCTTCTTACCGGACTCATCCATCACGCCTTCGATCTGTGCCATGCGGCCAAAACCTTTCGGCTTTTTACGGACATACAGCATCGGCAGGTTCAGGCGTTCCGACATGAATGCGGCATAGGGAATTCCAGCTGTTTCACCGCCAGCGCAATAATCCAGATCGGGGCATTCTTTCTTCAGGATCTGCGCGCCGAAATCCATCAGCGTGCCGCGCTCTTTCGGGAAAGAAATCAGACGGCGGCAATCGACGTAAACAGGGCTGATCCGGCCCGATGTGAACGTGAACGGCTCGCGCGAATTGAACAATACGGATTTTGTATCCAGCAGGATTTGTGCGGATTGTTTGGCAATATCTGACATGGCGGCCTTCTTTCTTTTTTTCTGGAATTTCCGGGGGATTCATAGCGAATTCCGGCAGTCATGGCAACCTCGGGCGATGATCAGACGGCAGGACGTCCCCCGACCTCTTTCAGGATGCGGGTCGCGGCCTCGATCCCGGCCTGTACGGCCTCGCGCATGCCTTTATTCCGGGCGATTGCACCAATATATCCCGCGGCAAACTGGTCGCCCGCGCCGATGGTATCGACAATCTCGTTCGCGGGGATCGGCTCGACCGGGATATGTTCGATGTTATGGCGGGTGATGATATAAACCCCGTCCGCGCCGTTGGTGATGATGAAATCGCGCCCGCTCTCCTGTGCTTTTTGAAAGGCGATGGCCATATCATGGGCATCGAACAGCACCAGCAATTCACCCAGATTTCCCATGATCGTGACATTCGGGCATGTCAGGGCGTCGCGCATCAGCGACCGTGATGTTTCCATGACTTCGCGGTCGTTCAGCCCGACGAAGATACGAATATTTGTATGGCCGTATTTGATCAGCACGCCCGAGAACACGCTTTCTTCCAGACTGCATCCCTGTGGCATTGCTGTCGTGTTGGTTTCAATGCAGATAAATTCGTTGTCGCTGTCGGGCAGGGCTGGCAGGTCGGGCGGCGACAGCACATATCCCGCCGTGCTCATGCTGGCGGCAAAACTGCGTTCCTTGTCCGGCGTAACGAAGCACAGGCATGTCGATGTCGGATGGTCATGCGTGACAATGGCCTTGAATTCAACGTGATACGGCTTGAACCCGTTGCGGAACACTGTGCCGTATGTATCGCTGCCGATACTGCCGAGGAAATCAGTACGCAGGCCCTGTAATCCCAGGCCACAGGCAACGTTCGCGCTGGACCCACCGCAGGTCAGCTGCGGGTGATGCATGCTTTCCAGCAGATATCCCAGCTTGTGTGGGTCTACCAGCGCGGTTGCGCCGAACGGTATGTCATGCGCTTTCAGGAAGTCCTTGCTGACCTCGGCGATGACATCGACTGTGGCGATGCCGATACAGGTGATATGTGGTTGTGTCGTCATCGTGGTTTACTGGCTGACCCAGATGATGCGCGCCATCCATGAAATTTCATCGGGGCGCAGGCTGTGGTTGTCATGCTCGGGGTTCAGTG
>Ga0075163_10005516_pt1 | contig 16852 bp, 18 predicted proteins | sample JI1023141ADNA_FD_71478 | JGI IMG/M metagenome (GOLD analysis project Ga0075163, IMG submission 71478) | Wastewater effluent complex algal communities from Wisconsin, to seasonally profile nutrient transformation and Carbon sequestration -... | ecosystem: Engineered > WWTP > Effluent > Algae...
GCCGGGGTCGGTGGTGTAGATGAATTCACCCGTCAGCACGCCGCGCATGCCGATTGCAGCGGCAGGACCGCTGGAGCTGGTCTGGGGGCGGATGCTGGCATTGGGCACGACAAGACCCAGGTCCTCGACGTTCTGCAGCCCCTGTTTCTCGAGCTGCTCGCCGCTCACTGCGGTGATGGCCAGCGGAGTGTCCTGCAGGTTTTCCTGCCGGAACTGCGCCGTGACGATGACTTCGTCCAGCGTGGTGTCTTGTGCAGGCGCAGCGGCCCAGGCGGCGGGCGCCAGCGCCATGGCGACGGCAATGGATACGGAATTAAGCCTCGATTGCATCAATATTCTCCCAGTTCACGACTCGAACCAGGGCGACAGGCGCACGAAGACCGCACCTGACTCCCCCCACACGGCGCCCGCCCGGCTTTGATCTAATATGGGCGTTGCGCCGAAACCAATCTTGTTGCAGGAAGGGTATGACGTACTCGCCGGGAGAGCAATGACCAAGCGCTTGATCAGGCCGTTTGCAATGTGTGCACTGTTTTTATCTCCACTCCTTGCAGTGGCAGCATTGCCCCGCGCCGGGGCGGTGCCGGGTGGCGTCGCCATTGTCGACATCGGACCGTCGGGCACGGATGAGCCTGAGGTATTTCTGGGAAACAGACCTGTTCTCACGGTGGTGGATGGTGCGCGGCGCAAGGCCGTGGTCGGCATCGCGCTGGCCGTGGAGCCCGGCGAACAGAAGCTGGAAGTTCGCGAAGCTGCGGGCACGCGCAGCGTCACGTTCAAGGTACTGCCGAAGAAATACCGCGAGCAGAAACTGACCGTGCCCCAAAGCCAGGTAGATCTTTCGCCGGAGGACTCGGCGCGCGTGGAGAAGGAACAGGCAAGGCTGCGATCGATCTACGATTCATTCAGCGCAGCCACTCCCGCCACCTTCTCGCTGAAGGTGCCGGTGCCCGGCGTGCGCCAGAACACCTTCGGCTCCCGCCGCGTGTTCAATGGACAATCCCGCAACCCGCATTCGGGCATGGATATCTCGGCCGGCACTGGAACGCCAATCCGCGCGCCGGCCGATGGCAAAGTGGTAGACGTTGGAAACTACTTCTTCAACGGCAACAACGTGCTCATCGACCACGGCAAGGGCTTCATCACCATGTACTGCCACCTGTCCGCCTTCGATGTGAAGGCGGGCGAAACGGTGAAGGCGGGGCAACTCATCGGCAAGGTGGGCGCCACGGGGCGAGTCACCGGCCCGCACCTGCATTTCGGGGTATTGCTCAACGGCGCATCGGTGGATCCGGCGCTGTTCTTGCCGGCAATGCCCAAGCCAAAGCCTGCGGCCAGTCCGTGAACTGCAGTCGCTGACTGATCTCAGCGCGGCCGCTTGCCGCCGGGCTTGCCTGCAGCCACCTTCTTGCGCGGCGCACGACGGGAGGCATTCTGCTGGCCGCCCTTCTTCTTCGCCGCATGCTTGCGTGCAACGACTTCGCGCTGCTCGCGACGCTGGAAGGGATTGGCTTCCCCGCGCAGTTCCAGCACCACGGGGCAGGCGTACAGGTCGAAGGCCTCGCGAAACACGTTCGACAGGTAGCGACGGTACGCGTCGGGCGTGGCTTCTGTCTGGTTGCCGTGGATGACAATGCGCGGCGGGTTACGGCCGCCCTGATGGGCGTAGCGCAACTTGATGCGCCGACCCTTCACCAGCGGAGGCTGGTGCGCCTCCAGGGCCTTTTCCAGCACGCGAGTGAGCTGCGGCGTGCGCATGTCGCGCATCGCCGCGTCATAGGCCTTGACCGCGGCCGCAGCCAGCTCACCCACGCCGGTGCCATGGCGAGCCGAGATGAACAGCTGCGGCGCAAAAGGCACGAAATCCAGGCGCAACGCGATGCCGCTGCGGATCGAGTCGCGCTGGTCCATGGGGATGCCGTCCCACTTGTTGATGGCCAGCAGCAGCGCCCTGCCCCGCTGCAGCACCAGGCCCAGCACGGATGCGTCCTGCTCCGCGATTCCCTCGTGGGCATCCAGCACCATCACCACCACATGCGCCGCCTCGATGGCCTGCAGGCTCTTGGCCACGCTGGCGCGCTCCACGGCATCGTTGACCCGCGCCCGGCGGCGAACGCCGGCGGTGTCGATCAGCGTGAACTTGCGGCCATCGCGTTCGAAGGGAACAAAAATGGAATCGCGGGTAGTCCCGGCAAGCTCGGCGGCAATCACCCGTTCCTCGCCGATCAACCGGTTGACCAGCGTGGACTTGCCCACATTGGGTCGGCCAATGACGGCGATGCGGATGGAATCATCGTTCTCTTCGGGCGCCGTCGGCTCGGCCGTGAGTCCTGCAAGCGCCTCATTGAGCAGCGCATCGCAGCCCTGGCCATGCGATGCAGAGATGGCGTAGGGCTTGCCGAGTCCGAGACGATGGAATTCGGCGGCGACAACGCCTGGGTCAAGCCCCTCGGCCTTGTTGATGGCCAGCACCACGGGCTTGCCCGCGCGCTGCAGCAGCCGCGCGACGGCGATATCTTCGGTGGTGAGCCCGGCACGGCCATCGACCACGAGCACCAGGCGATCGGCTTCGGCGATCGCACGCTCGGTCTGCACGCGCATCTGCTGCTCGACCGTTGAACTGGGCTTGGCGATCAGCCCGCCGGTGTCGACCACGACGCAGGGCATGTCGCCGCCACGGGCGTAGCCATACTGCCGGTCACGCGTGACACCCGGCACGTCGGCGACGATGGCGTCGCGCGTGCCGGTGAGCGTATTGAAGAGCGTGGATTTGCCGACGTTGGGTCGACCTACCAGCGCTACGATCGGCAACATTACTTGGCGGCCGCAGTCACGCGCAGAGCGGAAACCTTGCCGTTCGTATCCATGAATACGATGGTGTCGCCACTGACCACGGGCGCGGCGGTCACGCGGTCACCGCTGGTGCTGACCCGCGCCGCCAGCGTGCCGGTGGCTGCATCCAGGAAGTGCACGATGCCCTTGAGGTCGGCTGCGGCGACCAGGTTGCCCACCACACCCGGCGGCGAAAGCCGGCGGTTGTGCAGGGAATCGACCTTCCACATCTCGACGCCGGTGCGGCGGCCGATCTTCACGACACTGCCCTGCGCAGAGGTGACATACAGGCCATCTTCATCGAGGGCGATCCCGGCATAGCTGGACATGTCACGTGACCACTGCACCTGCCCGGTTTCCAGGTCGATGCGGGCCACCTTGCCCTGGAAGGTGACGGCATAGATGTCGTTGCCGATGGTCTTCACGGCCGAATCGATGTCGACAAGGCGGTCGAGTTCCGAACGACCCGAGGGCGGCGCGACGGTGACCTCCCAGATGGTGTCGCCGTTGCGCTGCTGCAGCGCCATGATGCGGCCATTGTCGAAGCCGGCGATGACCGCCTCGGAAGTGACCGCCGGGACACCGGCGCCGCGCAAGGACAGACGCGGCACCTGCTGCTCGGCACTCCATTCCAGTTTGCCGTCGGCGATGCTGAAAGAGGACACCCGGCCATCGACGGTTCGCACCAGCACATGCTGTTCGGTGACCAGTGGCGCGGAGAGGATCTCGCTGTTGATGCGCGAGAGCCACTTGCGCTCACCCGTGGCGGAATCCAGTGCCACCAGTTCGCCGAACCTCGCGCCGGCGACCACCAGGCCGGCGCCAGCACCCGGCCCGCCTGTGATGGGAAGCTTCGTGTCGGTGGCCCACAGGCGCTTGCCGGTTGTCACGTTGAACGCGGCGATGTTGCCGTTATAGCCCGCCGCGAACACCCGCTCGCCTTCCAGGGCCACGCCCAACCCCAGCCGCAGCTTCGGCTCTCCACCACCCACACTGGCAGTCCAGACCTTCCGTACCTGGGCCGTGGCCTTGAAATCCTCGAGCTTCGCGGGCGCTTCGGGCTTCTTGTTGCTCGAGTTGCAGGCCGCTGCGAGGGCAAGGCCCGTCAGGATGAGCAGGCTGCGGACAAGGGCGGGGATTCGCTTCATGGTTTGGCAGGCGCCTCGGCGGTCGGTGTTGCGGGCGGCGCCTGGGCAGCGGCGGCGCGCAGGTCGTTGATCTTCAGGTCGAGCAACTCACCCACGCCGCTCACGGCAGCCTGCGACTCGGGCAGCAGCTTCCTGGCGGATTCGTAGGCAGCCAGCGCACCCATCTTGTCGCCCTTGGCGAGCAGCACATCGCCGCGCGCTTCCAGGTATGCGGGCTGGTGTCGACCGCGGTCTTCAGTGCCCAGCGTGGCCAGTGCCTTGTCGTACTGACCCTGGGCCGTGAGCACGCGCGCCAGGCGAAGCCGCGCAATGGGGCGCAGCTGCTCGTCGGGAGATTCGTTCATCACGCGCTCGAGACGCTGCACCGCCTTGTCCAGGTCGTTCGTGAGCACGAAGACCTTGGCGGCCGCCAGGTCGGCGGAGCTGACATAGCCGGACTTGGGATGCTGCTTGCGCAGCGCCTCGACCTGCGAGAGCGCGTCTTCGACCTTGCCGGCGTCAAACGTGGTGAGGATGCGCTGGTACGAAGCGCCGGCCTCGACTGCCTGGGTGTCTTTCTGGCCCTGCCACCAGCGCCAGCCGAACACGGCCAGCAGGCCCACGGCCACCAGACCCAGGATGAAGGGTACGTTTTCCTTCAGCCAGCGCTTCAGGGATTCCCATTGTTCTTCTTCCGACAGCAGTTCCACGCTCCACCTTTATCCGTTCAATGTGGTCAGTATGGCCGGAATGCGCGCCGCAAGTTCCACCAGGGGAACCTCCTGCTGCCCGCCTTCCTGCCGCAAGGGCTTCAGCGCGGCAACGCCACGCTCCAGTTCGTTCTCGCCCAGGATCAGCGCCAGCGGCGCTCCGCTGCGATCGGCACGGCGGAACTGCGCCTTGAAGTTGCCGCCTCCCTGGTTCATCTCGAAGCGCAGCGACGGCAGCTGATCGCGCAGGGATTCCACCAGCGCGAGGCCCACCTGCATGGCGCGATCGCCGCTGGCCACCACATAGGTGTGTGGCGCGGCGCGCGTGAATTCCTGCCCACCCTGGCGCAGCAGCGCCACCACGCGCTCCACACCCATGGCGAAGCCGATGGCCGGCGTGTGCTCGCCGCCGAGCTGGTCGATGAGGCCATCGTAGCGTCCGCCGGAGCAGATGGCGTTCTGCGAGCCCAGCGCGTCGGTGACCCACTCGAACACGGTGCGCGAGTAGTAGTCGAGGCCGCGGACCAGGCGCGGATCAACCACATAGGGAATGTTCATCGCCGCGAGCGTGGCGCAGAGCGCATCGAAGTGCTCGCGGGATTCCACATCGAGGTGCTCGGTGAGCAGCGGTGCGCCGCTGATCACGGCCTGCATGGCGGGATTCTTGCTGTCGAGGATGCGCAGTGGATTGCCACCGAGGCGGCGCTGGCTGTCGGCATCGAGCGCGGCCGCATGTTGCGTGAAATAGGTGACCAGGTGTTCGCGATAGGCCTTGCGCGCATCAGGCGTGCCCAGCGAATTGAGCTTCAGCTGCACGCGCGCGATGCCGAGCTTGCGCCACAGCCGCGCCGTCATCGCGATCATCTCGATGTCGATGTCGGGCCCGGCGAAGCCCAGTGCCTCGACGTCGATCTGGTTGAACTGCCGGTAGCGGCCCGCCTGCGGACGCTCGTGGCGGAACATGGGGCCGGATGTCCACAGCTTCAGCCGCGCGCCGCGCAGCAGTCCGTTGGTGATGGCCGCGCGCGCTATGCCTGCAGTGGCCTCGGGCCGCAGCGTGAGGCTCTCGCCGTCGGCCTCGGTGAAGGTGAACATCTCCTTCTCGACGATGTCGGTGAACTCGCCGATGGAGCGCTTGAACAGCGTGGTCTGTTCCACCATCGGCACGCGCAGCTCGTCGTAGCCGTAGGCTGCGAACAGCTCGCGCGTGATGCCTTCCAGATGCTGCCAGGCGCCGATCTCGGCGGGCAGCACATCGTTCATGCCGCGAACCGCGGCAAGACCCGCCTTGCTCATGTCGGGGACGCCCTCAGGGCCCACCAGACCGCGATGGCCAGCACCAGCGTCAGCGCCAGCACGATCAGCGGCCAGCGACGCACCCGCCGTTGCGGCATCTGCACGGGTCGACTGGTGACCTTGGTGAGATCAGGCACAGCCGAGGCTTCCTGCAGCGCGGAGTAACGCGCCTGCAGCGGCGCTTCGGGTTCGCCCAGCAGTTCGGCATAGCGGCGCAGGTGGCCCCGCACGAAAACCGGTGCACCCAGCGCCGCGAAGCGCTCGTCCTCCAGCGCTTCGATAACGGCAGCATCCACGTGCAGCCTCTCGGCCGCCTGCCTGACTTCCAGGCCCCGGCGCGCACGCGCGCCACGCAGCACTTCACCTATTCCGGCGGCATCACTCATGGTTGTTTCGGCGCCGGGGGCGGCGTCGCCTGCAGCAGCTGCGGCAGGGCCTGCGCAGCCTGGTCGTTGGGAAAATCGCGGCGCAAGAGCCGTGCGTAGATATCGGCGGCGGCACGGTCACCCGCCGCCATCGCGGCGCGCACGCCAACCACCAGCACATCGGGTGACTTGCGGCCGATGGAAAGGAACCTGTCGACCACGACGCGGGCCTTCTGCGGCTCGCCATTGGCGATGTGAAGGTCGCCCAGCTCCACCACGGCGGGGGAGTAGTCCGGCCGCTGCGCCAGGGCGCGCTCCAGCCAGGGCACGGCATCGGCATTGCGCTTGTCGGCACGCAGGCACACGCCGGCGTTGGTGGCCGCCACCCAGGGCGTGGAATAGAGCTGGTTCCTGACCACATCCTCGAACAGTCTCTGGGCGGCGTCGATCCTGTTCTGCCTGCAGAGGAAGACGGCGTAGGCATTGGTGACCTCGCCATTGTTCGGCGCCAGCTTCAGCGCCGTCTGGTAGTGGCGATCGGCGTTGGCCGGCTCGTTCATGCGCTCGCTGAACAGCGCCAGCGCGTACTGCACTTCATGGCTCTTCGGATCCTGCTTCTCGGCTTTCTCGAGTTTTTCCTTGGCCTGGTTGAGATTCCCCTGGCGAAGGTAGGCCACGCCGAGCTGGGTGTTGGCGCGCGCGGCTTCTTTTCCATCGACCTGCCGGCCGCTGGAACTTCCCGTATTCACGCAACCGGCCAGCAGCACGATCACTCCGCCGGCCGCGAGGCGCAGGATATTTGACCGGGCGATCATTGCGTCGCCCGCGAAGCTTCGACGACCACGGGCGTCGCGATGCGCTTGGCGCCCATGCGGATCGTCGTGCGATCTGTCACCTTGCCCACCAGCTGCCCGCAGGCGGCATCGATGTCATCGCCGCGGGTTCTGCGAATCGTCGCCATGACACCACCCTTGAGCACCTGGTCGAGGAATGCCTTGATGACTTCCGGTCGCGAGCGACGGTATTGCGTGCCCGGGAACGGGTTGAACGGAATGAGGTTGACCTTGGCCGGGCGCCCCTTCAGGAGCCTCGCCAGGGCGCGCGCCTGCGCGGGTGAATCGTTCACGCCATCGAGCATCACGTATTCGAAGGTGACGCTGCGGCCGTTCTGTTCGTCGATGTAGTGCCAGCAGGCCTCGAGCAGATCGGCAATGTTGTGGCGACGGTTGATCGGCACCAGCTGGTTGCGCAGCTCGTCGTCGGGCGCGTGCAGCGACACGGCCAATGCCACGTTGCTCTCTTCGGCGAGCTTGTAGATCTGCGGCACCAGGCCGCTGGTGGAAAGCGTGAGGCGGCGACGGCTGAAATCCAGCCCCAGCTCATCGAGCAGGATTCGCATCGCCGGCACCACGTTGCGGAAGTTCGCCAGCGGCTCGCCCATGCCCATCAGCACCACATTGCTGATGATGCGGTCATCGCCGGCCTTGAATCCCAGTTCCTTCTGGGCGAGCAGCACCTGCCCCACGATTTCCGCGGTGCTCAGGTTGCTGTTGAAACCCTGCTGGGCGGTGGAGCAGAAACTGCAGTCCATCGCACAGCCCACCTGCGAGGAGATGCACAGCGTGGAGCGGCCCTCCTCGGGGATGTAGACCATCTCGATGCCCTGGCTGGTGCCCTGGCCCGCCTTGAGCATCCACTTCACGGTGCCATCGGCGGCATCCTGCCGGGTGATGATCTCGGGCAGGCGGATATCGGCCACCTGCGCCAGTTCCGCGCGGAAATCCTTAGCCAGGTCGGTCATCGCGGCGAATTCGGTTTCGCCGCGCTTGTAGATCCACTGGAACAACTGGCGCGCGCGAAAGGCCTTGCCGCCCCGCTCGACGCACCAGGCTTCGAGATCGGGGCGGGAAAGGTCGAGCAGGTTGACGCGCGCGTCGGTCATTGCAGCCTTGCGCAGCCCTTCAGCGGCTGTGGATTTCCGTCTGCGCGAAGAAATACGCGATCTCGATCGCGGCATTCTCGGCGGAGTCGGAACCGTGCACGGTGTTGGCTTCGATGCTCTCAGCCAGGTCCGCGCGGATGGTGCCGGGCGCAGCCTTCTTGGGGTCGGTGGCGCCCATGATCTCGCGGTTCTTCAGCACGGCGCTCTCGCCTTCGAGCACCTGCAGCACAACCGGACCTGAGATCATGTAGCTGACCAGGTCGTTGAAGAACGGCCGCGCCTTGTGCACGGCATAGAACCCTTCGGCTTCGGCCTTCGACAGCTGCACGAGCTTGGAGGCGACGATCTTCAGGCCAGCCGCCTCGAAACGGCGATACACCTCGCCGATCAGGTTGCGGGCAACGCCATCGGGTTTCACGATCGAAAAAGTGCGCTCGAGCGCCATGACTGTCTTACTCCGGCTTCAGGATTGAAAAAGAGCCGGATTTTACCCCATTTTTCGGGGGGTTAGACGGCGAAACTCTCGCCGCAGCCGCATTCGCCCTTGATGTTGGGATTCTGGAAGCGGAAGGCCTCGTTCAGCCCCTGTTTCACGAAGTCGACCGTGGTGCCATCGATCAGGGCCAGGCTTTCGGGGTCGACATAGACCTTCACGCCCCGGTCCTCGAACATCAGGTCTTGCGGGGCCACTTCGTCGGCGTAATTGACCACATAGGCGAAGCCCGAGCAGCCGGTCTTGCGCACGCCGAGCTTCAGCCCCACCCCGTGTCCCCGGGAGGCGATGAACTTCTGGATGCGGTCGGCGGCGGCGGCGGTCAGCGAGATGGCCATGGCGACCTCTGCAGTGTGCGGATTGCATCTTCGATATGGAGCATCCGACCGAGTTTTTCAACCGGCCCGTTCACGGCCTGCAGCCATTGTTCCGGCAACCCCGGCTGCAGGCCGGTCGCGGAGACTTCCCCGCCAAGCCGCTGACCCGTCAGCTGCCGGGCGACGTGCCTGCTGGCGGCAACGGTATGTGGGCAGCCATAGACCTGCACTCGCGCCTCCTGGACCAGGCTGTCACGCTCCAGGACGACAAAACGCACCCAGGCGCCAAGGCGCCGGGCCCCGCCCTCGCCCACCCACAGCTGCGCTGGCGGATCGGTGACCCAGCCGCCCAGTGGCAGCGGCTGCGCCGGGCAATGGGCGCGCAGCGAAGCGTGGGCACGCTGCACGGCGGCGATGGCGGTCTTGATGTCAGCTTCCGTGGTAGTGCGCCCCAGGCTGAAGCGCAGCGATCCCTGGGCAAGTTCAGTGTCACGCCCGAGTGCGCGAAGCACGAACGAAGGTTCGGCGCTGCGGGAGTTGCAGGCCGAGCCGGTGGAAAGGACCAGTTCCGGCAGTGCGGCGAACAGGCTTTCGCCCTCGATGTCCTGGAAGCTCACGTTGAGGATGTGCGGAGCGCGCGCGGTGGCATGCCCGTTGAGCAGTGCACCCGGCAATTGCGAGAGCCCTTCCCAGAGCTGGTCGCGCAGCCCGGCCAGACGCCGCGATTCGGCTTCGCGCTGCACGCAGGCAAGTTCTGCCGCCAGGCCAAACCCGGCGATCTGGTGCACTGCCAGCGTACCGGCCCGCAGCCCACGCTCGTGGCCGCCGCCAAGCATCTGCGGCGCGAGGCGCCCCCGATGCGCAGGGGAAACATACAGCGCCCCGACACCCTGTGGACCACCCAGCTTGTGCGCGGTGAACGAAAGCAGCGCTACATCCTGCAAAGACAGCGGCAGCTTGCCCGCGCTCTGGCAGCAGTCCACGTGCAGCGCGACGCCGCGCGCTGCGCAGATGGCAGCGAGCGCGGGAATATCCTGCGCAACGCCCGTCTCGTTGTTCACATGCAGCAGCGAAACCAGCACTGTTTCCGGACGCAACGCAGCCGCCAGCGCCTGGGGATCAAGCAATCCACTGCTTTCCGGGCGCAGGATGCTGGCCGTCATGCCCTGGGCCTGCAGTGCGCGCACGGGCTCGAGCACCGACTTGTGCTCGGTGGCCAGCGTCACCAGGTGCGGCCTGGCACCGCGCTGCGCCGCCAGCCGCGCAGTACCGGTGATCGCCAGATTGTTCGATTCGGTGGCGCCCGAAGTGAAGAGTATGTCTTCGGGTGCGGCGCCTATCAGCGAGGCCACCTGCGCGCGCGAGACTTCCACGAGTTGATGCGCGGCAAGGCCCGGCGCGTGCACCGCGGCCGCATTGCCCAGCGGCAGCGCCAGCACATCGGCGATGCGCCTGGCCACCCGCGGATCAACCGGCGTGGTGGCGGCGTGATCAAGATAGATTGGCGCGACGTCAGGGCTCATCGCCCGCCCGCCGGCGCTTCTTCTGAACGGACGTGAGGATGCCGCGCAGGATGTTCACCTCGTTGCCGTCAGGTTCCGCACGATTGAACAGGCGTCGGATGCGGCCCATCAGGTGCGTGCCGCTCTGCGTGCGGTCACGGAACCCGGTTTCTTCCATTACCTGGGAAAGATGTGTGTAGAACTGCTCCATCTGCTCGCCAGTGGCCAGCGGCACTTCGCGTTCCGGCGCCAGCGAACCCGACTGGTGCTGGGCCATGCGAATTTCATAGGCGATGAGCTGTGCCGCCATGGCGATGTTCAGCGACTCGTAGGCCGGGTTGGCGGGTATCCGCAGCAATGCATGCGCGGTGAGCAGGTGCTCGTTGGAAAGCCCGAAGCGCTCGGTGCCGAAGAGCACGGCCACGGGACCCTTGTGCGCCTCGGCCACGATGCGTTCACCGGCCGTGCGCGCCTCGAGCACGCGGAAATGCTGCTCGCGAGTGCGAGCGGTGGTGCCCAGCACCAGGCCGCAGTCGGCGATTGCCTCCGGCAGCGAGGCGACGACGCGCGCCGAAGCCAGCACGTCGTCGGCCCCCGAGGCCCGCGCCGTAGCCTCGGGATTCGGGAATTCGCGCGGATTCACCAGCCACAGGTCGTGCAGGCCCATGTTCTTCATGGCGCGCGCCACCGCCCCGATGTTGCCGGGGTGGGAGGTATCTACGAGTACGAAGCGGATGGGAAGCAAGGTGCTATTCTAGCGCGCCTCGATTCCGGTGCCCGTCATGCATCCCTACCTGAATACTGCCGTGAAGGCTGCCCGTCGCGCCGGTGAAATCATCGTGCGGGGTCTGGCTCGTTTCGAAGGCATGGAAACGGCCACCAAGGGACTGAACGACTTCGTCACCAGCATCGATCTTGCGGCCGAGGCCGCCATCATCGAAACGCTGCGCGATGCGTATCCCCACCACGCCTTCCTTGCCGAGGAAAGCGGCGCCAGCGGCACCGGCGAGGTCACGTGGATCATCGACCCGCTGGATGGCACCACGAACTTCATGCATGGCTTCCCGACGTTCGCCGTGTCCATCGCCTGCCAGATGAGCGGCCGCATGGAACACGCGGTGATCTACGACCCCATGCGGCAGGAGATCTTCTCCGCCTCGCGTGGGTCGGGCGCCTATCTGGAAAACAAGCGGCTGCGCGTCAGCCGCCAGCGCACGCTGGATGGCTCGCTGATCGGCACGGGTTTCCCGTATCGCGACAACCTGCAGCTGCTCGATCCCTACATGGCGATGATGAAGGCCGTGATGCAGCGCGCAGCGGGCCTGCGGCGCCCTGGCTCTGCCGCGCTCGACCTGGCCTATGTTGCCGCGGGCCGCACGGACGGGTTCTGGGAGATCGGCCTCAAGCCCTGGGATACGGCCGCGGGCACGCTGCTGATCCGCGAAGCCGGCGGCCTGGTGGCCACGCTGGATGGCGGCGAGTACAAGCAGAACGGCAACATCGTCGCGGGCAACCCACGCGTCTTCAATGAGCTGCTGGAGGCGCTGGCGCCCTTCCTCACCGACGAGCTGCGCGAAGCCAAGACGGGTTGATGAGCATGCCTGGCCTCGATATCGTTGTGGCCAGTCCGGAATCGATCGCGCTGACAGCGCACGTCAGCGCCGTAACCCAGCTTGTTCTCGCCGAACGCGAGTGCCGCGATCTCGGACGCTGGGAGCGCATGAAATCCTGCTTCCACCCCGACGCCGTGGTGCGCATCAGCTGGTTCCAGGGCAATGGTCATGATTTCGTCGACGCATCGCGCGAGATGGCCCGCCGCGGCGTGTTGGCCAAGCACCGGCTGGGACCGGTATCCGTGCGGGTCAATGGCAACCGCGCGGTGGCAACCCTGGCCGCAATCATCGACATTCCAGCCGAGATCCGCGGAGTCGCGCTGATGTTGTCGAGCCATGCGCGGGTGTTCTACCGCGCGGAACTTCGCGACGCCGAGTGGCGCCTCGCCTCGTTCGAGGTGTTCTACATGCGCGACGAACTCGCGGCGCAGATCCCCGGCGAGGTGGTGCCGGTGCGCGCGGCGGATGTGGCGGGCTATCGGCGCTCTTACCGGTTCATGTCATACGTGCTCGCCCAGGGTGGATATACCGTGCGCGATGACCTGGCCGGCGAAGACCGGCCGGAGACGGTGGATGCGCTGTGCCGCGAGATCTATGGATGGGCAGGCCTCGATCCCTGAGCTCAGTCGAGCCGGCAGTGGTGTCCATGAAAATTTGCGATGGCGAGCCCGCACGCCACGCTGGTGAAGGGGTCGTGCCCTTCCACCCGCTGCGGGAACAGTGATTCCAGCAGCTCACGCACCGCGACGATCTCGGACGTCCCCCCGGTGCGGATGACCACGTCGATCTGCGCCGGTGCGCGGCTGGCCCGGGCAAGCACCGTCTGCACGCATTCGCGCGTCCGCGCCAGAACCGGCTCGAGGATGGCGTCGAGCTGCGCCCGCGAGAACGGCACCGTGAGATTCAGCTCCGGAATATCGATCACGGTTTGCGTTGCCGTGGACAGCTCGACCTTCGCGCGCCTGATGGCCTGGATGCAGTTGTAGCTGTAGTTGAAAGTGATCAGGTCCAGCAGCCGCTGGAACTTCTCCGCGGCCGCATCGCCAGCCGAAATGCGATCCACCACCATGGCCCGCCACTGGTTCTGGTTCAGCAGGAAGGTGGTCTGCCAGTTGATCAGGCTGGTCTCGAATTCATTGAAGGGAAACAGCGTGTCGATGACCCGCCCGTCCACCTCGCGTATCCAGCGCTCGCCCCTGCCCAGCTCCGGAAATAGCATGTGCTCGAAGATCAGCTGGTCGATGCGATCCCCGCCGAGGGCCATGCCATGCGTGGCCAGCACCTCGAAGCTCGCGCCCTCGAAGCGCACGACGGCCAGGTCGAGTGTGCCGCCGCCGAAATCCACCGTCAGCGCCGTGCCGCTCTGGCGGCGCCGGGCGCCCTGCAGCCAGCTCAGCGTGGCCGCCACGGGCTCGGGATAGAACTCGGCGATGCGCAGCCCCGCATGCTCATACGCCTCGGTCAGGCGCGCCGTGGCCACGCCATTGCGAGCGCCCGAACGCCCCTCGAAGGTCACCGGCCGGCCGGCGTGCACGGCGGGCAATGGCGGCGGCACATCCCGCTCGAGGCCAAGGCGGATCTGCGCCAGGATCGGCGTGAGCAGCGCGACGATGCGGTAGTGCTTCTCGAACACCGTCAGTCGTTCGATTTCAGGATCTCCCAGCAGGCGCTTCAGGCCAAGGAACAGCCTGCCGGGCAGCGTGCGATCGTGCAGTGGGCCATAGATGGCGTTGCGCTGCGTTTCGAGCCGGGTGATGTCCTCGCCGGTATTGTTGCCGGTCACGCCGGTGGCCGATTCCCCGATGAGTTCGGCCACCAGCTCCACGCGCCGGCCGCGGTTCTCCTCCACATAGCGATCGATGGCCGCGGTGCCGGTCAGCGCGAGATAGGCGCGATCCAGGTGGACGGCCGTGGGGAGAATGGGCGCGGCCTCGAGCTGCACACGATGCAGTTGCTGGCCATCGAACCAGGCGGCCGCGGAATTGGACGTGCCGAAGTCCAGGCCAATGCCGATGCGTGTGTCCGGCATCGGGCGCGTCAGCCGCACAGGTAGGCGCTGCGCACCTTGGGGTCCGACCGCAGCGCGGCGGCCTGGTCCTGCAGGATCACGCGGCCCGTCTCGAGCACGTAGCCAAAGGTGGCGATCTCGAGCGCGAGGTTCGCGTTCTGCTCGACCAGCAGGATGGTGATGCCGCGCTCGCGGTTGATCTCCACGATCTGCTGGAAGATGGCCTTGACCAGCAGCGGCGCGATGCCCAGCGAGGGCTCATCGAGCATCAGGAAGCGCGGCCGGCCCATCAGCGCGCGGCCGATGGCCAGCATCTGCTGCTCGCCGCCGGAGAGCGTGCCGGCCAGCTGCTTCTCGCGCTCGGAAAGGCGCGGGAACACGCTGAACACGTAGTCGCGTTCCTTGTTGATCAGCGCGGCGTCGCGCTGCAGGTACGCGCCCATCATCAGGTTCTCGCGCACCGTCAGGTTCGCGAACACCATGCGCCCTTCGGGCACGTGGCACAGGCCGCGGGAGACGATCTCGTGCGCCGGCAGGCCCTTGATGGCGGCGCCATCGTAGCTGATCTGCCCGCCCGTGGACTTGATCAGGCCCGAGATGGTGCGCAGCGTGGTGCTCTTGCCCGCGCCGTTGCTGCCGATCAGCGTGACGATATGCCCCTGCGGCACCTCGAACGACACGTCGTGCAGCGCGCGGATGGCGCCGTAGCTCACCGACAGATTCTCGACGCGCAGCATCAGGCCGCTCCGGCAGGCGCGGCGACCGCCGCTTCTTCGCCCAGGTAGGCCTCGATCACCTTCGGATCGGCGCGCACCGCGGCGGGCGAGCCTTCGGCGATCTTCACGCCGTGGTCGATGACCACGATGCGCTCGCAGATCTTCATCACCAGCGTCATGTCGTGCTCGACGAGCAGGATGGCGATGTTGAAGCGCTCGCGGATCTGGCCCAGCAGGCGCGTGAGCTCGGCCTTCTCGGTGGGGTTCATGCCCGCGGCGGGCTCGTCGAGCAGCAGCAGCTTCGGCTGCGTGGCCAGTGCGCGCAGGATCTCGAGCCGGCGCTGGTTGCCGTACGGCAGGCTGCGCGCGGGCTCATCGGCCAGGCGCGTCAGGTCGAAGATCTCGAGCAGTTCACGCGTGCGTTCGGCGATGCGCTTTTCCTCGGCGTTGAAGCCCGAGAGCCGCAGCAGCGAGGCAACCGAGTGGTTCTGAAGGTGGCGGTGAAAGGCCACACGCACGTTGTCGGCCACCGACAGCGAGGGAAACAGCCGGATGTTCTGGAAGGTGCGCGCGATGCCCCGGCGGTTGATGCCATAGGGCGGCAGGCCAACCAGCGATTCCCCCGCGAAGCGCACGACTCCCGCGGTGGGCCGATAGACGCCGGTGATCAGGTTGAACACGCTGGTCTTGCCCGCGCCATTCGGGCCGATGAGGCCGATCAGCGAGCCATCCTCGACGCCGAAGGAAAGATCGCCCACTGCGGTGAGGCCGCCGAAGCGCAGCGTGCAGTGGTCCAGTTCGAGCAGCGGGCTCGCCATGCTCAGGCCTTGCCCGCGCGCGGCTTGAGCCGGAACAGGCCCTGCGGCCGCAGGATCATCAGCAGGATGATCAGCAGCGAGTAGAGGATCATGCGGTAGTCGCCGAACTGTCGCAGCCACTCGCCCAGCACCGTGAGCAGGATGGCCGCCGCGATCACGCCCACGGTGTTGCCCATCCCACCCAGGATCACCATCACCACGATCTCGATGGATTTGTCGAAGCCGAAGCCCTGTGGCGCGATGTACTGCTTGAAGTGCGCGTACACGCCGCCGGCCACGCCGGCGAAGAAGGCGCCCACGAGGAAGGCCGTGATCTTGTAGCGCGTGGCGTTGATGCCCATCGCCTCGGCGGCGATTTCATCATCGGCCACCGCGATGAAGCCGCGGCCGTAGGTGGAATGCACCATGGCCCACACCACGTAGATGCACACCGCGGCGATGCCGTAGGCCCAGGCCAGGTTCGCGTAGCCGGGTATGCCGATCATGCCGCGCGGGCCGCCGATGGCATCGATGTTCTGCAGCACCACGCGGATGATCTCGCCGAACCCCAGCGTGACGATGGCGAGGTAGTCTCCCTTCAGGCGCAGCGACGGCACGCCAACGATGAGGCCCGCCACCGCGGACATCAGGCCGCCGGCCACCAGCGCCAGCAGGAACAGCAGCCAGGTCTGCCCGCCCACGAAGGGCAGCAGCGCGGCGCCGAAGGTGGTGGTGAGCACGGCGGCGGCATAGGCGCCCACCGCCATGAAGCCTGCATGGCCCAGCGAGAACTGGCCGGTGTAGCCGTTGATGAGGTTGAGCGAGACGGCCAGCGTGACATTGATGCCGCAGCTCACCGCCACGTCGATGAAATAGGGATTGGAGCCGCCGACCAGCGCCGAGATCACGCTGATGCCCACCAGCGCGCCGAGCAGGACAAGCTGCGCACGCGCCGGCATCAGACCTTCTCCGCCGTGCGCTTGCCGAGCAGCCCTTCCGGCCGCAGCAGCAGAATGAGGATGAGCACCGCGAAGGCCACGGCGTCGCGATAGGTGGAGCCACCGAAGCCCACCACGGTGGTTTCGACCATGCCAAGCACAAGCCCACCCACCGCGGCGCCGGCGATGTTGCCGA
>Ga0075163_10005517_pt1 | contig 16850 bp, 11 predicted proteins | sample JI1023141ADNA_FD_71478 | JGI IMG/M metagenome (GOLD analysis project Ga0075163, IMG submission 71478) | Wastewater effluent complex algal communities from Wisconsin, to seasonally profile nutrient transformation and Carbon sequestration -... | ecosystem: Engineered > WWTP > Effluent > Algae...
CGGCCGGGCAGAGCTGGATCGTGTTGACCGCGCCGACGCGCCGAGCGCCGTCGCTCAGGTGATCCAGGTGAGCGATGACCGACTGCTTGTAGGGATACGTGACGTTGACGCCGGCGTAGCCGCGCTGCTGCAGCTGCTCGAGCTTCGATTCCAGGCTCGATTCGTCCTGTCCGGATGCAGCGAAGTCGAAAAGCTCGTAGCTCAGATCGATGCCCTGCGCAGCGCCTTCCCGCTCATGCATCCACGGGGAGCGCGAAGCCCCGATATTCCGGCCAATCAAACCAACCCGAACGCGCTGCATCGCTGTCACCAACTCTTGAAGATCGCGCGGGACGGCCCGCTTGCCCGATGGTACGGATTGTCGCGCAGTCCCCGGGGGTTTGGGGGGGGAGGGTCCCCCCGGGGACTGGCGGCCTTGCGGAACCGTCGATCAGAACTTGGCGCGCACACCCAGCGTGATCACGCGGCCAATGGGGCTGGCGTTGATGTTGTCGTAGCCGGCCGAGCCATTGGTGTTGAAGGCGTTGTACTGCGGCGGCGCCTTGTCCGTGAGGTTGGTGGTATCCACGAACAGCTGGGTCTCGCCCAGGCCCGCGAACTCCGTCAGCCGGTAGGACAGGTTCAGGTCGATCGTGCCGAACGACTTCACCGGGTCACCGCCAGAGGTGGGCACGCCGTTGGTACGCACCACAGGGCGGGCTACCGTGCCACCCCAGTTCTTGTAGCCACTCAGGTAGTTGTAGAACATCGATGCGCTGAAGCCGCCCCGGGAGTACCCCAGGTTCAGCCGCGCCTCGGCCTTCACCGACGGGAAGGTGGTGTTGAACCCTGCGGTGTGCAGCACGCTGAATACCGTGCCATTGGCGCCGAAGAACTGGTCGAACTTCAGCTTGCGCGAAGCAGACGCTGCGACCGTGAACTTGCCCAGTTCGGTATCGAAGCGGTAGGAGGCTGCCGCATCGAGGCCGGTGACATTGAGGTTCAGGACGTTGTTCTGCTGGAAGTTGTAGATGAAGTACGTGTTGGTGTTCAGCGGTCCGGTCTGCGGCAGCCCGGCGGTGGCCGCGCCGATCTGCGTGGCGGTGGCGCCGGCAGGGAACAGCTGCAGCAGGTAGCTCAGGTCAGCCGAGCCCAGCGCCAGCGCAGGCTGCGGAGCAGTGATGCCTCCGCGCAGCTTGTTCGACCAGTACGTGAGACTGGTCGAAAGGCCGGGAATCGACGGCGGCGCGAAGTCGACGCCGAAGCTGAAGGCCTTGCCGCGCTGCGGCTTCAGGTTGCCATTGCCACCCGTGAGGAGCATGCCCGTGATCGCACCAATGGAGCATGACGTGGCCGGTGCGGCAGGGCAGCCTGGGATGGTGGCAGCGGCGGGGAAGCTGGCGTAGCTGATGGTCGGCGCACCGCCGGGCAGCTGCCCGCCGGTGACGCCATTGAAGCCCGACTCGCCCGTGAGGCCCGCGGCGTTCGAGCCACGGCTGGTCAGTGCCGGCGCCACGAACGACTTGGACCAGTTGCCGCGGAACTTCAGGCCATCGATCACCTCGAGGTTGGCCGCGAGCTTCGGGTTCTTCGTGGAGCCCACATCGCTGTAGTCGTCGACGCGGCCGGCGATGATGACATCGAGGCTCTTGACGCCCCGGTCCTTCAGGATCGGCAGGAACACCTCGGCATAGGCCGACTTCACGTCGCGCTGGTAGGGGATGTGCTGGAAGGTGGAGCCTACGCTGGCGGCGCCCAGGTTGTTGCCGCGGACGATGTCCTGCTCGAGGCTGTAGTCGAGGTACTCGGCGCCCAGCGCCAGCTTCGCCGCGCCGCCACCCATCTCGAACAGGTCGCCCGAGACCCTGGCGTAGAGATTCGTGATGCGCTGGTCGCCCATCTGCAGCTGGCGGTTGTCGGTGAGCAGCGCCCTGGCGGCGGCCGACGTGCCGGAGCCGAATACGTCGATCGCGTTGGCCGAGGTCAGCGCCTGGGTCGCCGACTGGGTAACGCCGTTGAGCGTGGCCGAAGTGAAGCCGTTCAGGGCCAGGTTGAACACCGCGGCGTTGAGCTGCCCCGTGTTGACCTGGGTGGCCTCGTCGAGGCCGATCAGCGCGCCTGCGTTGACGCTCCAGGCATCAGTTAGCGTGATTTCGGCGTCGAGGCGCCCGTAGAAGGTCTCCGCGGTGCCTTCGATCGTCGCGCCGGAACCCAGCAGTTCGTCGGCATTGAAATTGACGGTGTAGGACGTGGGCGCCGTCCCCGTCGTGGCGCCGGTCAGCGCGCGGAAGAAGGGATTCACTGCGCGCCCGGTGGGCAGCGTGGCGCCAGTGCCGTAGATCGTGCCGCTGGCGGAGCCGCGCGTCACGTGCTGGACGTTCTTGCGGTTCGAGTAGATCAGGTCAGTGGTCAGCGTGACCTTGTCGCCTACATCCTGCTGCAGCGACGCGAAGAAGCTGTGCCGCTTTTCGGACGGGATCAGGTCCCAGTACTTCGAGGGATCGCAGTCGCCGGCGGCTGCGGTGCTCGACGAGGTGTAGCCGGTGTACAGCGTCTGCGCGGCCGTGACCGCCGTGGTGGGGACGAACAGCGCGTTGTACTGCGCGGCACTGAGGCCGATGCTGGCCGGGGAGCAGCGATTGACGGTGGTCTGGAAATTGCGGCCGCCGCGCGCCGTCTGGTTGGCCTTCGCGAAGTCGCGATCCGCCGCGGCCAGGTTGTCGCGATCGGAGAAGTTGTAGGACATCAGGAACGAGCCTGAATCCCAGGTCTTGCCGCCGATGGCGCCCACGTTGAACGTGCCGTAGTTGTCGCCGAAGCCCTTCTGCGCGGTGGCCTCGAAGCCATCGACGTTGCGGCGCGTGATGAAGTTGACCACGCCGGCCACGGCGTCGGAGCCATAAACTGACGAGGCGCCGTCCGCGAGCACTTCCACGCGCTCCAGCGCCAGCGGCGCGACGATGTTCGGATCGGCCAGCACATGGTTGATGCCCGAGACGGGCAGACGATGCCCGTTGAGCAGGATCAGCGTGCTGTTGGAGGCCGATGCGCCCAGGCCGTGGATGGTGGGGGCGTTGGTGCCCGCGCCGTCGAAGCTGCCGTAGGAGCCCTGGCCCGCGCTCTGCAGGCCCACGATCGACGGGACGGTCTTGAGGATCTGCTGCACCGTCTGGACGCCGGTTTCCTCGATTTCATCGCGGCCCACGGTCACCAGGTTGGAGCCGACCGGCGCCACGCCCTTGATGCTGGAGCCGGTGACGACCACTTCTTCCAGGTCCGAGTCGGGCTCGGCGGCCTGGGCGAAGGGCATGACCCCGCAGGCCACTCCCAGCGCGGTGAGGATGGACTTGCGTACGGACCAGCTGACAATCGAAGCCATTGCGGAATCCCCTTTTGAGTTTTTCGGGGCGGCCTGCGGGCCGCCTTCTGTACTAACTCGTTATTTACATGTACTAACTAGTACATGTCAATTGCGGGAAGCCGTTGTGCGGCGCGCAAGCGGGGCACCCGGCGGTCATGGTTCAGCGGCTGGCGGGTTCGGCGGGAGGCGGCGCCGTGGCGGCGTCCGCGGGAGCCGCGTCGGTCGCCGCGGGCGGCTCAGGTGGGCAGGCCTCGATGCGCAGGCGTTCGAGTTGCATTCCGGTCTGCGCCAGCCGGCCATCGGCGAGGGTTTCGCGCGCCACGCCGGGAATGTCGAGCCAGGTGACGGTCTGCTGGCTGGTGCGTTCCCTGACCACGGCGTCCAGCCGCAGGCGCTGCACGCGGGAAGCGCGATCCTCGGCGCGGTCCTCTTCACTGAAGATGCCCACGGAGACCTTGAACTCCGGGTCATCGGGCATTGCGAAGGCATCACGCATGCCCGCTGATCGCAGTGCGTTGAGCGTTCTGGACTGGGCGCTGGCGCTGGCGTTGCCCACGTATACCCACCAGCCTTCGCGCACCTCTTCGGTGACCGCTCGCCTGAGGATTCCCCAGCCCGCGGCGGCGAGCGTCTGTTCCGCAGCGGCGGCGTCGACATCGGTGGTGAACGGGCCGAGGGTGGCGCAGGGTGGTGGCGCCGGGGGTGGGGGTGGCGGCGCCTCGGCGGCCGGCTTGCGGGCGGTGGCGGCCACTGCCGTCAGGTCAGGGGCGCCCTGGTCTACCCAGGCGGTCCAGCCGAAGTACAGCAGGTTCGCGGCGACCAGCACGAGTACGGCGATGCGCATCATGGCGGCGAGCCTATCAGCCCCGGCGGCGCACGGGGATGCCGGCGAGCAAAGCGATGCCCCGGAGCACCAGGTCGTCGCGCTGCTTGCAGGCGCTGCGCAGCAGTGGCGCCACGGCTGCCGCGCCGCCACCGGTGAGGAAGACCACCGGCCGGCCCTTCAGTCGCCGCGTGACGTCGGTGACCGTGCGGTCCACCAATGCCGCGGCGGCCGACAGGCAGCCGAGTTCGATGGCCTGGCGGGTGTCGGTGGCCAGCAGGCCCAGGGTGCCGGTGGCGTCCGCGCCGCTCCTGCGCGCCGCGGCGCTGGCTGCGGCGCGCGGCGCGATGCCCGCGGTGTCGCGCAGCAATGACTGCAGCATCAGCGTGGGACCGGGAGCAATGAGCCCGCCACGATGCACGCCGTCGCAGTCGACCACATCGATGGTCAGCGCGGTGCCGACGCTGATCGCGCAGACGGCGCGAAAGCAGCCGGCCAGGTGCCATGCCGATACTGCCCCCACCCAGCGGTCATCGCCGAGTCGCCGGGGTTCGCGGTAACCGCTGCGCACGCCCGCGGCCTGCGCGCTGCTGTGCACGAACTCGGGCGCGGGCGTGCCGGCCGCGCGCAGCAGCCTGCGCAGCGTGCGTTCAGCCTTTGGGCCCGCCACCGAGCAGGCCACCACGCGTTCGAAGTCACCTGCGCGATCGAGCCAGTTCGAGAAAGGGCCGGTGTCGGTCCAGGGCGCGGCGCGCACAGGCGCAAGTCGCCCCGCGCTGGCCACCGTCCACTTCACGCGCGTGTTGCCCGCATCGATCAGCAGGGTCTTCATGTGGATGCCGTCCGCACCGATACCTCCCCGGCAATGATGCGATGAACCTGGCCCTGCCGTTCCACGCGCAGGGCGCCATCCGCATCCACGCCCCGGGCAACGCCATCGTCCACCGGACCGCTACCCTGCAGCCTCACGGGCCGGTCGCGCAAGGCGTCTGCCGCCTGGTATTCATCGAGAAACGGGGCGAACCCGCTGGCCGCGAATTCCCGGACCGCGCCGATGCCTTCCCGGATCAGCGCGGCGGTCAGATCAGCGCGGGCGGGCGCGGGCGCGGGCGCCGCCAGCCCGGCAAGGTCCGCTGCCGCCGTGCCCATCTGCGCCAGGGTTGCCTGCAGATCGGCGGGCAGCGCCACGTTCACGCCGATGCCGATCACCACATGCACCGGGCCGCCGGATTCGGTGCGCATCTCGATGAGGATGCCACCCAGCTTGCCCTCGCTGGTCACAAGGTCGTTCGGCCACTTCAGTTGCACGCCGTCGATGCCCACGGACCGCAGCGCGCGCAGCGCCGAGACGCCGATGGCAAGGCTGAGCGCGCCCATCGAAGGAGACAGCGCCTCGAAGCTCCAGCTCCAGGACAGGCACACGGCGCCGCCGGGCGGCGCCAGCCAGCTGCGACCCCGGCGGCCGCGACCGGCGGTCTGGTACTCGGCGGTGAGAAAGTCGAATTGTCCTGGGGGCGGGGCGGGGCGCGCGAGCAGCCGCGCGTTGGTGGAGTCCACCTCGCCTGCGCATTCGCCCTCGCGCAGGGCCGCCTGCAGAGCCGGCGGCAGCAGCGCCCTGACGGTTTCTCCGTCCAGTGGCGTGGTGGGCAGCGCCAGGCGATAGCCGCGATTGGTGACGGCCTCCACGGCCGTACCCATGGCGCGCAGCCGACCGACCGCCTTCCACACCGCACTGCGCGTCACGCCGAACTCCCCGGCCAGCTCCGCGCCAGAAACGAATCCGCCAGGCGCGCCGCGGTGCGCGGCCAGGCGCTGCAGGACCTGCAGCGCGAGATTCATGGCTCGCCTTTGCCAGTGGGCCCGGGCACCTCGGCCAGCATGCAGCGCACGCTGCCGCCGCCCAGGGTTTCGATCACCGGTACCGCGGCGACCACGCTGTGTATTTCCGCGTCGCGCAGCATCGCGTGCTGGTTTTCATCGAGGCAGGCCGCAGCGCTGGCGGACATGGCCAGGTGCGCGCTGCCGCTCGCGTCCGTCAGTTCGAGCATGTTGCCGGCGAAGGCGAGCAGCTGTGGGCCGCGTAGCGCCATGATTCCGCGCTGGCCCGTTGCCAGCCGCGCGCGCAGCGCGGCACGTTGCGCTTCGGGCACCCACTCGAGGCCCGCGCCGGCCACGCGCGCGCCGATCCACAGCACCACATTGGTGTGATAGACCGGCGTTCCATCGGGCGTGGCCGCATCGAACAGCACCGGTTCGTAGTCCATCAGCCGCGCCCATTCGCGCACCAGCGCCGGATCGGTGCGCGGCGAGACCACTGCGTAGGCCATGCGGTTGGCATGGTCCAGCACAAGGCTGCCCGTGCCCTCGAGGAATCGCCCGTGGTTTTCTTCCGCGGTGAGATCAAGCCGCCGCGTCTCGACGAATCCCAGTTGCGCCTTCACGCAGTCGATCACCGCTTCGCGGCGCTCCGCGCGGCGCGAGGGATTGAACATCGGGTACAGCACCACGGTGCCATCGGCATGAAAGCTCACCCAGTTGTTCGGGAATACAGCGTCCGGCTTCGGTGGATCGCTCGTGTCTGCCGCGATGGCCACGCCAATGCCGGCCGCGCGCAGCGCGCTGGCGAGCGCGGCGGATTCCACTCGCGCGGCCGCCGCCGCCTGCGCAGCCGGCAGTCCCGCGTCGCGCTGGAAGCGGTTGCTGCGCGCCGTCTCGGCGTTGAAGCCGAATGCGGCGGGCTCGACCATGCAGACGTTCGTCATGCGAACCGGATTCATGCCGCCATTATGGGCGGTTGCGACCTTTGACAGCAGGCCTCCCGGGTAGCGTAAGCTCGATTCAAACAAGCCGGGCACACCCGGTTCCACTCGAGGGGGTTCCGTGGCGAAGAAGCAGTCGGCGCAGTCATTCCGTTTCTACGACAATCGCCAGAAATACCTGGCCTTCGTGCACACCTGCAACGAGAAGGCCGTGGTGGCTGGCCGCGTCGGGCAGGAACTGGACCTGGTGCGTCCCACGCCGCCGGCGCTCTATTTCTTCGATGCCGGCATGGGCGATGGCACCGTGCTGTCGCGACTGATGCGCCACGCGCACGCCGTGCACCCCACCGTGCCGATGGTGGCCGTGGCCAAGGAGATCAGCCTCGAGGATGTGCGCCTGGGGCTCGAGAAGATGCCCGACCGCTTCACCGAGCATCCCGCCACGGTGCTGGTGATCACGAATCTCAACTACTCCGACGCGCCGCGCCTGCTGCTGCGCGACACGCAGATGGCCGCCGCGCTCAACTGGCAGGAGATCCGCCTCACCGGCCACTCCTCGCATTCCTACGAGGAACAGATCGAGGAGATCTCCAACTCGCTGGCCGACGCGTGGGCCACGCATCCCAGCGAAAAGACCGGCAACCCCGTCTATCGCCGGCCCTCGGTGCTGGTGGTCTACCGCGAGGACCACAAGTTCCTGCTCGACAGCGTCATCCCGCGCCCCGGTCGTCCGCCGCCGCACTACGACCTGATCCTGGCCTCGCAGCCCTGGCGCGCGCGCATGTCGGCGGAGTTCAAGGCCTCGCGGGTGCTCGCGCCGCTGGCGCGATCACTTGCGCCGGGCGGGCGCCTGCTGGCCATCCAGTCCGCGGGCCGGGACCCGGCGCTGGAGATCATCCAGAAGCTGTGGCCGGGCGAGAATCCCTTCCAGGTGGATCGGCACGCACTGCTCGCCGCGCTGAAGACGGAGCTGGGGCGTGATGCGCGCGACTTCGTGCTGACTGCACCGCCCGATGAAAAGGCGCTGTTCCGCTACGAGATGCGCACGTTGCCGTCCGAGCTTTCAGATCGCATCGGAACCTCCACACTGTTCGCGGCGTGGAACGCGGCCGCCTACGTGGCGCAGATGGAAGACGAGAGGCTGGAGCCGGTGATCGCCAGCGGCGCCTACCTGAAGGCGACGCAGGGCGTGCTGCAGAAGTTCGGCGGGCTGTGGTTCAACGACGAGGCCTTCGTCGTTTCGCGCCGCTTCTAGCGCGGCGCCCTGGGCACGCAGTGCGCGCTCTAGCGTACTGCGTAGGCCTCCATCATCAGGCCCGTGCCGCCACCGGACACGTGGGCGACCACGGCCGTGCGGCGATGCAGCTTGGTGATGGTTCCCAGGTTTATGGCAAATGCCAGCTCCACCTTCTGGCCCTTGCGCAGGCCCAGTCCGGAGGTGCGGATGAACACGCCCGTGGCGCTGAGGTTCACGGCCTTGCACAGCGAGCGGCGCCCGTCCGGCATGATGATGTACACGATCGTGCGAGCACGATGTCTGGTATGTAGCCGCCGTTCCACGATGCTCCTCGACCTGCCCCCGACGCGAACTGCGTCACATTATGCATGGGGCTGGTGCACCGCCAACAGGCTCTGAACTTATTACCTGATTGCACCGGCATTCTTTTTTGCATTAAGCAAAAACCTGACCGGGCAATGATCGGGGAGGCGGTAGCGGAGGGCATCGGCTTCGCGGAAGCCCATCCGGCGGAAGCCGCCCGGCACCATCGCGGGCAGCAGTTGGCGAGACACCAGGATGTGGTCGATCGAGCGCGTGAAGCCCGCGCCGATGTGGCAATTGCGAAACGGGACGCCGGCGTTCGCAAAGACGAACGGCGCGGCCGCGGCATCGTCGCCGGAAAGCAGCCGCCAGAAATCGTCGCCGCCCACGTTCGCGTCGCCGCGATTGAAATCTCCCAGCAGGATGAAGCGCGAGTTCGCGCGTGCTGCTATCCACGCGGCCAGCTGAGCGGCCTGTGCCGCGAGCACGCTGCAGGCCGATGAACCGGAATCCAGCGCGCGGTCCGCGCAGCCGGACTTCAGGTGCACGGCAAGCAGTTCCACGGTTTGCGCAGTGCCCGGAAACAGCAGCAGCGATATTCCATTGCGCTGCGTCCCCGCCAGCGAGATCGACTCCACAGGCGACCCGCAGCGGTGAGCAACGCCGGACCGGATGGCAAAGCCCACGTGCTGGACGCCACGGCCCGGCGCGATGCAGATCCGGTAGCCTTCGAAAATACGCGCGGCGATGCCGGCGTCTTCCACTTCCTGGAAGGCGATGACATCGGCATCGAGCCTGCGCGCGTACCACGCCAGGCGCGCCAGATCCGCGGAGTCCCGCGATAGCTCGCGCGCCACATCGCACGGCAGGATGGCGCGATGGCCGCGCCGGCAGGCCAGTCTCGCGCCATGCGCTGTTGCGGGGGATACCAGCCATTCCAGGTTCCAGGTGGCGATGGCGATGGCCGGTCGCGCGGCATCCGGCTGCATGGTTGCGGCCGCCAATGACAGCAGCAGCAGGATCAGCAACAGGATGGGAACCGCCTTGCGCCGCATGGCGGCACAGTGCCAGCACAGCCCGCTGCGCAGCGCCGCAGTTTGTGGCGCGATCGGGCAACAATCCGGCGGCAGGCTTCTTGCATCGCGTACTGCACGATGAATGCCGTCACTCAGAACGCCGATATCCGCTATTTGGGTCGCCTGCTCGGGGATGTGATCCGCGCCTATGGCGGGCAGGCCCTGTTCGACCGCATCGAGACCATCCGCGCCGCCTCCGTGGACCGTCACAGGGGCCTGGCGGCGGCGGATTCGGCGGAGCAGCACCTGCAGGCGCTCGATCTGGACGAGACGCTGTCGTTCGTGCGCGGCTTCATGCTGTTTTCAATGCTGGCGAACCTCGCCGAGGACCGGCAGCGAAACGCCGAAGGCGGCGCGGAGGATCTTGCCGGCGCGCTCGCCAGCCTGGCCGCAGAGGGCGTGCGCGCCGAAGAGGTGTCGCAGCTTCTCGAGCAGAGCCTGATAGCGCCCGTGCTCACGGCGCATCCCACGGAAGTCATGCGCAAGAGCATGCTGGATCACCGCAGCCGCATCGCGGCGCTGATGTCGCTGCGCGATGGTGGCGCGGCCGAAACGCCCGACGGTGATGTGATCGAGCAGGCGCTGCTGCGGCAGATCGCGCTGCTGTGGCAGACGCGCCCGCTGCGACGCGAAAAGATGCAGGTGCGCGACGAAGTGGAGATCACTCTGGCCTACCTGCGTGATGTGTTCATGCCGGTGTTGCCGCAGCTCTACGCGCGCTGGGATCGCCTGCTGCCGCGCCGCGCGGCCACGTTCCTGCGGCTGGGCAGCTGGATCGGTGGCGACCGCGACGGCAATCCGAATGTGGGCGCCGAGAGCCTGCGCTATGCGCTTTCCGCGGCAGCCCGCACGCTGCTGGCCTCGTACCTGCAGCAGCTGCATGCGCTGGGCAAGGAGCTGTCGGTGTCAACGGACCTCGCGCGCGTGAGCGAGCCGGTGCTGGCGCTCGCTGAGTCCAGCGGTGATGACTACGCGGGTCGCGGCGATGAACCCTATCGGCGCGCGCTGCTGGCCGTGCACGCGCGCCTGGCGGCCACCTACGAGGCAATCACCGGACAGGCGCCGCCCCGCGCGGCGCGCGCGCCCGCGGCAGCCTACGACTCACCGCAGCAGTTGCGCGCTGACCTCGTGGCGCTGGCGCGCAGCCTGGCCGAGCACGGTGGGAAGCTGCTGTCGACCGGCGGTGCGCTGGGGCGGCTGATACGCCAGGTGGAGGCCTTCGGCTTTCACCTGGCAACCGTCGACCTGCGGCAGAACTCCGACGTGCACGCGCGGGTGGTCGCGGAACTGCTGCGCGTGGCCGGGGCCGAGGCCGACTATGCCGCGCTCGATGAACAAGCCCGGGTGGCGCTGCTGCGCCGCGAGCTGGCAAGCCAGCGGCCGCTGTTTTCCCCCTTTTCGCAGTACTCGGCCGAGACTCAGTCGGAACTGGCCATCGCGCGCGAGGCTGCCGCCGCGCACGCGCGCTATGGGCCCGCCTGCATCACCGCCTGGATCATCTCCAAGTGCGAGAGCGTGTCGGACATGCTGGAGGTGAACCTGCTGCTGAAGGAGGCCGGTCTCTACAGCGCGGCGGATCCGGCCGCCGCCGCCATCATGGTCGTGCCGCTGTTCGAGACCATTGGTGACCTGGAGCGCGCGCCGCAGATCATGGGCGCCTGGCTGGCGCTGCCCGAAGTGCGGGCGGCCGCGGAGCGGCGCGGGCACCAGGAAGTGATGGTCGGGTATTCGGATTCGAACAAGGATGGCGGCTACCTGACCTCGGTGTGGAGCCTGCACCAGGCCACGCGCGCGCTGGAAGCGGTGTTCGCGCAAGCGGGCATCGGCATGCAGATCTTCCACGGCCGCGGCGGCAGCGTGGGTCGCGGCGGCGGGCCTTCCTTTGCCGCCATTCGCGCCCAGCCCGCCGGCACGGTGCAGGGCCGCATCCGCATCACCGAGCAGGGTGAGGTGATCGCGGCCAAGTACGGCACGCGCGAAGCGGCGCACGCCAACCTGGAGTCCATCGCCAGCGCCACGCTGCTGGCGTCGCTGTCGCGCCGGCGCGCGCCCGATGCAGATACCGAGCGCTTCGCCGCGGCGCTGGAGCAGCTTTCCGCGCAGGCGTTCGGCAGCTATCGGTCGCTGGTCTACGGTGACCCCGGATTTCGCACCTTCTTCCGCCAGATGACGCCGCTGTCGGAAATCGCGACGCTGAACATCGGCTCGCGTCCTGCCTCGCGCACCCGCACTGATCGCATCGAGGATCTGCGCGCCATTCCCTGGGTGTTCTCGTGGGCGCAATCCCGCGTGATGCTGCCCGGCTGGTATGGCACCGGCCAGGCGCTGGGGGCTTTCGCCGACCAGGGCCTGCTGCGCGAGATGGCCAGCGCCTGGCCGTTCTTCCGCGCGCAGCTCGACAACATGGAAATGGTGCTGGCGAAGAGCGACCTGGCGATCGCGCGGCGCTACCTGACTCTGGTCGAGGACCCCGCGCTTGGCAGCCATTACTTCGATCTCATCGAGAGCGGCTGGAAGGCCACGCACGACGCGGTGCTCGCGATCACCGGGCAGTCCAGGTTGCTGGAGAAGAACCCGCAGCTGGATGCCTCGATCCGCCTGCGGCTGCCCTATGTCGAGCCCCTGAACCTGCTGCAGGTGGAGCTGCTGCGGCGGCACCGGGCCGGCGAACAGGACCCGCGCATCGCCGAGGGGATCAAGCTGTCGATCAGCGCGGTGGCTACCGCGCTGCGCAACAGCGGCTAGCGCAGCGTCCGGACCGGCCATGGGCCTGCATCAATGCGGAGCATCACGGGTGCGGCCTGCGCCAGGACGGTGCGTCCCGCGCCGCGCGGGGCGGTTCAGGGGCTGTTCCGCGCAGCACGCTATTTGCAAAGGAATAGCCCAAACGCCAACGCCAGGGTCATAGATGTTCCATTCCGCCGCCGAGTCCACCGCCGTAGCCGCCACTGACGCCGTCGCGCCCTCGCGCGAGGCGTTCAAGCACGCCTTCCTCGACAACCTCTTCTACACCCAGGGCAAGTTCCCGGCCCTGGCCACGCAGAACGACTACTACCAGGCCCTGGCGCACACCGTGCGCGACTACCTGCTGCAGCGGTGGATCAGCACGGCCGCCGCGTACACGCGCAATGGCTCGCGCACCGTGGCTTATCTCTCGGCGGAGTTCCTGATGGGGCCGCACCTGGGCAACAACCTGGTGAATCTCGGCCTGTACGACGAAGTGCGCGCGGCCATCGGCGAGCTGGGCCTGGATTTCGAAGGACTGCTGCAGCTCGAACAGGAGCCTGGCCTCGGCAACGGGGGCCTGGGGCGCCTGGCGGCCTGCTTCATCGATTCGCTGGCCACGCTGGAAGTGCCCGCGCTCGGCTACGGCATCCGCTACGAATTCGGCATCTTCCACCAGGACATCGTCGACGGCTGGCAGCAGGAGCGCACCGACAACTGGCTGCGCTTCGGCAATCCCTGGGAAATCGTGCGGGCCGAATGGGCCGTGGGCGTGAAGCTGCGCGGCTACACCGAGCGCTACCGCGACGAACATGACCGCCTGCGCGTGCGCTGGGTTCCGCACAAGGAAGTGATGGGCGTGCCCTACGACACGCCCATCCTCGGCTACCGCAACAACACGGCCAACACGCTCAGGCTGTGGAGCTCGGTGGCGTCGGAATCCTTCGATTTCTCCACCTTCAATCGCGGCGACCACCACGGCGCGGTCACGCGCAAGGTGGCCTCCGAGAACATCAGCAAGGTGCTGTACCCGAACGACGAGTCGCTGCAGGGCAAGGAGCTGCGCCTCGAGCAGCAGTACTTCTTCGTCACCTGCTCGCTGCAGGACATGTTCCGCATCCTGCGCACGCAGCACCTGCCGGTGGCGCGCTTCCACGAGAAGTTCGCGATCCAGCTCAACGACACGCATCCGGCCATCGCCGTGGCGGAGCTCATGCGCCTGCTGATCGACGAAGAGGTGCTGCCCTGGGACGATGCCTGGGACATCGTCACGCGCACCTTCGCCTACACCAACCACACGCTGCTGCCCGAGGCGCTGGAGTGCTGGCCGCTCGATCTGTTCGCGCGCGTGCTGCCGCGCCACCTGGAGCTGATCTTCGAGATCAACGCGCGCTTCCTGGACCAGGTGCGGATCCGCTTCCTCGGCGACGAGGAGAAGCTGGCGCGGCTGTCGCTGATCGACGAGCGCGGCGAGCGCTATGTGCGCATGGCGCACCTGGCCTGCGTGGGCAGCCATGCGATCAATGGAGTGGCGGCGCTGCACTCCGAGCTGCTGAAGACCGATGTGCTGCGCGATTTCCACGAGCTGTGGCCGGAGAAGTTCCAGAACAAGACCAATGGCGTCACGCCCCGCCGCTGGATGGTGCTGGCCAACCCGCGGCTGGAGCGGCTGATCAGCTCTGCCATCGGCACGGGCTGGACCACCGACCTGAACGAACTCACGCGGCTCGAGCCGCTGGTGGATGACGCGGGCTTTCGCGCCGAATGGCAGGCGATCAAGCAGGCCAACAAGGTGGACTTCGCGGCGCTGGCCCTGGAGCGCACGGGCATCAGCATCGATCCTTCCTCGCTGTTCGACGTGCAGGTCAAGCGCATCCACGAATACAAGCGCCAGCACCTGAACATCCTGCATGTCATCGCGATGTACCTGCGGCTGAAGGCCGATCCGGGCCTTGCCATCGTGCCGCGCACGTTCGTCTTCGGTGGCAAGGCCGCGCCGGGCTACCGCATGGCCAAGCTCATCATCAAGCTGATCAACGCCGTGGGCGACATCGTCAACCGCGATGAGGCCATCCGCGACCAGCTGAAGGTCGTGTACCTGCCGAATTTCAACGTCAGCAATGGCCAGCGAATCTATCCGGCAGCCGACCTTTCCGAGCAGATATCCACCGCCGGCAAGGAGGCCTCGGGCACGGGCAACATGAAGTTCACGATGAACGGCGCGCTGACCATAGGCACGCTGGACGGCGCCAACGTGGAGATCCGCGAGCAGGTGGGCGCCGAGAACTTCTTCCTGTTCGGCATGGACACAGATGGCGTGGCCGGGCTGTGGCAACGCGGCTACCGGCCCCACCTGCAGCTTGCGCGCGATCCGGAGCTGGCCGAGGTGATCGACCTCATCGCCAGCGGCTTCTTCTCGCGCGGTGACACGGAGCTGTTCCGGCCGCTGCTCGACAACCTGCTGCACCACGATCCGTACCTGGTGCTGGCGGATTTCTCGGCGTATCGGGACTGCCAGCGCGAGGTCAGCGACCGCTACGCGGACCAGGATTCCTGGGTGCGCATGGCGATCCTCAATTCAGCGCGGTCGGGGATGTTCTCGTCGGACCGCACGATCCGCGAGTATTGCCGCGACATCTGGCACATCAAGCCGGTGCCGGTGCGGCTGCTGAGCGAAGCCGAGGTGAAGGTGGGCTTCCTGCAATAGCGCAGGAAGCCTTGCGTTCAGCCGGCGAGGAAGCCGCGGATGGCGGCGTCGAACCGCGCGATGTCGACCAGGAACGCGTCGTGGCCCTCGATGCTGGGCAGACGCGCGAACGTCGTGGCCACGCCCGCCGCGGAAAGCCGCTCGGCAATGCCCGCCTGTTCCTCGATGGCGAAGAGGAAGTCGGATTCGACGCCGATGACCAGCGCGCTCGACAGGCCCGCGCGCGCCAGCGCCCTGCCCGGATCGCCGTACTCGGCGATGTCGAAGCAATCCATGGCCCGCGACAGATACAGGTAGCAGTTCGGGTCGAACACGCGCACGAACTTCTCGGCCTGCGATTCGAGATAGGTTTCCACCGCGAAGCGCGGACCGAAACCTTCCGGGACCCGCTGCAGCGCGCGCGACACCGACTGCTTGCCCACCGGCGTGAGTCCGCCGCGCGCGAAACGATCGCGCCATTCGTCGGCCGAGCGGTAGGTGATCGTGCCCAGCTTGCGCGCGATGCGCATGCCGGCCTGCGGGCCGCGCTCGTTGTCGGCGTAGTTGCCGCGGCTCCAGGCCGGATCGCTCATCACGGCCTCGCGCTGTACCGAGCGCAGCGCGATGGCGAAGGGCGAGGAAGCCGCGGAACCCGAGATGCTGACCAGCCGGCGCGCGCCATCGGGGATGATGGCCGCGAAGGCCACGACCACCATGCCGCCCAGCGAGCAGCCCATCACCGTGTCGAGCTTCTCGACGCCCAGCGAACGGGCTGCCTCGAAGCCCGCGCGGGCGATGTCCTCGACCGCCAGTTCCGGGAAATCCAGCCGATAGGGCTTGCCGGTTGCCGGATTCACCGATGCCGGGCCGGTGGAGCCGAAGCAGCTGCCCAGCGAGTTCACGCACATCACGAAGAAGCGGTCGGTGTCGATGGCGCGGCCGGGGCCGATCATCTTTTCCCACCAGCCGTCGTCGGGATTCTCCGGCGACGAGGCCGCATGCGCCGAGGGCGACAGGCCCGTGAACAGCAGGATGGCGTTGCTGCGCTCGCGGTTCAGCGTGCCCCAGCATTCATAGGCGACCTGCGCATGGCGCAGCTCGCCGCCGCGCGTCATGCGGAACGGATCGGGCAGCGGGGCGTAGCGAACCGCCGTCACCGGGTCTTCCTTGCGCAGCGCATTGGAGGCTTCAGGGCTCAGGATCGGACCCCTCGTTGATGCCTTCGGCCAGCGCCGTGGACAGATAGCGTTCGCCCGTGTCGGGCAGCATGGCCAGCAGCACGCTGCCGGGCGTCGCCTCGCGCGCCACGGCAAGCGCGGCGGCGAAGGTGGCGCCGCAGGAAATGCCGCAGAAAATGCCTTCCTTCTGCGCAAGCTGGCGCGCGGTGCCCAGCGCGTCGGTGTCGCTGACCGGCACGATGCGATCAGCCACCGACCTGTTGAGCACCTTGGGCACGAAGTCCGGCGTCCAGCCCTGGATCTTGTGCGGCGTGAAGGGCTTGCCCGTCAGCAGCGAGGCGTTCTCGGGTTCGGCCACGATGATCTTCGTGTCCGGACGCGCGAGCTTCAGCATCTCGCCGGCGCCGGTCATCGTGCCGCCGGTGCCCCAGCCCGTCACGAAATAGTCGAGACGCTTGCCGGCGAAGTCGCTGAGGATCTCCGGGCCGGTGGTGTTGCGGTGGTAGGCGGGATTGGCAGGATTCTCGAACTGCCGCGCGAGGAACCAGCCGTGCTTCTGCGCCAGCTCCTCGGCCTTGCGCACCATGCCGCTGCCGCGCTCGGCGGCGGGCGTCAGGATGACCTTCGCGCCGAGCATGCGCATGATCTTGCGCCTCTCGACCGAGAAGGTTTCCACCATGGTGGCGACAAAGGGATAGCCCTTGGCGGCGCAGACCATCGCGAG
>Ga0075163_10005519_pt1 | contig 16848 bp, 8 predicted proteins | sample JI1023141ADNA_FD_71478 | JGI IMG/M metagenome (GOLD analysis project Ga0075163, IMG submission 71478) | Wastewater effluent complex algal communities from Wisconsin, to seasonally profile nutrient transformation and Carbon sequestration -... | ecosystem: Engineered > WWTP > Effluent > Algae...
GAGAGCACGTCGATCTGCGTCGAGTCGAGGATGTCGTTGACGCTCTCGCCCGCGTGCGCCTGGGCGACGCGGAGCCGCGCGCCGGCTCGGTTGTGACCCCAGCCGTGCGGGACCGAGACCACGCCGCGCATCATCTCGTCGGTGACCTCGACGGGTACGGTGATCGAGCCGATCTTGGTCGACACCTTCGCCGGGGCGCCGTCGACGAGCCCCTTGGCCTTCGCGTCGTCGGGATGGATCAGCAGCGTGCAGCGCGACGGGCCCTTCACGAGCCGCTCGCTGTTGTGCATCCACGAGTTGTTCGAGCGCAGGTGGCGGCGCCCGATCAGCACGAGCTGGTTCGAGGGCTTGCCGAGGACGCGTTCGAGGCGAGGCAGATCGTCGAGGTACGCCTGCGGTGCGAGGTGCACCCGCTTGTCGGCGGTGCCGAGCCGGGCGGGCAGGCGGGGCTCGAGCGCGCCGAGATCGAGGCCGTGCACGGCAGCCTTGAGCTTCGCGAGCGTCAGCTTGTGCGGACCGATCCGGAGGCCGGCCTCGAGGATGGCCTCGGGCCCGAGCTTCGCGAGGCCCAGCTCGAGGAGCCGCGCCGGGAGCTTGCCGAGCTTCGAGGGCGCACCGATCCGGGTCCACAGCGCGAGACAGATCTCCCAGTCGTGGCGCGCATCGGCAGGGCGCTCGAACAGCGGCGGGCTGTACTTCGCGACGTTGCGGACGGCGAACGCGTTGAGCGCGACGTCGTAGTGCGAGCGCTCGAGCGGCGAGGTCGGCGGCAAGATCACGTGCGCGTGGCGCGTGGTCTCGTTCAGGTACGGATCGATCGACACCATGAAGTCGAGCGTCGCGAGGGCCTTGTCGAGGCGCTGGCCACCGGGAGATGACAGCACCGGATTGCCGGCGCTCGTGATCAGCGCACGGATCTGGTTGTCGCCGCCGGTCTCGATCTCCTCGGCGAGACAGGTCATCGGCAGCTCGCCGCCGAACTCGGGCTTGCCGCTGACGCGCGACTTCCAGCGCGCGAAGCCGCCGTCGTAGCCGATCTTGTCGGCGAGCGGCAGAGGGTCGATCGCGGGCGTGGTGAACATCAGGCCGCCGATCTCGTCGAGGTGGCCGGTCAGCGCGTTGATCGCGTAGACCAGCCACGACGCGAGGCCGCCGAACTCCTGGGTGCAGACGCCGAGCCGCCCGTACAGCACGGCGCGCTTGGTGGTGGCGAGCTGGTGCGCGAGCTCGCGGATGTCGTTCGTGGCGACGCCGGTGATCGCGGCCGCGCGCTCGGGAGGCCAGGCCGCGGCGGCGGCGCGCAGCTCCTCGAGGCCGGTCATCGGGAGCCGGCCCGCGCTCGCGAGCTTCGCGTCGAACAGGTAGTGGATCATCGCCAGCAGCAGCACGGCGTCGGTGCCGGGCCGCACGAACAGGTGGCGGTCCGCCTTGTCCGCGGTCTCGGTACGACGCGGATCGAGGACGATGACCTTGCCGCCGCGGTCGCGGATCGCGCGGAGCCGCGACTTCACATCCGGCGCCGTCATGATGCTGCCGTTGCTCGCGAGCGGATTGGCGCCGAGACAGATGAACAGATCGCAGCGATCGATGTCGGGCACCGGCATCAGGATCTGGTTGCCGAACATCAGCAGCGCCGCGAGCATGTGCGGCAGCTGATCGAGCGAGGTGGCGGAGTAGAGGTTGTGCGTGCCGAGCGTGCGCAGCAACAGCTGGCCGTACGTCAGCAGGCCGAGGTTGTGCGCGGTGGGGTTGCCCTGATACGCGGCGATCGCGTGCTGGCCGTACGCCTTGCGAATGTTTCGGAGCTTGGTGGTGACCAGCTCGATCGCCTCGTCCCACGACGCCGCGCGCCAGGTCTGACCGTCGCGGATCATCGGCGTGCGCAGGCGATCCGGATCGGTGTGGAGGTCGGCGAGCGCGGTGGCCTTGGGGCAGACGTAGCCCTTGGAGAACGGATCCGCGTCGTCGCCGCGGATGTCGGTGACCCGGTCGCCGTCGACGGTGATCGCGACCCCACACCCGGCTTCGCACAGCGTGCAGCTGCGATAATGCGTGGTCATCGGGCGAATCTACCCCATGCTGCCGGGATGCGTGTCTTCCTGATCTTGTTGGTGGCGTGTGGTGGATCCGGCTCGAGCAAACCGTCGGGTACCACCAACGATCCCGTCGACGTCTGCGAGCGGGTCGCGGATGTCTGCCGGTTCGACAAGGCCAAGCTCGGGGTCTGCGTGCAGGCCCGGAGTGGCTCCGGGCTCAGCTGCCAGTCGCAACACTGAAACGCGATATGCTGCGGGCGCCTCATGGGCGAGCCTCTCACCGTCCAGCAACTCCTCGAGCTTCATCCGTGGCCCTCCGACTGGGCGAGCGCCAAGAAGATCGAGCGCATGTGGATCCACGATGTCGCCGGCGAGCCGGAGGCGCTGTGGCCACACATCTCCGACACGTCGCGGATGAATCGCGCGCTCGGCACCGCCGAGATGGAGTTCTGGGAGAAGGACGGCAAGCGCTACGGCAAGGCGAAGCCCGGTGGCGTCCAGCACGAGTGGGTCGAGGTGCCGTGGAACTGGGTCGCGAACCAGTGGCTGACCTCGCTGCGCATCTACTCGAAGGGCTTCTTCAAGGCGGTGTGGGCGGTGCACCGGCTCGAGAAGATCGCGACGGGGACGCGGATCTACCTCTACTTCGGCACCGTGCCGCGCTCCGCGCTCGCCGGCCTGGCCATCAAGCTCGGCTTCCCGTCGATCGGCAAGGCCTACAAGCGCGTGTTGCCGGCGCTCGCGGCGCAGCTCGATCGGCTGCGTCCCGACATACTGATGCTGCCGCCACCGGAGCTCGGCGCGATCGCGGAGCAGCGGATCGAATCGCAGCGCAAGGCGCTCGTCGGCGAGGGCTTGCAGAAGGCGTGTGTCGACGCGCTGCTCGATTGGATCCGGATCGGCGATCCGATCGATCTCCACCGCATCCAGATCCGCGAGCGCGCCCGCGTGTGGAAGCTCGACGAGAAGGAGCTGCTGCGGGTCGCGCTGTACGCGACGCGGGCCGGCCTGCTGACGCTGTCGTGGGACACCGTCTGTCCGCACTGCCGCGGCGTCCGCGACGAGAACGCCACGCTCAACGCGTTGCAAGCCGCGTCGCACTGCGCGGCCTGCGAGGTTGATTTCGCCACCGACACGCAGGAGTCCGTCGAGGTCACGTTCCGGGTCCACCCGTCGGTGCGCGACATCCCCGATCAGGTCTATTGCTCCGCCGAGCCTGCGAAGAAAGATCACATCCGCATCCAGTGGACCGTTCCCGCGAAGGGCAAGGTCCGGGTCGAGCCGCGCCTCAAGCCCGGTCGCTACACGGTGTGGAAGCACCACATGGGTGGCTGGTACCTCGACATCGACGACGACGGCGAACGGAACGTGAAGTGGGAGGCCCACCCCGAAGGCCACGTCGTCAAGGCGATCTCCGACGCCGCGCTCGAGTTCGAGAACGACTCCCCCAATCCCGACATCTTCACCGTCGAGGAAGCCAAGTGGCGTGACCACGCCCTGCGCGCCGGTCAGCTCCTCTCGTTCCAGGAGTTCCGCGATCTGTTCTCCGAGGAATACATCGGCTCGGACGTCAGGCTCGGCGTCGGCGAACAGACCCTGCTGTTCACCGACGTGGTCGGCTCGACGGCGTTCTACGCGCTGCGCGGTGACCCCGCCGCCTTCATGGAGATCAAGCGCCACTTCGACGAGGTCTTCGCGATCGTCGCCGAAAACCGCGGCGCAGTCGTCAAGACCATCGGCGATGCCGTGATGGCCACGTTCGTCGATCCCGTCGACGCCGTGAAAGCCTCCGCAAAAATCCACCGCACCTTCCACCCGACGCGCGCCGACACGCCGATCCGCCTGCGTATCTCGCTCAACACCGGCCCGTGCATCGCCGTCCGCCTCAACTCCAACGCCGACTTCTTCGGCGGCACCGTCAACGTCGCCGCCAAGCTGCAAGCGCTCGCCGAGGGCTACCAGATCGCGATGAGCGACGCGACCTACCATGGCCCCGGCGTCGCCGAGTACCTCGCGAGCGAACAGGCCGAGCTCGACGCCCTCGAATACACCTCGAAGGCCCTCCCGGCCGCCGTTCACGTCAAGCGCTGGTCCGTCTTCCGCGAACCCTAGCCATTTGGATGGGGTCACGCTCCCCCCCTCCATCTAGTCGAGATCGTTGGGCGTCTGGCGAGAAGCGTACAAACCCACAACCGACGGGGTTTCGGGCGAGAGCGCGACCATGCCGCGCCCGACTCGCGACCAGGTCATCAACCCCGAAAACCCAAACCACATCGTAGTTCGAGGCAACAACCGACGAAGGCTGTTCTCGTATCCACGCGACTACGAGAGCTTCCTCTGGCTCTTCGCGCGCGCGAACCACGACCACGACTGCAGCGTTCATGCGCTGTGCGTGATGACGAACCACGCGCACGACCTGACGACGCCGCCGTCGGTCGCAGGGATGTCGGAGTGTGTGAAGGGGTTCGCGCAGCGCTACGCACAGCTTCGGAACACCGCGCGAGGTGCGACCGGCAAGCTGTTCGAGCAGCGCTACTACAGCAAGCCCATCGCCGACGACGCGCACATGCTCGCGGCGATGATGTACATCGAAGCCAACCCGATCCGTGCGGGGCTGGTCACCGACGCCGCCGACTATCCATGGTCGACCCATGCGCTGCACGTCGGATTTCGGTCGGCGATTCCGCGAACGCTGTGGACGCCGAGCAGGTGGTATTTGGCGCTGGGTCACACCGACGCGGAGCGCGCGCGCACGTATCGCGAGTTGTTCGCCGACTACATCGCGAGGGGGATGCCCGACGAGGAGGATCGTTTCGTGGAGCTCAGCTACCTCGACAAGCCATACACGCGACGACTGCTGCGACCCAACGGAACGAGAGCTGCAGAACCCGCTTCAAACGGGTTTGTACGCTTTGCGCCAGACGCTCAACGATCTCCATCGGATGGAGGGGTGGAGCGTGACCCCAAACGGTGGCCACCCAAACGGTAGCCATACGCGCGACGACTGCTGTGCGACCCAACGGAACGAGAGCCGTAGAACCCGCTTCAAACGGGTTTGTACGCTTTGCGCCAGGCGCTCAACGATCTCCATCGGATGGAGGGGTGGAGCGTGACCCCAAACGTTAGGGGACGAGCTCTTGGAGGAACTGCATGCCGTCGGCTTTGCCGGCGATCAGTCCTGCGGTGAGCTTGGCGATCGAGGACGCCATCGGCGGACCGTCTTTGGCGACGCCGGCGAGCACGGACTCGGAGGCCTTGCGACCGTTGTCGGTCTTCGCGAGCGTGACGAACGCGGCGGCGGCGACGATCCGGCGCATCGCGTTGGCTTCGGAGTCGCGCAGGATCCCGGCGAGCTTGTCGGCGTCGTTGGTCTTGGCGTAGGCGGCGGCGAGGGCGGGGAGCGCGGCGACGCGGACGTCGTGGGAGGGATCGTCGAGGAGCGGCTCGAGGAGCTGCGCGGTGAGGGCGGCGTCGCGATCGACGAGCCCGATCGCGGCGGCGGCGGCCTGGGCGCGCTCGCGTTCGGCGCGCGAGGCGAGGGCGCGACGGAGACGGGCGGCGACGTCGGCGGGCTTGGGGTTGACGCGCGCGATCGTGGTGAGGGCGAGCTGCGAGAGCTCGGGGTTGGGATCGCGAACGGCGAGGGCGAGGGCGCGATCGAGCATCGCGGCGTCGAGCTTGTCCTTCTGGGCGGCGAGGCGCTCGAGGGCGGCCTTGCGGACCTGCGGATCGGAGTCGGCGAGCGCAGCGGAGAGGGTGGGGCCGGCACGCATGCCACCGGCGAGCGCGACATCGACGGCCTCGACGCGCACGATCGGAGAGGAGTCGGCGATCGCGATGCCGACGATCTCTTCGGCGTTGGTCAGGCGAGCGGTGCGGAGGAGCGTGAGCTTCTCGCCCTCGTCGGCGGAGGTGAACAGCTTGGCCATCTGACCGGCGGCGGTCTTCGGCGCGTCGGCACCGAGGCCACCGATCGCGCGGATGGCGATGATGCGGACGGCGCGCTCTTGATCGTCGAGCAGCGCCACCAACGCGTCGCCGACGACCTGCGGAACCTTGCCCTTGGCGGCGGCGAGCGCGAGGATGCGAGCGACATCGGCGCGGATCTCGCCGTTCTGATCGCGCACGAGCTTCAACGCGATCGGGACGCCGTTCTTCGCGGGGTCGGGGCCGTCGGCGACACAGTTGATCAGCGCGCGACGCACGTCGGCGGAGGGATCCTCGGTCGACCACGCGAGGGCGCGCCGCGCCTCGGGATTGCCGGCGAGCGCGGCGTTGCAGAGGCCGTCGACGCCGATCGGATGGAGCGCCGGATCCTCGGGGGTGCGCTGCGCGAACTGGAGGAATCCGACGACGAACGGCGCGCGCTTCTTCGCCATCTCGGCGTAGACCCGCGCGGCATCGCGACGCGGCCGGCCCTTTTCACGCCACAGCTGACCGATACCGTCGACGGCCACGCCGGGGCTGCCGTTGACGAGCGTGGCGTTGGCGAGGCCCTTGGCTGCGCCGACCCGCACGACGTAGTTCTCGAGCTTCGCCATCTTGCGAAGCTGCTCCATGTACTTCGCGCCGATGTTGCCGGCGGCCTCCGCCGCGGCGGCCCGGACGTCTTGATCCTCGTCCTTGAGCATGCGGTCGAGCGCGTTCTGCGCGGCCCCGCTGTTGTCCTTGCCGCCGGTGCGCGCGACCTCGCCCCACGCGAGCGCGGCTGCGATCTTGGTGGGCTTGTCGATCGACTTGTCGTCGAGCATGCCGGCGAGCACCTCACCGCCGGCACGCGTCGGATCGACCTTCGCGTAGAGCGGCAGCGCGGCGACCTTGAGCTGCGGCCACTTCGAGGCGAGCGCGGCGCGCGTGGCGGTATCGAGGCCTTGCACCTTCGGGAGCTGATCGAGCTCGCGGAGCAGTTCGATCGCGTAGATCCGCGCATCGGCCGGCGCCTTCTCCATCGCGAGCAGCTGGACCAGCGCGGCGGTGGTGGGCTCGGGCTCCTTCGTGAGGGCGGCGCGCAGCTGAGCCTTCGCGCGGTCGCGCGGCGCGGGCATCGCATCCTTGTCGGCGAGCACACCGACGGCGGCTGCCGCCGATGGCGCGTCCTCGGTGCCGGTGGTCACCGCGGTGGCGACCTCGACGGCGAGCTCGCGCCGCGTCGCCGCGTCGGGGTTGCGACCGAGCGCCGCTTCGAACAGCGTATGACCGCGCTCGCCGAGCCCGCGCACGAGCGAGAACGCGATGCGGCGGAGCTCGGGATCCTCGGAGATCAACGCCTGCGTCAGCGTCTCGGCGTAGACATCGCCGCGTCGACGCGCGGCCGCGCCGGCCACGCCGATCGCCGCACGCCGGACCGCCGGGGGTGACTTCGGACCGAGCGCACCCTCGACGAGCGCGACCTCTCCGGTGCCACCACGTGCGATCGGCTTGAGTGCCGCGAGCAGCTCCGCGAGATCGTCGGGATCCTTCGCCAGCTTGCGAAGCGCGTCGAGCGAGCCCTCGTTGCCGGTGGTCGCGTAGTCGACCAGGCCCGCGAGCTGCGGCGCCATGATCTCTTTCAGCAGCTCGTCCCAGCTGCCCTTCGTCGAGCCGAGATCGTGGTTATCGATCTTCTGCCACGCGTCCGGCGACACCATCGCGCGCGTCAGCCCGGTATCCGCGATCTCGTTGCCGTAGCCACCGGGCAACCAGAAGAAGCTCGACAGCCCGGCGCGTCCACCGCGCACGCTGATCGACTTCCCGCCGGCATGCGGCGTCAGGTCGAAGTAGACGCGACCCGACAGCGAGATCCAGATGATGATGATGATCAGCAGCGGCACCGCCGCGATGCCGGCGAGGATCGCGAGGTAGTAGCGCTTGCTGCGCTGGACGACCGCGAGCTCGGCCGGCGTGACCGGCGCGATGCCCTCGCTCTTGAGCGCGCGCAGCTCGCCGAGCGACAGCCGCTCCTTGTTGCCCGCCTTGCTGCCGAGCAGATCGAACGCGCGCCGCGCCGCGGCCCGAGTGGGGGCGGTCAGCTCGCGGATCCGCGAGATCAGGATCTCGTGGCGCAGCATCCAGGTGGCGCCGTTCGGATCGCCGCGGATGATCAGGCCGCGCTGCTCGAGGGTGACCAGCGCCTGCTGCGCGTACGCTTGATCCAGGCTGATCTTGCGGATCACGGCGATGGCGTCGCTCGGACCGGGACCGCCGATCGCGAGCTCGGCCGCGAGCCGCATCGCCGAGCGCTCGTTGCCGGTGGCCTTGCAGGTCTCGTGCAGCCACGCCTCCTCGAGCTCGCTCGCACCGCCGAGCGTCTTGAGCCCGGCGGCCGACGTGATCTTGAGATCGCGCAGCGCGATGCCGGCGAGCTGGAGATCCGCGCTCAGCATCGGCTGGCCGTGTCCGAGCCCTTGCACCACGGCCTCGGAGAGCGCGGGATCCGCCGCGACCCCCGAGAACGCGAGGATGCGATCGAGGATCTTGGTCGCTTCCGGGGCGGGGATCCGCTTGAGCTCGTACTTGGTGGACGGCGGGAACAGCGAGCCGGTGCGGCGCTCGAGAGCACCGAGGGTGTGCAGCCGCTCGCTCGCGCACACGAACAGGAACCGCGCGCGCCCACCCGCGCGACTCACCACGCGCGAGAACAGATCCGCGAGCTCGCTGATCGCCTTGTCGTCGGCGCACACGAAGTCGATGTCGTCGACGACGAACACGAACTGTTGCCCGGCGACCGCGGCACTCACCGCGCGGGTGACGAACGCGACCGGCTGCTCGCCGGCCTGCGGCTGGATGCCAAACGCCGACAGGCCCGCCGCGAAGCTGACCGCGGGCTGGGTGAGGTCTTCACACGCGAGCGCGACGATGCCGTGATCGCGCAGGTACGGGATCAGTCCGGCGCGGACCAGCGAGGTCTTACCGACGCCCGGCTCGCCGAACAGCAGCCCGGCGCGGAACCCGTCCGCGGTGACGAGCTTCGCGATCTCGTCGCGCTCGGTTTCGCGCCCATGCCAGACGTCACGCTCCGCCTCGCCGAAAGGATCGAGGCCCCGCAGCGGTGACACCGTCCCCGGATACGTGGCGACCACGGCGGGACTATAGATCGGAACCGGCGGGCCGCGCCTCATTCCGGGTATGCTCACCGTCGATGTCGGGGGCTGTTGCCCGCATGGTCGTTCTGATCGCGTGTGCAGCGTGTGGGCCGCACAGTGCTGCGTCCAGTGCGCATCCGAAGCCCGGCGTCGAGATCACGCTGTATCGCGATCACGCGGTCGTCGCGCATCGGCTCGACGTCGTGATCCCGCCCGCCGCGCCCGCGAAGCTCACGCTGCGTATCGCCGCAGGTGTCGAGCCCTCCGAGCTCTACCTCGTCGAGGCATCGTCGCCGCCCGGGCTCGAGATCCGGAACGTCGAGATCCTCGGCGCCGCGCCCGACAAGCCCGTCGATGGCTGCGACGAGGTGTCGTGCGTGCTCGACAGCGAGCGTGCGTGCTGCGCGCGGTTCGAGCGCAAACCCTCCGAGTGGGACGACGAGACCACGGTCATCCCGATCAAGAAGCAGGCGACTCGCACCCCGCTCGATGTCGAGATCACGATCGGCGGCCCACGCGCCGGCACGTTCTCGGTGGTGATCGGCTACGACACGCCGCGGATCGACTGGGACGCCACATACACCCTGACCACCACGGCCTCGCACCGGCGCGGCGAGCTCCGCGGTGCGCTCGCGGTCCGCAACGCCACCGGCATCGCCTTCTCCGCGATCCGGCTCGCCGTCGTCGATCGCGATCAAGGCGATCTGGCCAGTCGGTCCAAGCTCGAGGACAAGCCGACGCGTGCCGACGACACCCCGATCGCGCAGCCGCGCACCCTCGGGCGCTTCGATCTCGTCGAGGGCGACTCGCGGATCGAGCTCGTCGATCACGCGGTCCCGCTGCGCCCCGTGCTGGTGTTCGATCCGATCGGCCCGAGCCTCGACTACCAGCACGAGCAACCCGTGCAGGACGCGAACCTCGGCGTCAACCTGCCGCCCTCGACCCGCTTGATCGAGAACGCGCTGTTCGATCGCACGCCGGCGATCCGCAACCTCCCCGGCGGTCCGGTCCGCACGTTCGAGCGAAAGCCCGACGGTGCGCTGGCGCTGCTCACCGAGTCCCGCCTGTTCGGTACCGAAACGCTCGCCGCCGTGGTCGACACCGTCCCGCTCGGCACCGCCGCGGGGGTCACCGGCAAGCGCGAGCGCCGCGAGCTCACGATCGACAACGACCGCAAGCGGATCGTCGAGGAGTTCGCGCTCACGATCGACAACACGCGCAGCCACGCGATCGATCTCCTGCTGCGCGAGCACCTGTATCGCGGCACCGGCTGGTCGATCGCGTACAACTCGGTGTTCCAGGTCGAGAAGGAAGGCATGCAGCAGCTCGCGCTGCGCACCGTCGTTCCCGCGCGCGCGAAACACACCGTGCTCTACGTCGTGGTGTATGAGTGGGGCAAATCCGACCAGCAGGGTCCCAAGAAGTGATCGCGAAAATCGATGGCCTGATCATCAAGTACGGCAAGCGCGTCGCGGTCGACGGCCTGTCGTTCGAGCTCACCGCCGGCGAGATCGTGCTGATGCTCGGTCCGAACGGCGCCGGCAAGTCGACCACGCTGTCGGCGATGGCCGGGGCGATCGTGCAGTCGGCCGGCACGATCATGGTGGGCGGCGAGAACCTGGCCACCGCGCCGCGCAGCGCTCGCGCGAAGGTCGGGTTCGCCGATCAGCCACCCGCGCTCTACGAGTACTTCACGGTCGCCGAGCACGTCGGCTTCGTCGCGCAGGCCCGCGGCGCCGACCAGGCCGCCGCCGACAAGGTGCTCGCCGATCTCGGGCTGTCCAAGATCGCGGCTCGCCCGTGCCGGGAGCTTTCCTTCGGCATGCGGCAAAGGGTGGGTCTCGCCGCCGCCCTCGTCGGGCCGGTCGAGCTGGCCCTGCTGGACGAGACCCTCAACGGCCTCGATCCCCACGCCTCGCGGTCCGCGCGCGCCACGCTACGCGCCGCGGCAGAACGCGGTGCGGCGGTGCTGATGTCGACGCACTTGCTCGGGGTCGCCGAGCGGATGTGCGACCGGATCCTGATCATGGACAAGGGCAAGCTGGTGGCCGACCAGCGGGGCAAGGAGCTGGAAACCTTGCTCGCCAAGGGGCCGTCCGCCGTCGAGGACCTCTACGTCTCGCTGATCGCCGACGAGGGGCCGACCTGATGCTGGCAGTCCACAGGGCGGCTGTTACTTGCAGTCCACGGCTCTCCGCGTTCACGTCGTCGACGTAGCGCTCTCACAACACCGGACGGCAGCTTCCTTCGACGCGCACGAAGTCTTCGCGGGTTGCCTGCGATCGTGCGGCGGCCTCTGCGTTGCACATCGTCCGTTCACGATGATCAAGCTTCCCCTAACGTCGCTTTGCCTCCTCTCGCTCGCCTCGGTCGCCTCGGCCGACGAGCTCCACGAAACCGCGACGCTCGATCGTGCGGCTGGTGAGACCGGGGCCGGCGCGGACCTGTCGTTCGTCTCCGATTTCGACAGCGGGTTCGTGTCGCGCCTCGATCTCCACGGCCAGTGGATGCACGAGTCCGGCTTCGGTGCCTACGGTCAGCTCGCGATCTCGCGCGCGTTCCTCGACGACAACGAGCTGACGCCGTTGATCGGCAAGATCGACGACATCTCCCTCTCGAACCTCGAGCTCGGCGGTCAGTACAAGAAGAAGCTGTCGAACGAGCTCGCGATCGTCGGCCACGCCGGCCTCGTGCTCCCCACCGCGCAGAGCGAGCCGGGCGTGCTGCTCACCAACGTGATCTCGGCGCAGCGCCGCTTCAACGACCTCGTCACCATGCTCCCCGACGTCACCGCGGCGCGCGTCGGCATCTCGCCGACCTGGCAGCGCGGCGCCGTGTTCGCCCGCGCGGATCTCGGCCTCGACGTGATCCTCGACGACGGCGACGCGATGTCGTCGTCGGACTCGGTCGCGCACGCGAACGTCGCGATCGGCGCGCGCCAGGGCAAGCTGTCGGGTGCGGTCGAGGTGGTGACGATGATCGCGACCGGCGATGTCTCCGAAGGCGCCGACCGGTTCATGCACACCGGCGCGCTGTCGCTGTCGTACAACGCCGGCTCGTTCACCCCGAACCTCGCGATCGTCACGCCGCTCGACGATGCGGGTCGCGGCGACTCGCTCAGCATCGGCGCCGGCGTGTCGGCCAAGTTCTAGGGGTCACGGCCAAGTTCTAGGGGTCACGCTCCCCCCCTCCAAGTACGCGAGATGATTGGGCGCCTGGCGCAAAGCGTACAAACCGCTCGAAATGGCTCCCACGGGCAAATGGACGCGTTCTACGTGGGTTTGTACGCTTTGCGCCGGACGCCCAATGATTTCAGGGTGGTGGAGGGGGGGAGCGTGACCCCATTCGGGAGCGAAGCGGTTTTGACCCCATTCGGGAGCGCAGCGTTTCAGGTCGTGCAGCGACGGCGCTGCTCGGGCGTCGTGCGCGATAGCGCGCGCGCCCGGAGGCGGTGCGCGACCGGCGAGTTCCAGATCTCGAGGAACGGGGTGTCTTGCAGGTTGCCGAGCGCGGGATGGAAGTAGTCGACCGGGTGCACGGTGCCATCGGGATCGATGCACGCCTGCTCCCACGCCGCACGGCAGGGATGGAACTGGGTGCGGTTGGCGAAGTCGTCGGCGGTGCGGAACGCGCGGAGCGCGGCATCGTCACGTTCACAGGTACAGCCGTGTGGTGGATCGAGGTGATCGACCAGCGCGACGTTCGAATTCGCGAGCCTCCTGCGAACGTCGTGCATGCGATCCACCACCGGCTGTGCGCTGGGTTTGATCAGATCGCGCTTCGCGAACGGCGTCGCCGGGTAGGTCTCCTCGATCTTCAGCCAGTCGACGCCGAGATCGACGGCGAGCGCCGCGATCGCGTCGAGCTCGTCGACGTTGGTGCGCCCGACGACGGTGGAGAGTCCGAGCCTCAGATCCGCGTTGCGCTCGCGGCGCACGCGCACGGCCTCGCGGACATTCGCGAGCACGGTGGTGAGCTTGCCGCCCGCGCGGATCGAATCGTTCGTCTCGGAGGTGGCACCGTCGACGGAGATCATGATGCTGGTGACGCCGGCATCGATCAGCTTCGACGTCGTCGCCGCGCGCAGCAGCATGCCGTTGGTCAAGAGATGTGCGTCGTAGCGGCGTGAGCCGCGCGCCGCCCGGATCGCCGCGAGCACGTCGAACAGCGCGGGGGACGTGAGGGACTCGCCGCCGTGGGCGAACGCGAAGTAGTCGGCGGCGGCGAATGCCTCGCGCAGCGCCTCGAGGAGCCACGGTCGCAACCCGCGCGCGCGCCCGGACTGCGTGAGCTCCGGCGCGCGCGTGATGCAGTGCTGGCAGCGCAGGTTGCAGGCCTCGGTGACGGTGACGTAGAGGTTCGCGGGATACGCGGGCGACTCGAGCGCGCCTGCGCGATACGCCAGCGCCCCGAGCAGGCGGTTGTTCGCGATCGCCGTCGCGTCGTCGAGCGCCTCGGCGGGCAGCTCGCGCACGCGCTCGAGGATCAACCCTCCCCACGGCGGCAACACGAGCTCGCGATCCTCGACCACCGCACCCGCGAGCGACAGCAACACGCGCGCGCCGCGATCTCCCGGTAGCGGAACCCGCACCGACTCCGCGCTGCCGTTGAGCACGACGTCGATCTCGTGATCTCCGTAGCTGCGCCGGTACGCGAGCACCTGCTCGATCGCGAGCGGTTGCTCGTCGCCGCGGCGGAGCGCGACGTGATCGCGTCGGAGATGCAGCGCGCTGCGCGTCATCGCGTGGGTCTCGCGATCCCAGCTCGCCTCGTCCCACGGCATGCATTGCCGATCGGGCCACGAGTCCTCGAACGCGCGGTGCTCGGTGGCGTGCAGCCCGATCTCGTCGCCGTAGTAGATCGCCGGGATCGTCGCCCGCGTCAGCGTGAACAGCTGCGCGAGCCTCGCGATCGCCGGATCTCCGACCAGCGTGAGGAAGCGAGGCTGATCGTGGGTCGCGGTGAACGCGATCGCCGTCCACCCCGGCCCCCCGCGATCGAACCGGCGCTGCGCGTGGACCTCGGCGACCCGCGCCGGCGACGCCGTCTTGCGCCACAGCCAGTCGTAGACCGCTTGCTGCGCGACGAAGTCGGTCGCCGCGTCGACGCCATCGACGGTCCAGTGCGCGATGTTGTCGGGCGTGTACTCGGCGAACAGCGCCACGTCGTCGCGCGTCGCTCGCACCGCTCGGGCGATCTTCTGCACCACGTGGCGCGGACAGTCGGCCGCGGCGTCGATCCGGAAGCCATCGGCACCGCGCTTCGTCCAGTGGACGAACGTGTCGCACAGATAGTCGACGACCTCGGGCTCGGCGGTGCGCAGCAGCGGCTCCTGCCACTGCCCCTTCTGGTAGTGCGCGTAGCCGGGGTCGTGGCCGTCGAAGAACGGGTGGTGCCTGATCGAGAACCAGCTCCAGTACGAAGACTCGCGACCCTTCTCGCGCACGTCCTGGAACGCAGCGAAGTCGCGATGGACGTGCGTGATCGCGACGTCGAGCATCACGCGCAGGCCGCGCGCATGCGCAGCCTCGAACAGCTTGTCGAGCATGGCGTCGCCGCCGAGCTCGGGCGCGACACGTCGCGGATCGATCGCGTCGTAGCGATGCACCGAGTGGCTCGCGCAGATCGGCGTCAGGTGCAGCACGGTGACGCCGAGATCCTGGAGGTACGGCAGCGCGTCGATCACGCCGGCGAGGTCACCCCCCGCGCGCGTGTCGCGATCGGTCACCGCCTGGGTCCACCCGCGAAACCGATCGACGAAGATCGTGTAGACCACCGCGTCGCGCCACCACGCCGGCGTCCCCAGCTTGGTGCGCTGGACGGTGAACGCCTGCGCCGGTGCGCCGATCAACCGGCCATCGGCGAGCGCGAACTGGTACTCGAGCGATCGCCCGGCACCCGGCACGTGGGCCTCGAACATCACGTGCTCGTCCTCGCGCGCGACCTCGCGCATCGCCACGCGCCTGAGCCCGGCGCCTTCATCCCAGCGCAGCTCGAGCCGATCTCCATGGCCCTTCCGCAACCCCGCGCGCACGCACAGGCGACCGTCATCTTCCTCGAACACGAACGGGCGCGCGGCCACGTGCAACAGCGGCTCGTCCGCGCCGCCGACGACAAGCAGGCTGTTCCTCGCGCCGTCGCGCGATCGCGTGCGCGGGTTCTCGGGGTCGAGCGTCCACTCGTCGCCGACGCGAAACTTGTACTGGTACGCCCCCGGCGCGAGCCGGTACGCGTGCTCGCTCCAGCCGTCGCCGACGGGCTCGAGCTGCGCGGGATACAGCCAGTGCTGCATCTCGCCGCGGACTTCGACCGTCGGACCTGCGGTCCGGAATCGAAATCGAACTAGGTTATCCGCGCGTGCCACCACCGGGGGTCGTTCTCGTCACACGATAGTCGCTCCCCCAGTTGTTGTCCCAGAACGTGTAGCGCCGTGCGTTGCTGACGACGCCGTGGTCGTAGAACGTCGCGTAGCGCAGCTCCTGGATGTTCGAGCCCTCGAGATCGAGATCGATCTGCCAGTACTCGAAGTTCCCCCAGGTGTCCTCGACCCAGTAGAACTTGTTCTTCTCGCCGGCGACGCCGGTGCCGAACTTGAGCGTGGTCGCCCAGCCGTCGAGCGAGGCGTGCATGCCGACCACCTTGTCGAAGTCGAGATCGGCGACGCGCACGCGGATCGTGCCCTTGACCTTGGTCTCGCTGACCTCGACGCTGCTCTCCCACGTCGCCGTCTGGATCACCTGGGTCGCGTTGTTGTTCGCGTAGACGTGACCCTCGCCGTTGTTGTCGTCGAAGTACGTCTTGCTGTTGCCCGGCTGGTACCAGACGTTGAACTTGATCAGGTCCTCGTAGGTGAAGACGCGGACCGGCACGTGCCACTCCTCGCGGCCGTCGGCGTGCGTGCTGAAGAAGCGGCCGTTCGCGGTGCGATCGCCGGTCCCATTGTCGACGCTGCGATACACCACGCCGACCTTCTTCGCCGTCGGAGCCACGTCCGCCACCGGCGAGACCATCACCTTCAGGAACATCTCGTACCCGAAGCAGCCCGTGCGCGAGCTCGAGTCGCGGCACTCCGACCACGCCTCGCCGGTGAACGACACCAGGTCCGGGCGACGCTCGCCTTCGTCCTGCGCCCAGTCGCCCTTGCCGCCCGGGCCGACGCCATCGAGCGTCTCGCCCTGCTGCACGGGGGCCTCGGCGCAACCGCCGACCGTGGTCGAGATCAGGGCGCCGGCGAGGGCGCCGCCGCGGATCGCGCTCCCGGCTCCACGGCGGAGGCGGAGGAGGGCGCGGGAGAACAGGTCATCGAGAGGAGGGTTCATAGGCTCTACGGGCCCGGTCGAACTCACGATCCGTTCCAGCCTCGGCGCTTGAAATCACTCGCGGTGTCCCGCTGCGATGATGACGAAAGCAACGGCCCTGGCGACGAGGGTTGCCAGCGGGACCTGCGTCATCGGCGCACAGCGTACGCAACATTACGCAACCTACACTTCACAGCACCAACTCCGTGAACGCGCAGCGTGCTCGGACATGAAGCTCCTCCTTCTTGCCCTCACAGTCATCGGTCTCCTGTCAGGCACCGCCCGCGCGGACTGGGACCGCAACGGCTGGACCAAGCTCGGCGAGCAGACCGTCAACGGCAAGGTCGATCGCGACACCATCCGCGTCGGCGCCCGGGAGGGCAAGTTCACCAAGCTGACGATCGTCGTCGAGAAGAGCGAGCTCGAGCTGCTCGGCTTCGTGGTCACGTTCGC
>Ga0075163_10005520_pt1 | contig 16847 bp, 12 predicted proteins | sample JI1023141ADNA_FD_71478 | JGI IMG/M metagenome (GOLD analysis project Ga0075163, IMG submission 71478) | Wastewater effluent complex algal communities from Wisconsin, to seasonally profile nutrient transformation and Carbon sequestration -... | ecosystem: Engineered > WWTP > Effluent > Algae...
AAGGACAGCACCGCGCTGAACTTCCTCTGGGTCGTCGATTTCCCGCTGCTCGCGCACGATGCGGAAACCCAGAGTTGGGTGGCCGTACATCATCCATTCACCCGCCCAAAGGCCGAGGACGTGCCGTTGCTCGATGCGGGCGAATACGCCAAGGTCCGGGCTGAGGCCTACGACGTGGTGCTCAATGGCTACGAACTCGGCGGCGGCTCGATCCGAATCCATGAGGGCGACCTGCAAAGCAAAATGTTCACCGTTCTCGGCGTCACCGAGGAGGAGAAGGCGCACAAGTTTGGCCATCTGCTCGATGCCTTCCGCTTCGGTGCGCCACCGCACGGCGGTCTAGCTCTTGGGCTCGATCGCATCGCCATGCTCGTGAGCGGTGAGGACAGCATCCGCGAGGTGATCGCCTTCCCGAAAAACAACCGCGCCTGCGACCTGATGACCGACAGCCCGACGGCGATCGACTTCAAGCAGCTCCGCGAGCTTTACATCCAGAGCACCTGGAAGGAAAAGAAGAAGGACGAAGGCGGCGGGACCACGACGACGGCGGCAGCACAATAAGGGACATCCCCAGCACCCGGTGCTTGCCAGAGACGGGGGCGGTGTGTCAACATCTGGCTCCACTTTGATCGAGCCAACCTCCACCACCGCCACGCAGCCGCGAAGAGTCTGGCTTCCGCCGTTGCGGTATTCGCTGCCGGTGATCATGCTGGTGTCGGGGCTCGTGCTCATCTGCGCAGAGACAGCGCTTTTCCTCGCTTTCCAGGAGCGCAGGGCTGTGGATACGGTGATGGAGCGTGCCGAGCGCGACGGGGTGCGGCTCGCCCGAATGGTGGATCAATTCCTCGCCACGCGGGATCACGGAGCGCTGGAGCGCGAACTCGACGCTACACGGCGCGAGGTCGGGCTGCGCTCGGTGGAAATCAGCGCGATGAACAAAAGTGCGGCAGCGCAGTCTCAGATCACGCGCTCGCAGACAGGTGCCGAGATCATCGGAGGCTTTGTTTTGCCGAACGCGCGCCCACCGCAAATGCTCACGATGATTTTTGACCTAGCAGCTCCCCTGGCAGACGCGCGCAGCGTCGCTTGGACGCAGGCGCTGGTCACCGCGTCGGTGCTCGCCCTCGGGTCTCTGCTCCTGTGGATCGCGCTCGACTCCACCGTGGCCAAAAGGGCGGAGCGCATCGTAGCGGGCGCGCGTGCGATGGCCGTCGGCGAGCCTCCCGGCCCGGCCATCGACGGCGAGGACGAACTAGCGCAGATCGACCACGCGCTGCGCGACGCCCATGCGCTGATCAACCAACAGGCGCGGGATCTTCAGGCGCGCACTGTTCTCTTGGAAGAGCGCACGCAGGAGCGCAGCCGACTGGAGCAGGAGATCATCCAGATCAGTGAGCGCGAGCAGCGGCGCATCGGTCAGGATTTGCATGACGATGTGTGCCAGCGGCTCGCGGCCGTGAAGATGAAGGTGCAGGATCACGAGGAGAAACTCGCCGGGGCGGCCCCCGCATTGATCGACGACGCGGAGGCTATCGCCCGCGACCTTGCCGGTGCCATTCAGATCACGCGAGCGCTCGCGCGTGGCCTCTCCCCCGTCGAGATCGAGAGCGGCGGCATCACATCCGCGCTCGGCGGACTGGTGAAGAGTTCGTGCGAGGTGTTTGGCATCGACTGTCGTTTTGAGGCGGACGATGCGGCCCCCGAGTTGCCACACACGACGGCCAATCAGCTCTACCGCATCGCGCAAGAGTGCATCGCCAACGCGGCCAGGCACGCACGGGCACACTGCGTGACCGTCTCGCTCAAGCGCGATCCCACCGCCCTCGTGCTGCGCGTCACCAACGACGGCCAGCCGATGCCCGCGTCCCATGCGGCGCAGAACGGCATGGGCCTCTCGATCATGCGTCACCGCGCGGAGAGCATCGGAGCGATGCTGGAGTTCGATACCTCGCCGCCCGACGCCACGACTGCCGTGCGCTGCACGCTGCCCCTTCCGCTTCCCGACCAACCACCGCAACCAACTCAATGAACGAAGCATCAGCCACCGATACGCCGCCTTCTCCAGCCACCACTGCCGTCCACCGCGTCGTCATTGTCGAGGATCACACACTCATGCGCGAGGGACTGTCCCGCCTCGTCGCCAGCCAGCCTGATCTCGTTGTTTGTGCCGAGGCAGCCGACGCAGCGCAGGGCCTCCAGGCCGTGCTTGATCACCAGCCCGACCTTGCACTCGTTGACATCACCTTGCCCGGTCGCAATGGACTCGAACTGATCAAGGACGTCATCGCTCAGCAGCCAACCTTGCCCATCATCGTCCTCTCCATGCACGACGAGTCGCTCTACGCCGAGCGCGCGCTGAAGGCTGGCGCGCGCGGCTACCTCATGAAGGATGCCGACCGCGACACGATTCTCAGCGCCATCCGCCGAGTGCTCGCCGGAGGATTCTTCGTTAGCGAGAAAATGTCCGCCGACATTTTCGCCACCGTGGCCGGTAAGGCCAATGCATTGAAGGGGTCCATCAGCTACTTGAGTGATCGCGAGTTTGAGGTGTTTGAGCTACTGGGCCAGGGCCTCAGCACGGTCGAGATCGCCAAACAGCTCGGCATCAGCCCAAAGACCGTCGAGGTGCATCGCGCCCACATCCGCGAAAAGCTCGACCAGCCCAGCGGTGCCGCCGTCGTGCGCCAGGCCATCCGTTGGGTCGAGAGCCGGAACCTCGGCGAGAAGGTTTCGTGACGCCCTCCTCTATCGACGGGAAGGCGCACCAATCTGTCTTTTCCGCGTGAGGTGAGAAATCCCGTTGTTCGGTTCCGTTACTCTTTCCGCCTCGTGGAGAGCAGGGGAGGCATGTCGCTTTTGTGACATTGAAGTTCATCTCAAACAACCATTGTCCATGAATCTCCCGAAGACCTCCCGTCGCCAATTTCTAAAAGCCGGTGGCATCGGCGCGCTCAATCTCGCGGTGCCAGGGTTGGTGATCGGGAAGGATAAGTTCGATGCATCGGGGAAAGCTGTGGGCTCAAAGAAGTGCTGCATCTTTCTGCTTCTGTGCGGTGGCCCGAGCCACATCGACACCTGGGACTTGAAGCCGGACGCGCCGTCGGAGATTCGCGGTCCATACAAGCCGATCCGCACCAAGGTGCCGGGGATGCATTTGAGCGAGTTGCACCCGATGCTGGCCAAGGTGACCGATCAATTCTGCCTGATCCGCTCGATGTCGCACCCAGGGCCGATCAGCAATCACTTCGACGCGATGCACAATCTGCTGAGCGGGCAATTGATCGAGCGGGTGAAGCAAGGTGAGCCCGACAGCCTGCCGTACATCGGCTCGGTGGTGGCCAATCATCTGCCAAGCGAGCGCAATCTGGTGTCGAACGCCTGGCTGATCAAATGCGTGGGACCGCCCGTCTTCTGCGCGCCAAACATCAGCTCCGGTGGTTACCTCGGCTCCGCCTATGCGCCGGTGTTCATCGGATCGGCCGACAACCATCCGGCGATGCCGAGCTTCAGGACGCCGGAGGTGTATGAGATGGGCGATCCCGCGCGGCAGGCGGAGCGGCGCAAACTGCTGGGCGCGCTGGAATCCGATTGTCTGGCAAACAGCCCCATCGGCAAGGACTGGAGCGAGCTGAGAGAGCTGGCCTACGACTCGATGACGCGGCCGGAAGGTCGGCAGGCCTTTGATTTGAAACGCGAGCCACTGGCCGTGCGCGAACGCTACGGAATGCATCCGCTCGGCCAGAACCTCCTCCTCGCGCGGAGGATGGTGGAGGCAGGCGTGCGCTTCGTGACGGTGAACGGTTGGGTCGGTCAGGCGCCGGGCGAAAAAGGTGGCGGCCCGCCCAGTTCGAGCTGGGACATGCATGGCGGAAACATGGGCATGGGCAACGCCTTCGCTGCCGGCTCCTACGGCATGAACTTCTGTTTGCCGCGTTTGGATCAAGCACTCTCCGCACTGCTCACCGATCTGAAGGATCGCGGAATGCTCGAAGACACGCTCGTCGTCGCCGTCGGAGAGTTTGGCCGCACGCCTATCATCCTGACGCAAGGGCCTCCCGGTCGCCAGCACTGGCCGCAATGCTTCTCCGCCATCGTGGCCGGCTGCGGGATTCGCGGTGGAGCCGTCTATGGCGAGTCCGACAAAACGGCATCAGCTCCGAAGAGCAATCCCGTGTCGCCTCAGGATCTCCACGCCACGGTCCTCCACGCACTCGGTGTGCCGCTGAACGACCTCGGCATGAACACCGGCCTCTCGCGCCCGCCTTTCTCCACGGGGAAGCCTGTGATGGGGCTGTTTGGGTGACCGGGCATTACCGCAGGCCGATCTCAAGAAGTGCCGCGCAGCATCCGACTGGAGCAGGCGCGCTTCGCGGTCCGACTCGCCATGCCGAGCTTGGCGTGCATCCGGGGTGCGCACAGTCGGCACGGGAGCCTTCTCAAGCGTTGACCGACAACGAGCCTTCTCGTATTCTCTTCCATGACAGCAACCCAGATCATTCGTGAGATTGACGACTTGCCGCCCACGGAGTTGGCGAAGGTCGTGCGTCACACGAAGGAACTCGACAAGCGACGGCAGTTGTCTGGTGAAGAGCTTGGCGAGCTCGCCCAGCAAATGGTCGATGCCACTGATCCTGCCGAGGTTGAGCGGTTGAAGGCGGAGATCACGAGAGGCTTCTACGGCGAAGAGTGACATGCCGAAGATTCGCCGTCGCAACCTGCGGCGCGCTCTGATGGCGCATTTGCTTGATCGCATCGAGCGTCGCCACATAGCCGTGGATCAGTTGGTGTTGTTTTCGAACTGGTGCTCCACTGAACCCGAAGTCCCCGAAGGCCAATGGTTCAAACGCTTCCCCTGCCTCATCGTCTGCGGCGAGGGCGAGTTGGTGAAAACGTTCCTGGTTTCCGGGCAGGCACCGCATGGGGCAGAGGTGATCTGAACTGGGGAAAAACAGCTTGAGCCGCCGCAGTCCAGTTCTTCAAGCCCACCGCAGCACGCAGCAGCCCAGGTCCATCTCCCACATGCCAGCGGCAGACTTCACCGCCGTCAATCCGGGGTGCAGAGTGTAGCGCTGACGGCGCGCATCCTTGGCATCGGCTGTCATCGACACCAGACCCGCCTTCGCCAGTTCCTGGAGTTGCTTCGAGGTCGCGTCGCGCTTCAGCATTCCACTCGGCACCACCTCCGCCGCCGTGCAACTCCGTCGTTGCGCCAGAGACTCCAGCAACCGCCGTCTGCCCGGATGTCCGAGAACAAAGAACACCGCGTCCGCATCCAACGCGGGTGTTTGGATCGCTGCCCTCGGTGACTCAGGTGTATCCGGCATAAATTCAAATTTGCCAGCCCCCGTCTCCCACGACAAGCCTGAATCTCGATTTCATCCCTCCACCGAATCCGGGACGCGAAAACCAAACCCACTGTCCCAGGCAACAAGCTCCCGACCCGAAAAACCATTCTGCAATCGTGCCACGGGAGACTCGGGACCGGAGAAAGCTTTCTTCAATCGATGAGCCGGAGGCCGCCTGACCGAAAAATCATTCTTCATCCGGCATCCCGGAGACTCCCTGCTCGAAAAAGCATTCTTCAATCCGGGATCAGGAGCCTCCCAGCCGGAAAAATCTTTCTTCAACCACCGACCCGAGGCTGCCAGCGGGAACGATCATTCTTCAATCGGCACGAGGGAGGCTCCCAGCCGGAGAAAGCATTCTTCAATCGACGATCGGACGACGGGCGACCGGAAAGATCATTCTTCGTTTCCCCCTCCCGAGTCTCCCAGCCGGAAAGACCATTCTTCAATCAGCGTCCCGGAGCGACGGCATTCCTGCCCGCAGAACGTAGCTGCGCCCACAAGGGCGTGGGCATCTCGTCGCTTGACCACCTGCTTGCGCAGGCTGCTACAAGTCCGTCGCCACCTTCCGATACGCCTCATTCTCCTGCACAAGTTTGAGCACGAAGCGGGCACCACTCAGATGTAGGAGACGAGGTGACGAGTCTCAATGATCCACAGGCGCACGCGGCGGTCAGCCTCTTCATTTCTGCTTTCCCATTTCAATTTTGCTCCACACTCCATGCTTTCGATTTCTGCTTTCTACTTTCCAATTTCAACTTTGCTCAAAGTTGCGCAACGTGAGGAGGTGGATTTGGCCATCCGCTGTGCCGCAGACGATGCGCTCGCCTTTGGCAGAGACGGCGACACTATTGACAGAAGCGCCCGCGTGGTAAATCGCCAGGCACTGTCCGCTTTCGAGGTCCCAGAGCCGCAGGGTTTTGTCATTGCTTCCAGAGAGCGCGCGTCGGCCATCGGAGGTGAGGCTCACGCTGGTGACCGTGTCGGTGTGCCCCTGGAGGGTTTGGAGGCACTGGCCGCTTTGCAGATCCCAGAGGCGCAGGGTTTTGTCGTGGCTTCCAGAGAGGACGCGCAGACCATCGGGGGCGAGGCACACGCTGGTGACCCAGTCCGTGTGCTCATGGAGAGTTTGGAGACACTGGCCGCTTTGCAGATCCCAGACGCGCACGGTGTTGTCAGCGCTACCGGACACGGCGAGGCGACCATCGGGGGTGACGCTCACGCTGACGACCGGTCCCATGTGACCCTTAAGAATGTGTAGGCACTGGCCGTTTTGGAGGTCCCAGAGCCGCAGAGTGTAGTCCAAGCTTCCGGAGAGGGCGCGTTGACCATCGGGGCTGAGGCACACACTGTTGACCTGTCCCTGGAGAGTAAGGAGGCACTGACCGCTTTCGAGGTCCCACAGCCGAAGGGTGTTGTCGTCGCTACCTGAGAGGGCGCGTTGACCATCAGGGGTGAGGCAAACGCTGACGACCCAGTCCATGTGCCCCTGGAGAGTTTGGAGGCATTGTCCGCTTTGCAGATCCCAGACGCGTAGGGTGTTGTCGTCGCTACCGGAGAGGGCGCGTTGGCCATCGGGGGTCACGCACACGCTGTTGACCGAGATCGTGTGCCCTTGGAGGTTGATGAGGCACTGGCCGTTTTGGAGGCCCCAGAGCCGCAGAGTGTAGTCCAAGCTTCCGGAGAGGGCGCGTCGGCCATCGGAAGTGAGGCACACGCTCATGACCGATGCCGTGTGCCCCTGGAAGGTTTGGAGACACTGGCCACTTTGCAGATCCCAAAGATGCAGGGTGTTGTCGTCACTACCGGAGAGAGCGCGTTGACCGTTGGGGCTGAGGCTCACACTATGGACCCACCCCCTGTGCCCCTTGGTGAGGAGACACTGGCCGCTTTGCAGATCCCAGAGCCGCAAGGTGTTGTCGGAACTTCCGGAGAGGGCGCGCTGACCATCGGGGGTGAAGCACACGCTGAAGACATCGTTCGTGTGACCCTGGAGGGTGAGGAGGCACTGGCCGTTTTCGAGGTCCCAGAGCCGCAGGGTATGGTCCCTGCTTCCGGAGAGCGCGCGTCGGCCATCGGGGGTGAGGCACACGCTGGTGACCGTGTCGGTGTGCCCCTCAAGAGTAAGGAGGCACTGACCGCTTTCGAGGTCCCACAGCCGAAGGGTGTTGTCGTCGCTACCGGAGAGAGAGCGTCGGCCATCTGGGGTGATGCTTACGCTCTCGACTAGATCTGTGTGTCCCTGGAGGGTGTGGAGGCACTGGCCGCTTTGCAGATTCCAGAGGCGCAGGGTGTTGTCGTGGCTACCTGAGAGGGCGCGTTGACCATCGAGAGTGAGACACACGCTGGTGACCGGTTCCGTGTGACCCTGGAGGGTGAGGAGGCACTGGCTGCTTTGCAGATCCCAGAGCCGCAAGGTGTTGTCGGAACTTCCGGAGAGGGCGCGCTGACCGTCGGGGGTGAGGCACACGCTGTTCACATAGCTCGTGTGCCCCTGGAGGGTGGCGAGGCATTGGGGTCTCAGGGGAGGGGTGCGTGGGCGTGGGCAGCGTTCGAACCACAGGCGCTTCTCCGCATTCGCCAGCAACTCGGCCTCCGCCAGGGGGCCATCCGCCGCTGCATTGGCCGCCAATGCGAGGAAATCCTCGGGAAACTCAGAAACCAGCGTGGCATGCTGCGCCGTGAAGTTGGCGATGGCCGTCAGCCGCGCCGCACGCGGCGAATAATCTTCCGGATGCCCCGCCGTGGCGCCATGCGTTCCCGTCGCGGGAGGCAGCGGCAGCGGCGGAGTCTTTCCCGACCCGCAATCCCGCGCATAGGCGATGAGCGCCGCGCCATACTGGGATGTGACCTGCACCCGCTCCTGCTCGTGCTCCGCCTCCTTAGCAAACTCCGGCAGGGCGGTGTGGGATGCGGCATGGTCCTTGACCACCTCGAAGATCTGCCCTGCCCGCACCCGCCGATCCAGGCAGCGGAAGTCGGTGAGGTAATCACACAATTCATCCCAGTGCTCTCCCCAGATGAAGTGGCTGGCGATCTCGTTGAAGGGCCGCTGATGTTCACCCTTCCATTGCTTGTCCTGAGACGGATCAGCGAGCGAACAGAAGTAGTCGGCGATCGCGCGGTGTGCCTGAAGAGTGTCATTCTCCTCTTTGCCATACCTTTCCATCACCGCTTGCCGGAGCTGGCTGTGGAAGAAGTCGAGTGTCTCTCCACGACGCTGGAGGTAGCGGCGGAGGCCGCGCTCAATGCGTTGGGCGGTGAGGTGAGCTTCGGTATTCGGGAACTTGTGGTCGAGAAGGTCGGCGAGTTCGCGGCTGGCCATGCCGACGCGGCCGAGAGCGAGGTAGAGGCACCACCATTGCACGGCTTCCTTGCCGAAGCCTTCGGCGGCTTCCATGCGCTGGAGCACCCATTTGAAAAGGCTGACGGTGTCGGGGTGCTCCCGCGGCATGGCGGCGATGCGCGCGGGGACGAGGGTGTTCAGGTCGTTGCCGCCGAGGGTGCGTAACTCGTGGAGCATGACCGTGAGGTAGAGCGGATTGCGCGCCTGCGGGATGGCGCACAGGGTGTCGAGGTGCTCGCGGTCGAGTTCGTGGCAGTATTCGCGGAGGTATTCGACGACGATGGTGCGCACGTCATCGGGCGTGAGTTCGCTGAGGGGGATGCGGAGGGGCGCAGGGTGGCGGGAGTTGAGGGCGGTGAGGACTTTTTGTGATGGTGTTGGTTCGTCGGAATGCCCCCTCACCCCAGCCCTCTCCCCCGATGGGGGCGAGGGAGAATGATTTTCGGGCGCGCTCGCTTTACCAGACGGTTGCGATGGAGAAGCATTTGCTCCCTCGCCCTCTGGGAGAGGGCTGGGGTGAGGGTTGGTTTCTTCAATGCAACTCACAACGATGCGCACGCTGGGCCCGAGGCGGTAAGGGAGCCAGCCGAGTTCGTGGCCGTCGTCGAGCTGGTTGAGCGCGTCGAGCAGGATGACGATGCGTCGCTCGCTGGCGTAGTCGCCGAGGCGCTCGTAGAGACGGTGGCAGAGGCTGTTGAAATCGAGCTTGGGTTCTTCCTTCGGCTGGCCTTCGGGTGTAGGGCGCTCGGGGAACGAGATGCCGCTGGCGTCGAGTTCGTCGTTGAGGCGTTTGACGAGGGCGTAGGCGGTGGAGGACTGCTCGGTGGCACCGACGAAGTGCGCTATGAGGTAGGGCGCGTTGTCCTCAACGCGCCGTTCATTGTCTTCCGCCTGCGGCGATTTGGATGAGGCGCTTGGGGGACCAAGCGCCCTACCTTCCTGCAGCGGTGACAACGTTTCCCAAAGCTTCGCCATGAGGGCGGATTTGCCCTGGCCGGGTACGGCAGCGATGAGGGCGAGGCGTGGCTGATTGTCTTCGGCGGGATCGCGTATGAAGGCGGTGAGTTGGTCGAGTTCCTTCGTGCGGCCTTGGAACCAGCGGAGCCGGGAGGAGGCGAAGGCTGCCATCTGCTCGCGCTCGGCTTCGAGCGGGTTCTTCGGCGGCGGTTTGGCAAGCGGGATGATTTGCTCGGCGATGTCGTCGGGCACGGGAACGGCTTCATCGGTATAGTGCGGGTCGGCGTCGGGATCGGTGCCGAGCACCTGACGCCACACGTCCTTGCTGACGTAGCGTTCATCGCGCAGCACGCCGGACCAGAGATCAGCGAGCACCTTCTTGCCGAACACCTCCATGCCGGTGAAGGCGTTGTCCTTCCACTCGCAGTCGTCGTAGAGCCGCGCGGGGCGTCCACAGTTCGTCACGGCTTGCTTCAACTTTGTGAGTTTGCTGGCAGCGGTTTGATCCTCGATGAAGTGATCTCCCTCGAAGTTGCCGTCAACATAGTCGCTGTAGAGCTGCCACGCTGCTTTGGGTGCGTTCTCCGCCGGACGTGGGACGATGGGTTTGCGCAAGTAGAAGTAACTCAGCCGCTTCTGCTTTGGCTCTTCGAGCACGGCGTAATGCACTTCCATATCCGTGATGGATCGCGGATCGGCTTCCTGGCGCTTTGCTTCCGTCGGGTTTTTCAACTTCTCCGGAGGTGGCACCCAGCCGTAGCGCTGGCCCAATATGCAGACGAAGAAGGGCTGCACACGGTCGATCCACTTGCTGCAATACTCCCACGAGTTGGCTTCCTCAAGATTCGCGGTCTCATTGTTCAGAGTCTTTGCGGGCACGCCCCAGCGCAGATCGACATCGAAGAACTCCAGCCCCAATCGCTCGCAGCGCTCGCGCAGTTCGGGGAACACGACGGTGACGAGGTGATCCCGCTCGGCGTGCATGTCGCGGAACGTGCTGCTGATGAAGACGCGGACAGTTTTGTCGGGAGACGGCATGGCAAAACGATTTCTCCCGAGGATGCCAGTGAATCGGGACGGATGTCAATCCTGTTGCGGCAGCGGCGCACGTTTCCTTCCTGGCCCGAACTGCCGCTGATACTTGAGCGGGGTGATGCCCATGTGTTTTTGGAAGTGGTGGGTGAAGATGCTCTGGTCGTAGAAGCCGAGGTCGCGGGCGACGTGGCTGATGGGGAGGCTGCCGTCTTGCAGCGCCTCGCACGCGGCCTGGATGCGGAGCTTCATGATGAAGGACTGCGGGCTGAGGCCGAAGGACTCGACAAACTTGCGGTTGAGTTGCCGCGAGGAGAGATGCACGAGCGCGGCGAGCTGCTCCACGGTGATGCGCTCGCGGAAGTGGTCGCGGATGAAGGCGACGGCGCGGTCGATGGCGAGGTAGGGCTGGAGGAACTGCTTCCGCCCCTCATAGCTCTGCACCGTGCCCATGATGCCGATGACGCGCTTCTTCCGGTCGAACACGGGCAGCTTGTTCGTGATGAACCAGTCGGGGATGCCCTGCCGGTTGAAGAACAGCTCGACGATGTTCAACTGAGGCTGGCCGGTGCGCAGGATCTCCTCGTCATCGCACCGGAAGTTCTCGGCGAGCCGGGCGGGGAAGAGATCGAAGTCCTCCTTGCCGATCAAATCTTCCTCTGTCTTGCGGCCGAGCGACTCAATGAAGTGCCGGTTGGCGCAGACGATCTGGAAGCGCTTGTTTTTGGCGAAGAAGGAGATGCCGGGCAGGTGATTGAAGAGCAGGTAGAACTGGCTGTCGGGCGCGATGGCGCGGAGAAACGAGTCGCGGAGTTCCCGGTTCATGGTTCCCAGTTCCCGGTTTGGCTGACCTGCTGTCCCACCGATCTACTGCCGCACCGTCCTCATGGCGTTTCCTTGAGCTGGATGTGCCGATACTCCATCTGCCCGCGGTCGCCTTCGAGTCCGATGGGGCCGGTGGGTGGGAGCGCGAGCGCGGCTTCGAGCACTTCGCCGTTGCAGGTGCAGTGGGCGACGCCGTCTTTCACGGTGACTTCGACTTGGTTCCAGTCCTGCGGCTTGTATTTCGTTAGCGTCTTATAAGGACCGGCGACGAGGTAATCGCGGCACTGGAGCTGCGGCTTGCGGATGAAGATGCCGCTGTCGGCATTCACGCTGGCGCGGAACTCGAGCTTGAGGACGAAGTTCTTTGGGAACTCGGCCACGGTGTAGATCTGGCCGGTGAGCTTGTCGGCCTCGGTGGGGAAGCTGACGACGAAGGCCCCGTCCTTCACGAAGTAATGACCAGCGTCTTTTGCCTCGGCCTTGCCATCGAACTTCTCCAGCACGGCACCGATGCTGGGATCCTTCCGGTCGGTCTTCGCGCGGAAGCACCAGCCGGTGAGGTCCTTGCCATTGAAGAGCGAGACAAAGCCGGCGTCGGGTTTCCAGTCGTCGGCATGGACGGAGGAAACGAAGAGCGAGGCGAGGAGGATGAGAGCGTGGTGTTTCATGATGTGGGTGTGATGAACGCACCGAGACGCGGGCTGCTTGCGCCGGATGATGAGATGCGACTGCGGCGTGCGAGCCGCGACCTCACGCGATGATGTCCTGGGCGGCGTGCCCGGCGAGGTCGGTCAGCTTGTAGTCACGACCGGCGTAGCGGTAGGTGAGACGCTCGTGATTGATGCCGAGGAGGTGGAGGATCGTGGCGTGCAGATCATTGATGTGCATCTTGTCCTCCTGTGCGTAGTAGCCGTAGTCGTCGGTGGCTCCGTAAGCGAAGCCCTTCTTCACTCCGCCACCAGCCATCCACATGGTGAAGCCGTGTGGGTTATGGTCGCGCCCGTCCTTGCCCTGAGCAGTGGGCGTGCGCCCGAACTCGCCGCCCCAGAGCACGAGAGTGTCATCGAGGAGGCCGCGCGATTTGAGGTCCTTGAGCAGTCCCGAGATCGGGAGATCCACCTCGGCGGCATTCTTGGTGTGGCCCTTGTAAAGATTGCCATGCTGGTCCCACTGCACCTCGCTGTCGCTATGCGTCACCTGCACAAAGCGGACGCCGCGCTCGATGAAGCGGCGCGCCATGAGGCACTGCCGACCAAAGTTCTCCGTGACAGGATTTCCCAAGCCGTAGAGTTTCTTCGTCGCGTCGGTCTCGGCGCTGATGTCCTGGGCATCAGGCATCGTGCTCTGCATTCGGAAGGCGAGTTCAAAGGAATTGATGCGCCCCTCCAGCGCCTGATCAGCTCCGGACAGATGGAGATGCTCGCGGTTCACCTCGGAGAGGATGTCGAGCTGGTGGCGCTGAACCGCGCTGCTGATGCGGTCATTGCGGATGTGCCGCACCATCGCCTGACTGGATGGGATGGCCGCATTGCCGATGGGCGTGCCCTGGCACCAAGCAGGAAGGAAGGCTGCGCCCCAGTTGTTCACTCCGCCGTGCGCGAGCGTGGGGCAGATGGTGATGAAGCCGGGCAGGTTGTTGTTCTCCGTGCCGAGTCCGTAGGTGACCCATGAGCCCATGCTCGGGCGCACCTGCGTGTCGCTGCCGGTGTGCAGCTTGAGCAAGGCACCGCCGTGCGCGGGGTTTGATCCGTGGAGCGAGCGCAGGATGCACAGCTCGTCCACGCACTTCGCGACGTTGGGGAACAGCTCGCTCACCGGCAGCCCGCTCTGGCCGTGCTGCTTAAATTTCCAAGGCGATTTCAGCAGCAGGCCGGTCTCCGCAAACTTCACGCGCGGCTCGTCATACGGGAATTTTTTTCCGTCGTCGCGCTGGAGCAGCGGCTTGGGATCAAAGGTGTCCACATGGGACGGGCCTCCCTTCATGAAGAGGAAGATCACGCGCTTTGCCTTCGCGCCGAAGTGAGGCTGCTTGGACGCGAGTGGATTCACGACCGCGGCGCGCGCCTGCTCCTCCGCGAGCAAGGCGGATAGCGCAAGGCCACCAAACCCGCCCGCCGAGCGCGTGAGCATCTGGCGGCGAGAGAGCAGGGGAGGGAATGCGGAGTGGGTGTTCATCGCAGGTACATGAATTCGTTGGCGGCCATGTAGGTCTGGCAGAGGAGGGCCAGCGCGCGCTCGCGATTGCCCGCCTCGTCTTGCGTGAGCTGAGTGAGGAAACGCGTCGCGCGTTCCGTTTCGGGCGTCGTCGGTGGCCGCCCGTAGAGCAGCGCAAACATGCGCCCGAACATCGCGGCGTCATCGCCGTGCGCCTCGCCGAGCAGCCGTTTCGCCAGCGCAGTGCCCGAGTCCATCACGACGGGGGCGTTCAGCATGATGAGTGCCTGCGGTGCCACGACGGTCGAGTTCCGACTGCCAGTCGGCATCGTCGGATCTGGATAATCAAACTGCTCCAGCATGTCATAGAGATGATTGCGAATGATCGGCAGATACAACGCGCGGCGGGGGCTCTCGTAGGTTGTGTGATCCTTTGACGTGTGATTGAAAACGAACTCCCGATTGCGCAAAGGAATGGTCTTGCCGCCAATCTCGGAGCTGAGCGTGCCAGACACGAAGAGCATTGCGTCGCGGATCTGCTCGGCTTCGAGCCGCTGGATGTTGAAGCGCGAGAGCAGGCGATTCTCGGGATCGACCAATTGTGGATTTGGGATTTCGGATTTCGGATTGGAATTCTCGACCGGAAACGTGCCGAGTTGATTCACGACCACCGTTGGCGGCTGCGCATTGGAATCTGCAATCGAACTGCTCTGCTGATAAACCGCCGAGCGCATGATGAGCCGGTGCATGTCCTTCACTGACCAACCCTCCTCAACGAAGTAATGTGCCAGCCAGTCGAGTAGCTCGGGGTGTGAGGGCTTGTCGCCGAGGATGCCAAAGTTGTCGGTGCTCGCGACGATGCCCTTGCCGAAATGCCAGCGCCAGATGCGATTGGCCATCACGCGCGCCGTCAGTGGATGCTCGCCACTGGCCAGCCAGCGTGAGAATTCCAGTCGTCCGCTCTGCTTCGCGGGCAGCACTGGCTTCGCCAGCGACACGCGCATCACCTCGGGGAAGCCGCGCTCGATCTCCTTGCCCAGCGTGAGGTAGCTGCCGCGGATGTGGATCGGCAGCGTGCGCGACACCGTGCCATCGGCCACACCCATCAGTGCGGCTGGATCGGGCGTGTGCTCCTCCAGCTTCATCAGCGCGTCGTTCATTGCATCGATCTTCGCGAAGGTGGCTTCATCGAAGGCGTGCTCCAGCTTGTCGGGGATGGCGAGGAATCCTGCGATGTCGTTCAGCGCCGCATCGGCTGCCGCGAGCATTGGGTTGGCGATCTTGTAGGCCGCCTCGGTTGCCACAGCAGCCTTCGCCTTGGCACCTTTCGCCGCAGGTTCCTTCACGGGTGCGGCTGCCTTCGCGTCTTTGGCTGCGACCATGGCGCGGGCAAAGAGAGGCTGGTAGTGCGCGCGGACTTCATCGGATTTCTGCGTCGCCGCGAGTTCGCGCCATTTGGCAAAGACGGGGTGTTCCGAGTTCTTGGCCAGATACTGGCGGCAGGTGAGCAGGTAGCGCGGGCGCAGTCCGCGTGCCGACGCGAGCTTCACCACCTCGTCAAAAGTGACGTCCGCATCCAGCAGCGCGGCGGCTGCGAGATAATCTGCGGCCTTTGCTTGAAGCTCTGCTTTCAGTTCATTGCGCGCCTTGTTGGTGAAGGCTGTCACCTCCGCCCGCTTCGCGGCCACTTCCGCCTCGTACTTTTTCTTTGCCTCCAGTTGCTCCGGCGTGGCCAGTGAGTGTTCATACCAAAACTTGATCGCGCCCATCTTCTCCGTGGCCAGGCTGCGCGTGCTGCGGAAGATCGCCGCCATGGCGTAGTAGTCGTCCGAACGCACGGGGTCAAACTTGTGATCGTGGCAGCGCACGCAGCCGAATGTCATGCCGAGGAATGCCTTACCCAGCGTGTCGATCTGCTCGTCGATGATGTCCATCTCCAGCTTCCGCACGTCTGGCTCCGCCAGCACACGCGCGCCGAGTGCGAGGAATCCCGTGGCGGTGATGGCCTCGACTTTTGCCGCGCCAGCCTCGATGGGCAGCAGGTCACCCGCGATCTGCTCGATCAGGAATTGGTCGTAGGGTTTGTCGTTGTTGAAGGCACGCACGACGTAGTCGCGGTAACGCCACGCATGGCCATAGGCGATGTTTTCGTCCATCCCGTTCGAGTCCGCATAGCGCGCGACATCGAGCCAGTGGCGGCCCCAGCGCTCGCCGTAGGCTGGCGACTGGAGCAGGCGCTCGACCACATGCTGGAAGGCATCCGGCGAGTTGTCCGCGAGGAAGGCATCGATTTCCGTCGGAGTCGGCGGCAATCCCGTGAGATCAAAGGTCGCTCTGCGGATCAGCGTGCGCTTGTCGGCCTGCGCAGCCGGTTGCAGGCCCTTCTCCTCCATCTTCGCGAGGATGAAGGAATCGACGGGTGTCTTGATCCACGCCGCATTCTTAACAGGCGGCAATGACGGAGTCTCCACCGGACGGAACGACCAGAACTTCCGGCCTTCATTGATGTCGATGGGCTTTGGCTCGTGACTCTTCGCGGCCACCGTCGCTGTGCGCGGATCATGCGCGCCGAGCCGCACCCATTCCTCCAGTGCCTTCACCTCGGACTCTGGCATTTTGCTCTTCGGCGGCATCTGCAGATCACGATTGCCGTAGCGGATGGCCTCGATCAGCCTGCTTTTCTCCAAATTTCCCGGCACCACCGCCACGCCGGACTCGCCGCCCTTGAGCGTGGCTTCCTTCGTGTCGAGAGCCAGCCCGCCTTTGACTTTCTTCTCCGTCGAGTGGCATTCGTAGCAGCGATTCACCAAAACGGGGCGCACATGCTTTTCGAAAAACTCCGTCGTATCCGCCGGTGCGGCCACGCTCCAGCCACCGGTCACACCGAATGTGACGGCAATGCAGGACAGGACTGTGATGGAGGCGCGGATTTTCACTCGGAGTGGTCGTTGCTTGGCGACATTTTCTATACGCCGGAGAACTGCGGCATATGTCAGTCCCCGCGAAGATCTACATAACACGCCAATCCCAATTCCGTTAAACAATCTGTTCACCGAGAGAAATCCCCCTCACCCCAGCCCTCTCCCCAAGGGAGAGGGAGTCTGACGAACTGCCACTCGAATCTGAAACAGCACGCTGGGCCGTCGGCGCGCCATCATGCCCCCTCTCCCTTGGGGAGAGGGCTGGGG
>Ga0075163_10005521_pt1 | contig 16843 bp, 14 predicted proteins | sample JI1023141ADNA_FD_71478 | JGI IMG/M metagenome (GOLD analysis project Ga0075163, IMG submission 71478) | Wastewater effluent complex algal communities from Wisconsin, to seasonally profile nutrient transformation and Carbon sequestration -... | ecosystem: Engineered > WWTP > Effluent > Algae...
AATTTTTTGCAATGCACGATCGGCTCGGATAATGCCTGTCAGGAGACACGAGGCAGGTCGGTCAGCTATGGCGCACTTTGAACTCGAGGACGCGGTGCAGGATCAGGCGAAGATCAAGGTCATCGGGGTGGGCGGAGCCGGAGGGAACGCCGTCAACACCATGATCGCGAACAAGGTGGAGGGCGTGGAGTTCTACGTCGCCAACACCGACGTGCAGGCGCTGGAGAAGAGCCTGGCGCCGACGGTGATCCAGCTCGGGCGCGAGGTGACGCGGGGGCTCGGCGCCGGCGCGAACCCGGAGCGCGGGCGGGAGGCGGCGCTGGAGAGCGTCGCGGAGATCGCCGAGGCGCTCAAGGGCGCGGACATGGTGTTCGTGACCGCGGGCATGGGCGGCGGGACCGGCACGGGGGCCGCGCCGATCATCGCGCAGATCGCCCGGGAGATGGGCGCGCTGACCGTCGGCGTGGTCACCAAGCCGTTTCGCTTCGAGGGCAAGCGGCGCCTGCGGTTCGCGGAGGAGGGCATCGAGCGGCTCGAGAAGGCCGTCGACACCCTGATCACGATCCCCAACGATCGGCTGTTGCAGGTCACGAGCGCGAACACCAGCCTGCTCGACTCGTTCCGGCTCGCCGACGAGGTGCTGCAGCACGCGACGCAGGGCGTCTCGGACCTGATCACCGTGCCGGGCATCATCAACGTCGACTTCGCCGACGTGCGCACCATCATGTCGGGCCAGGGCCGCGCGCTCATGGGCATGGGCATCGGCCACGACGAGGGTCGCGCGCTGCAGGCCGCGCAGCAGGCGATCAGCTCGCCGCTGCTCGAGGATGTCACCATCCACGGCGCGCAGGGCATCCTCATCAACATCACCGCCGGGCCCGACCTCAAGCTGCACGAGGTCGAGGAGGCCGCGTCGCTGATTCAAGAGGCCGCGCACGACGACTGCAACATCATCTTCGGCGCCGTCATCGACCCGAACATGGGCGACGCGCTGCGCCTCACCGTGATCGCCACCGGCTTCGACCGCCACGCGCCCGCCGAGGACGAGCTCGAGCAGGTCATCCGCGCCCACTCGTCCGGCATCGTCGGCCGCGGGCGCCGGCAGTCGCAGGTCCAGGTCCCGGGCATGCCGTCCGGGAACCCGATGCTCGGCAACTCGATCACCAACAATCCGCTGCTCGGCGCCAGCCACCACGCCAGCGCGAGCCACAGCCACGGCCACGCGCCCGCGCTCTCGGGCCCGGCCGCGACGCCCGCCCGTCAGCCGCTGGCCCAGGACCGCTTCGCGCAGCCGGTCGCCGCGACCAGCTCGGCCAGCCTCAGCCGCGCCAACCTCATGCGCGAGCCGCCGGCGGCGCCCGTCGACCCGCGTCTGGACCCGCGCATGGATCCCCGCGCGGACCCGCGGCACGACCCGCGCATGGACCCGCGGCACGCCGCGCCGGCGCGGCAGCCTCGCGTCGAGCCGCCGGCCGTGCCGACCAGCGGCGACCCGAGCGACATCCCGGCGTTCCTGCGCCGGCGCGACGACAGCGGCTTCATCCGCTGAAGCCGCCCGCAACGGCCGAGCACGCCGCGGCGCCTCCGGGCGGCCGCGGCGTCGGCAATTGTGCGGGCTGTCTTCGGGGACAGGTGACCTGTCCCGGCGGCCAGGCGGTCGCGGCGGGCGTCGGCGGCCTCACGGCGGCGCGTCGCGGGCGAGCCGGGTCAGCGCCTCGCAGGCGAGCGGGCTGGTGGCGCCGTCTTCCAGGCGCAGGTCGTGATCGGCCCCGGGGAGCGCCACGAAATGGGTGCGGGCGCCGGGGCGGGCGGCGAGCTGCTCGGCCAGGGCGCGCGCGTCGGCGAGGGCGACCGCCGCGTCGCGCTCGCCGTGCAGCACGAGCACGTCGGCGGTCACCCGCGACCACGCGGCGACGAGGTCGATCGCGGCGAGCTCGTCGGTGTATTGCGGCGCGCGGCCGGTGCGGACCCGGGCGAGCGCGACGGCCAGGTCCTCGCCCGTGCGCGCGGCGTGGCGCCGGGCCGAGCGCAGCACGACCTCCGGCCACGGCAGCGCGCAGGTGCCCGAGACCGCGACGGTGCGCACCCCGTCGGCGAGCAGCGGCGCGAGCATGCCGCCGACGCTGTGCCCGAGCAGGCCGAGCGCGCGCGGGTCGACGAAGTCGTGGGTGCGCAGCGCCGCGAGGCCGGCGGCGAACAGCGCGAGCTCGTCGTGGAAGCCGAGCGCCTCGCAGGGCCCGCCCTCGCTGTCCCCGAGGCCAGGTCGTTCGACGCGCATGGTCACGACGCCGACGGCGGCCAGCGCCGCGAGGATCGGGCGCAGCGCGGGCGCCTGCGCCAGCTCCTGCGACGCGCACGCGATCCCGGGCAGCAGCAGCCACGCCGCGCGCGGCTCCGCGTCTCGCGGGCGCGCGACGAGCGTGCGCAGGCGGACCCCGCGAAACTCGAGGCTGTCGTGGAGGACATGTGCTCCGGGACATGTCTCGAGGGGCATGTCCGAGAGCACCAGCTCGACCGCGCGGATCTCCCGGTCGCGGGCGAAGAGCACGCGCAGGCGGTCGCCGGCGCGGCGCCGTCGCAGCGCGGCCGCGATCGCGGCGGGGCCGGCGATCGGGTCGTCGTCGAGGGCGAGCAGGCGGTCGCCGGGGCGCAGCAGCGCGGCCGCGGGGACGTCGGGCGCGACCTCGAGGATCTCCGCGCCCGCCGGGGCCGCGGCGCAGCGGAGCCCGAGCGCGGGCCGGCGGGGCAGGGGCGCGGGCACGGGCGCAGGATAGCTGGCGCGGGTGCGGACGCGATACACCGCGGGGCGTCGGGTCGGCCGGGGATGGCCGGCGGGGGCGCGGACGCGATATACCGCGGAGTCTCGTGGCGGCCGGGGTCGTGCACATTCATGCGCCGGGGCGCAGGTTCGCGGAGGTCGTCGCGGCCGCGCTGCCGGGGCGGCGCTGCGAGATCTGGGACGACGAGGCGGACGTGCTCGCGGGGATCGGCGCGGCCGAGGTCGTGATCGCCGCGAGCCTGCCGGCCGGGGCGGCCGGGCGCGCCGTCCGGCTGCGCCGCGTGCACGCGCTCGGGGTCGGCGTCGACGCGCTGGTGCCCGGGCTGGCGCCCGCGGTCGAGGTCGTGCGCGTGACGGGCGTGAGCGAGGCCGCGGTGAGCGAGCACGCGTGGGCGCTGCTGCTCGCGCTGGCCCGACAGATCCCCCTCGCGGTCGCGCAGCAGCAGCAGCGGGTGTGGCGGCCGTTCCCGGCGCGCAGGCTCGCGGGCGCGACGCTGGCGGTGCTCGGGCTCGGGGCGATCGGCGGGCGCGTCGCGGCGGCGGCGGCGGGCTTCGGCGTGCGGGTCATCGGCACGCGGCGGCGGACCGGCGCGGTCGCGGGGGTCGACGCGGTCCTGGCTCCGGAGGCCACCGCCGAGGCGCTCGCGGCCGCGGACTTCGTCGTCGTCGCCCTGCCGCGCACGCCGGCGACCCGCGGCCTGCTGGACGCGGCGATGCTGGCCCGCATGCGCCCGGGCGCGTGCCTCGTGGTGGTCAGCCGCGGCGGCATCGTCGACGAGGCGGCGCTCGTCGAGCGCCTGCGGGACGGGGCGCTCGCGGGCGCGGCGCTCGACGTCGCCGCCGAGGAGCCGCTGTCGGGCGACTCGCCGCTGTGGTCGGCGCCGAACCTGCTGCTGACGCCGCACGTCGGCGGCTGGTCGCCGGACTACGCCCGCCGGGTCGCCGCGGCCGTGGCCGCCGATCTCGAGCGCATCGACCGCGGGGAGCGACCGGCGGGGCTCGTCGATCGCGCGCATGGCTATTGAGACTTTCGCCGGCGACAGGTCCGCGACCCGCGGGAGTCGCGTCGCCGGCCGGGCCCGGGTACGATGGCGGGATATGCAGCCGTGCCCCGCGTGCTCCCGTCATGTCCTCCTCGGCGCCTCCGTGTGCCCGTTCTGCGGCGCCGCGCTGCGCTCCGCGGTCGCGCTCCCGGCGGTGCTGCTCGGGCTGGCCCTCGGGGTCGCGCCGGTCGCGTGCAGCGATCGGCCGGGCGGAGGCACCGCGACGGACAGCGGCAGCGCGGGCGGCTCGAGCACGGGCGGCTCGACGGGCGACGACGGGACCACGACCGGCGGACCGCCGACGACCGGGGGCGAGGCGACGACGGACGCGACGGTCACGGCGACGATCACCGCGTCGGCGACGGCGAGCGCCGGCGACGACACGACGATCGGCGACGGGACCACGACCGACGCCGACACCACGAGCGGCGGCACGACGATCGTCAGCACCACCAGCGGCGACAGCACGACCGAAGCGAGCACGGGCATGAGCACGGGCGACACGACCAACGACACCTTCGACACGCTGCCGACGCCGTACGGGGGCCCGCCGCCCCACGGCGACCTGCCGATGTGGGTATGAGCGCGGATCGACCTCGCGTATAAATCTCCCGGCGCGGGAATCCGGGGCGGGCCCCGGGCGTACGCGCGCACCGGAGACGACGCATGGAATTCATCAAGACACCCGGGGGCCAGGATCTGCGGCCTTTCGGCATCATGAGCATCGCCGTGGCGATGGTGGCCGCGACCTTCCTCGCCACGAGCACGTGGGAGCGCGTGCGGGTGCGCCCCGAGTCGCGCAGCATCGAGATCACCGGCTCGGCGAAGAAGCGCATCGTGTCGGACCTGATCGAGTGGTCGGCCACGATCGAGGCCAGCGGGGCCGACCGGACCGCCGCGTACAAGCTGCTGCACGCGCACGCCGCGAAGGCCCAGGAGTTTTTGACCGGCCGCGGCGTCGCTGCCAAGGAGATCTCGGTGTCCTCGGTCTCGATCGACGCGATCTACGAGACCGAGTACGTCGGGACCGGCGAGGACCGCATCGCCCGCCAGAACCTGCAGGGCTACCTCGCCCGTCAATCGGTGGTGGTCCGCTCGACGGACGTCGCGCTCATCGAGCGGATGTCGCGCGAGATCACCGAGCTGCTCGAGCAGGGCGTCACCATCGCCTCCGCGGCCCCGCTCTATTACTATACAAAGCTCGGCGAGATGAAGATCGAGATGCTCGCCGAGGCGTCGAAGGACGCCCGCACGCGCGCCGAGAACATGGTCGGCTCCGCCGGCGGCGCCCAGCTCGGCAAGCTCAAGAGCGCCGACATGGGCGTCATCAACATCAACCCCGCCAACCAGACCCAGGGCTCCTGGGACGGCAACAACGACACCTCGTCGCTGGAGAAGGACATCATCACGATCGTCCACGCCGTCTACGAGCTCGACTGAGCGCCGGGCCCGGCCCGCGGACCTGCGGCGCGCGGCGCCTCCGCGCCCGATCGCGCGCGGCGCCGATCCTCGTGGCTCTCGCGCGTGCGCACCGATCTCCCCGCGGGTCGGCCGCGACGCCGCGCGGCGGGCCCGACGCGCGCGGCCGTGGGGGCCTGTCCCGGTATACTCTGCGCCGCGTGGCGAACACCGAGCCGAACGCGTCTCCGACCGGCGAGGTCGTGGTGGCGTCGACCTGGATCGGTCGGGTCATCGACGATCGCTACCGCATCGTCGAGGTGCTCGGCGAGGGCGGCATGGGGGCGGTGTTCGTCGCGGAGCAGCTCAAGCTGCGCAAGCTCGTCGCGCTCAAGACGATCCGGGCCGAGTTCTCCGGCGACCCGCAGCTCGAGGCCCGCTTCGCCCGCGAGGCGCTGGCCACCGCGCAGATCGACCACCCGCACGTCGTCAGCGCGATCGACTTCGGGCACCTCCCGGACGGCGGCGCCTATCTGGTGATCCAGCTCGTGCGCGGCGAGAGCCTCGGCAAGCTGCTCGAGCGCGGGCCGCTGCCGTGGCCGCAGGCGGCGCAGCTCGGGGCCCAGATCGCCGACGCGCTGGCGGCCGCGCACGCGGCCGGCATCATCCATCGCGACCTCAAGCCCGACAACATCCTGCTCGAGACGCGCGACGGGGAGCTGTTCGCGAAGGTCGTCGACTTCGGCATCGCGCGGCTGTCGGGCGAGTCGGGCGCGGTGGTCGCGAGCAACGAGCCGATCACGCGCATGGGCGCCGTGATCGGCACGCCCGGCTACATGGCGCCGGAGCAGGCGGTGGGCGGGCAGATCGACGGGCGCGTCGACCTCTACGCGCTCGGCGTGATCCTGTGGGAGGCGTGCAGCGGGCGCGCGCTGTGGGAGGCCGGGGGCATCACGGAGCTGTTCACGCTGCAGCTGACGACGACGGCGCCGGCGCTGCAGGGCGTGCCGCCGGCGTTCGCGGCCCTGGTCGCGCAGCTGTTGGCGACCGCGCCGGATCGGCGCCCGCCGACGCCGGCGCTGGTCCGCGACGAGCTGCGCGCGATCGGCCGCGGCGAGGATGTCGTCGCCGCGCTCAGCCACCCGAGGACGCTGCGCCCCGCGCCCTCCACCCTCGCGGTCGCCCACACGATGGTCACCGGCGTGATGACGGGGGAGCTCTCGCGGCCGCCCACGCCGGGCCTGTCCGCGCGGGACCGGGTGATCGCGCGACGCGTGCTGCAGGGCCTCGCGGGGCTCGTGGCGGTGCTGGTGCTCGTGGCGATCGCCCGCAGCTGCGGCGACGACGAGCAGGTCGGCGAGGTCGCGGTCGCCGCCGCGGGCGCCGCCGCCGACCGCACGGCGCCGCCGACGACGGACCCGACGGCCCCCGCGACCGACGCCGGGCTGCCCGCGGCCTACGCCGCGCACGCCGAGGTGCTGCTGCACGGGACGGACCGCAAGGCGCGGCGCGCCGCGGCGGAGGCGATCGCCGGCGCGAGCGAGGCCGACAAGCAGACGATCCCGGAGTACATCCGCAACCTCGCGTGGCTGGAGAAGAACCAGAGCTGCGAGGCCAAGAAGCTCGTCTTCGCCAAGATCGAGGCGGCCGACGACATCCGCGTGCTGCCCGCGCTGCGCATCACCTCGGACACCCCGCGAAACGGCTGCCGCCAGGCGTTCTTTCGCTCCGACTGCCTCGAGTGCCTGCGCGAGGACCTCGCGCGCGTGATCGGCCGCTTCGAGGCCCGCGCCCGGACGACGCCGTAGGGGTCTGGCGACACCATCCGCCCGCTCCCGGAATTGCCGCGCCCGGGTTACTCTGACACCGTGCGCTCCCCCGGCGGAGCGCCGGTCGACGCGGCGTGCCGCGCAGGAAAAAGGACGTCAAACATGTTCGACAGATCCACAGGGTGCGCGTGTCTCCTCGTGCTCGCCGTCGCGTGCGGCAAGCCCGTCGACCCCTCCGGCAAGGAGGACGCCTCGTTCACCAAGGCCTCGATGGGCTTCGAAAACCCCGCGCCCCAGGCCGAGCCGAGCCGCCCGCTCGCCGCCGACCTCGCGGTCGAGCCCGTGTCGATGCTCGTGATGTTCAATCGCCTCCACACCCCCGACAAATTGCAGGATGTCCTCAACAAGAAGCCCGGTCAGTTCAGCCGCATCGACGTCGACAAGGACAGCACGCCCGACCCGCTGACCGTCCTGCAAAAAGACACGGCCGACGGCCACGCGTTCGAGATCCACGCCCGACCGACCACCGGTGAATTCGTGGTCGCGACGATGCTGTTCGATAAGGAGTGGAGCTTCATGGGCCATTACAACGGCGTGATGGGGGGCGCCGCGTCGACCTTCGGCAACCCGCTGCCGGCCGGGCCGACGCCGCCGGCCGTCGCGCCGCCCGTGACGGCGCCGGTGCCGGTCGCGGCGGCGCCGACGACGGTGGGGACGCCGGCCGTGGCTGCGCCGGTCGCGGGGGTGCCTGCTGCGCCTGCGCCCGCGCCTGCGCCCGCGATGGGCGGCGTCGCGGCGGTGCCGGCGAGCAGCGGGCGCGAGGCTGGCGTCGCGGCCACGCCCTGAGCCGGCCGGCGACGCGCCTCGCTCGATGACGCGTATCTGCGTGGGCGAGGGACCGGTAGTCGGCGGCCCCCGGCCCGGATATCTCAATACCCGAGCCGCTCGAGCAGCTTCTCGGTCACCGTCGGGATCCCGCCGACCGGCCGCTCCCCCGGCGCGATCCATGCCGAATCGTCCGCCGATATCGTCATACCTGGTCCATCGGACAGGTCCGCGTCCGCGCGACACGGCCACAGCATCCACACGCGGTGGGTGAACACGTGCTTGACCGGCTCGCGCAGCGGCTCGACCTTCGTGACCCGGGCCCCGAGCGAGCGCTTGATGGCCGTCGGGGTCAGCTTCTGCGCGTCGAACAGGCTGCCGTGCGGGGCCTCGGGCGGGGCAGGGGGGCGGTCGATGAGGGGGAGGCACCACATGCTGGCGAGCAGGCCCTCGGCGGGGCGGCGGGTCAGCAGCAGCTTGCCGGCGCGGCGCAGGCCGACGGCCCACAGGTCCTGCTGCGGCGACGGGGCGCGCTTCTTCGGGGCGGGGATGGTGTCGGTCAGGCCGCGGGCGTGGGCCAGGCACTGGGGGCGCACCGGGCACTCGCCGCAGCGCGGTTGTTGCGGGGTGCAGACGGTGGCGCCGAGCTCCATCAGGGCCTGGGCGAGCACGCGGGGCGAGCCGGCCTCGACGATGTGCTGGGCGAGGGTCCAGTGGCCGGGGGCGTCGGCGGCCTGTTGCTTCGGGTCGGTGAGCGCCTGCAGGCGTGACAGCACGCGGGCGACGTTGCCGTCGACGAGCGCCGCGGGGCGGTCGTGGGCGATCGACGCGATGGCGCCGGCGGTGTAGCGACCGATGCCGGGGATCTGGCGCAGCTCGTCGGGCGCGGCGGGCATCTTGCCGCCGAGGGCGCCGTGGACGTGGCGGGCCCCGGCGTGCAGCAGGCGGGCGCGGCGGTAGTAGCCGAGGCCGCTCCACGCCGCGAGCACCTGCTGCTCGTCGGCGGCCGCGAGCGCGGCGACGTCGGGGAAGCGGTCGATGAACGGGCGCCAGTACGCCTTCACGGTGTCGACGCGGGTCTGCTGCAGCATGATCTCCGAGACCCAGATCGCGTACGGGTCGCGGGTCTGGCGCCACTCGAGCTCGCGCTGATGGACGAGGAACCACGGGGCCAGCGCGCGGGCCAGTCGGTCGGCCCACGCCGCGGACGCGGGGGCCGCGGAATCTCCGGGGGCCGCGGGGCGTGGGAGGCCGGGCTGTACGAGGGTCGACTCGGCCCGGAGTGGCCGCCGGGGTCTCGCGGGCTTGCGCGCGATTTCGGTCACGGCCGCGACATAGCACGTTTTCGCCGCCGGGCGCCTCGAGTAAGCTCCCCCGCCACCGCATGTTCCGCAAGAGCGACACCCACATCCACTTCGTCGGCATCGGCGGCATCGGCATGAGCGGCATCGCGGAGGTGTTGCTGACGCTGGGGTACCGGGTGACCGGCACGGACCTGGCGGAGTCGGAGGTCACGCGGCGGCTGACGGAGCTGGGGGCGGTGGTGCATCGCGGTCACGCGGCGGAGTTCCTGGCGGACGCGGACGTCGTGGTCGTCTCGTCGGCGGTGCGGGCGGACAACCCGGAGGTGCAGGTGGCGCGGGCGCGGCACATCCCGGTGATCCCGCGGGCGGAGATGTTGGCGGAGCTGATGCGGCTCAAGGCGGGCATCGTCATCGCCGGCTCGCACGGCAAGACCACGACCACCAGCCTGATCGCGTCGGTGCTGCAGCGGGCCGGGCAGGACCCGACGGTCGTCATCGGCGGCAAGCTCAACTCGCTCGGCTCGAGCGCGCGGCTCGGCAGCTCCGACCTGCTGGTCGCCGAGGCCGACGAGAGCGACGGCAGCTTCCTGATGTTGACCCCGACGATCGCCGTCGTCACCAACATCGACGACGAGCACATGGACCACTACGGGACCATGGCCCGGCTCGAGGACGCCTTCGTCGGCTTCGCCAACCGCGTGCCGTTCTACGGCATGGCCGTGGTCTGCAGCGACGACCCGCACGTCGCCGCGATGCTGCCGCGCCTGACCAAGCGCACCGCGACCTACGGGTTTCGCGGCCCGGCCGACTACACCGCCCACGACCTGCGCCACGACGGCCCGCGCACGCGCTTCCACGTGCGCGGGCGCGGCGCGGACCTCGGCGAGTTCGAGCTGCGCATGCCCGGCGTGCACAACGTGCTCAACGCGCTGGCGACGATCGCCGTGGCCGACGAGCAGGAGGTCGACCGCGACGTCACGCGCGCGGCGCTGGCGGAGTTCACGGGGGTGCAGCGGCGCTTCACCGTCCGCGGGACCGCGGGCGGCGTGATGGTCGTCGACGACTACGGCCACCACCCGACGGAGATCCGCGCGACGCTGGCCGGCGCCAAGACCAGCTACCCCGAGCGCCGGCTCGTCGCGGTGTTCCAGCCGCACCGCTTCTCGCGCGTCCACGCCCACCTCGAGGGCTTCGCGGCCTGCCTCGACGCCGCCGACGCGGTCGTGCTGACCGACATCTACGCGGCCGGCGAGGCGCCGATCGACGGGGTCTCGATCGAGCGGCTGGCCGAGGCGACCCGCGCGCGCCGCCCGGGCCGCCCGGTCACGCTCGACAAGTCGGTGCTCGGGCTCGCCGAGCGCCTGGCCGATCGGACATGTCCCGGAGACCTGGTGATCACGCTCGGCGCCGGCAGCATCACCCGCGTGTCCCACGAGCTCGCCGCGATCCTCGGCGCGGCCCCGCGCGCATGAGCTCCCGCGGCCGCGACCTCGCCGACGCGCTCGGTCTCGGCGGTCTCGCCCCGGGGGCGCTCGAGCTGCGCCCCGACGAGCCGATGAGCAAGCACACCACGCTGCGCCTCGGCGGCCCCGCCGACCTGTGGGCCCGCCCCGCCGGCCCCGACGCCCTCGCCGCGCTGCTCGCCGCGTGCCGCCGCGTCGGCGCCCCGGTGACCTGCGTCGGCGGCGGCTCGAACCTGCTGGTCCGCGACGGGGGCATCCGCGGCGTGGTCGTCAACCTCGGGCGCATGACCGCGGTCGCGCGGCCCGAGGCCGACGCGCCGGTCGTGACGGTCGAGGCCGGCGCGACCACGGGCAAGCTGCTGCTCGCGGCGACGCAGTGGCAGCTCGGCGGGCTCGAGTTCCTCGGCGGCGTGCCCGGCAGCGTCGGCGGCGGCCTGATCATGAACGCCGGGACGTACCTCGGCGAATTCACGAAGGTGGTCACCGAGGTCCGCAGCCTGCGCCGCGACGGCGGCCTGGTCGTCCGCGACCACGACGCCTGCGGGTTCCGCTACCGGGCCTCGGACCTGCCGCCCGACGAGGTCGCGTTCGCGGCGACGCTGCGCCTGTGGCCGCGACCGCGCGCCGAGATCGAGGCCGACGTCGCCGGCCTGCGCCAGCGTCGCAAGGAGCGCGAGCCGTCCGGCGTCGACAACAACGGCAGCACCTTCAAAAATCCCCCCGGGGAGTTCGCGGGCCGCTTGATCGAGGCCGCGGGGCTCAAGGGCCTGCGCGTCGGCGCGGCGGTGGTCAGCCCGGTGCACGCCAACTGGCTGGTGATCGACCGCGGCGCCGGCGAGGCCCCGCGGGCCCGCGACCTGCTCGAGCTGATCGGGCGCGTGCGCGAGGCCGTGCAGGTCGCCCACGGCGTGGCCCTCGAGCTCGAGGTCAAGGTGGTCGGCGAGCCCGCGCAGTGATAAGTAGCGCGCATGAGCTCCCACCCGACCGACTTTCAGGGCTCCGTCACCGACGCGATCCGCGAGGCCATCGTCGCGGCGATCGCCGACGCCGACGTCATCGTCCAGGGCGGCGGCGGCCACTACACGATCGAGGTCACCTCGCGCGCCTTCGCCGGCCAGAGCCGCGTCGCCCAGCAGCGCCTCGTGTACGCCGCGATCGCCCACCTCATGCGCGGCGACCTCGCGCCGGTCCACGCCGTCGACAGCCTGCGCATCAATGTTCCCTGACGGGGTCGTCCCTCGCCGCCCCTGACGTCGTCCTGTCACACGCGCCTCGGGGGATCTCCGGGGCGTCGGCGTCCCGCGGCCAGGATGTGAGGATGAGGCGAACCGCCCCCGGCCGCATCGCGCGGCGACGCCGGTTACATTGCGGACTGGACGGGAGGGGGGATGCAGACCAAACAGCCGCGCCTCGACGTGCCCACGCATCTGATGAGCGCGCACGTCAAGCTCGGGCGGGCGCACGACGAATCCACCGTGTTGCGCGCGGTCGCCGACGCGGTCGCGCCGCTGGGGCCCGACAACATCTATCTCGCGTATCTGCACCTCGACGCGCGCGGTGAGCCGGCGGAGGTCGAGGTCGTGCGGACCTGGGAGGACGGGCGCGAGCTCGCCGAGCACTCCACGTACGGGGTCCGCTTCCCGGCGACGGGCGACGGCGTCGCGGCCCGGCTGCTGCGCTCGGCGACCGAGCCGCTGCTGATCGCGGACATCTTCGCCGACCCGGTGATCGGGGCGGCGATGCGGGCGACTGGGCGGACCACGCGATCGTGCGCCGTCCTGCCGCTCTACAGCGAGCGCCACGGCGCGTGGCAGGGCGTGCTCGGGCTGTTCTGGCGCGAGCCGCAGGACTTCTCCGACGCCGGCGAGGTCGAGCTCTACCGCATGTTGATGCGCATGGTCGCCGAGGCGATCGCCGGCGAGCGCACGCTCCGGGCGCTGCGCGAGTCGCTGGCCGCCAACGAGCGCCTGCTGACCGAGGCCCGCGACGCGCTGCGCGACAGCCAGACGCGCAAGACCACGCTGCAGGTGCTGCTCGACAACCTCCCGCTCGGCGTCGCGGTCCTGCGCGCCGCGACCGGCGAGCGCGAGCTGATCAACCGCACCGGCGAGGGGATGCTCGGCCATCACGCCGAGGACGGCCGGGTCGACACCTCGCTGCCGTACGTGTTCGCGCCGGGCTCGAGCGAGCCGCTGGCGCCCGAGCGCATGCCGCACGCGCGGACGATGGCGACGGGCGAGCCGGCGAGCGCCGAGGTCGAGCTCGAGCGGCGGCCCGGCGAGCGCACGCTGTTCAAGGTGACGACGGCGCTGCTGCGCTACCCGGAGGACCCCGAGGTGCGCCTGATCTTCCTGTATCAGGACATCACGCAGGCGCGGCGCGACGAGCTGGCGCGCCTCGCCGTGCAGGACGAGCTGCTGCGCGTGCAGGCGGTGGCGCTGGCCGAGCGCTCGACGCCGCTGATCCCGATCCGCGACGACATCCTGGTCATGCCGATCATCGGCGCGATCGACGAGGCCCGCGGCCGCCAGATCCTCGAGGCGCTGGTCGACCTCGGCGGGCGCACGCGCGTGCGCGCGGCGATCATCGACGTCACCGGCGTGAAGCAGCTCGACACCACCGCCGCGGGCACGCTCATCAGCGCCGCCCGGGCCCTGCGTCTGCGCGGCGTCACGCCGATCCTCAGCGGCATCCAGCCGCTCGTCGCCGCGACCCTCGTCCAGCTCGGCGTCGACCTCGCCGGGGTCACGGTGTGCGGCACGCTGCAGGACGGCGTCAGCGCGGCGAGCCGCGGCCCGCGAGCGTGAGCTGCGCCCCCGCGGCCGGTGTCGGGGGATCGGGCGCGTGCCCGGCCGCGTCGCGCACGCGCCCGCGAAGGCGTTGCGCGCCGCCGGCCCCGGCCCATGGTCTGCGGCCGAGGGAGACACGCGCATGAATAGACAGCAGCTCAGCGGCAAGAAGGTCGCCATCCTGGTCACCAACGGCTTCGAACAGGTCGAGCTCACCGAGCCCCGCGACGCGCTCAAGGACGCCGGCGCCGAGGCCCAGATCGTCTCGCCGGAGAAGCGCCACGTGAAGGGCTGGAAGCTCACCGACTGGGGCGACACCTTCGACGTCGACGTGGTTCTCAAAAAGGCCCGCCCCGAGGACTTCGACGCGCTGCTGCTGCCGGGCGGGGTCCTGAACCCCGACACGCTGCGCATCGACGAGGACGCGATCGCTTTTATCAAACACTTCGTCGCCGCGAAGAAGCCGATCGCCGCGATCTGCCACGGACCCTGGACGCTGATCGAGGCCGGCGCCGTCGCGGGGCGCACGATGACGTCGTACGGATCGATCAAGTCCGACCTCAAGAACGCCGGCGCCAACTGGATCGACGAGGCCGTCGTCGTCGACCGCGGCCTCGTCACCAGCCGCAACCCCGGCGACCTCAAGGCCTTTAATAAGAAGATGATCGAGGAGTTCGCCGAGGGCCCGCACACGCGCGCGAGCGTGTGAACCGGATAAAGCTCGGGCGATCCCCATTTCGCGTGGGGTGGGGCGGCGAATCATTGTTCTTTGTGCACAGGGACCGCCGTGCCCGCGTTCGTCCCGCTAGTTGTACGTGCACGCGGGACTGTCTATGCTGCGGGCATGCCACGCCCCTCCGGCCTCGCCCTCGCGCTCCTGTGCGGCTGCGGCTCGCCCGCGACGACCAGCGGCTTCGGCCCGGGCGGCCCGGGCGGGGGGGAGGATGCCGACACCTCGACGGGCGCCGCCGGCAGCAGCACCTCGTCGAGCAGCACGGGCGCGGCCGAGGCGTCGACGACGTCGGGCTCCGGCGAAGGCAGCGCGGCGCACGACGACAGCAGCGCCGGGACGACGATGCCGGACTTCGGCGAGATCACCGGCTGCCAGGGCAAGATCGACTTCCTGTTCGTGATCAGCAACGACACGACGATGAAGCCGGTCGCGGCGAAGCTGAAGGCGGCGCTGCCGGCCTTCATCAAGACCATCCGCGAGAGCTTCGCGCAGTTCGACAACCACATCATGGTCGTCGACACGGATCAGCCGTACTGGGGCTCATCCAAGTGCCAGAGCTGCGTCGAGACCTGCGACTACGGTCCGCCCGAGTACCCCTGCTCTGCCGACCTGGAGAAGGACGCGATCAAGGAGTGCGACCACGTGGTGGGCGCGGGCGTGACCTTCCCGGCGGGCTGGGACACGGCCAACGAGCGCTGCAAGGTGTTCGGAGACAACCGCTACATGATCCGCGACGATCCGACGCCCGACGAGACGTTCCAGTGCCTCGCGGGCGTCGGCCACGACGGGGCCGGCTACGGGGCGACGATGGTGCAGGCGCTCGCGGCGTTGGCCCCTGAGATCAATGCGCCCGGGGGCTGCAACGCCGGCTTCTTGCGGCCCGAGGCCCTGCTCGTGCTGGTCCTGATCCGGGACACGTACGAACCGAAAGGTGGACCGCCGCAGACGTGGGTCGACGCGATTCTCGCCGCGAAGGGCGGCAACCCGGACGCCGTTGTCACGCTGGGGATCACGACCGACTGGGGGTTCGAGAAGAGCCTGTGCTTCCCGGGCAAGTGGCCGCCCCCGGAAGGGAACACCGACCTGCTGCGAGAGTTCGTCGGACTGATGACGCACGGGCTGGTGGGGAGCATCTGCGCCGAGAGCTGGGCGCCGTTCTTCGACGAGGCGGCCGAGCTCGTGCTCGAGCAGTGCGACCTGTTGATCCCGCAGTAGCGGTGCGGCGCTGTGATGCCTATGGTGTGAAGCCGCCGGCGACCCACTGCCAGGCGTTGAGCTGGGTGACGCCGGCGTACCCACAGGGACCCCAGTCGGCGCAGTCGACCCCGTAGACGCGGTCGAGCTTGGGGCCGCCGAACTCGATGGTCCAGTGGGTCTGCTCGGTGCCCGGGACGAGCGCGGTGATCCAGGCCTGTTGTTGCAGCGCATCCTTCCAGCGCTCGCCGGCGATCACGGCCTCGCCGAGCGGGTTGCGGGTGATGCTGTGACCCGTGGTGCCCACGTCATCGGCGACGACCGACCACCACGGCCACAGTCCATCGGAGCAGCGCGTCACGGCGCGCGGCGGCTCGCCGCTCCAGCCGGTCATGCAGTACTCGTCGCCGAGTGCAACGACGTCGAGGGCGGCGTCGTCCTCGCCGAAGTCGCCGGGCGAGGTCCAGCGCAGCTCCTCGAACTCGCCGCCGCCGAAGCTGTAGACGAGGACGAGCGAGCGTGCGATCGGGGCGTTGAAATCGTCCAGGATCTCCCTGACGCCAACGACCACGACCCTGTCGCTGGTCACGGCGACCGCGTTGGCCCACTCGCTGTAGGTGTTCTGAAGATCGTTCTTGTCCTCGTAGATGCCCATCCACGGCTTGAGGCCGTGCACGTCCCAGCTCCACAGGGTCAGGGTGGTCGTGTCGTTCGGGGCCTTGGTCGAGCCGGCGAGGTAGACGCGGCCGTCGGGGCCGACGGCGACGCCGTTGGCGGTCTCGCCGACGTTGCCGAGCTTGTCCCAGTCGAGGGTGCCGTCGGGCGCGATGCGGGCGACGTAGCGGCGGACGATCTCGCCGTCGATGTAGTTGCCGGCGACGATGAGCGAGCCGTCGGCGTCCGCCGCGATGTCGACGCCGATCGACGGCCCCGCGATCATCTCTGGCCGCTGCGAGAAGTCGGCGGGCGTGCGCTCGGCGACGATGTCCTCGCCGACGTAGCTGCGCAGCACGAGCGAGCCAGTGCCGCTCGATCGGTAGCCGACGACGTGGGCGACCTCGCCGACGACGACGACGCCGCGCGCGACGCTGAGGTTGCCGTCGGGTGCGAGCTGGCTGTTCCACGTCGGCTGCCCGCCGGGCGGGAGGTCGACCTCGATCGGCAACGTGTCCATCGCTGAACCGTCGGCGGCGGTCAGGGCGATCGCCTCCCAGTTGTAGGGGCCGTCCTGCGCGTCGCTGGAGATCTCCCACAAATAATTCACGGGCGGGATCACGGTCGTGACGTACACACCGTTCTGATAAAGTTCCACATCGGTGACGTTGGCGCTGACCTCGGCCGCGAGCACGACCTGTTGGGGGGTCGAGACATCACCCTGCACGTTCGGGGAATACAGGTCGATGAAGGGTTCGACGGAAGGATCTCCGGTCGGGCCGGTGGTGCCGGTTGTCGAGGTTCCGGACGTCGTGTCGCCGGGACCCGCCGTCGTCGGAGCGATCCCCGAGGTCGGGGTGGCGCCGGTGTCATCCGTGGCGGCGCCGGCGTC
>Ga0075163_10005522_pt1 | contig 16842 bp, 26 predicted proteins | sample JI1023141ADNA_FD_71478 | JGI IMG/M metagenome (GOLD analysis project Ga0075163, IMG submission 71478) | Wastewater effluent complex algal communities from Wisconsin, to seasonally profile nutrient transformation and Carbon sequestration -... | ecosystem: Engineered > WWTP > Effluent > Algae...
GAGAGGGCGATTTTTGCGCCGGCCATAGGTCAGACTCCCACGCAAGACACCGTGTAGGTGCCCCGCGCTTCTGGTTCGCTGTAGAGGGTGACCGTGAAGCCGACACCGGCCACGAGGTCGCTGATTACGGGCCGCATGTCCAACAGCCTGATTTCGTCGGTATCGATGCCGAGCGGACACATCACCGTGGGAGTGATCACGCTTGAGAGCGACACCCACGTTTGCCCGGTGACCACCGTTTGCGCCTTGTCCGTGAAGCTCGCGCCGAAGTCCAAGGTGACCGACACCACTTCCGGCGCAACGATGGCAGCGACTGCCGCCTCCAATGCGACAATATCGGCCTGCGCTGCGCCCATGTCGGCTTCAAGCGCATCAAGCCGCGCCTCGATTGCCGTGAGGTCTGGTGCCCCGAGTGCGTCGATCTGCGTTTGCAGGTCGAGCAGTTCGGCATTGATCGCGGTGAGGTCTACCGACGTTTCATTGACAGCCGCCGCAGCTTGGGTAACGAGGAAGTCGTACCACGCCCGCTCGATGTACCCGGGATACTCCACCGACCCGACGCGGGTCTTGACCATTGGCACCCGCTGCGCCTGAGGAATGATGGTGCTCATCGCGCCACCCCCGACACCGGATTGAATGCAACGTCATCTGTGCAGCGAACGCGGATCACCAGATCACGCCCCGCCCCGATCCTGCGCCAGCGCACCAACTTGTTGTAAACGCCGAGTTCGCCAACGCTCTTGGACTTCCACGCGCTCCAAGTCTTGCCGCCGTTCAGCGAATACTGCATTTGGACGTAGCCGCCTGTCCCTCGTTCGCAGTCAAGGTTGAACTCGGTGAAGTGCTGTTTGTCGCGGAAGGGCGCAGCGGCGTTCGGCATGATTCGCTCACGCAGCAACACATCACCGTCATTGGTGTGCGTGTCCTTATCGAGCCGGTACACCTTGCCGGTGTCGTCGCCGACGAGGTGGTATCCGAAGCCGAAGACATGGCAGGTTGCGCGATACGGGGCCAATTCGCCCGCCGTCAGTTCGCACAACTCCATCCATTGACCCGTATTCGCGTCATAGACGAGCGTCGAGTCCAGACCCGGCACATTCAGGCAGTAGAAGGCGCTTTTCTCCCACTCCAGAGAGAAGGCAGTCGCCTGCGAGAGGTCAAGCCCGGTCAACGCGCCCTCTACAGCGTCCGTTGAAACCCGCTGCGGTTGGTACACGTTCAGTGCGTAGACGGCACCGCTGCCGTTGCGGGTGGATGAGAGCCAGTAGATGCGGTTGTCGACCTTCTGGATCGTGAATTCCGCAGCAGCACCGACCTCGGAGACGCCTCCGGAGTTGCGCTCAAAGATGGCTGTTGAGGTGGTGTTCTGCCACGGCTCCGTGGTTTCCTCTCCAAAGAGGAACACCTCCAGATGATCAACGTCGATCCCCACCAGATCGTCGGGTGACGATTCAGCGCTTGCGATGTTGAGGGGGTCAATGTCGCCAGCGTCCGCGAGGTCAGACCAACCGAACGTCCCCGAGTCGCGGATCACGAACAGAATCCGCTGGTTGAGATAAGCGATCTTCGCCTTGCCGACAAACTCCGCAGAGGAGTAAGCGTTGGTGGCGAGGATCATCACATAAAGACGGGCACCGTCCGAGATGGCAAGTTGCCGCCCGTTAGAAGCCATGCCAACTTTTCCAGTGGCAGAAGACAGCGAACCCCGCTCGGTGGGCTCGCCCAGTTCATCCAGTTCAAAGAGTTGATTGCCCGCGACGACAAACACCCGCCCATCGGCGCGGAGCATCCCGCGAATCTCAAACTCAAGGTCGGCGAACTCGACCAGCCCAGGCCAATCCTTGAACGTCCACGGTGAGCGCTCGTTGCCCGGCTCCACAGGCATGGGAATCATGCCGATGGTTCGCTGAATCGCAGCGGGGCGATCCAGGTTGTACGAGGGGCCGACGAAGGGGACGCTCATCAGTGGCCATCCTCGTCTGGTGCGGCCGGGTAGCTGTAGGCTTGCAGCGCGGCCAACTCTGCGGCTGCGTCGGGTTGCGGGCCTTGGTCGCGAATTTGATCGGCCTCAGTCCAGCAGCCAATCGCGCCAGACGCCTGCCCCAACTCCCATCCCTCGTAATAGACGCGGCCGTCCTCGTACCACAGCGCCCCAAAGGTCGGGGGCTTTGATGGGCTTGCGTTCAGAGCGCAACGCCGATGGGGGGCGGTTGCACTAGAAAATGTCTTGTGAAAACTCATCCCATCCGATGCCCGCCGCATCGACGCGCCGGCCAATCGGCAAATGGTGGGCGCAACGTCAATGTCGCTCACTGCGTGGCGGCGAGTCCCGCCCGAGATTCCGGGGACGCGCACCATCAAGAGCATCGACGATGCCGCCTTGTGTGGGATTCCCTTATCACTCTGCCGCAACTCTCCAAAAGCGTGCGCGTTGTCGGTTTTCAGAATGACGATGGTGTCGTTGATCCGGCCTGACGCTTGGATGTGCTCCATGATGTCGACCAGCCATTCATCAACCGACAAAACTGCGCGGTTTCCGTTGGTGTGGTCTGTGATGAGTTGCGCAACAGCGTCCGCATCCCCCCAATCATCGGCGGCGTCATCCAGCCATGCGGCGTTACCGTACTTACTCGGCAAAAGGCCCCAAGATGCACCTTTGGTAACCGAAACATTGGAAGACAAATGCCGATTGGCTGGTGTGAATCCAGCGTGAGGCGCTCTCGGTGCCCAATACAAGCAGAATGGTCGATTGCTTGGAATTGAGTTCAGAAAGTCGATGCAATGTTGGCCTTGAACGTCGGTGGCGTAATCAGCCTCCGCTGATCCGTAGTGTGTGAGGTCTCCGTTTTCGTCCACTACGTCATAGTCGTAGTACGTAGGGGCGCCCCAATAGATCCTCTGAAAGTCCACCCCGGGCTGTCTTTCTTGGGTGCCAAAACCCGCATCGCCACCCTCACCAAAACCGTTCAGCCACTTTCCGACTGCCGCAGTCAAATAGCCGGCCCGGTGCAGCGCCTCGATGAAAGTATTATCGAGGTCGACGTTTGATCCGTCCGAGTTACCAAACCCGCGATGATGTTCAACGCGCAGGCCGGAGAATCCAGCCGCACGGCCAGGCAGGCACAGCGGCATATTGGTCGAACCGTTCAACGTGTAGTCGATGAAGTCCGCCAGCCATGCCGCCTCCATGCCGGGCATGTTGTCGTACTGATCAAGCGGCGCATCGTCGGTGTTGACGACGATGAACGAGGGTTGATAACCGAGAGGGAGATCGACCATGATTGTTCAGCCAGCAATCCACCAAACCTTGAACTCACTGACCGACCCCGTGATGCCGGACGCATGGGTCCAGATGACGGAGCCAGTTAGAACCATGTCGTTGGCCGAGTTCTTCGTCGTGCCTCGGTGGTTGTTGTCAGAGAACTCGTGTGCCCCGGTTGAGCCCGCGTGCGCGTAGACCGTCTGAACGGTCGCGGAGTTCTCGTTTCGCAGTCGCCGGCCCAGCCAGATGCGACGGTTGGTGCCGCCGCTGTTGCCGGCCAGCTCGTAGTTATCGAGGGTGAGTGAAGGCGTGGCCGCAATCGGGGTCGTGTTGGCCTGCGCCTCCAACTCGATTATCAACTCGCCATTCGTGCCAAGCAAGCCGCCCGGAATCGTGATGCTCGGCAGAGTGATGGTGTACGTTGTCGTGCCGGTTCCGGTCAGCGGGGCCTTGAGGGTGTAGATCAATTGTTTGCCACCGCGCGGCTGCCAGCGCGCGCCGTCATAGATCGCCTCCACCAAATCATTGTTCCCAATGCCGGTGATGATCTTTGAGGTGCCGAAAGCCGCCGTACCTCGATCGGCCCAGATGTCAGCACCTTGGACGCTCTCCGTGGCTCCCGGGGCTAACTTGACGTGACTGGTGCCGCTGCTTTTTCGCAGCGTGCCGCCGTTTTCATCGGTCACGAAGTACACCTGACCGATGTTTTCCACACTTGCCGATGGCAGGTCAGCATCGAGTGTGTCAATGATCCCGCTTCGTGGTGCGGAGTTGTTCAGCGCGTTGACGGTGTAGTCAATGGCCGCTCCATCGGCCGTGATGCTCATACCGTCGCCCGTGGCGAACGGGCCGAGCACACTCGATGAGGTCACCCGACCGCTATAAACCACCGAGCCATTGCGGCGCACTTCGACGAGCGCCCGTTCATTGGCTGCAAGATCGACTGATACGGTTGATGTTGCGGTGAACGTGTATGTGCCAGTGGCACCGGCTGAAACGGTAGTCATTGAAACTCCTTACCTGCGCTCGCAGATGCGAGCCGATGGGCGGCGTTGAAGACGGCCACCCGAGTAGGTGACGCGGCGAGATTCGCGGTTCAGGTCACCGACGATTGATGCGTACTTCTGCTCCCAGACGGGCATCTTCTGCATCTCTCCGAAGAACGGAGCGCACTCGACAAGTGCGGCATAGATGAACAGGTCGTCGGCCTCTTGGAAAAGCAGGTTGTCAGCTATGTTGGTTCCGCTGTCGCTCAGGTCGGGCCAGGCGAAGTAGTACCGGCCTTGAAGCTCGGTTGCATCGGCAACAGCAGGCCAGAAGGTGAAATTCGCGCCAGCGTGCGCGATGTACTTCTCCGTCCCCGCTGTCCCCGATTGGTAGTCGCGGATGACTTCTTCTGGAACGGGGATAAGCGATTGGCTCCCGAAGTGCGCGATTGAAAGAGCCTTGTAGTCGGAGGGGATCGCAGCGAGGTTGCTGGTCACCGTCACCGTGTCGAAGTCCTTCTCGTTGAACCGGCAGCGCACATCACGGTAGATGCGCTTCTGAGCCACCACCAACAAGCGGGAGAGCGAGTCGGTGGATAGCTCGGAAACGGTCACATCCTCGCCATCAAGCAGGCGAGTGATCTCCGTGTAGAGGCTCGCAAGGGTGGCGATGTTGCTGCTCATCTTTTGCCTCGCATAATGATGTGCGGGTCGCGCACCTTCGGGGCAGAGAGGAACTTGGCGTACTTCGGATCACGAAGCATCAGTTCCATCACAACGTCGGGCTTTGCGAACGGGGCTTGCCCGTGCTTGCGGCATTCATCGAGGTACGGAACCATCGGAATCTCAGCCACCTCCTGAACGAACCCGTCCGGGGAGTAGGCGTCGAACCGATGATCCCGGCCCCGCTGGTTGCTGTCGAGGATGCCCTCGCAGTCCTGCTTTTCCTCGACCGTGAACGAGCCGTCAGACTCGTAGTAGATCGAGGTATTCGTCACGCCGCCGAGGTCGACACGCTCGCCCATCGCTCAAATCTCCTGCCACTCAAAGGTGACCGCGAAAGAGCCGCCCGTTTGGGTGACGCTGTTCAGGTTCACCGCCAAGCCTTCCGCAACGCCACGCAGCACGATGGGTTGCCCGTTGGCCCCGAAGTCGAAGACCTCGCGCACGTTGCCGACCACCGATGCCGGGGCGTCGATGGGGACGTGAGCGCGAGCCACGGTGCCGACTGCCGTGCCCGGGGTCGGGTTGGCTGTGTAGCTCAGTGGTGCAGCGGTGGCTGCGAGGTTGGTTGAGTCATACGGAACCGCCGTCATTGCTGCGGAGGTGCCGCCCGAGTTGGCTGTGGAGCGCTTGATCAGCAGAACATCGACCAGCCCCGCCGTGGTCTTCGTGCCGGAGACAATCACTCGGGTCACGAGGATGGTCTTCGACGCGCTACCCGGCAGGATGGCGATATCTGTCGGAGTCGCAGCGCTCGCCAGCAAGGCGGTTGCTGCGTACTGATCCGCGCCAGCCCTCAAGAGGACTTGTGCCATGACTTAGGCGGGGCAGAGGGTGATGGAGATGGTGCCGCCGATGGTCGCCGGAGCACCAGACAGCGTGCCGGAGAAGTTCACCCCGACCGCCGACCCGGCTTCGACGATTTCCGTGCCATCGGTGTTCATGACCATCACCTGATTCGTGTGGGCCGTGCCCTTCAGGTTGATCGTCGATGGGTGGCACTTGTTGCCGCCGCCGGTCGAGGTGCCATCAGCCGAGACGTTCACGCCGGCCGTGACCGCGCCAGCATCGTTGCCAGCCACAGTCGGACGACCGATCACCGACTTGATGATGTAGCGGCGAGAGGCGACGAAGATGGGCCGATCGACGCTGTTCTGGTCGTACTGCATGAACAGCGTGACGAACTCACCATCACCGCCACCGGGGCCGGCAAGGCCAGCCGAGCCATCGGTGTTTTGCTTGATGCTTTGACCCATGAGGGTTCTCCTTGATGAAGGGCAAGCGCGACAGCAATGCCGCACCTGCCCTGTGGAAACACACCGATCAGAGGATGGTCGTATTGAGGTCAGCCAGCACGCCGTGGGCGGCTTCGTTGCTCACCTCCAGCGTGTAGTTGCACCACATCTGCGCCCGACGCGACAGGCCGGTACGGGCCAGTTCCACGAACTGCATGGGTTCCAGCGTGCGGATCGCCACGTAGTTGGGGTTGATGAAGAACATGTCGCGCTCACGCATGCGCCGGTTCGGCACCAGCTTCAGGTCGCCGTAGTCCGAGCGGTACACGGTGATGGAGGCGTTCAGTTTGCCGTCCTGCATGTCCTTGAACTTGGTGGTGTTGCCACTCAGTTGGCTGGACAGGTTGGCGCGGCCGGTGATGCCGGCCATCACGGTGTCGGGCATCTCGTTGGCGTTGGTGGCGCACAGAACGACCACGGCCTTAAACAGCGCTTCGGTGAAGTTGCGCTGAGTGCCGTCCGTCGCCGCCGTGGTGGCCGAGCCGTCAGCACCGGAAGCGCCGCGCGAGTCGTTGGTGGTGATCCAGGCCGGCAGGGAACGCATCTTCTGTGCCGTGCCAGCCGCGCCGACGACGCGGGCCTGGTTCAGGAACATGATGCCTTCCATGTCGTTCTTCAGAGCACGGCCGTACTTGACCTTCTGGTGCGCCCACTCGTCCGACACGCCGTACTTGCGGATGGCCTGCTGCGTGGTGGAAATCTGGAACGCCTTGTCGACAAGCTGGCAGTAGTTGCCGACGCGCGAGGGCGTGGTGCTGGTGTCGGTGGTTGCATCGTCGCCTTCGATGTTGGCGTTTGCCGTGTCAACGGCGGCGAGCGATTCGATGGGCCACTCGGTGTAAGTGGCATCGGCCTTCGACTTGCGCGCCATCGTCAGGAGTGGCGTGTCGAATGGCGAGACGTTGAAGATGACGTCGGAGACGTCCTCAGCGTTGTTGCTGGATTGGTAGGTCTGGAGAGTGCCTGAAGGAACAGCCATGATTGCCTCACTGCTTTAGGCAGCAAGGCTTTCGATTAGCGCCTCGCTGCCCGGGCCAGGAACACCGCTACAGCGTCCTCTGGCGAACTAGACTTCTGGAACCGCTGCATCGCTTCCTGGCTCTGTGAGACAGTCCGCTTCGCACCCGGCTTCAGCACCTGTGGTGCCGCCTGGGCCTTGCCGAGAGCCGCCGCCTTTCCTTGCTGGATGGCGTCAAACTTCCGGGCCTTGTCCAAGGCGACCACCAAACGCGGATCGGTGAAGTTCTGAATCTCTGGCACCGTGTAGCCGCTTGCGATGGCGTACTGCGATACCTTCGTTCCGAGTTCTTCGCCCCACCCGGGGAGATCCTTTTGCAAGGCTTTGAGCATGTCCAAGCGCTTTGCTTCGACTGCCGCCGCCTTCTCGCTGGCGATTTGCGAGGTCAGCCCTGAGGCTTCAGCCGCTGTCGCCTCACGGGCACGAAGCAACTTCATGTGCTTCACCGCCAAGATCGAGTACCGCGAGGGGTCTTCAATCTCCAGCTTGTCGAAATCGACCTCTTGGAACTGCGCCAGTTGGGTGTCGATGACTTTCACCTTGGCGAGTACCTCGGCGTATTTCTCGGCACCTTCGGCGAGCCGTTCGGCCTGCTCGATTCGCTGCGTGTAGTCCTTCGCCTTCGCGCCGACCTCATTCATCTTGCGAGAATAGTCGGACTGCCTCAGGAGGGCTTTCTGCAACTCGGGCGGGACTTTGTAGGTCTTGCCTTCGTATTCAGCCTCAACGAGTTGTTCCGCTGGCTCTGCCGATTCCTCCGGGTCACCCTCTGCGGGTTCCGATTCGTCGGTGTCTTGCGGCTCGTCGTCCGGCGTTTCCGGGGTTGCTTCAGCCTTGGACTCTGCCCGCCGGTTAAACAGGGCAATTGCCTCGTCTTCGCTTCCAGACTCTGCGCTCGCCTCGATGGCCCGCTCGTCTTGGGTCTGCGTTTCGACTTCGGTTCCCATATTACACCCTCTCGGCGTTTGTGAAGTGGTTTAGTGTGCGCCGGATAACCTGACCGGCCTTTTCCCGCGCGGAAACTTCCTTCTGGGCGAGTTTCCCGGTGGATACGTGGTACTCCAACGCCTTTCTCACATCGGCAAGGCATTTGAGCCTGCGGTGAATATCTCGGGCATTTTCGGCGTCTGAGGTGGGGAGGGATTCCCACGTTTTGACGAGCGCCGCGCGAACGTCGGCAAAGGCTTGGTTGAATACCTCGGAGTTGAGTACCCGGGAGGCTTCCTCACCCCGGGCGACTGCCGCTTCATGCTTGTCCATCGAATCCTTGCGGTTGTTGCATAGGTTCCTGAATAGGCTCCTGCATCGGAGGCTGCATCATTTCCGGCATCACCTCGGGGGGTTGCGCTTGAGGTTGCGTCATCTGCTGCCGGTGCGTCATGGCGTCCATCGAGAGGCGTTGATGCCGCTCCAAGGCGCTGATCTTGGCGTTCATCTGGTCGATTCCGAGCGCGGCGTCCTTCTGGTCGAGTTCGCGGTCTTTCTGCTCCGCTTCCCGCTCAAACTTGTCACGGGCCAGCTTTTGCTCGGCAACCTTGAACATGACTTCAGGGTTCTCCATCGGGTTCGGAGGGGGCGGCTTCGGCATCTGGTCGGGGTGCGTGAAATATCGGTCGTTGTTCTTCTCGCCAGTCAGTTCCACAAACTTTGCCGCCGCGTTGTAGATGTTCTCCGGGGACACAACGCCGGCAGGCATCAGGCCCTGCTGCATCTTTACGATGGCATCCTGCGCCTGTAGCTCCATAGACTTGTCCATCGTGCCCAGACCGACCGATACCGTCATGTCATAGCGGTTCTTCCACGCCCGGGGGTCGATCTGCACCCACTTGCCACGCAGGCGGACGGTTTCTGCCTTGGTGGCGTGCCGTCGAAGCAAGCCGTGTAGGCCGAGCATCAGGGGCTTCATGCCCTGCTCTGCGAGGGAGCGTTGAACCAGCGCCAGGCGTTCATTTCCGGCCTGCGTGATGAGGCGAACGCCCGTCGCGGTCTTGTTCAGGCTGTCGGCATCGTTGCCTTGGTTGTAGCGGGTGAACCCTGTGCGGTTCTCCTTCGCCGTGTCCATGTACTCAATCATCGGCTGCACAACCTGCCCGATGGGGGTGATCGGCATGGACATGACCTGATTGCCCACCACATCCCCGTCGACCCGGACGATGCCTGCAATCTGGTTGTCCAGAAGGTCGTCGAGATTCACCCGCGATCCCGCAAACACCCGGTTGTTGTTGATCGTGTAGATGTTGTCCAGCGTCTGCCGCCAGAGGGTGCTCTTGACTTCCTGGATCTCGATGGTTTCGTCAGCGGGGCACCGGCCGTCGAACTGGTGGAGTTGCTGGTACGGAGTCCAGGCGCAGAAGTTGACTTCTTCAACCTCCTGATTCGCCAACACCGTTGTGCCGACGAGACAAACCTTCCGCAATTCCGCGATTCCATCCCCGTCGAAGTCCACACGGGCGATTGCTTCCCGATACCAGACTTCCCTCATAGAAGGATCACCGCTGCCGTCGCTGGCTCCCTGCTGGTCGAATTCGCGGTTTTGGTTTCTTGCGGTGGATTGCAAGTCCATCGCGGAATCACCCGCGCCAGCGTCGGAAATATCGTCGGCTACGTCATAGCCCATCTCCCGCAAGTCGCTGACGGTCACCCTGCGTCGGTGCTCCACAAACTCAGCGTTTTGCGGGTTCGGGTCGCGTCCGACGATCAGGAATTCCTCGGGGGGAATCACCTCGTAGCGGGCCTTGCCTTCTTCCTGAGCGACCCGGAGGCGAACGTCATAGCAGACGGGAGCGGGGATCGGTTGGCCTGTCTGCGGGTCGATCTGGGCCGGTTCGGAGTCGCAAACCGACTTCTCCAGAACGGTGACGCCTTCATCCTGAAGCATCAGCGCCAGAACGTCCTCCGGCACGCCGTCGTAGTTCTCGATACTCACGCGGCGGGTTTTATCCCACCAGTATTTGACGATGCCGTTCTTCTGAAGGAGGCCGGACTTGGCCCACGCGACAAACTGGATGAATGAGTCGTTGCGTTGGGTGACAACGTAGTTCAGGTAGTCGGTTTCCTGCTTCGCCGCTTCCTCGTCTTCAGCTCCCCGGGGGTTGAACTGCACCACATCCGAGGACGACACAAACGGCTTGAGAAGGATCGGGGTCATGCCCTCGACCACATCCCAAACGTCCGACGAGATCACCTGCGAGCGGCCTTCTTCCTCGTTGCCGAAAGGCTTGCGGAGGTAGTAGTCCATTGCCAGCGCCTGCTCGGTGGCAACGTCGGTTCGCGCTGCCCGGGCTTCCTGGCGCTCGATGAACGCCCGCAGTTGGTCTTCGTTCACGATTCAACCTTCCTCGGACGGCCTGGCCCGCGCTTTGTGAGTTCGGCAGGCTCAGGAACCGCCTCGATCTGCGCCGGGAGCGTTTCGGGAGCGGTGGGAACCGCCCGCTTTGCCTCATCAGCTTGGATCGCCCGCAGTGAGTTGATCTTGTCCACAATGCCTGACAAAACCGCAGTGGCGGGGTCATCGTCTGGCAGGCTCCGCATCGGTTCGGCTTCGGCCAGCAGCGATTGAATCTGAGCTTCGATGTTCATCGGACGAACTTTCTCTGAATCTTGAGAGGCTTCGATTCCTTCGGTACCTCGTAAACAACGCACATCAAGCCGAAAGCGTCGGCACCGTGACTCGCCCAATCGTGGTCGGGGCCGAGGCCGATATTCCGCACGGGATCTTTCCGCTCATGATACCAACCAAGAGCGTCAATCCCCCCGGTTGTTGTCTGTTCGTTGAACCACATCGCAGGGAATAAGCGTCGGCCAGCCTCAATCCGGGCCATTGCCGCGCCTTTGCCCTGGTTCGGCACCACCTCGACCCGATACCCAGCTTCACGCAACGCGGAGGCGTAGGAAACGTCATACACCTTATCCTGCGTGTCCCCGTCGTGGGGAAGCCATATCTGCGCCTTGTCGGGGCCGTATCCCCTTTCCCGCAGCCATCCCAGATGGGTCGCGAGCGGTTGGCCGACTGCCTCGTAGTAATCGATCACCCGAATCTCGCGCCCGATGAATTGCGCCACCCACATGGTAAACGCGTCGGCCTTTGCCCCGGTTCCCCCAATGTCGCAGAATACTCGGATGGTCATGAGCGGATCGGCGGGAACCCTGCCGATGCGATTCTCCAATCTCGCCTGCGTCAGGCTCTTGGCGTAATAAGCGCCATCGATCACGCTGATATACCCACCCTCCCAGATATGGTCGTACTGGTCGGGTTGAATACGCAGGCAATCCAGCCGCTCCTGTTCCAGTTCGGCAGTCAGCCAAGGGTTATCTCGCCAATTGGTTTTGACGACAATCGCGCCCGTGGGTTTCTCCGGCCCGCGAAACAGCACATCAACCGGATCAGTCTTGCGGCGCGGGTTCCAACTGAACCACAGTTCGGAGCCAGGTGCCCGCATGGTCGGCTTCAGCATGTTCAGGCTGTGCGAGGTGGCCGACTGCGCTTCCTCCCACCACGCTCGCTTGAAGCCTTCCAGCGACTTGATTGAGTCTGCGGTGTAGTCCTGCATCCCCTTGAAGATGATCAAGCCATCCTTGGGGGTTTCGATCAACTCTCTGAATACCTTGAATCCCTGCGCCTCTCCGATTCTCAGCGATTGGAGTTTGGATTCAATCAGCAACTTGGATGATTGCGCGAGGTCTTTCTGAACCTCACGGATACATACCGCCCGCATCCCTTCGCCAGAATCTCCCGGCTCGGCAAGGCAATCCTCGATCAGTTTCTCAGCGAAGAAATGGGACTTTGCGCCACCGCGCCCTCCCCATGCGGCTTTATACCGGCTCGGAACTAGCAGGGGTTCAAATACCTCTGCGGTGGGAATGTTTAGGGCGCTCACTTCGGCTTGACTATCGTCCGCTCGATTTTCTCGTAAACCAAGGGGTTATCGGGGTCGCCGGATATGGTCGTTCTCTCGCCATACTTCTTCGGTTCTTCCTTGGAGAGCGACCATTTCTCGGTATCGATGTGCAGTTTCTTCCACTGCACCCAACCCGGGTCAATCTTGCCGTTGGAGTCCCGTTCCGGCTCTTGGCTTGCAATCTCGCGCAACTGCTCAAACCGCAGAGCGCGGCCTGTATTGCGCGCGCGCGTGTATTGTTCGGCCACATCGGGCCGGTCATTGCACCATCCCACAAAGGTCGACGGTTTCGCCCCTTCGGCAGCGCAGGCAGAGCGCAGGCTTTCCCCCTCCCCGATGCGTCGGCATATCTCAGCCGCTAAAGCGTCGGTGTAAAGGAGCCCGCTACCTTTCGGGCGTCCGGTCTTTGCCATGTCGGTGATTATCTCAACTATTTTCCAACTCAGGGTTAGGCGTCACATAGTCAACCCGCTTTGGAAAGAAGCGCCACACATGCCACGCATCGGATGGTGTTGGCCCGCTTCCGACAAAACTGCGCTCTCCGTCCTGTGTGTAGCAATACCACTTCCACACGCCAGAAAATCCGCTTCGCAGGAGGTGCGGCTTTCGCAGCGGAACCAGATCGCGCCTTCTCGCCGGCCTTTCCATCACAACCCCCATTGCCGCTGTGTGAGTGCCGCCACAGTACCTAGCCCCTCGGCTACGGGTTTCGGCGGCTCTACGGGCGTTTCTGGTGGCTTCTCAGGCCAGTACAGGAGGCACCCGGAGTCGTCGTCCGTGTACTGGTACGCGGGATCGGGTGTTTCGTCAGTCATATTTCGTGCCCTTGACGACACCCGCAAGGACTGCCGCGACCAAAGCGATGATGACACCTGCCCACGGGTGCATGTGCGGCGCGGCGAGGATCACCGCCGACAGCGAGAGAAGTTGCGAGTTCCTCATTTGCAGCTTCCCGGGTGGGCCTTGCACGAACCCTTGCCAAGCTCAACAGGAATCGAGCCGTGGTTGCTGCACACCTTGGGGTGGCACTTGAGGTCGGGGCTGATAGCAGATGCGGGGGCAGCGAAAGCCAGCAGGCTGGCGGCGAGGATGGTGAGAACGGTTTTCATGGGTTTCCTTCTGCGGATATTTCCGCGATTTCCACTTTGCACATTCCCCCAATCCGGGGGGCTCGGTAAATTCGGAGGTCGTCCACCTGGCTGTCGTCAGTCCAGACGCCGGCATGGGTGAGGCTGTCGAGAAGCGACTTCAGGATGTTGTCGAGGTCGCGCCGCCTGCGGTCAGGCATCCACGCTTCGATGGTCACCTTCACCCGCTCGGTGGGGAACCGGGGCCAGAGGTTCTCAAGGGCAAGCACTGCGACGACTTCCCGGTACTGCCGGCCTTGATCGCTGATCAGCACGCCTTTTGAGGTGAACCGCCAGTAGTGGTTCACGGTGGGGGGCCAGGGCATGACGAACGGAGCGTTCACGCGCCCCTCCTGTACCTGTCCCACATCAGCAGGTACTTGATCCGGCCAGGCGCTCCCATCTTCTGCCGCGCCTTTTCCATCCGCATTTCCAGCGCCTTGATCGGGATGCCGAGTTGCCGCGCGGCCTCTTTCTGCCCGCCGTGCTCGATGATTGCGTCAAGGGCTTGCTCTGCCAGTGGCGAGAGATTCCAGGGGTTCATGCGCCAACCCTTTTGATGAAACAGAACATCACCGGCATAACGTGTGCAGCAATGAGGATGAACGCCCTGCCAGCGTCCTCAAACGCAACAGGTGCCCACAGTGGGATTCCGGTGAACCCCCACCACAACATCGAGCCAGCCGAAAGCACGGCGGCAACGTCAAGCGCTTTGCTCACCATGCTTGCCAGTACCTCGTCGGGGTTTCGTGTCCGTAGCTCTCCACCACAACGCGGGCATGTCCCTTCGCCTCGGCGCGAACCAGCTCGAGATAAACCGCCTCGGGTGAAATCCGCAGGGCGGCGGCGATTTCCTTCGCCGTGGCGGTGCCTTGGCTTTGGAGGTAATCAAGCGGCGTCATTTGGGCACACCTCCCGCCACGATTGGCGCTGGAATGCGGTCAGGTACTGCCCCGAGAGTTCCCGATCCCGCAGCGCTTCGGCCCATTGGGTGCCCTTCGGTTCAAGCCTGAGGCTTCGCATCGCCTCCACCGCTTGCTGGCGGGGAACCGGCTGCGGTGGCTTGTGGGGTTCCGGGTAGTTCGCCATGCGGGCGAAGTTGGCGCGGATGTTGGCCGTGATGGTGTCCCACTTGCGGGGGTCTGACTCGGCCCAATGCCAGTAGCACATCCCCGAATTGTCCACGCCCGGGAGTCCGTCGATGCAGCCCGCATTGGGGCAGTTCGTCGCCTTGCAGTACCACCCGGTACGGGTTGGCCCGCCGAGGTCGTCACCCACTCGCCCGCCTTTGTAGCTCATGCTCGTTGCCTTTCTGCGGCTTTGCCAAGCCAGTTCGACCAGCTTTGCCGCCAGCCCTTGAGGTTTCTCCGCTTCCCGGCCCCGCCGCCTGAGACGTAATACTGCCGGAATTTTTCGGCTTCGACCAGAATCCCGCGCGGTTGCCAGCCGAGTGCTTCGGCGTCGAGTCCCCATGCCTCGGGCAGTTCCCACCCGGCAGCGAGTTGCACCAATGCCCGGGCTGGAATGTCTTTCAGGTTGGAATCGCCGCCAAAAGGCGCAGGGGGGGCCGGACTTGCCGCAGGCAAGGCGGGAAGCTCCGAAGGAGCTTTGTATTTATCTACCTCTGCTTCTGCTTCTGCTTGGGCTGATTCGGGCTTATCGTGCTTATGCTCGCTTACGCTTGCTGACTGTGCGCCCGATTGCTTGGCACGCCAACGAGCCTGCGCCAGCCGGTTTTGCTCGCGCCGGTCGTCCTCGTTTTTGATCGCCCGGTACTTGGCGTAATTGACGATTCTCCAGCCCCACGCCCGGTGATCGTCCAATCGAACGATCCTCCTGCCGTCCTCGTTAGGGGTGCGGGATTCGACGTCAGGGGCCTCCAGTTCGTCCAGAGCGGCCCGGACTTCATCGGGTGCCAACCCCACCTCATCGGCGATTGCGCGCGGGTGAATGTCAACGTGGCCCGCCGAATCGGCGTGCGCCAGGAGGTTGGTGAAGACCAAAAGACCCCGCGAATTGCCTCGCAAAGTGCCTTGGTAGATCGAAGTGAACAGTTTTGCGTACACAGTAAAACCCGTAAGCCGTCGCGCATTATTGTAATGCTTACGCCCGATGGTGCTTAGGCGTTCATGCAAATGCTCGGCAAGTGCCTAGCTCTCGCCCTTCGGCAAAACCGGGCCAATCGAATACACCGCATCGAAGTAGCCGTAGCGGCCACCCTTGCCCGGCCTGCGGTGGATCACGCCCGCCTGGATCGCTGCGAGCAGGGTTTTGCGGAGTTCCTGCTTGGTGCAGCGCAGAGCGCCGGCCAACTCGGTTGCCGATGCCTTGTTGACTACCTTGATGTAGTCGTATGCCTTCCGGCAGGCTGAGTCTCCGATGAAGCGGAAAGGCACCTGCCGCGCCTTGTATTGCGCCTCGGTGCGCTTTGAGTTCGGCGTGTTGAAGTGGAATTGAGCCGCAGCGGAGGGGGCGTGCGCCGTCTTGTACGGGTCGCCGATGTAGCAGGAGTCGCCGGGGGTGCTTGTGCGGCTCTTGAAGCCGGGGGGCCAGTCGATGCTGTAGCTCATGCCGCCTCCGCAGGTTCGCCAGCGATCCACCCGCGCTCGCTTGACCAGATGGCCGTCGGCGGGCGAAGGGGAATCGAGCAATCGGCGTCAAGGCGCGCGCAGACGTTGAAGCCGGCCGAAACATGGGGCAGGTTTTGGATTCGCACCGCCACGTAGCGCGCGCAGGCCGCGCGGGTTTTGCACGACTCGCCAAGGCAGCGCATCACTGAATCAGGATTCATCACTTGGCGCTCCGATCTTTGAGGCTTTCCACATAGCCGAGCTGGTCGTGAAGCCGGATGCAAACTGCGGCGAGATCGAGCGCTTCGTGGGCCACGGCGGCGAGGTTGTTTGCCTTGATGGCATCGCGCAGTTCGTCCCATTCTTCAAGCGCGACACCCATCGCTTCGTGCGTGCTGGCGAAAGCGCCGTATCGGGCATCGGCAGCGATGATGCGGGCGTGTAGGAGTTTGGCGGCGGGGGTCATGCTTGCGCCTCAGAAAATAAGTCTGCGGACTTCGCCTCACACGCCGACGCAAGGTTTCTGACTGCCTGGCCGAAGTAGCTATCCTTCAACTCGACACCGCTACTCATGTTTTCCTCCGATCAGTTGCAGAATGGCCTGGCTCGCCTCTTTGCGAATCAGCAGGTCATCTGTCCGCAAAAGCGCACGGGCAAGCCATGCCAAGAAGTTGGCCCGGTTCGCAGCCGCCTGGACGATTGCCAGTCGGTCTGCTGCGGTGCATAGTTGGTCGTTTGTCATGCGCCGATTCTGCCGAGCGAATTGCGCTTGTGAACTAGGGTTTTCACCTATTCCAGAGCGCGCCAAGGTGCCGAAAATAGAGCCATCGCAACCGGAGACACAACAATGAACTACATCGCAGAAACCGTAGCCGAGGAGCAGTACCTCGCCGACTCCGACACCTTCAGTGATTGGTTTGTCGGGGAGTGCGGCTACCAGAAGTCGCCCGCCCAACTGCCCGA
>Ga0075163_10005524_pt1 | contig 16841 bp, 17 predicted proteins | sample JI1023141ADNA_FD_71478 | JGI IMG/M metagenome (GOLD analysis project Ga0075163, IMG submission 71478) | Wastewater effluent complex algal communities from Wisconsin, to seasonally profile nutrient transformation and Carbon sequestration -... | ecosystem: Engineered > WWTP > Effluent > Algae...
GGCCTGACCTTCGCCAGCCAGCTCAGCACGGCAGCCGGCACCTACACCGCGCCAGGCGCCCCTGCCTACAACGGCACGGTGGATGGTCTGGTCTTTGCGTCGGCGCTGTCGACGGCGGCCGGCGCCTACACCGCGCCGGGCGACATCCCGCAGCTGGATGCGCCCATTTTCGACCGCAGCGTCATCGGCCTGCGCGCCCGCCGCATCGGCCAACCGTCCACCTGAGCGCGTGCAAAACTCGGCCCTAGTTTTGCACTGACCGCGCCGCCACAGTGGCGGCATGCAGGGCATCACCAAGCTGATCAGCGGCGACAGTCTGGACTTCTCCACCACGGTGGACGAGTACCCGGCCACCGACGGATGGGTGCTGAATTACGTGTTGGTGCCGCGTTTCACCACGCCCGCACAGGCCGCCATCACGCTGACGGCCGCAACGTACGAAACCAGCCGCTATCGCGTGCAGGTCACGCCGTCCACCACGGCCGACTGGGAACCCGGCATTTACAGCTGGTCCAGCTACGTCGAGCAGACCGGCCAGCGCATCACGCTGGAACAGGGCGCCGAACTGACCGTGGCGCCCGACCCCACCACCATGGCCGCCGGCACCGACCTGCGCAGCGACGCCGTCAAGGCCCTGGCATCGGCCAAGGCCGCGCTGACGGCCTACACCGCCAGCAACGGCGCCGTCGAGGAATACGCCATCAACGGCCGCCGCATGAAGTTCCGCGCCGCCGGCGACATCGTGGCGCTGATCAGCCACCTGCAAGGCGAAGTGCTGCGCGAACAGCGCGCCGCCGCGCACCTGGCCGGGCAGCCCAATCCCAGCCGCTTCGGCGTGAGGCTTGCGCGTGTCTAAGCTGGCCGCCATCCGCCAGCGCCTGGGCGCACTGATCGCAGGCAAGCCGGCCGCGCGTGGTCAGCGCATGTACCACGGCGCCCGCCAGTCGCGCCTGACGCAAGGCTGGGGCACCGCCAGCACCAGCGCCGACGCTGAAATCAGCCTCAGCCTGACCCCGCTGCGCAACCGCAGCCGGGCCCTGGTGCGCGACGCGTCCTACGCCAAGCGGGCGCGCGACGTCGTCGTCAACAACGTGGTGGGCCACGGCATCGGCCTGCAGGCGCAGGTGATGACCACGCGCGACACGCTGGCCGAGCGCATCAACGCCGACATCGAACGCGCGTGGCTGGAATGGTCGCGCGCCGGCCGCTGCCACACCGGCGGCACGCTGGCCCTGCCGGACATCATGCGGCTGTGCATGTCGCAGGTGTTCGAAGCCGGCGAAATCTTCGTGCGCAAGCACCCGCGCACCTTCGGCGACAGCGCCGTGCCGCTGGCGCTGGAAATCATCGAGCCCGAACGCATCGCCGACGACTACACCGTGCCCCAGGTGGGCGGCGCCAACGTCGTGCGCATGGGTGTCGAGGTCGACCCCTTCGGCCGCCCGGTGGCCTACTGGGTGCGTGACCTGCACGTCGGCGACATCCAGCGCCGCAACGACGGCAAGACCAGCACCCTGACGCGCGTGCCCGCGGCGGAAATCATCCACCTGCACCTGGTGGACCGTTGGCCGCAGACCCGTGGCGTGCCGTGGATGCACGCCGCCATGCGCCGCCTGAACGACATGGACGGCTACAGCGAAGCCGAAATCGTGGCCGCGCGCAGTTCGGCCAACGTCGTCGGTTTCATCAAGTCGCCCGAACTGCCCACCGGCGACCAGACCGACGACGCAGGCCCGCGCGAACTGGCCTTCGAACCCGGAATGATCGAACACCTGGCCCCGGGTGAGGAATTCCAGGGCTTCAACCCGTCGCGGCCCAACCCGGCCATGGACAACTTCATGCGCATGATGCTGCGCGAAGTGGCCAGCGGAATCGGCGTCAGCTACGAAAGCATCAGCCGCGACTACAGCCAGTCCAACTACAGCAGCAGCCGCCTGAGCCTGCTGGACGACCGCGACACCTGGCGCGTGCTGCAGCAGTGGTTCATCCGCAGTTTCTGCGAACCGCTGTTCCGTGAATGGCTGATGGTGGCCACCTTTGCGCGTGCCGTGCCCACCGTCAGCGTGGCCGAATACGCCGGCAACCCGGGCAAGTTCGAAGCCGCGACGTGGAAGCCGCGCGGCTGGCTGTGGGTGGACCCGACCAAGGAAGTCGGCGCCTACAAGGAAGCCATCAAGGCCGGCATGACCACGCTGACCAGCGTCATCGCGGCCACCGGCGGTGGGCAGGACATCGAAGACGTGCTGCGCGAGCGCAAGCGCGAACTGTCCATGCTGCATGAAGCCGGCATCGAGGTGGACACCACCGTGGTGCCGCCGCCGCTGCCGGCCGGCACCGTGGCCGCCGAGCCCGGCGCCAGCGCCGACCCGGAAGACGCCGCCGACACCCCCGACGCAGAAGACGGCGCCCGCGTCGTCAGCATCGCAAGGCAGGCCGCATGACAACCCCCGACATCACCCGCACCGCCGCGGCTGTCCGGTCGTTTGAATTCGACCTGAGCACCCGAGCCGCGGACGACGGCGACGCCATCCCAGTGGTGGTGTCCACCGACGCCGTGGTCGACGTGGCCGACGGCCCCGAAGTGCTGGTGCACAGCCCCGACGCGGTGGACCTGCGCCGCGCACCGCTGCCCATCATCGCCACGCACGCCGGCGGGCAGGTGAATGTCGGCATCGTCGACGGCCTGGCCATCCAGGGCGGCCAGCTGCGCGGCCTGGCCCGCTTCGGCAGCCGGCCGGAAGCCGCCGGCTACCGCGCCGACGTGCTCAACCGAATCATCCGCAGCGTCAGCGTGGGCTACGCGCGCATCAAGGCCCATGTGCGGGCTGACGGTGTGCTGGTCACCACGCGCTGGATGCCCAGCCACGCCGCGCTGGTGGCCGAGCCCGCCGACGTCGGCGCCGGCTTCTTCCGTGAACTGGCCGACGCCGCCCCCGCTTTCGAACTGCAGGCCCCGCCTGCTGACACCCCCTCACAGCAACCCGCCGCCCCCGCGGCAACACCAGGAGTAGCCATGTCGGCTGACACCATCGCCACCCCCGCGGGCGCAAGCGCGGACCCGGGCCAAGACTTCCGCACCATCGACCCGGTGCAAGAAGCCAACCGCCGCCGCGAAGCCATCGGCAAGATGGCCCGCGCCAACGGCGTCACCGACGAGCGCACCGTGCAGCACTGGGTGCAGTCCGGCAAGTCGTGGGACCAGATCGCCGACGACCTGCTGCAGATCCGCCAGGCCAACGCCAAGACCGCGGCCACGCACCTGGACATGCCCAAGGCCGACGTGCAGCGCTACAGCATGTGGCGCGCCATGAATGCCGTGTTGTCGGGTGACTGGAAGCACGCCGGCCTGGAACTGGAAGCCAGCCAGGCCGTGGCCCAGCGCACGAGCCGCATGCACGGCGCCAAGGGCTTCTTCGTGCCGCTGGACATCCAGCACGCGCAACGGGTCAGCCAGCGGGACCTGACCGTCGCCAGTTCATCGGGCGGTGGCTACCTGGTCGGCACCGAGAATATGTCGTTCATCGACGTGCTGCGCAACCGCTCGGTGGCCCTGCGCATGGGTGCCACGCCCATGCCCGGCCTGGTGGGCAACGTCACCATCCCGAAGCAGACCGCCGGCGCCACCGCCTACTGGCTGTCATCGGAAGGCACCGCCATCACCGAAGGCGCGCTGACCTTCGGCCAACTGGCGCTGACGCCCAAGACCGTGGGCGCCTACGTCGAAGTCAGCCGCCTGCTGATGATGCAGTCCAGCCCCGCGGCTGAAGGCATCGTCACGTCGGACCTGGCGCAGCAGGTGGCCCTGGCCGCTGACCTGGCCGTGTTGCACGGCTCTGGCAGTGCTGGCCAGCCCACCGGCATCAGCGCCACGGGTTCCATCGGCGCCGTCACCGGCACGTCGCTGGCCTACGCCGGCGTGCTGGAATTCCAGTCCGACGTGGCCGGCAACAACGTCATGCCCGCGCGTGGTGGCTACGTCACCACCCCGGCCGTGGCCGCGTTGCTGATGGCCCGCCAGCGCTTCAGCAGCACCGACACCCCGCTGTGGGAAGGCAACCTGTGGGACGGCCGCATGGTCGGCTTCCCGGCCATGTCCAGCGCGCAGGTGAACAGCGCCACCATGATCTTCGGTGACTGGTCGCAGTGCGTCATCGGCGAATGGGGCGTGCTGGAAGTCAGCCTGAACGAACAGGCCAACTTCCCCATGGGCGTGGTTGGATTCCGGGCTTTCTACACCATGGACGTCGGCGTGCGCTACGCCGGCGCCTTCTCGGTGGCCACGTCCATCACCTGACCGGCAGCCGCACCGTGATGCAGGCCCAAGGGTCCCCGCTGGTGCAGGGCACAGCGCCCGGCGCGCAGGCGCAGCAGCGCGTGCGCGTGCTGCGCGCGTTCTGGCTGCACAGCCAGCGCCAGGAAGTGGGCACCGTCGTCACGGTGCCGCGCGGCCTGGCGCAAGAGCTGCTGTACCAGCGCCGCGCCGAGCGGGTGCCCGACGAGCCTGCAGCACCGGTGGCGCCCCCAACCGCCACGCCAACGCCGTCTGCCGCCAAGACAACCGCACGCGCGCCCCGGCGCGCCCAGGAGTAGCCCCATGCTTCACAACCAAGCCCAGGCCGCCAGCGCGGTGCTGATGCTGTCGCCTGTCAGCGCGGCCAACACCGCAGCCGCCACCAGCGGCTGGATCGACGTGCGCGCCGCCGAAGGCGACCTGCTGGTCACCGTGCAAAACGGCGCCCTGACGGGCACTTGCGTGTGGACCATTGAGCACGCCACCGACGGCAGCGGCACCGGCGGCGCCGGCATCACGCCGAATGAAGGCGCCTTCGCCACCGTCACCGCCAACAGCATCCAGAAGCGCACGGTGAACGCCAGCGCGGTGGGCGGCTGGATTCGCGTGGTGGGCACCATCGTCACCGGCCCCACCCTGGTGGCGGCCAGCGTCAAGTACCACCCGAAGACAACCGCCTGACGCGCCATGGCCTTCGTCGAAGACCTTGCCCCCTACTTCGCCGACTTCGGCGAGGTGGGCACGCTGGCCGGTGAACCGGTCAGCGTGATCTTCGACGTGCCGCCTGACCAGGTGCTGGGCGGCGTGGGCATGGCCGCACCGCAGCCACAGGTGCAGATTGCCACCGCCAGCGTGCCGGCCGATGTGGAAGGCGACACGCTGGTCATCACCGCCGGCACCTACACCGTGCGCGAGCACATCCCTGACGGCACCGGCATGAGCCTGCTCATGCTCACCAGGGCCTGACCGTGAGCGCCTTCCTCGGCCTGACCGACGCCGTGGTCACCGTGCTGTCGGCCGCCACCGCGCTGGCCGACGGGCACATCCGCCGCGGGCGCGGCGTGCCGGTGCCCACCGCCTGGTCCAGCGCCATCGACGTGCATGTGCAGCGCAGCACCGCCGACGTGGCCTACCTGACCGGCGCGCTGATGGTGTGGGACACGCTCATCGGCATCGACGTCTATGCCCGCGCCGCCGCCGGCACCGACGGCGAAGCCGCCATCGACACCCTGCTGGCCGCCGTGTTCACCCGCATGTCGGCCGCCACGCCGCCCACCGGCGCGCTGGCCTGGACCTTCGACCCCGTCATCCAGTGGGACGTCAGCGAAGCCGACCAGACCGTGGCGCAGGCCAGCCTGGTGCTGCGCGTGCGGCACTACACATCCACCGACCTGTCGGCGTCTGCCGGCTGACCCCACGCACCCCAGGAGCAACCCATGAGCATCACCAAGGCAGTCGGCACCGGCGTCGACATCGCGTCCACCTACGGCAGCGCCAAGAACATGACGGCCATCAGCAACGCCAACCCGGCGGTGGCCACGCTGGAATCCAGCCACGGCGTGATCGTCGGCGACATCATCGAAATCACCAGCGGCTGGGGCAAGCTCAATGGCCGCCTGGCGCGCGTGTCAGCCGTCAGCACCAACGACGTGACGCTGGAAGGCATCAACACCAGCAGCACCAGCGACTACCCGGCCGGCACCGGCACCGGCACCGTGCGCGAGATCACCGCCTGGACCGAAATCACCCAGCGCACGCCCAACATGACCATCAACACCGGCCAGCCGGTGTTTGCGGACATCACCACGCTGCAAGACACCGAGGAACGCAAGCTGCCCGTGCGCCGCGGCGCGACGGACATGTCCATCCCCGGCTTCTTCGACCTGTCGGCCAGCTGGGTGACCTACGCGCAGTCGGCCACTGATTCCGGCACCGGCACCGGGCTGCGCGTGCGCTACCCGAACAGCAACAAGCTGTATGCCAATGCGTACTGGAACATCAGCGACGGCGCCAGCGGCATCGAGGACTTCACCCTGCGCGACAGCATCACGCTGACCTTCGTGGCGCGGTCCATCACCTACGCCACCTGAGCCGGGGCCGCGCATGTTCTGCATCGACCCGGCGCCGACCTTCGACTGCGAGGTGGAAGTGTCGATGCCCGGCGGCGTCACCGCGCTGCTGCCGCTGACCTTCCGCCACCGCACCATCCGCCAGGTGCAGGACCTGCAGGCGCGCATGGTGGCCGACGGCCTGACCGACGAGCAGATCCTGACCGAGCTGATCGAAGACTGGCAGGTCAAGCGCGTCGACGGTTCCGACGTGCCCTACGGCAGCGACACCCTGGCCGAACTGCTGGGCAACTTCCCGGCCGCGGGGCCGGAAATCTACCGGGGGTATGTCGATGCACTGCGCAAGGGCCGCCTGGGAAACTGACCGGGGCGGCGGCAGCCATTCTCAACCGGCCGCCGCCGCCCACCGAAGACGAGCTGGCCGCGGCCGAATCCATGGGCGTGGCGCGCAGCGCGCTGCTGTCGGTGCACGACGCGCTGCCGGACTACCCCGTGTGGCCCGACAACTGGGACGCCGTGCAGCTGTTCCTGACGGCCGGCACGCAGTGGCGCATCGACCACATTGGCCGGCAGACCGGCCTGGACTACGCCGCGCTGGCCCTGCCCATGCGGCACCTGCGCCTGCGCGGCCGGCGCGCCCGGCGGGCGTTTGCCGGGCTGCAGACGCTGGAAGCGGCCTACCTGAAGGGGGCGCGCGCCAAGCGGCGCTGATGTCATGACCAACGCCATCAAGTTCACGCTGAGCCTGAACGACGCCGGCTTTGCCACCAGCGCCAAGCGGGCCGAAAAGTCGCTGGCCGACGTCGGCAAGGCCGGCCAGGTCAGCGCCGGGCAGATTCGGCAGGCTACGCAGCAACTGCCGGCGCAGTTCACCGACATTGCCACCAGCCTTGCAAGCGGGCAAAACCCCTTCCTGGTGCTGCTGCAGCAGGGCGGGCAGATCAAGGACCAGTTCGGCGGCATCGGCAACGCCATCAAGGGCATCGGCTCGGCCATTTCCCCGGTGGGCCTGGTCATCGGCGGCGTGGTGGCCAGCCTGGGCACCATGGCGCTGGCGGCCTTCCAGGGCGCCACCGAAAGCCAGCGCCTGCGTGACACGCTGCTGCTGACCGGCAACGCCGCCGGGCTGACATCCAGCCGCATGGACAAGCTAGCCGAAAGCGTGGCCGCGTCCACGCTGCAGACGGTGGCCGGCTCGCGCGAGATCCTCACGTCACTGGCTGCCACCGGCCAGACCAGCGCCGCCGTGCTGGAAGGCCAGGCCAAGGTCATCGGCCGCATCGCCGACCTGAGCGGCAAGGCCGGCAAGGACATTGCCGCCAGCTTTGCGGGGCAGCTCGAGGGGCCGGTGAAGTTTGCCGCCAAGCTCAACGAGGCGTACAACTTCCTGAGCGTGGCGCAGTTCAAGCGCATCCAGCAGCTGGCCGCCGAAGGCAAGGCCACCGCAGCGGTGGCGCTGACCAATGACACGCTGCTGGCCGCGCTGGACAAGCAGCGCCAGAACCTGGGCACGCTGGAAAGCGCCTGGCACCAGGTGGGCCGTGCCGCCAGCGGCGCGTGGGACTTCATGCTCGGCCTGGGCCGTGCCGAAAGCACCGTGGCCAAGATCGAAGGCCTGCGCAGCCAGATCGGGTCCATCCTCAAGAGTTCCGGCGGCAAGGAACCGGCGGCCGGCACCTTGAGCGCCGGGCGCATCAACGCGATGCGCCAGCAGATCCAGCTGCTGGCCGAGCAGGCCAAGCAGGAAGGCGCCGCCGCCGCCAAGGCCAGCGAAGACGCGGCCAGCAACCGCAGCAAGATCAACGAGGCCGCCAACGCCAAGCCGGGCGAGCCGCTCAGCGCCATCCGCGACGCGCGCCAGCAGTACCTGACCGACTTCCTGCGCAGCGAAAAGGCGGTGTACGCCGAGCTGGAGGAACAGGACAAGAAACTCCGCGACCTGGCCCGGCAGGACCCGCTGGGCGAATTCATCACCGAACGCGTGCTGCCGGAATCGAACAGCCGCGCCCAGCAGCGGCTGACGTCGGAAGCCGCCATCCTGCAATCCCTGGTCGACGAGAACGCCCGCGCCGGCGCCGAACTGCTGACCAGCGAACGCGACCGCGGCCGTGCCGTCATCGAGCTTGACCGTGACATCGGCATCCGCCGGCTGCAGCAGCAGAACCTGAGCAACGAAGCGCTGGTGCAAGGCATCGTCGAGGTGAACACGCGCGCCGACATCGCGCTGAAGGCGCTGAACCAGCAGATCGTGCAGAAGGAACTGGACAGCGTGGACGCGGCGTCGCAGTCCATGGCCGACAGCATCAGCACCGGCATTCTGGAAGGCTTCCGCCGCGGCAACAGCCTGGCCGACATTTTCCTGCAGGAACTGAAGGCGCAGTTTGCCAAGACCGTGCTGTCGCCGCTGATCAAGCCGGTGGTTGAAGCCGGCAACAGCGGGTTGCAGAGCCTGCTGCAGAGCATCGCACTCGACCTGTCGGGCGAAGGCATCACGGTCAGCGGCGCCGGTGGCGCCATGGTGCCAGCCAACCCGGCCGACTACGCCACCGGTGCGGCCATCCGCGGCCGGCGCGCCGCCGGCGGCCCGGTGCGGCCCTTCAGCACCTACCTGGTGGGCGAACAGGGGCCCGAACTGCTGCGCATGGGCGCGCAGGGCGGCAGCGTGGTGCCCAACAGCGCCATGGGCGGCGTCAACCTGGCACCGTCCATCGGCATCCGCATCGACGCGCGCACTGACCAGGCGCAGGTGTCGCAACTGGTGGCCGCCGGCGTGCAACAAGGCATGCAGACCGTGATGGAACAACTGCGCATCATGGGGGTGACCCGGTGACCGTCATCAACTTGTCCAGCACGCTGCCGCTGGGGGTGGGCAGCGGGCTTGGCCAGCGCCGCTTCGATATGTCCGGCAGCAGTGAAGCAACCGGGTCTGAGCAGGGCCGGCTGCTGGGGCCGCCGCGCTGGTCCCTGCAACTGGTGCAGCCGCCCAACATGACGCTGCGCGACGCCGGGCGCTGGCAGGGCATGCTGATGAAGCTGCGCGGCAAGGTCAACCGCCTGGCCGCGTTCGACCCCGTGCGCGTTGCGCCGGCGGGCACGCTGCGCGGGTCCCCCACGCTGGCCAGCGGCATCAGCATCGGCGCCACGTCGCTGGCCATCAGCGGCAGCACCGGCACCCTGCTGGCCGGTGACCTGCTGCAGATCGGCACCGGCCTTGGCACCAGCCAGCTGGTGATGGTGGTGGACGACTGCACGCACGCCGCGGTGACCTTCGAGCCGCCGGCGCGCATGGCCTTCAGCAGCGCGGTGGTCATCACCTGGGACCGGCCGCTGGCCTACTTCCGCCTGGCGGGTGAGGCGTCCACCTGGGCCTACGGGCCGGCCGGCCGCGTGGTCACCGGCATGTCGCTGGACATGATCGAGGCCTGGTCATGATCACCATGGGCACCACCCAGCACGAAGAAGCCGTGCTGGGCGCGCACTGGCTGGTGGAAATGGACTTCAGTGCCGCCACCGTCTACATGACCACCGCGCCGGTGGACGTGACGGTGGGCGCCACCACCTACACCGGCATTGGGTCGCAGCTGGCCGTGTCCGGCGTGGCGGAAAGCGAAGACACCGCCGCCGACCGCATCACCATCAGCGTGCCGGTGGTCGACGTGGCCATGCTGGCGGCCGTGCTGGGCCCGGCAGGCACCTACCGCGGCCGCGCGGTGCGGCTGAAGCTGCAGCTGTTCGATGACACCTTCGCGCCGGTCGGCAGCCCCGTGCCGCGCTGGGCCGGCTACATGGACCCGGTGAAGGTCACCCGCAAGGCCGCTACGCCCGAAGAAGGCGGCACCGGCAGTGGCCGCATCGAAATGCCCTGCAGCCGCGCCGGCATGGCCCGCGCCCGCAACTACCAGGGCCTGCGCCACACCAACGCGCAGCAACTGGTGCGCTACCCGGGCGACCGCGGGCTGGAATACATGCAAGCGCTGATCGAAGCGCCCGCGCTGTGGCTGAGCAAGAAATTCCAGGAGCAGCGGTGATCGTGGGCCTGAACACAGACGACAAGCTGGCCCTGTTCCTGCAGGCCTGCGCCGGCACGCCCTTCAGCTGGGCGCGCTGGAACTGCTACCACTTCGCCGCCGCATGGGTGCTGGTGGCCACCGGCCGCAACATCGACGCGGGCCTGCCCTACGTCGGCACGAATGCCGACGCAGCGCTGCCATGGCGCACTGCGCTGGCTGATGTCGGCGGCATTCGCCGGCATGCCAGCGCGCAACTGGGCGCGCCGTGGCGGCCGGCCTGCCTGGCGGGCGACGGTGACGTGGTCACGCTGCCCGGCCGACTGGTGCCTGACGCGCTGGGCATCTGCGTCGGCGGGCGCATCGCCTGCGTGGGTGCGCCGGCCGGCGTGGCCTGGCAGCCGCTGCTGAAGGCCACCGGCTGCTGGCAGCTGGCTGACATTGCGGGGGCCGCATGAAGCGCCCCGGGTTGCTGCTGGCCGTGCTGCTGGCCTTGCTATGCGCGGCCGGCGCCGCGTGGGCCGACCCCTTCTCTGCCGTGGCGGCGCTGTCCACCTTTGCGGGGGCAGCGGCCGGCACCACCACCTTTCTGGGCCTGAGCGCGGGCGCGTGGTTTTACGTGGGCGTGGCCGCGTCGGTGCTGGGCGCGGCCAACAGCCGGCGCAAGGCACGCAAGGCGCAGGCGGCGGCCAAAGCCGAATACAACGCCGGGTTGCAGGACCGCACGGCCACCGTGCTGCGCACCGACCCGCCGTGGCAGGTGGTGTACGGCCGCTGCATCGTGGGCGGCTTCTACAGCGACATCATCACCACCGACAAGGTGCAGCCCAACGAGGTGAGCGACGCCGCCACCAAGCCCGACGCGTACAAGACGGCCGTGGTGGTGATGGCCGCGCACGAGGTGGAAGACTTCCATGAGGTCTACATCGACGGCATCCCCATCGGCCCGGTGGACGTTGACGGCTGGGCCGCCAACGGCGCCAGCGCCACGGTGACGTTCACGCACGGCAGCGATCTGGTCAACTGGACGGCCACGCCCGCCACCGACGGCGTGGGCTTCATGATCTACGGCGGCACCGCGCCCACCGGGCTGGTGAACAACACGCTGTACTACGTGCGCGACAAGACGGCCGACAGCTTCAAGCTGGCCGCCACGCCGGGCGGGGCGCCCATCAACTTCACGTCGGACGGCAGCGGCACCATCACCGGGCGCATTCAAAGCCCGTTCTTCAGCGAGGGGTCGGACTTCCGCATCCGCACCTTTGCCGACGAACTGACATTCACCGAAGGGCCGCTGCTGGAGGTGCTGTCGGCCTACACCGGTACCGGCGACACGCAAATGCCGGTCACCGTAACCATCGAGTCGGGCAACCGCCTGGTGTCGGCCGCTGGCAGCGGCGTGGACGTGACGGTGAACTTCAGCTTCACCAAGGACAAGCCCACCGTGCGCGTGGGCTACTTCCACGGCGCAGCCAGCCAGACCACGCCCGCCATGCTGGCCGAAATTGCGCCCAGCCGCTACACCAGTGACCACCGGATGCGCGGCTGCGCCGGCGTCATCGTCACGCTGGACCTGGAGGACGTGCGCTTCCAGGGCGGCCCGCCGCAGATCACCGCCGACCTGTCGGGCCGGCTGCTGTTCGACCCGCGCGACGACACCACCGCGTGGAGCAACAACCCCGCGCTGGTGGTGCGTGACTTCCTGACCGCAGAATGGGGCTTCGAAGTCGACGAAGCCGACGTGGACGACACCACCGTGGCCGCCGCCGCCGACGCCTGCGACGAACTGATCGACCTGGTGGTCGGGTCCACCACCACCACCGGCCAGCCGCGCTTCACCTGCAACGGCGCCTTCCAGACCGACGCGTCGAAAGAAAGCACGCTGGCCGACCTGGTGGACAGCATGGGTGGCGCGGTGAGCTACGGCGCCACCTACCGCCTGCTGGCCGGCACCTGGACGGCGCCGGTGCTGGCGCTGACCGACGACGACCTGCACGGCCAGATCGAGGTGGTGCAGGCCGACACGCCCACCGGCGAGCTGTTCAACGGCATTCGCGGGCAGCTGTTCCTGGCCGGCGCGCAAAGCCCCAGCGACTTCAACCCGTACCAGAACGCCACCTTCGCCGCCGACGACGGGCGCGACCTGTGGACCAGCACGTCGCTGCCCTTCACCAACCACCTGGCGCGGGCGCGCAACCTGTCGCGCATTGCGGTGGAGCAAACGCGGTCGGGCCAGGTCATCCGCTACCCGGCCAAGATGGTGGCCTGGCCGCTGGAAATTGGCGACCGCGTCACCGTCACGTCGGCCGAGTACGGGCTGACGACCAAGGCCTACCGCGTGACCGACTGGCAGTGGGACACCACCAGCCCGGTGGTGCTGACGCTGCAGGAAGACGCCGAAGAAATCTACGACCTGGCCGACGCCGCGGTGGCCGACCCCACGCCCAACACCGGGCTGACCGACCCCTGGGCCGTGCCCGCGCTGGACAACGTGGCCGCCACCAGCGGCAACACCACGCTGGTGATGCAGGGCGACGGCACCATCGTGCCGCGCGTGCTGGTCACCTGGGACGCCGTGGCCAACGGCGGTGTGTCTGCCGGTGGGCGCGTCGAAGTGCTGTGGCGCAGCCAGTCGGCCACGGCCTGGAACTTCAACAGCGTGCCGGGCGCTGACACGTCGGTCTACCTGTACGGCTGCACGGTGGGCGACACCATCATCATCGAGGCGCGGGCGCGCAATTCGCTCAGCCGCGTGGGCCCCAGCGTCTACCTGTCGCATGTGGTGGCCGGCAAGACCGACGCGCCGCAAGACGTGGCCGACTTTGCCTACGCCATCAAGCCCGGCCAGGTGGCGCTGACCTGGGACCCGTGCACCGACGACGACTACGACGTGACCGAAATCCGCGTCGGCGCCAGCTGGGCGGCCGGCACCTTCGGCTGGGCGGGCAAGGCCAGCGAACGCAACGTGGCCCGGCCGCCCAATGGCACCTATGTGCTGTGGGCCAAGCACGTCAACCGGTCAGGCGTGTACAGCGTCAACGCGGCCACGGTGACGGTGGTGGTGGATGACAGCATCGACAGCGGCGGCGGCGTGCTGGTGCTGGAAATCGACGGGCCGCCAATCTTCCGGTTTGCGGACGGCACCACCCACACCACGGCCGACCCCGACCTGACGCTGACCGCCCGGCTGGTCGGCCTGTTCGGCGAAGCGGCGTGGACGGCCACCGCGTATGACGCCATGACCGGCGGCAGCAGCCTGGGCGCGGTGACGCTGACGGGCACGGGCAATGCGCGCGTGCTGACGGGGGCCGCCTTCGTGGCGCCTGGCACGTCGGGCAGCGTGCGGCGCGTGGACGTGGTGGCCACGCTGGACGGCGCCAGCGACACGCAGGCCATCTACCGCTACGACCCGACGGTGACAGGCCCGTTCCTGTACCTGAGCAACCCGACCGTGGCCGTCGGTACAGATGAGGCGGGCTTGTTCGGCGACTATTCCCGCGCCAACACCGTGGCGGCGGTGCTGGACACAGGGGCCGACGTGACGTCGACCTGGACGCTTGTCATCGAGCCGGACACCGGCCTGACGTCCACCATCAACGGCGGCGCAGGGCCGATCACGGGCACGGCCAGCGTGACGGTGGCGGTGAGCGCGTCGACCATCCCCGACGGCGTGGTGCTGATCCGCGCCAGCAAGTCGGGCGAAACGGACCTGACCGCGCCGTTCCGCGTGGTGCTGAAGTACGCGCAGGGCGTCGAGCGGCTGCTGTACTTTGCGCCGCGCACCGACATCGTGCTGCCGGTGGACGCTGCCGGCACCGTGACGAGCTTCACCAACGCCTGGACCAACGCGCTGGTGCGGCTGAAGAATGGCACCGACGTCACCGACCAGTACACGTTCACGAAGACTGACGAAAACGTCACCAGCACGCTGGTGGCAGGGAAGGTCAGCATCACCGCCTGGGTGCCGCTGGGCACCTTCGGCACCACGGTCAGCGTGACGCCCGGCGTCGGTGCAACCGGCTGGGAACGGCCGGCGCCGGTGGTGATCTTTGGCGACGGCGTGTGGGTGCAGCCCGGATTGCACACCAACCCCGCCGCGCCATTTTCCGTGGCCCGCCGGTCGACCGATTACGAAGCCTGGGACGACGTCAGCCTGCCGGCCACCGAGCATTGGTCGCTGGGGTCCTACACCGACGGCGCCTTCGTCTTGGCGAACAACAGCAACAGCAACCAGGTGCTGCGGTCGACCGACGGCGGGGTGAGTTTTTCCGCGGTCACGCTGCCCATCACCAACGCCTTCCAGCATGTGCGCGGCCAGGCGGGAACTTTCCTGATCTTGCCCAACGGCCACACCACGGGCCTGCGCAGCACCGACGGCGGTGCGTCGTGGTCGTCCATCACCGTGCCGTCGGGGCCGTTCGACCTGTGGGGCGTCGGCATCAACCGCTGGCTGTTCAAGAACAGCAGCACCGGGTATTCGATCAGCACCGACAACGGCACCAGCTGGTCGTCGACGTCGCCCGCCGCCGCGCTGAAGTCGGCCATCGGATTCCGCGGCATCATCGTGGCGGCCTACAGCGGCGCCAGCACAAACGTGGCTTACAGCGAGGACAGCGGCGCCACTTGGGCCGACGCGCTGCTGCCGGCCAGCGTCACCGACGGCAAGCTGCTGAACTTGAACGGCGTGCTTTACTTGTACGGCTCGGCCCTGGTGCACTACAGCCTGGACGGCAAGCGCTGGCAGGGGTCTGGCGCCACGGTGACGAACAGCGACTGCTGGTGTGTGTCGGCCGACGAAATGGTCACCGACATCTTCCCGCTGCTGAACAACCTGTCGGGCATCTGGGCCAAGATGCCCCTGCTGGCTACGGCGGCGACCGAAGGCGCGGTGCACGTCACCGCCAGCACCCCGGGCGAAGAAGACCTGACGGCCACGCTGCCGGTGCAGTTGGGCGCGGTGACCACGCCGACCCAGGTGTCCAACATCAACCCCGCCGTCGCGCTGGTGCCGTCGACGGCCGACGGGGTCGTCACCGACTTCACGAACGCGTCGTTTGCGGTCACGGTGGTGGAGGCGTCGCTGACCGTCACCAGCGACTACGCCTGGACCTGGACCGCCACGCACCTGACGCCATCCAGCGGCACGGGCAGCACGGCCACGTTCACCGACATGGACGACGCATACGATTCGGGCCGCGTCAGCTTCGTGGGCGTGCAGGCCGGCAAAGACCCGGTGCGCCTGGGCGCCGACGTGGTCAAACTCAAGGGCACCGACGACAGCGGCATCGTCATCGGCGCGGCGTACACCGTGTCATCCGTGACGAACACCTACGTCGAAATCAGGCTGACATCCAGCGGCGTGGTGGAGAAGCGCGAAGGCAGCAGCGGGTCCTGGGAGCGCATCGGCCAGTGGGCCGCACCCGAAGGCGCCAGCGCAGGGGCCGGCGCATGGGTGCGCTTCGACGTCTTGAACACGCCCGACGGCACGTCCACGGTGACGGGCACCACCGGCAGCTTCCTGGCGCTGACCAGCACCCGCGGCATCAGCCTGTCGGACACGTCCACCGGCACGCACAAGGTCGAGCTGGTGGTGTACCTCAGCCCCAACAGCGGCGGCACGTTGCCGCGGGCCAGCCTGGTCACCCTGTTGTTGATCGTCCCGTAAGGAGTACCTCATGACCATCCAAGTCGGCCCCATTCAAACCGGCACGCCGCCCAAGCCAGCGGTGTACGTCGTGACCTTTCAGGACGACCCCCAGACCGAGGTGCTGTCCTACTTTGACGGCAGATCCTGGGGCCACAGCGGGCACAACCTGGTGGCCGCGATGCAGGGCCTGCGGGTGGGCGAGAGGTTGCCGCTGTTTAAGCGCTACTGGTGGACGCGGGCGCTGACTTGGCGGACGTACAGCAACAACGGCGCGGCGCTGGTCGACGCCTGGCGCGACGTGCGGGGGTGACGCGATGCCCAGGCAGCAGCCCATCCCGCAACCTGCACCGCCACCCGACCCGTCAGGCTGGACTGTGAGCGAGTCCGACTGGGCGCACCTGCATGGGCGTGTCGGCACACTCGAAAGCATGGCCCGCGTGGCAGAAGTCGGGCACGCGCACCTGGTGGAGCAGATGGCCGAAATCACGGTGTCGCAGCATCGGTCCGGCCAGCGGCTGGACAAGATCGCCACCGAGCTGCAGTCCAACAGCGCGACGACGCGCGAGATTCTGGACGCCACCCGCGACCTGCGCGACGTGGTCATCACCGCGCGCACCGGCGGCCGGTTCGCCCGATGGCTGGCGCCGACGCTGGTGGCCGGCGCTGTCTCGTTTGGGATGGTGAAGGGCTGGTGGTCTGACTTCACCGACTGGATCACGCGATGACCCTTCCAGACCCCGCCCTGCCGTGGCCGATCCCGCTTGAGGCCGTGCGCCTAATCGCTGAAGCCGAAGGCCTGCGCCTGGCCGCCTACCGCTGCCCGGCCG
>Ga0075163_10005525_pt1 | contig 16841 bp, 13 predicted proteins | sample JI1023141ADNA_FD_71478 | JGI IMG/M metagenome (GOLD analysis project Ga0075163, IMG submission 71478) | Wastewater effluent complex algal communities from Wisconsin, to seasonally profile nutrient transformation and Carbon sequestration -... | ecosystem: Engineered > WWTP > Effluent > Algae...
GGAATTGCCAGCATGCTTGCGCTGGCGCAAGGCAGGCCCAGGTCGGCCATCAAGCCCGCAGCAGGCGCGCCGAAACGAATGAATCCCTCATTCGAAGGCGTTGCCATGACTTTCCTGCAAGACCTCAGCCTGCGCGTACGCCTGGGCATCGGATTCGGTGTGATGATCGCGCTGACCGCGATCGTGGCCGGCCTCTCGCTCTACGACATGAGGCATGTGGAGACTGCGCTCGACGAGATCGTGTCGAATGACTGGGTCAAGGCCGAAGCCGCATCGAAGATCGACACCACCACGCGCGCCAATGCCCGCAGCACGATGGAGCTGTTCTTCGTCGACGACAAGGCCCAGTTCGCCGCGGTGCGCCAGCGCATCGCCGCCAGCAAGGCCGACGTCGACCAGGCGCTGAAAACGCTGGACGAGCGCATCGTGCGGCCTGACGCGAAGGCCTTGCTGGCGCGCATCCACGACGCCCGCAAGGCCTATGTCGAATCGTTCACGCAGGTCGGCGACCAACTCGCAGAGGGCCATCGCGACGAGGCGGCCCGCCTGCTCAAGCAGGTCACCCTGCCGGCCGTCGACGCCCTGCAGGCGCCGGTGAGTGAACTGGCGGCGCTGCAGGCGCGCATGGTGAGCGAACGAGGCTTGGCGACCAGCGCCGACATGGACCACTTGCGCATCACCGTGCTGGTGACCGCCGCCGCCGCGCTGCTCGCCGGCGCGACGCTGGCCTTCTGGCTGGGCCGGGCGATCACCCGGCCGATCGAAGGCGCGGTGAAGTTCGCCGAGACGGTCGCCGCTGGCGACCTGACCGGCCAGGTCGGTCGCCATGGCCGTGACGAGACCGGCCGCCTGCTGCAGGCGCTGGCCGACATGAACCAGAGCCTGGTTCGCGTGGTCACGGAAGTGCGCACCGGCAGCGACAGCATCGCCACCGGCACCGGCGAGATCGCGATGGGCGGCGCCGATCTCTCCCAGCGCACCGAGGAACAGGCTGCGAACCTGCAGCAGACGGCGGCTTCGATGGAGCAGCTGGCCGGCACCGTGCGCCAGAGCGCCAGCACGGCGCAACAGGCGCTCGGCCTCGCCGAACAGGCCAGCGTGGCGGCGTCACGGGGTGGCGAAGTAGTCTCGCGCGTGGTGCGCACCATGGACGAGATCACCAGTTCGAGCAAGACCATGGGGGACATCATTGCCGTCATCGACGGCATCGCCTTCCAGACCAACATCCTGGCGCTCAACGCCGCGGTGGAAGCCGCCCGTGCCGGCGAGCAGGGGCGCGGCTTCGCGGTGGTGGCCGGCGAGGTGCGCAGCCTGGCTCAGCGCAGCGCCGAGGCGGCGCGCGAGATCCGCACGCTGATCTCGCGCAGCACCGAGCAGGTGGAGGACGGCCGTGTGCTGGTCGGCCAGGCCGGCGAGGCGATGACCGGCATCGTGCGGCAGATCCAGGAGGTCAGCCAGATGATGGCGCAGATCAGCACCGCCGCCGAGGAACAGACCAAGGGCATCGGTCAGGTCAACGAGGCCGTGGCCCAGCTCGACCAGGTGACGCAGCAGAACGCCGCACTGGTGGAAGAGAGCGCCGCGGCATCCGGCAGCCTGAAAGACCAGGCCGAGCGGCTGGTGCAGGCGGTCAGCGCCTTCCGGCTGCCGAACGCTGCCTGAACTATCGACCCAGGCGCTCCGCAGCCAGGTACTGCTGGCGGTAGATCTCGAAGGGCATGGTGTCGCCGGCCTCGATCTGGCACTGCTTGTCGGCAGACGCCGCCGCCATCGCCTGGAAACGCGCCTGCACCTCGGCTGGGTAGGGCAGCGACATCAGGCGCTCGCGCGTGGACGTCGACTGGGCCCGCACGAAGCGGGTGTAGGAGCTCTCGAAGTCGCGCTGCATGGCTTCGAGCACCCGTGCCGACGGCAGGGTCTGCGGCGCGGCCAGTCGCGCCTGCACCTCGTCCAGCGCCTGCACGTAGCGCGGGTCGTTCAGGGTGGCGCCCACGCGCTCGGCGATCGGCCGGCATTGGCGCAGCAGGTCGTCGGCCCAGTCCTTCAGCAGCACCGATTCGCCGTTGCGTTCGAGCTTCAGCCCGGGCTCGCGGCCGCGTGCGGCGGCGAGGTGCTGGTTGTTCGCCAGCGACGCCAGTTCCTGCGGCGAATCGGGCGGGCTGTCGCTGAGCAGGCAGTGCAGCAGGAAGACGTCGATCACGCGCATCGTGTCGGCGGTGATGCCCACCGGCACGAAGGGGTCGAGGTCCATGCAGCGCACCTCGACGTACTCGACGCCACGCTCGCGCAGTGCGTGCAGCGGGCGCTCGCCGGGATGGATCACGCGCTTGGGACGGATGGTGCCGTAGAACTCGTTCTCGATCTGCAGCAGGCTGGTGGCCAGCTGGTTGTACTCGCCGCCGAGGTTGCGCACGCCGATGCGCTCGTAGGGCGGGTGCGGCCGCGTGAGTGCGCCGTGCAGCGAACCGGCGTAACTCTCCAGGCTGTTGTAGCTGACCGCCAGCGCCGCCTGGGCGTCGCTCTGGTAGCCGAGCCGGCCCATGCGCAGCGACGTGGCGTGCGGCAGGTACAGCGTGTAGTCGCTGAGCTTCTTCAGTTCGTGCTCGCGGCCTTCGACGAAGCTGGTGCAGATGGCGGGCGAGGCGCCGAACAGCGCCAGCAGCAGGAAGGAGTGGCGGCGGAAGTTGCGGATCAGCGCGAAGTACTCGTCGTTCGACAGCCCCGGGATCGACCAGTTGTAGTGGATGCCCGAGATGGTCTGCATGCGCCGGCCGTAGCGCAGCCCCAGGCCCATGCGATAGACGCTCTTCGCGCGGCCGACGTTCGACGAGCCGTAGCTGCCGATCGGGATGTTCTCGTCGGCCGGCAGGCCGCAGGGCATGCTGCCGACCCACAGCATCTCGTCACCGATGTGGCGGTAGACGAACTGGTGGATCTCGGTCAGCTCGCGCTCGCAGGCCACCGCATCCGGGTGCACGCCGGTGATCAGCTCGAGCTGGGATTCGCTGTAGTCGGTGGTGATGTGCGGGTGCGTCAGCGCCGAGCCCAGGCCCACCGGGTGCGGTGTCACGGCCAGGCCGTTGTGCGGCAGCACGCGCAGGCTTTCCTTCTCGACGCCACGGCGCATGCCTCGCAGGCGCTCGGCGGTGAGGGTGTCCAGGCGGTGGGGCAGAGAGTTCATGAAACGCGGCCGATCAGGATCGAGGGTCGGCACCGTAACAGGTTTGCGTGACGACTGCTTGAGTGCGGTCAGACCGCCCGCGTGCCACCGTTCAGCGCTGTGGCATGTCCCGGACGGAATAACCCAGGCTCACGGTGGCGTCGTCGGGAATCGCCGGCATCGTCGCTTCCCAGTCCAGCCAGGCCTGGCGCATCGCTGCCAGCTTCTCGGGCATGCGACCGCCGAGGTTGGCGCGCTCGCGTTCGTCGGCCGGGATGTCGAACAGGTACTCGTGGCCGTCGACCTGCAGATACTTCCAGCGGCCATGCCGGTGCGCGCGCTGGCCGCGGTGCTTCATGCGCCAGTACAGCGGGCGGTCGAAGCTGGCGGTCGGGTCGCGCAGCACCGGCAGCATCGAGACACCATCCAGTGCGCAGTCGGGGTCGATGGAGGCGCCGCCGATCTCGAGCATCGTCGCCGACCAGTCCATCGTCAGGCAGGCCTGCTCGCTGACGCCGCCCGGCGTGATCACCGCCGGCCAGTGGGCGATCCAGGGCACGCGGATGCCGCCTTCGGTGAGGTCCATCTTGCCGCCGACCAGCGGCCAGTTGTCGGAGAAGCGCTCGCCGCCGTTGTCGCTGGTGAAGACCACCAGCGTGTCGCGGTCGATGCCGTGCCGGCGCAGCGCGGCCATCACGCGGCCGATGCCCTCGTCCATGTGGTGGATCATGCGGCGGTAGCTGTGGACGTTGCCGCCGTGGAGGTGGAACAGGTTGCCGCGCACCTCCTCGGCCAGCGCGGCGTCGTCGCGTGTCTCCCAGGGCCAGTGCGGCGCGGTGTAGTGCAGGCTGAGGAAGAACGGCGATGGCTGCTGCGCCATGCGGTCGACATAGTCCACCGCGCGCGCGCTGATCAGGTCGGTCAGGTAGCCGATCTCGTGGCGCTCGGTCTCGCCCTCGTAGAGGTCGTGCGTGCCGGTGCTGGCGCAATGGGTGAAGTAGTCGACGCCGCCACTCATCGGCCCGAAGAATTCGTCGTAGCCCGACTTCAGCGGACCGAACACCGGCGGGTAGCCGAGGTGCCACTTGCCGATCAGGGCGGTGCGGTAACCGGCTTCGCGCAGCATCGACGGCAGTGTCGGGTGCTCCGGCGCCAGCCCGAGCGTGGCGCTGCCGCGGCTCTTGCTGTTGATCGGCTCCTCGGCGGCGCCGCGCAGGCGGTACTGCCAGCGCGCGGTCATCAGCGCAAAGCGCGTCGGCGAACACACCGGCGAGTTCGAGTAGCCCTGCGTGAACCGGATGCCATTGGCGGCCAGCCCGTCGAGCACCGGCGACACGGCCCCGAAGTTCGCCGTGCGCCCGCCGTAGCAGCCGAGGTCGGCGAAGCCGAGGTCGTCGGCGACGATGAAGACGATGTTGGGCTTCATCGTTCAGCCCTTGCCCTTGCGGGCCTTGTCGAACTTGCGCCAGTAGGTGAACTCGTCCTCGTGGACCTCGATGTCGAGTTCCTGCACCCGCTCGAGCAGCCGCTCCTGCACCTGGGTCACGGCCTGGTTGTAGACCGCCGGGCCGATCTCTTCGAGGATGAACCCGAGCAGTGCCCCGGCGGTGATGTTGCCGACCTTCTCGTCGCGGTTCTCGAGGAACCAGCGTTCGATCGACGAGATGGCCAGCTGGCGCGCCTCGCGGCTGAGTTCGATGGTCATTGCTGCAGGCTCCTCGAAGGATCGGCGTGCTCCCGTGCATCGCTCGCTGTCTGGGGGAGCCGGCACTATAGCGGCGCGTTCCTCGCGAGCCGCTGCATGCCAAGGCCTTCACGGCCGGCGTCGCCGTCGTGCCATGGCCCACCCGAATGAAGGGTGACCGACGCGGGCTGGGCCGCTACCGTAACAGCATGTATCACACGCCCTCCGTCCGGTCGTGAGGGCGGCACGACGGGCAGCCTTCATTGCGGCCCTGTTCGTCACCCTCGGTGCCCACGCACAGGTGGCCGCGCTGCAAGGCCTGAAGCTGATCGACCAGCAGCGCCAGCCACTGACGGCGGCCACCGTGCAACGCCAGGTGGTGCTGATGCACTTCGTCTTCACCACCTGCTCCAGCACCTGCCCGCTGCAGGTGCGCGAGCTGGCCGAGGTGCATGCGGCGCTGCCCGACGATGTGCGCCGGCAGGTGCGCTTCCTGTCGGTGTCGGTCGACCCGCTGCAGGACACGCCGGCCTCGCTGGCCGCCTTTGCCAGGCGCATGGGCGCCGACCGGCCAGGCTGGCACTTCGCCACGGGCGCACCGACCCAGGTGGAGCAGCTGCTCGACCGCATGCAGGTGATGGACAGCCGCAAGGCCAACCCGAAGCCCGACGACCACCGCACCTCGCTGTACCTCTTCAACGCCACCGGCACGCTGGTGCAGCGCTACGGCGGCGTGCCGGTCGACCGCCCGCGCCTGGTGGCCGAGATCACGCAGGTGGCGCGCCTGCCGGCCGCCGCCGTGCCCGCTGCGGCCACCCCCCGACCCTGAATCCGACGACCCGATGCCTCTGCCGACCATGACCCACCTGCCCTCTCCGAACACCGCGCAGCGCGCGACCGCGCTGTTGTCGTTGCTGCTGCTGGCCAGCTGCGGCGGCGGCGATGCCCCGAGCACCGGCAGCACGCGCGAGAAGCCGCTGGCCGCGACCACGACGCTGGCGGTGCCCATCGTCGCCGAGCCCGACCCGATGCTGACCGGGCTGACGATCCCGGCCGACGCGCCGACGCGCGGCATGTGGTCGGCCACGCAGAGCTGGCCGATGAACGGCCTGCACGCGGTACTGCTGTCCAACGGCAAGGTGCTGACCTACGGCACGCCGGCCAACACCCCCGGCACGCAGGACGGCCGCACCTACGACGTGTGGACGCCGTCGCTGGGCTTCGGCGCCGGCAGCCACGTGACCAGCTACGACGCCGCCCGCGTCAACAGCTTCTGCAGCACGGCGGCGTTCCTCGGTGACGGTCGGCTGCTGATCACCGGCGGCAACACGCCGCGCGGCAGCAGCCTGTTCAGCACGGCCACCGGCACCTCGACCACCGAAGCCTCGCAGCTCGCCGACGACCGCTGGTACGCGACCATGCTGACGCTGCCCGACGCCCGCGCGGTGATCCTCGGCGGCATCGATCCCTACACCGAAGGCATGGTCTCGAACCCCGATGCGGCGATCACCGCCGGCCAGGTGTCGATGACGCCCGAGGTCTACAGCGCCGGCACCGGCTGGCGCACGCTGATCGGCGCACAGAGCCGCGACGCCTTCGGTCCCGACTACCTGCGCGCCTCGTACCCGCGCGCCTGGGTCGCCCCCAACGGCCAGGTGTTCGGCATCTCGGCCGAGACCATGTGGTACCTCGACGTCGACGCCAACAACGGCGCCGGTTCGGTGCGCGTGGCCGGCAAGTTCAAGACGCCGGCCAGCAGCACGGCGCCGGTCAACGTGGGCGCCACCAACACCGCGGTGATGTTCGCGCCCGGGCGCATCCTGCAGATCGGCGGCAACGGCTACTTCAACGGTGACGGCCTGCCCGCCAGCAACATGGCGACGGTGGTCGACATCAACGGCGCCAACCCGGTGCTGAGCGAGACGGCGCCGATGAACAATGCGCGGCGCTACGTCAACGCGGTGGTGCTGCCCGACGGCAGGGTGCTCGCCACCGGCGGCACCCGAGTCGGCAACAACGGCGGCGCCGATGCGGTGTACGCTGCCGAGATCTGGAACCCGGCCACCGGCACCTGGACCGTCGGCGCGAGCGCCGCGCAGATCCGCGTCTACCACTCGGCCACACTGCTGATGCCCAACGGCACGGTGCTGTCCACCGGCGGCGGCGCCCCCGGCCCGGTGAACAACCAGAACGCTGAAGCCTACTACCCGCCCTACCTGTTCCGCACCGTCGGCGGCGCGGCCCAGCTGGCGCCGCGGCCGGTGATGACCGGCATCAATGCCAAGACCTTCGCGCACGGCGCGACGATGCAGATCGAGATGGCCGACGCCACCGCGATGTCGCGACTGGTCATGGTCGCCAACGGCACGGTGACACATTCGTTCAACAGCAGCCAGCGTTTCGTCGAACTGGGCTTCACGCAGACCGGCGACCGCCTCAGCGCGACGCTGCCGGCCTCGGCCGCCACCGCGCCGCCGGGCTTCTACCAGGTGTTCGCGCTCGACGCGGCCGGCGTGCCGAGCAAGGCCGTGATCGTCGGCCTCGGCCAGACCGGCAGCACCGCGCCGAACACCACCGTGCCCAAGGGCCAGACCCTGTTCCTCGACAGCGTGGCGGTGCCCGCCGCATCGGTGGCCACCGACGCCAGCGGCCTGGCCGTGCTGAAGACGCTGGGCGGCACGCCGAGCGCGGCCGACCTGGCCAGCGCGCAATACATCGCCCGCGACGGCCTGGCCGATGCCAACTGCCTGTCGTTCGAGTCGGTCGGTTCGCCAGGACGATGGCTGCGCCATGCCGGCTACCGGCTGCAGCTGGGCACGCCCGACAACAGCGCGCTGTTCAACAACGACGCCACCTTCTGCCCGGAAGCCGGCAGCAGCGCCGGCAGCGTGAAGCTGCGCTCGAAGAACTTCCCCGCCAACCTGCTGCGCCAGCGCACGGCGCAGCTCTGGATCGACCCCGAAGAGGCCACCCCTGCCTTCGCCGGCGACGCCAGCTTCGTGCCGCGCCTGTACAGCACGGCCACGCCGCTGCCGGTGATCGGCGCACAGACCGCCCCGCCAGCCGCCAGCGGCAGCACGGTGAACTATGCGCCGGGGCTCGATGCCAACGGCCTGAGCTTCAGCTGGAACTTCGGTGACGGCAGCGGCGACACGGCGTTCGGTGCCAGCAGTGCCGCCAACCACACCTATGTGCAGCCTGGTGTCTACGTCGTCACGCTGACGGCGCGCAACGAGGCCGGGCTGACCACCACGCGCAGCTTCGTGCAGGCGGTCTACGGCGCGCGCACGGCCAGCGCCGCCCGCGCTTCCGGCCCGCTGCTGCTGGAGCCGCGCAGCGGCGCGTCGGCGCGGCTGTGGGTGGTCAATCCGGACAACGACACGGTCAGCGTCTTCGACACCGCGACCAACGCCAAGCTGAAGGAGATCGCCGTCGGTGCCGCGCCGCGCAGCATCGCGCTGGCACCGAACGGCTCGCTGTGGGTCAGCAACCGCGATGGCGCGTCGATCTCGATCATCAGCGCCTCGACCTTGGCCGTCACCGGCACGGTGGCGATGCCGCGTGCGTCGGCCCCGTGGGGCCTGGTGTTCGCGCCGAACGGCAGCGCGGCCTGGCTGGCACTGGAAACCGGCGGCCAGGTGCTCAAGTTGAATGCCACCAGCGGCGCCATCGCCGGCACGTATGCCGTCGGCGCGTCGCCGCGGCACTTGTCGATCAGCGGTGATTCGGCCCGCCTGCTGGTCTCGCGCTTCATCACCGCGCCGCTGCCGGGCGAAGGCACGGCCGCGGTGGCCACCACCGTCGGCGGCGTTCCCGTGGGCGGCGAGGTGCGTGCCTACACCACCGCGACGATGGCGCTGGCCGGCACCGTGGTGCTGCGCCACAGCGACAAGACCGACAGCGAGATCCAGGGCAGCGGCATCCCCAACTACCTGGGCGCCGCCGCCATTTCGCCGGATGGCACCACGGCCTGGGTGCCCGGCAAGCAGGACAACGTGAAACGCGGTGTGCTGCGCAACGGGCTCGGCCTGGACTTCCAGAACAGCGTGCGCGCGATCAGCTCGCGCATCGACCTGGCCGCGCTGGCCGAAGTGCCGGCACAACGCATCGACCACGACAACGCCAGCCTGGCCAGCGCCGCGGCCTACGACCCCACCGGCGCCTACCTGTTCGTGGCCCTCGAGACGGCACGCCAGGTGGCGGTGATCGACGCCGCCCGCGGCTTCACGCTGTTCCGCCTGGAGGCCGGCCTGGCGCCGCAGGGGCTGGCGGTCTCGGCCGACGGGCTGAGGCTGTACGTGCACAACTTCATGGGCCGCAATATCAGCGTGATCGACCTCTCGCCGCTGATGCGCAACGGCGACTTCCGCGCCAATGCCGTCGCCACACTGGCCAGCGTGGCCACCGAGAAGCTGGCCGCCAACGTGCTCAAGGGCAAGCAGTTCTTCTACGACGCGCGCGACACCCGGCTGGCACGCGACAGCTACATGAGCTGCGCCAGCTGTCACAGCGAAGCCGGCCACGACGGTCGCACCTGGGACTTCACCGGCTTCGGCGAAGGCCTGCGCAACACCGTCAGCCTGCGCGGCCGTGCCGGCCTCGGCCACGGCCTGCTGCACTGGAGCGGCAACTTCAACGAGGTGCAGGACTTCGAGGGCCAGATCCGCAACTTCGCGGGTGGCACCGGGCTGATGACCGATGCGCAGTTCAACACCGGCACACGCAGCCAGCCGATGGGCGACAACAAGGCCGGCGTCAGTGCCGACCTCGACGCGCTGGCCGCCTACCTCGGCTCGTTGACGCAGATGCCGGCGAGCTTCGGCCGCACGTCGACCGGCGCCTTGAGCAGCGCCGCGGCATCCGGCCTGACCGTGTTCCGCAACCAGAACTGCGCCAGCTGCCACGGCGGTACCAGCTTCGCCGCCAGCGGTGCGGTGCTGGCCGACGTGGGCACGCTCAAGGCCAACAGCGGCAAGCGGCTGAACGGCACGCTGTGGGGCTTGGACGTGCCGACGCTGCGCGACGTCGCCGGCACCGCGCCGTACCTGCACGATGGGTCCGCGGCGACGCTGGCCGCCGCGATCAGCGCGCACCGCGGCGTCAGCCTGGGCAGCACCGACCTGAACAACCTGGTGGCCTACCTCGGCCAGATCGGCAGCGAGGAGACCACCGGTACGGCCACGCTGCCCGGCACCAGCACCAGCTGCGCCAGCCAGAACGGTACCTGCACCCTGCCCAGCGGCACGGTCGCAACCGTGTACTTCGGCACCGGCAGCACCTGGGCCGTGCGCCGCGCGGTGAGTGGCAGCATCGCCTGCAACACCGCGACCTTCGGCGACCCTGCGGCCGGCGTCAGCAAGACCTGCCGCTACGTGGCCGCCACCAAGTGCGCCGCCGAGAACGGCACCTGTGCCGTGCCGGCCGGCTCCACCGCCGTCGTCTACTACGGTGCCAACGGCAAGTTCAACGCACGCGGCGGCGCCACAGGCAACGTGGCCTGCAACAACGCCACGTTCGGCGACCCGATCCCTGGCACGGTGAAGGCCTGCTGGCGCTGACGGCGGCCTGCGCTACATTCGTCGACCCCGCCCCGGATGGGCGGCGGTCGACGAACGGAGCGCGATGGAACCCACGAACACGACAAGCACACGCGTCGGCCTGATCGGCCTCGGCGCGATGGGCCAGGGCATGGCCAGCTCGCTGCGCCGCGGCGGTTTCGACCTGCGGGTCTTCGACGTGCGGCCCAGCGTCGCCGAAACCTTCGCGAAGGACGGCGGCACCGCCTGCACCAGCGCTGCCGAACTGGCCGCTGCCAGCGACGTGGTGGTCTCGGTGGTCGTCAACGCCGCGCAGACCGAGGACGTGCTCTTCGGCAGCGGTGGCGTCGCCGCCGCGATGCGACCCGGCAGCGTGTTCGTGATGTGCTCGACGGTCGACCCGAACTGGAGCATCGCGCTCGAAGCCCGGCTCGAGGCCATGGGCCTCCAGTACCTCGATGCGCCGATCTCCGGCGGTGCCGCCAAGGCCGCCAACGGCCAGATGACGATGATGACGGCCGGCCGGCCCGCGGTGTACGCCCAGGTCGACCCGCTGCTGAACGCGATGGCCGCCAACGTCTACCGCCTCGGCGACCGCGCCGGGGCGGGCAGCAAGGTCAAGATCATCAACCAGCTGCTGGCCGGCGTGCACATCGCCGCCGCCGCCGAGGCGATGGCGCTGGGCCTGCGCGAGGGCGTGGATGCCGCGGCGCTGTATGACGTGATCACCCACAGTGCCGGCAACAGCTGGATGTTCGAGAACCGCATGGCGCACGTGCTGGCGGCCGACTACACGCCGCTGTCGGCGGTGGACATCTTCGTCAAGGACCTCGGCCTGGTGCTCGACACCGCCCGCGCCAGCAAGTTCCCGCTACCGCTGGCGAGCACCGCGCACCAGATGTTCATGCAGGCCTCGACGGCCGGCTTCGCGAAGGAAGACGACTCGGCGGTGATCAAGATCTTCCCGGGCATCACCTTGCCGGAGAAGAAGTGATGGCAATCAGACTCGGTTGTGTGGCCGACGACTTCACCGGCGCCACCGACCTCGCGAACAACCTGGTGCGCGCCGGCATGCGTTCGGTGCAGACCATCGGCGTGCCCGCGCCCGGCACGGCGATCGACGCCGACGCCGTGGTGGTGGCGCTGAAGTCACGCACCGCGCCGGTGGCCGAGGCCGTCGAGCAGTCGCTTCAGGCCGCACGCTGGCTGCGCGCCCAGGGCGCGACGCAGATCTACTTCAAGGTCTGCTCGACCTTCGACTCGACGCCGCAGGGCAACATCGGCCCGGTGGCCGAGGCGCTGATGGCTGAACTGGGTGCGGCCTCGGTGATCGTCACGCCGGCCTTCCCGGAGAACGGTCGCACCGTCTTCAAGGGGCACCTGTTCGTCGGCGACCTGCTGCTCTCCGACAGCCCGATGCAGCACCACCCGCTGACGCCGATGACCGACGCCAACCTCGTGCGCGTGATGCAGGCGCAATGCCGCCGCGAGCGTGTCGGGCTGCTCGACCACCGCACGGTGGCGCGCGGTGTCGATGCCATCCGCGATCGGCTGGGCGCACTGCGTGCCGCCGGCCAGGCCTTCGCCATCGCCGATGCGGTGAACGACGACGACCTGCGCGTGCTCGCCCGTGCCGTGGCCGACCAGGCCCTGGTGGTGGCCGGCTCGGGCCTGGCCATCGGCATCCCGGCGCTGCACGGGCTGGCACCGAGCGCCGACGCGGCGACCTTGCCGCCGGCGCGCGGCAGCCGCGCCGTGGTCTCGGGCAGTTGTTCGGCTGCCACCAATGCGCAGGTGGCCGCGTTCATCGCCGCCGGCGGGCCGGCGTTTGCGATCGACCCGCTGGCCCTCGCGCACGGCCAGGACCTCGTCGCCCAGGCGCTGGCCTGGGCGCTGCCGAAGCTCGGCGCGGCGCCGCTGCTGGTCTACGCGACGGCGGCCCCCGAGGCCGTGCGCGCGGTGCAGCAGCAGCTCGGCGTCGCCGAGGCCGGAGCGCTGGTCGAGCGTGCCTTGTCGCGCATCGCCGCGGGCCTGGTGGCCGCCGGGGTCGGTCAGCTGGTGGTGGCCGGCGGCGAGACCTCCGGCGCCTGCGTGCAGGCACTGGGCGTCACGCAGCTGCGCATCGGCCCACAGATCGACCCCGGCGTGCCCTGGTGCCATGCCGCGGTGCCGGGGCTGCACCTGGCGCTGAAGTCCGGCAACTTCGGCGGCACGGACTTCTTCAGCCGCGCGTTCGGCGTGTTGCCATGAACGAAGCCGCGCTGCGCGACGAGATCTGCCGCGTCGGCCGCTCGCTGTTCGAGCGCGGCTACGTGCACGCCACCGCCGGCAACATCAGCGTGCGCCTGGACGACGGCTTCCTGATCACGCCGACCGACACCTGCCTGGGCAACCTCGACCCGGCCCGTCTGGCACGGCTGGACACCGAAGGCCGACAGACCGGTGGCGACCGTGCCAGCAAGACGCTGGCGCTGCACCGTCGCATCTACGCCGCCGACCCCGAGGCGCGCTGCGTGATCCACAGCCACAGCACGCACCTGGTGGCGCTGACGCTGCAGGGCGTGTGCAGCGGCGACGACATCCTGCCGCCGATCACGCCCTACTTCGTGATGAAGGTCGGCCACGTGCCGCTGATCCCGTACCACCGCCCGGGCGACCCGGCCGCGGCCGAGCTCGTGCACGCCCGCATCGTCGCCGCGCGCGAACGTGGCGCGCCGATCCGTGCGGTGATGCTCGACCGCCTCGGCCCGAACGTCTGGCAGCGCAGCCCGGCCGAGGCCAGCGCGGTGCTGGAAGAGCTGGAAGAGACCGCGAAGCTTTGGCTGCTGTGCCAGCCGCGGCCGGCGCCGCTCGACGCCGCTGCGCTGGACGAACTTCGTGTGAGCTTCGGCGCACATTGGTGACGACCCCTACGCAGTCGCCGCATTGCGCGCACGGCTGCACTCGCTAGAGTCCCCGCCGGCCCCTCTCTGCACTCCGTCCCCATGGCAGGCCCCTCCTTCTGCTTCAGAGCCACCCGCGCCGCCGCTGTCCTGCTGGCCGCGGCCTTCGTCGCCGCGCCGGCTGCGGCCCAGATCTTCATCGGGCAACCCTCGGGGTTCACCGGCTCGGTGGCCGCCGGCGTGAAGGAGAACACCGACGGCGCGCGGCTGTACCTCGATGCCGTCAACGCCCGCGGCGGCGTCGCCGGCCAGAAGGTCGAACTGGTGTCGGTGGACGACAAGTTCGACCCCAGGCAGACCGTCGAACTGGCCAGGGACCTGATCCAGCGCAAGGGCGTGGTCGCGCTGTTCCTCAACCGCGGCACGCCGCATGCGCAGGCCCTGCTGCCGCTGCTGGCCGAGTACCGCGTGCCGCTGGTGGCGCCGAGCACCGGCGCGATGGTGCTGCACGACCCGGTCAACCCCTGGGTGTTCAACGTTCGCGCGACCTACCAGCGCGAGGCGATCAAGGCCGTCGAGCACCTGCACAGCATCGGCCTGCAACGCATCGCCGTACTGCAGACCGACGACTCCTTCGGCGCCGACGCGGCACTGGGCGCCCAGCGCGGCCTCGTCAAGGTCGGCCTGCGCGCGGCGCTCGACCTGCGCTTCCCGCGCGAGAAGCCCGACGTGCAGAGCCTGGCGGCGCAGGTGCTCAAGGCCGATGCGCAGGCCGTGATGGTGTTCGGCTCGTCGGGCAACACGGCGGCGGTCGTGACGGCGCTGCGCCAGGCCGGTTCGACGGCCCAGGTGGTGACGCTGTCGAACAACGCCTCCGAAGGCTTCATCAAGCTGCTCGGCGCCCACGCCCATGGTGTCATCGTGACGCAGGTGTTCCCGAACGAACGGTCGGTCAACCACGCCTTGATCAACGAGGCGGTCAAGCTGGCCACGGCCAAGGGGCTGCCCGGGGTCTCGCCGGCGATGCTCGAGGGCTTCGCGGCCGCCAAGGTGCTGGTCGAGGGGCTGCGCCGCGCCGGGGCCAACCCCAGCGGCACGAAGCTGCGCGACGCGCTCGAAGGCCTGAACAGTTTCGACCTCGGTGGCTTGAAGCTGAACTACAGCAGCAGCAGCCACACCGGGCTGGACTTCGCCGACCTGTCGATCATCGACGCCTCCGGCCGCTTCCGTCGCTGAGCCCGTCCGGCGGCGCCGGGCGTCGCCACGCGAACGCCATCGGCTTTGATCGGGCGCAATGCCACGGCGCCCATTTCGCATGGAATACTCGCTGACCGCTCCCGCCTGACCGTGACCCTCCGGGTCGCGGGGCGCCGCGGCCCGTCGATGGGAGGTCGATGCGATGGCCGAAGATGCCAGCCAGAGGTTGTTCGAAGCACCGATCGCTCCCCAGCTCGCCGGCCAGCTCGCGCTATTGCTGACCGACCCTGACGAGCCCGACGCCGACGACCTGCTCGTCGCTCGCACCGACGTCTTCGATTCGATTCCGCGGCTCTTCGCCGGTCTTTTCGAGCCGGCCGCCCGCGTGATGGGCGACCTGTGGCTGGCCGACGACTGCGAAGACTGGCAGGTGACGCTGGGCATGTGCCGGCTGCTGACGCTGTCGCACGACGTCGCGACCGCCGAAGGGCGCCGGCCTGCGGCCTCGTCGCGACGCTCGGCACTGGTGGTCTCGTTGCCCGGCGAGACCCATCTGCTGGAAGCTGCGCTGCACGCCGAACTGTTCTGGCGCGCCGGCTGGCAGGTGCGCCACGAGACCCCTGCCGGCGATGCCGACCTCGCCAGCCTGGTCGCCACCCAGGGGTTCGACGTGCTCGACGTCTGCCTGAGTGCCGCCTATCGGCGCGACGACTGGCTGCCGCGCATGGCCCGCACCATCGCCAAGGCGCGCGCAGCCTCGCACAACGAAGACCTGGCGGTGCTGGTCAGCGGCCGACGCTTCTACGAAGACGCCAGCGCGGCAGCGCGCGTCGGCGCCGATGGCTGCTGCCCGGTGTCCTGCCACCTGTCGGCGATCGCCGACATGCTGTGGCAGCGCAGCCGACGCTACGTGCAGCAGCACTGAGGCCGGCGCTTCGCGCTCAGCGCGGTCGCACCGAACGCAGCGGCGGCGCGGTCGACCCGCGCACCACCAGCTCGACCTCGATTTCCTGCTGCAGCGGCCCGGGCGCCAGGCCGTCGAGCCGTGCGATCAGGTGCTCTGCGGCCAGCGTCCACATGGCCTCGGTCGGCACGTGGATGGTGGTCAGCGCCGGTTGCCAGTGGCGCGACATCTCGAGGTCGTCGAAGCCCACCACCGAGAGCTGCTCCGGCACCACGGTGCCACGCGCCTGTGCTTCGAGCAGCGCGCCGTAGGCCAGCACGTCGTTGCCGCACAGCAGCGCCGTCGGCGCCGGGGTGGCCGTCAGCAGCGAGCGCGTGCCCTCGCGCGCCGACTGCAGGTCGTAGGCGGCCTCGGCCACGGACTGTGGCCGCAGCTTCAGGCCCGCCGCGGCGAGCGCCTCGCGCACACCCTGCAAGCGCTCGGCGGCGCGGTCGTTGCCCGCCGTGATGCCGGCCAGCATCGCCACGCGCCGGTGCCCCAGGTCCAGCAGGTAGCGCACGGCCCGGGTGATCGCGGCGCGGTTGCGGAAACCCACGCAGGCGCTGCCTTCAGGCGCCGGGAAGCTGCCACTGTGCACCCATGGCAGACCGCGCTGGCGCAACCGCTCGATCAGTTCGGGCCGCTGGCTGATGCCGGTCAGCGCGACCGCGTCGACACCGCGGGCCACCAGGTTGCCCACCTGGGCGGCCTCCTGCCCGGCGTCGTAGTCGCTGATGGCCAGCAGCACATGCCGGCCCGATGCCACCATGCGGCGCTGGAAGGCCTGCACGCCGCGCGCGAAGATCGCGTTGTCGATGGTCGGCACCACCAGGCCGACGGTGCCGCTGCGGCGCAGCGTCATCGCGCGCGCGCCGGCGTTGGGCACGTAGCCCAGCCGCGCGACGGCGGCCAGCACCTTGGCGCGCAGCGCCGGCCGCACGGCGTCGGGCCGGTGCAGCGCCCGCGACACGGTGGCGCCGGACACGCCGACGGCCCGGGCGACATCGTCGAGCGTCGGGGCGCTGGGCTGGCGAGGGTCCATGGATTGCAAGTGCTTGCAAGGATTCTAGAAGTCGCCGCCGCTCGACAGACCTCTAGGGAAAATACCGTGCCGACCGGGACAGCTCCCGATTGACGAGCCGGCCTGTCGCGGGAATCATCCTGTAAGCGCTTGCAGGCCCCCTTCTCGTCCCCTCCACGACCCCACCTTCGATGACCGCCACCTCCCTGCGCCGCTGGGCCTACCGCATTGCCGCAGGGCTGGCGGTGGTCTACGTCGCTTACGTGCTGGTCCTGAAGGTCATGAACCGGCCCACCGGCGGGCCGCTCGGCGAGGTGGGCGAGTTCCTGCTGGTGCTGGCCAGCGTCACTGCGTTTGCCATCGGGCTGTTTGCCGACGAGACGCTGCGCGCGCCCTCCTCGACGCCTCACTGACCCC
>Ga0075163_10005526_pt1 | contig 16839 bp, 14 predicted proteins | sample JI1023141ADNA_FD_71478 | JGI IMG/M metagenome (GOLD analysis project Ga0075163, IMG submission 71478) | Wastewater effluent complex algal communities from Wisconsin, to seasonally profile nutrient transformation and Carbon sequestration -... | ecosystem: Engineered > WWTP > Effluent > Algae...
CGCGCCGCGCACCAGGACCGCCTGAGCCTGCTCGGGCAGCTCGCCGGTGGCGTGGCCCACGACTTCAACAACCTGCTGGTGGTGATCCTCAACTACGCCGGGTTCGTCGAGGCCGACGTGGCCGATCCGGCGATGAAGGACGACGTGCAGCAGATCGTCCACGCCGCCAACCGCGCCTCCGAGCTGACCCGCCAGCTGCTGGCCTTCAGCCGGCGCGACGCGGCCAAGCCGACCGTGGTCGAGATCGGTCCGCTGATCGCGCGGTTCGAGCGCCTGCTCGGCCGCAACCTCGGCACCCACGTCGAGTTCGAGACCGCGATCGCCGACGGCCTGCCGCCGGTGCTGATCGATCCCGGTCAGCTCGAGCAGGTGCTGATGAACCTGGTGGTCAACGCCCGCGACGCGATGCCCACCGGCGGTCGGGTGACGCTGGTGGTGGCGCAGGTGGCGAGCGGCCCCGGCGCCGATCGGGTCGGTCAGCCGCACGTGGTGTTCGAGGTCGCCGACACCGGCGCCGGCATCCCGCCCGAGGTGTTGCCGCGCGTGTTCGAGCCGTACTTCACCACCAAGGATCACGGCAAGGGGACCGGCTTGGGCCTGGCGATGGTCCACGGCATCGTGCAGCAGGCCGGCGGCGAGATCACCGTCGACTCGCCGCCCGGCCGCGGCGCGATCTTTCGCGTCTACCTGCCCGCGACGACCGCGCCCATGCGCGAGGAGCTCGTCGGGCGCCCCGCCGCCGCGACCACCGCGGCGACCGTGCTGGTCGTCGACGACGACGATCGGGTGCGGCTCCTGACCGAGCGCATCCTGGTGCGCGCCGGCTATCGCGTGCTGTCGGCGACCTCGGGGCCGCGCGCGCTGGCGCTCGCCGCGGCGCACGTCGGCGAGATCGACCTGCTCCTGTCCGACATGGTCATGCCGGGCATGTCGGGCAGCGAGCTGGCCCAGGCCATCGCGCTCGCGCGCCCGCGCATCAAGGTGCTGTTCATGTCCGGCTACGACCGCGGCCAGACCGGCCCCGGCCAGCGCCTGATCACCAAGCCGTTCAACCGCGACGGCCTGATCGCCGCGGTGGTCGACGCGCTCAGCGGCGGGCCCGGTCGCACGAGCCGCATCGCCCGGCTCACGCCTTACTGACTGTGGGGTCGGCGAGGGCCCGTGCGACCACGGCTCCTCGGCGCGGGTTGCGGTGTGCTACCGTGCCACCGTGTCGCGGGACGCGCTCAAATCACTCCACAACCTGACCGACGCGGACCGAGCGCCGCCCGCCCCGTCGTTGTGCGTCGAAGGCAAGCGGCCGGTCGCGAGCAAGCTCGCCGCGCGACTGCTGGTCGACCCAGGTTTGAGCAGCAAGTACCTGCTGTACGGGGCACGCGGGGGCGGAAAGAGCACCCAGATGCACGACCTCAAGCGGCGACTCACGGCCGACCTTGCGGTCGTCGACATCGACCTCGATCGCAGCGGTGTCGCGATCGCCGGGATCACCGCCTTCGATCTGATGTACATCGTCGGCACCGCGGCCCTGCGGTTGGTCGCGAGCGACGAGCGGAACAAGCTCCACCAGGGGCTCACGCTCGCCTACGCGAGCGACGAAGAGCGGGACGCCCTGGGCAAGGTCGACCAAGCGCTGGATGGCATCGCCGGTTTTGGTGATGCGGTCGTCGCCGGAGCGCTGGTCGCGGGAGCCATCACCGCACCGGCGGCCCTCGCCGTGGCAGGCGTCAAGGCGGTCAAGCACGTGCTCCGGCTTCGTCGCGGATCGCGGGAGGTGATCGCCGCGACCTCGCCCCCGGGGCGGCAGATGCAGGACGCAGTCGAGGCGGCATTCGATGCCGCGCGTCGCGCGACCGGCCGGTTCTTGGCGGTGCTCGTGGACGGCCTAGAGAAAGTGAATGGGGGCGCCGCCGAGTGGATGCGCAACACGTTCGAGAACACCCGGCTGCTCACGGACACCTCGGTCACCGTCGTGGTCGCTGCGCCGCCGTGCCCGTTCACCGATACCAACAGCGCGCGGGACCTTGGCTGGCAGACGTCGCTAGTCTACGGTTTCGCGCCGGACGACTTGCCGTCTCTGGAGGAGGCCTTGCTTCGGCGTGTGAAGGCGGCAGGCATCGACCCCGACGCGATCGCGGTCCCAGCGCTGTGCGCGCGGCTGGCGAGCGAGAGCGGCGGGCACCCGCGGCACGCAATGCAGCTCTTGCACGAGTGCACCGTGAACGCCCTCACCGAAGGGCGTGACCACCTGGACGCCAGCGACGTGACCGTCGCCGTGACCGCGCTGCGCGAGCAGCTCGAGATGGGGCTGGCAGAGCCGAGCTACGTCGCGCTCGATCTGGTCGACCGGCACCATCGCCTGCCCGGCGACGAACTCGCGCCGCGCCTGTTCAGCGACGGCCGCATCCTCGTCCACCCGCCGACTGACGCGTCGGCGCACAGCTTCCACGTCCACCCGCAGCTGCACCGCGCGCTCGCTCAGTACCGCGACAGCATCGGGCCGTCGGCATGACCGCGCCGCTCGCGCCGCTCGACGCCACGGTCGCGTGGCTCGACATCGCGACGCGGGGCTGGGGCGTGGTGGTGGTGCCACCGCGGTACCAGCGCGACGTGGCCGAGGCGCTGGCGGCGCGGGTGCCGGGCCGCCCGACGATCGCGCTGAGCGTCGAGGCCCTCGACGGGGATGGCCCAGCGGGCGCCGGCGGCGGCTTCCTCTACGTCGCCCCCGAGGTCCCGTACGACGGCGAGGTCGCGATCTGGCGCGCGCTCAACGGCCGCCGCGACTGGCTCAGCGACCGTGGCGTGTGGGTCGTCGTGCTGACCACGCGCCAGCTCGAGCGCCTGGCAACGCACGCCGGCGACCTCGCTTCGGTCGCGCGCCGATGCGAGACGGTACCGTTCGTGCCGCGCCAGCTCAGCGACGACGAGCTGGTGGCGGCCCGCGCCGAGTTGCATGCGTACTACCAGCGGCGATTCGGCCGTCTCGACCTGCGCGGCTTCATCCGCAGCGAACGCGAGGACGTGTCGTTCCCGGTCGAAGCGATCTACCAGCCGCTCCGGGGCGTGGTGGGGGTGGTTTTTCGAGCGCCTCCGAGCGACGGGCCGCCGGGTCTCCAGATTCTTTCGGACCAGCCGGTACCGCTCGTCGACATCCTTTCGGCACGACGCGGGTCGGGGCCCCTCATTGGGATGTCGCAGCGCCCACAGGTAAAGTCGCTGTCGACGCTCCTCATCGGGCCACCGGGGTCGGGGAAGAGCTTCTTCCTCAGATACTGCGCCCTGGCCGCAAGTTCAGCCGAATCATTCGTTGGCCAAGAGCGCCCGCTCCCGCTCTACGTCCCGCTGGCAGCGCTCCGCTCGGTCGCTCAGGACATAGACGTCGAGCAGTACGCCATCGACGAGCTACTCGAGGCTGGCCTCAGCGCCGCGCACGCCGTGGCCAGTGAAGCGATCGCTGGACGGGTGCTGTTCTTGCTCGACGGGCTCGACGAAGTGGGTGACCGGGCCTTCACGCTCGCGCGCCAGGTCGAGGCGATCGCGTTTCGCTACTGCAGATGTGCGGTCGTCGTGACATCCAGGCCAAGCGGGTTCCTGGAGATCGCGCCGGCCGGCATCCGCGTCGACGTGGCCGCCCTCGATGACGAACAGCTGACCGCCTTGTTGCGGACCTGGTGCGAGCTATACGAGATCGAGCGGGCCGGTGCTGACGCGACCGCGCGCGGACGCCGCGAGGGAGAACAACTGGCCCGCGACGTCCTCGCGTCGCCTGCGGTCCGCGAGTTGGCACGAACCCCACTGCTCGCGACGATCGTGGCGATCGTTCATCGGTCCGGAGTCCGACTCCCAGAACATCGAGTTGAACTGTACGAGCACATGACAAGGGTGCTGGTGGAGCGCTGGAACCAGCTGCGCTCGCAACGCGTCGACGCACCTCCGCCCGTGCGCGTGGCCGACGCGATCCGGTTGTTGGGACCGGTCGCGCTTCGCCTCGTTCAGCAAGGCCGCGACGCCGCCGTTGATGAGGACGCGCTGAGGTCACTGCTCCAGGTCGAACTCGGCCGCGGCTCGGTCCGAACGTTCGAGAGCGCCGACGGGGCCATTGCCACGTTCCGCGACAGCCTCGGGCTCCTGGTCGAGCACTCACCGCGAGTCTACGGCTTCTTGCACAAGACGCTCGGCGAGTTCTTTGCCGCGCACGAATTGCTACGAACGAGTGAGCTGGAGCGACTGTTGGCGAGCGGAGAAGCGTTCGACTCGCGCTGGCACGAAGTGATCTTGCTTGCGCTCGGGCTTGTTGGGACGGTGTATGCCAACGACCGCCGCCTGGCATCCTGTGTCGAAGCCAGCGTCGTCGCGGCGCGTCAGCGCCGACCAGCCAGCGGCGATGATGTGCCGACTCTGCTCGGGGCAGTGCTGACTGACGACCCCGATCTGACGACGGAACTCGCCAAGACAATCATCGGAGAGCTGGTCCCGACCTGGTGGTTCGACGCGTTGCCGGCGGCGCTGTTCCCGCTGCAACGCGCCATCGACGGCCGCTCACGCTGGGGGCGGGCACTTCGCGACCGGATGCTCGGGTGCTACGCGCGTGGCTTGCGCGTTCCGATCCGCAATGCCGACGAGGCTGCGCGCTTGTTCGAGGTCTACTACACCCTCGTCTCCCTCGCGCTCCCCGTGAGAGCCCCAGCTTGGCTCTACGAGTGGGCGGTCCGACTGGCCGTGCTTCCTTGGGGAGATGGAGGGCCCGGCGAGGGCTGGCACGTGTTGGAGTTCACCGGTACCCAGGTCGGCGACGATGGCACGATCTCGGTATTGGCCGGCGACATAGCCGCGCACGTTGTCGCTAGTCTCGCAGTCATTGGAGCTTGCCGGCTGTACCGACTCGATTTCTCCAATCACACATTTCACGCAGTTCACCCCGGCGGCGTAGTCACGACACCCGATACTCTCCGGCGCGAAGAGTCGAATTGCTTCTTTGCCATGGAGCCGGCCCCCCTCCCACAGCGTGCCGCGCTGCTCCCCACGATCCTCCAGCTGTGGCGCGAGATCGCGGCGCGTGATCCCGACGGGCCCGAGCCGCCGGCGTCGGTCGAGGAGGCGTACGCCATCTATGGACCGCGGCCGCGCGATGAGGCGCAGCCGCAACGCGCGTGAGTCGCGTCAGTCCAGGTCGATGCCGGGCAGCTCGCCGAGCGTGCGGTCGCCGCGGTGGAAGGTCCAGCCGACGTCGGGGTCATCGTAGGCGCCGTGGCGCTCGGCCCACACGCCGTCGCCGAGCCAGCGGAAGTCGGCCATCGGCCGGTCGTCGCACGGGCGGAACACCGCCCGCACCTCGCGCCAGACCTCGGCGGGGTTGCTGTAGTCGTAGCGCACCTCGAGCAGCGGCGGCGTGATCGCCAGCCACCTGACCTCGGGCGCCGAGAAGCCGAAGACGGCGATCTGGATCGGATCGTCGAACAGCTCGGCGAGGCTGAGCCGCGTGGCGCCCGCGCCGCGCGTGCAGGTGATCATCGTCGTCTCCGGATCGACGCTGTTCTCGACCAGCGCCACATCGACCCGGGCGCTGCCCCCGATCGGCGCCGGGCCGGTCGGCGCCGCCAGGAGGTGCGCGCCGTGGTAGCCGTAGCGCCGACGACCGCGCGGGGGCTGCGTCGCGGTGGTCCGCGGCCCAGGCGCGACCCGCAGGTACATCGACTGCACGCAGTCGACGAACTCATTCTCCACCTCGCACCCGGCCAGCCAGATCTCGCCGTCGCCGAGCAGCAGCTCGGCGGACAGCCCGGGCCACTCGGCCGGCGTGATGGTCACGTCGGCGGCGCGCTGGCCATCGATCAACCGGGCCACGACGTAGCCGCCGCTGTCGAGCTTGGTGAGACCGACCAGCGTGTGGCCGTCGAGCCAGCCGCGATCGCGGCCCACGCCGGCGACGGTCGCGCCCGGTTCGACCCCGGCGGTCGTCACCCGGGCCAGCTGCAGCCCGTCGTCGGCGGTGGTGACCGCGACGGTCCGTGGCAGCGTCTCAGGATCCCACGACGCGGCCCGCGGCGGCGCGGGCGAGCCGGCCACGGAGGGGGGCGGTGGCGGTGGCGCTGAGCGCGACCCGCAGGCGGCCAGGAGGATGAGGACGATCGCGGTTCGCGGGGACATTCCCCGAGGTAGTGCGACCGCCGCGGCGGTTGTGACAGGCGGGCGCGCGAAATCGAGGCGCGCCCAGGCGATCACATCACCAGGCCGCCGTCGACGTCGATGGTGCGGCCGTTGAAGTAGTCGCACTCGAGCACGAACTTGACGGCGAGCCACAGGTCCTCGGGGAGGCCGATGCGCCCCACCGGGATGTTGGCCACCAGCGCGTCGCGCGCCTTCTGGTTCATGCCGGCGGTCATCGGGGTCTCGACCATGCCCGGCGCGACCGCGCCGACGCGGATGCCGAACGGCGCGAACTCGCGCATCCAGGTCACCGTGTTGGTCGCGAGCGCGGCCTTGGCCGCCGAGTAGTTAGACTGGCCGCGGTTGCCGTGGCGCGCCGACGACGACATGTTGACGATCACGCCGGGCCGCTGCTCGGTCTCGACCATCTTGGCCACGACGTCGCGCACCATGAACGTGGCGCCGGTCAGGTTGACGCCGATGACCGCGTCCCACTGCTCCTTGGTGAGCTTGGTGATCGCGCCGGTGGTGCGATCCTTCCGCACCAGCAGGCCGTCGCGCAGGATGCCAGCGTTGTTGATGAGGCCGTTCAGGCCGCCCATCGCGCCGTGGGCCCACTCGACGAACGCGCCGACGTCGGCCTCGCTGGCGACGTCGAGCTTCTTGACGTGGACCTTGCCGGGCAGGCCCTTGGTCGCCTCGGCCAGCGCGGCCAGGCCGTCTTCCTTGACGTCGCCGACGGCGACCTGAGCGCCGGCCTCGGCGAGGCGCTGCGCGAAGTGCGCGCCCATGCCCTGGGCGCCGCCGGTGACGATGATCTTGAGGTCGGAGAGCTTCATGGGATGTCTCGACGATGGGTTCGCGTATCGGGTGGGGGATGAACGGGGCGCACGTTACGCCGATGCCAGGCGGGCGTCGAGCCAGCGCGCCAGCGCCGGGTACAGCTCGCGCGACGCGCGGCTGCCGACGACCGCGCCGACGTGACCGCCGGGGACGCGCAGCGTGGTCTTGTCGCTGGTGGCGACGTGATCGAGCAGCGCGGTGGCCGCCGCCGGCGGGCAGATCGTGTCGCGGTCGGCGACCACGACCGCGGTCGGGCAGCGGATCGCGTCGAGCTTGACCGCGCGGCCGAGCGCGCGGTGGGTGCCGGCGACCAGGCGGTTGTCCTGGTACAGCTCGCCGATGTACGTGCGGTACGCGGCGGCCGGGAACGGGATGTTGTCGCTGGCCCAGGCGTCGAGCGCGCGGTAGCCGTCGTAGGCGGCCGCGTCGAGCACCAGCTCGGGCATCGCGACGTGCTTGCCGACCTCGAGCGTCGGCCGCAGCGCGGTGAAGCCCGACTGCATCTGCTCGGGGCTGACGTTGCCGGCGTCGGCGATCGCATCGGCGTCGAACCACCGGCGATCGACCATCGTCCGCAGCATGCCGCCCTTGGTGAAGTCGATCGGGCCGGCCAGATCGATCAGCGCGGCGATGCGCGCCGGGTGGAGCGCGCTGTAGATCGTGGCCAGCGTGCCGCCCATGCAGTAGCCGAGCAGGCCGAGCTGGGTGGCGCCGGCGACGCGCAGCGTGCGCCGCACCATGCGGTCGAGGCGCGCCAGCGTCTCGTCCCAGGTGCGGTAGCGGTCCTCGTCCTCGGGCGCGCCCCAGTCGAGGCACCACACGTCGAGGCCGGCCTCGACCAGCGCGGCCACCAGGCTGGCGCCGCGCCGCAGGTCGAGCACGTACCACTGGTTGATCAGCGACGGCACCAGCAAGATCGGCTTGCCGCGGCGCGGGCCGGCACCGACGAAGCGGTACAGGGACGCGGTGCCCTCGCGGGCGATCACGTCGCGCGGCGTCGGCATCAGCGCCGGCGCGGGGCGCGCGACGCTGGCGCCGCTCGCGTCGGCCAGCGCGTCGGCGGCGATCGCCGCCAGGTCGCGCCCCAGGCGCTGGGCGATGACGATGGGCGTCGGCATCATGCGGGTGGCCTCGCTCACGCCTTGGGCGTGAACGCCTCCGCGGTGCGCTGCATCGCCTCGAGCGACAGCTTGCGCCACTCGGCCGACAGCTGCCCGAAGTACGAGATCGAGTCGCCGGCCAGGCGGCTCAGCTCGTCGACCGCGGTGCGGGCCCGCGCGATCGCGACGCCCTCGTAGTTCGCCAGCTCGCCCATGATCGCCTGGGTGCGCACGATCTGGTCGCGCATCATCTGGCCGAACGCCTCCGGCATGACCGGCATCGCGAACGGCAGCTCGAACGGCGAGCGCGCCTTCTGGGCAGTGGACTGGGCGGTGGTGTTCGTCTCGGCTTGCTTGCTCATCTCTGATTCCTCCGTGCGCGCCACCTTAGGCATCGCCCCACCCCCGGTCAAGGCCGATTTTGTGCATTGCAACATTTCATCATCGCCATCCGCGACGTAACATGCTGTAACCAACCGGTAAATGCACCCACCGAGCCGCGACGCGAAAGTTCCTTTCGCTATCGCAGCATTCCGGGGCCGGTCGCGGCCACGGCCACGGCCACGGTCGCCGTCACGGCCACGGCCACGGTCGCCGTCACGGCCACGGCCACGGCCACGGTCTACTCCTCCCGCTTCGGCTTCCGCTTGGCGCCGGGCTTGCCGATCCCGCCCTCGCCGCGCATGGCCTTCTTCAGCTCGTCGAGCTCGCGGCGCATGGCGGCGAGCTGATCGCCGGTGTCGGCGGGCGGCGGTGACGCGGGCGGCGGCGGGGGCGCCATGGGCTCGCTGTCGTAGGCCGACGGGGGCGGGCCGCCACCGCCGGGACCGAAGCCCGGCCCGAAGCCGGGGAAGCCGCCGAACTGCGCGACCTGCGCGAACGGCGACTGCATCCACATCCGCGTCAGCGCGTCGGTGGCGCCCAGCGGCACGCGCATCAGCGGCGACGCCTGGGCGATCGACTGCACGCCGCGCTTGGCCGTCAGGTACATCTCGAGCGCCGAGGTCACGTAGCGCCCGAAGAACTCGACCAGCGCGTCGTCGTCGAGGCGGATCAGCTGGGTGAGCAAGCCGACCGGCAGCGCGCGCGCGGCGTGGGCGTTCTCGAGCACCAGCTGGGCCAGCGTGGCCTGGGTCAGGTCCTCGTTGGTCTTGGCGTCGACGACGCGGACGTCGATGCCGCGCTTGATCGCCGCCGCCAGCTCCTCCTGGGTGATGTAGCGACTCTCGCCGGTGTCGTAGAGCCGGCGGTTGCCGTACTTCTTGATCAGGACTGCCACGCCCGGCACCGTAGCCGTCCGGGGAGCGTCGATCAAGGCGCCACTTTGTTGCGCTGCAATATTCCGGTTGACACCGGCGATGCCGACGCGTAGCTTGACGCCGGTTCGCCCCCCCGCCATGCCCAAGTTTGCTGCACAGCACCATCTCGCCGTCGCCGCCCTGGCCCTCGCCGCCGCGTGCGCCGGCAGCGACGCCGACCGGTGCGATCTCGCCACCGACTGCCCCTCGGGCTACTGCCGCGCCGATCACACGTGCGCGCCGGTCGACGAGGCCGACGCCGGCGTCGACGGCGCCACCGGCGGCCCCGACGCGCCGCTCGGATGCCAGCCCGATCACGACGGCACGATCACCCGCGCCGAGCTGCCGATGATGCCCGGCCAGACCGCGCGCTTCCGGATCGCCACCGACGCCACCGTCGACACCGCCGGCACGCAGGGCGCCGGCGGCCAGCGCGCGTGGACCCTCGCCGGCGGGCTGCCCGGCGATCAAGACGTCACGACCACGCTGATCCCGCCCGCCGGGCAGTGGTGGGCCGCCACCTTCCCGACGGCCACCTACGCCGCGCGGCTGTCGATCGACAGCGCGCTCCTCGGCGTGATGCGCCTCGACGCCAGCGGCCTCGCCCTGCTCGGCGTGGTGTCGCCGGAGGCCGGCGTCACCCGCACCGAGCTCACCTACGATCCGCCGGTCCCGCTCCTGCCCACGCCGCTCGGCCCGTCGGCGAGCTGGACCACGTCGTCCACGGTGTCGGGCGTCGCGCTCGGCGTCGCCAGCTTCTACAGCGAGCGCTACCAGGCGCGCGTCGACGCGGTCGGCACGATGACCACGCCGTTCGGCGCGTTCCCGGTGCGGCGCATCGCCACCGATCTGACGCGCACCGTTGGCGCCGCGATCACGACCAAGCGCACCTTCGGCTTCGCCGCCGAGTGCTACGGCACCGTCGCGACGATGACCTCGCAGGACTACGAGACCGGCAGCGAGTTCACGAGCGCCGCCGAGGTGTGGAGGCTGATCCCGTGACCGCGGCCGGGCGCGCGTTGTGCGCCGCAGCGCTGGTCGCGCTGGCCGCCTGCCCGTCGTTCCACGCCGGGCCGCTGCCGGGCGCGCCCGCCGACGCCACCTTCGCCGACGTCGACGGCGTCCACTTGCACTACCGCGCCGTCGGCTCGGGTCCGACGGTGGTGATGCTGCACGGCTACGGCGCGTCGCTCGATCTGTGGCGGCCGGTGCAGGACGCGCTGGCCGCGCACCACCGGGTGATCGCCGTCGACCTCAAGGGCTTCGGCTGGAGCAGCCGCCCGGCCGGCGACTACTCGCCCGCCGCCGAGGCCACGCTGGTGTGGCACCTGCTCGATCAGCTCGGCGTCGATCAGGTGTCGATCGTCGGCCACTCGTGGGGCTCGTCGGTGAGCCTGGCGATGGTGCTCGCGCAGCCCGCGCGGGTCCGGCGCATCGCGCTGTACGCGGCCTACGTCTTCGACGCGCAGCTGCCCAGCTTCTTCCGCTGGGCCCAGGTCGACGGCATCGGCGAGGTGCTGTTCGCGCTCAACTACAAGAACAACGTCGAGGAGCGAGTCGGGCTCGCCTACCACGACCCGCGGTTCGTCACGCAGGCCCGCGTCGAGCACGTGCTGGCCGAGCTCGATCGCCCCGGCACCACCGCCGCCGCGCTCGCCGCCGCGCGCGGCCAGCACCTCGGCGCGATGGAGCGCCGCTACCACGAGATCACCCAGCCGACGTTGCTCCTGTGGGGCGACGACGATCTGGTCACGCCGCTGCGCTTCGGCCAGCGCCTGGCCGGCACGCTGCCCGACGCCACGCTCAAGGTCTACCCGGCGTGTGGCCACATCCCGATGGTCGAGGCTGCCACCGCCACCACCCGCGATCTGGTGCGCTTCCTCGACGCCGATCGCGCCGCCACGGACGCGCCCGCCGACGCGCCCGCCACGCCCGCCGTCGACGCCGGCCCGCCCGCCCCCGAGGCCACGCCGTGACTCGCGCCGCCGCCGCGCTCGCGCTCGCGCTCGCGATCCCTGCCGCGCGCGCCGACGAGCCGCCGCCCGACAGCGGCCTCGACGCGATCGACACCCTCGCCCCCGGCGCGGTGCCCGATCTGGCGGCGCTCGGCGTCGAGCTGACGCCGCGCGCGTTCGCCCAGCCCAGCGAGCACACGCGCGTCGAGCTGCACGGCTACCTGCGCATCCGCGAGGAGGCGCTGGTCAACCTCGACCTCGACCGCGGCCTCACCCCATCGGGCGCGCCGCTGTTCCCGGTGCCGCTGGCCGGCGGCCAGGTGCTCGACGGCGGCGACCTGCGCGCGCGCACCGACCTGGCGATCTATCCGCCCGGCGCCGGCGTCGCGATCAAGGCCCGCCTCGACCTCCTCGACAACCTCGGCTGGGGCGCCAGCCCCGAGGTCGGCACCGGCCGCGCGCCGACGCCGGCGGCGTCGACCGGCCAGGCGGCGTTCACCGCGATCGCCGTCAAGCGCGTGTGGGGCGAGGTGCTGACGCCGCTCGGCATCCTCGCCGCCGGCCGCATGGGCGCGCACTGGGGCCTGGGCATGAGCGCCAACGGCGGCGACTGCGAGGAGTGCGATGGTGGCGACGCGGCCGATCGCCTCGCGCTGGTCACGCCGATCGCCGGCCACTACCTCGCGCTGGCCTACGACCTGTCGGCGTCGGGGCCGTTCCGCCCGCGCGCCAGCGCCACCCGCGCCATCGATCTCGAGCCGTCCGACGACGTCACCACCGTCACCGCCGCGTGGATGCGGGTCAAGACGCCGGCCACCCGCCTGCGCCGCGCCGCCGCCGGCCTGGGCACGTTCGAGTACGGCGCGTTCGTCTCGCACCGCTGGCAAGACCGCGACGTCCCCGCCGACTACCTGCCCACCGCCGGCGCGGCGCCGACGATCGGCCCCGACGATCTGATGGTGCGCGGCTTCACCGCCACCAGCGTCGGCGCCTGGGCCCGCATCCAGGGGCCGCGGCTGCGGCTCGAGGCCGAGGGCAGCTACGCCCACGCGCGGGTCGATCAGCCGTCGCTGGTGCCCGGCGTGCTGCTCGATCAGGCCGCCACCTCCGATCAGTTCGGCCTGGCGCTCGAGAGCGAGGCCGCGGTCGGCCGCCACCGGCTCGGCGTCGACGCCGGCGTGGCCAGCGGCGACGACGCGCCCGGCTTCGGCGCGTTCCCGGCGCCCGGCGCGCCCAGCCCGCGCCCCGGCGATCTCGACGGCCCCCAGGCCGATCCGCCGGGCGACACCACCGTCGACAACTTCCGCTTCCACCCCGACTACCACGTCGATCGCATCCTGTTCCGCGAGATCATCGGCACCGTCACCGACGCCGCGTACCTGCGCCCGCACGCGCGCCTCGAGCTCGCCGATCTCGGCCACGCCCGCCTCGAGGCGTCGGTCGCCGTGATCGCGTCGTGGGCGATGAGCCCGACCTCGACGCCCAGCGGCGCGCAGTTCCTCGGCGTCGAGGTCGACCCGAGCCTGACCTACCGCAGCGACAGCTTCCGCGTCGCGCTCGACTACGCCGCGCTGGCGCCGGGCGCCGCCTTCGACAACCCCGACACCGGCGCGACCGCCAGCGCCGCCCAGCTGGTGCGCCTGCGCCTGGGGTTCCACTACTGATGCGCGCCCTCGCCTGCGCCCTCCTCGCGCTCGCCGCCTGCGGCGAGAACGCCACGCCGGTCGGCGAGCCCGAGCCGCCGTTCGCCGCGTCGTGCGTGCCCGACCTCGACGGCACGCTCACCGCCGCCGAGCTGCCGGTCGTGCTCGATCAGCCGCTCACGTTCCGCGTCGGCGAGAACGTCGCGGTCGATCTGGCCGGCCGCGGCGCTGGCGCCGACCGCCAGTGGGACTGGAGCGCCGACACCGCCGGCGACGCGCTGGTCGAGCAGCTCGCGGTGGCGCTCGACGATCAGTGGTACGCCGGCAGCTTCCCCGACGGCCGCTTCGTCATCGCGGTCGACGCCACCACCGACGGCGTCTACGCCGCCGACGACCGCGGCCTGTACCTGCTCGGCCTGGCGTCGCACGACGAGGCCCCGGCCGGCGGCAAGACGCTGTTGCCGTACGCCGCGCCGGTCGCGGTGCTGCGCCTGCCGGTCGCCGCTGGCGATCGCTGGACCGAGACCGCAACCATCACCGGCGGCACGCTGCGCGGCCTGCCGTACAACGGCACCGACACCTACGTGATCAGCGCCGACGCGCGCGGCGAGCTGCACCTGCCGTACGTGCGCTTCACCGACGCGCTGCGCGTGCGCACCACCGTCACCAGCACCCCGGCGGTCGGCGGCGCCTCGGTCGTCGTCCGCCAGACCCAGTTCTTCTCCGAGTGCTTCGGCGAGATCGGCCGCGCCACCAGCCGACCCGGCGAGCTCGCCGACGACTTCACCACCGCCGCCACGCTGCGGCGCCTTGCCTTGTAGACAGGAGCGAACGATGAACCTCTGGGATCAATGGAAGAAGGGCTTCGCCGTGTGGGAGTCCACGACGGCGGCGTACATGGAGCAGGTCATGGCCAACCCGGCCGTGCTCGGCCCCGCCGGCCAGATGCTGACCTTGGCGATGAAGACCAAGGCCGCCACCGACAAGGCGACCGCCGCGTGGTGGGCCGCGATGGGCCTGCCGACCCGCCGCGATCAGGAGCGGTCGCTGCACAAGCTCAACCAGCTCGAGAGCCGGATCGCCGACCTCGAGGAGCAGCTCGCCGAGGCGCGCAGCGCGCAGTAGCCGCTGGAAGGCAGGAGGCCGCCGTGGACGTCGAACACCTCGTCACCCCTCGCCCGGCGCCGTGCGCCGTGCTCGACCACGTCGCGACCCGCGGCGATCGCGTGCGCTTCCGCGTGCGCCAGCCCGACGGCTCGTGGCTGCCGGTCACCTGGCGCGCCTTCGCGCAGCAGATCCGCGCGGTCGCCGCCGGGCTGATCGGCCGCGGCATCGGCCGCGGCGACTGCGTCGCGGTGTTCGGCACCAACTCGGTGGCGTGGGCCGCCGCCGCGCTCGGCGTCCAGGCCGCCGGCGCGACGATGGTGCCGATCTACCCGGCGTCGACCGGCGAGGCCGCGCGCTACGTGCTCGAGCACGCCGAGGTCACCACCGCGTTCGTGTCGACCGCGCAGCGCCCGGCGCTGACCGCGGCCGGCCTCGACGTGCGGGCGATCGGCCTCGACGACGGCACCTGGGCCGACTTCGTCGCCGGCGGCGAGCACTCGGATCGCCTCGATCCCAGCGTCGTCGACGGCCGCGTCGCCAGCATCGCGCTCGACGACGTCGGGCTGATGCTCTACACCAGCGGCACCTCGGGGCCGCCCAAGGGCGTGCCGCTGTCGCACGCCAACGTCGGCATCAACGGCGCCGACTGGCTGCGCTCGAACGCGCCGCTGCTGGCGCCCGACGACCGCGACCTCTTGTGGTTGCCCTTCTCGCACATCTTCGGCTGGGGCGAGCTGTGCAGCGGCAACATCATCGGCTGGGAGAGCTGGATGTGCTCGCCGGCCGAGGTGATGACGGTGTTCCCCGAGGTCGCGCCGCACGTGTTCCTCAGCGTGCCCGCGTACTGGGAGAAGCTGACCCGCGCCGTCGACGCGGCGGCCGGCCCCGACGCCACCGCCGATCGCGAGACCCGGCGCGCCAGCTTCGCCGCGATCACCGGCGGCAACCTGCGCTTCGCGCTGTCGGGCGGCGCCGGCCTCAAGCGCGAGATCAAGGAGCAGCTCAAGGAGCTGGGCCTGGTGGTCATGGAGGGCTACGGCCTGACCGAGACCTCGCCGACGCTCACGCTCAACCGCCCCGATCGCTACCGCTTCGACTCGGTCGGCCTGCCGCTGCCGTCGCTCGAGCTCACGCTGGCCGCCGACGGCGAGATCCTGGCCCGCGGCCCCAGCGTGTTCCGCGGCTACCACAAGGATCCCGAGGCCACCGCGCGGGCGTTCACCGCCGACGGCTGGTTCCAGACCGGCGACATCGGCCGCTTCACCGACGACGGCTTCCTGCAGATCGTCGATCGCAAGAAGGACATCCTGGTCACCGCGGGCGGCAAGAACGTCCCGCCGGTGAACATCGAGGCGCGGTTCGTCAACGATCCGGCCATCGAGCGCGTCGTGGTCTACGGCGACGCCCGCCCGTACCTGGTGGCCGCGGTGTGGGTCGCGCCCAGCGTCACCGGCGACGCGCGCGCCGCGGCGGTGGCCGCCGCCGTCGAGCGGGTGAACAGCCAGCTCGCCAAGTTCGAGACCATCAAGAAGTTCTGGATCTGCGACGAGGCGCTGTCCGTCGAGTCGGGCCTGTTGACCACGTCGCTCAAGCTGCGCCGCAAGGCGGTGTACGATCGCTACCGGGACCGCTTCGAGTCCCTGTACAGCTGATCGCGCATGTCCGCCTCCTCGCGCCGCCCGCCCGGGATCCTGTCGTCGCTCATGGCCTTGGCCGAGCGCGTGCGGACCGGTCCGCCCAAGGTCGGCCAGACCCCGGCCGACGAGGTGTGGCGCGAGAACAAGTGGCGGCTGCTCCGCTACCGGCCGACGGTGGCGAAGGCCGATCGCTGGCGCACGCCGATCCTGCTCGTGCCGTCGCTGATCAACCGCTACTACGTGCTCGACCTGGCGCCGGGGCGCAGCTTCGTCGAGCACCTGGTCACCGCCGGCCACGACGTGTTCATCATCGACTGGGGCACGCCGACCGACGAGGATCGCTACCTCACGTTCGACGACATCTGCCATCGCTACCTCGGCCGCGCGGTGCGCAAGACCGCGGCCTACGGCCCCGACGGCGTGTGCCACGTGCTCGGCTACTGCCTGGGCGGCACCCTCGCCACGATCTACACCGCCGCCGAGCCGGACCGGGTCGCGTCGCTGGTCGCGCTGGCCGCGCCGATCGACTTCGATCACGGCGGCATCCTGGCCCGCTGGACCCGCAGCCCGGGTTTCGACCTCGACGCGCTGATCGACGGCTTCGGCAACGTGCCGTGGCCGCTGATGCAGGCCAGCTTCCACATGCTCAAGCCGACCGCCAACCTGGCCAAGCTGGTCGGGCTGCTCGATCGCGCCTGGGACGACGAGTTCCTCGACGGCTTCCTGGCCACCGAGCGCTGGGGCAACGACAACGTGTCGTTCCCCGGCGCGTGCTACCGCCGCTACATCGGCGACCTGTACCGCGACAACGCGCTGATGCGCGACACGATGCGGCTCGGCGGCAAGCCGGCGCGCCTGGGCGACATCGACTGCCCGACGCTCGCCGTGACCTTCGGCCACGATCACATCGTGCCCGCGCCCGCCGCCACCGCGCTGCTCGATCGCATCGGCTCGCCCGACAAGGCCCAGCTGCACCTGAACGGCGGCCACGTCGGCGCCGTGGTCTCGCGCAAGGCCGCCGCCGGCCTGTGGCCCCAGCTCAGCCGCTGGTGGGCCGCCCGCGACACCGAGTCGGCCCGCGGCCTCGGCGACGACGACGACGTCGACGCCGA
>Ga0075163_10005529_pt1 | contig 16833 bp, 16 predicted proteins | sample JI1023141ADNA_FD_71478 | JGI IMG/M metagenome (GOLD analysis project Ga0075163, IMG submission 71478) | Wastewater effluent complex algal communities from Wisconsin, to seasonally profile nutrient transformation and Carbon sequestration -... | ecosystem: Engineered > WWTP > Effluent > Algae...
TCTTCAACGACGGCACGATCCGCACCGTGCCGGAGGATGGCAATCGGAATCGGAGCAGCGGCAGTCAGGGCAACAGCGCGAACAGCACGACGCAGGGCGGCCTGGGCTGGATCAGCGACCCCTACGGCATCCCGTGCGTCTCGGGCGAGCGGCGCAGCAACGCGCAGCAGTACCTGGGTTCGCAGGCGCTGATCACCGCGGCCGGCGCCGGCGCGGCCTCGCTGATCAAGTCCGACAACGGCAGTGTGGCGGTGGTCGCCAACAGCAACGGCTCGCTCGGCACCGTCGGCATCAGCGGCAACGAGGCGATGGGCCGCATCCTGGCCGGCGGCGTGCGCGACATGGCCGATTGGGTCAACAAGCTCTACGGGCAGGCCTTCGCCGCGGTCTACGTGCGGCCCGGCGCCAAGGTCGCCGTGCATCTGGAGCAGCCGCTCAACATCGACTACGACGCCAAGGGGCGCCGGGTCAATCACCGCATCGGAGGCAAGCATGGGTCGGATTTGGATTGAATCGGCCGCGGCCCTGTGCGCGGTCATGGTGCTGGCCGGCTGCGCCACCAGCAAGGACGAGCTGCTGCCGCACGGCGATCACACCATGCTCGACGTGTGGAACCAGGAGACGGGCGGCAGCGCCGGTGGCGGACAGGCGGCACGGCAACTGCTCGACGCGCGCCAGGGCCTGCGCCGGCCTCTGACCGAGGCCGACGTACAGGTGGCGCCCGCCGCCGCTGCCGCCTACACGCGCACCGCGGCCAACGAGATTTACCGCCAGTTCCACCGCCTGCCGAACCCGGACCTGGTGATGTACGTGTTCCCGCACCTGGCTGGCACCGACCCGGCGCCCGTGCCCGGCTACACCACCGTGTTCCCGCTCTACCAGCGCGTGCAGTACGCGATGCCTGGCGAGCGCCTGGAGGACTACTGATGGCCTGGTCGTTGCCCTGGGCACGCAAGGCCGCCACGCCCGCCGGCCCTGACCTGGATGCCGATGACGCCTGGGCGCAGCATGTCTCGACGCTGGCCGCGCACGGTATTCCCGAGCCCGGCAGCGCGGTGGGCGGCAAGCCGCGCCGGCCGGCCACCGAGGCGGACCTGCAGGCGCTCTACGGCGTGGCGCCGTCCTTCGCCGACCTGCTCCCCTGGGTGGAGTACCTGCCCGGCTCCAAGAGCGTGCTGCTGGAAGACGGCCAGTCGGTGGCGGCCTTCTTCGAGCTGGCGCCGGTCGGCACCGAGGGCCGCGAGATGGCTTGGCTGTGGCAGGCGCGCGATGCGCTGGAGAACGCGCTGCAGGACTCGTTCGACGAACTCGACGAGAACCCCTGGGTGGTGCAGCTCTACGCCCAGGACGAAGCAACCTGGGACAACTACCTGCGCGGGCTCACGAACTACGTGCGGCCGCGCGCGCAAGGCAGCGCCTTCACGGACTTCTACCTGCGCTTCTTCGCGCATCACCTGCGTGCGATCGCCAAGCCCGGCGGCCTGTTCGAGGACACGACGGTGACGCGCCTGCCGTGGCGCGGCCAGGTGCGGCGCGTGCGCATGGTGGTCTACCGGCGCGCGAGTGCGTCTGGCGCGTCCCGGCGCGGCCAGTCGCCCGAGCAGGCGCTGACGACGATCTGCGACCGGCTCGCGGGCGGCCTTGCCAACGCGGGCGTGAAGGCCCGGCGCATGGAGGCGGCCGACATCCACGACTGGCTGCTGCGCTGGTTCAACCCGCACCCCACGATGCTCGGCCCCGACGCCGACGACCGCGAGCGCTTCTACGCGCTGACCCGCTACCCCGAGGAAGCCGAGCAAGGCGAGATCGAGCTGGCCAGCGGGGACTTCGCGCAGCGCCTGTTCTTCGGCCAGCCGCGCTCGGACGTGGCGAACGGCACCTGGGTGTTCGACGGCATGCCGCACCGGGTCATCGTGATGGACCGGCTGCGCATGCCGCCCGCCACGGGCCACGTCACCGGCGAGACGCGCAAGGGCGGCGATGCGGTCAATGCGCTGTTCGACCAGATGCCCGAGGACACGGTGATGTGCCTGACGGTCGTCGCGACGCCGCAGGATGTGCTCGAAGCGCACTTGAACCATCTGAGCAAGAAGTCGGTCGGCGAGACGCTGGCCTCGGAGCAGACGCGCCGCGATGTGCAGGAAGCGCGCGGGCTGATCGGCAGCGCGCACAAGCTCTACCGCGGCGCGCTGGCTTTCTACCTGCGCGGGCGCGACCTTGCGCAGCTCGACGCCCGTGTCCTGCAACTGGTCAACGTCATGCTCAATGCTGGCCTGCAGCCGGTGCGCGAGGAAGACGAAGTGGCGCCGCTCAACAGCTACCTGCGCTGGCTGCCGTGCGTGTTCGACCCGGCCGCCGACAAGCGCCAGTGGTACACGCAACTGATGTTCGCGCAGCACGCGGCGAACCTCGCGCCGGTGTGGGGCCGCAGCCAGGGAACCGGCAATCCCGGCATCACGTTCTTCAACCGCGGCGGCGGACCGATCACCTTTGACCCACTGAACCGGCTCGACCGGCAGATGAACGCGCATCTTTTCCTGTTCGGCCCCACGGGCTCGGGCAAGAGCGCCACGCTCAACAACATCCTGAACCAGGTGACGGCGATCTACCGGCCGCGCCTGTTCATCGTCGAGGCGGGCAACAGCTTCGGCTTGTTCGGCGACTTCGCGGCGCGGCTGGGCATGAAGGTGCATCGCGTCAAGCTGGCCCCCGGTGCCGGGGTGAGCCTCGCGCCGTTCGCCGACGCCCACCGGCTGGTCGAAACGCCCAGCCAGGTGCAGACGCTGGATGCCGACGCCCTGGAGGAGGACCGCGACGAGGCGGCACAGGCGGCGGATGCCGACGAGCAGCGTGACGTGCTGGGCGAACTGGAAATCACCGCGCGGCTGATGATCACCGGCGGCGAGGACAAGGAAGAGGCGCGCATGACGCGCGCCGACCGCAGCCTGATCCGCCAGTGCATCCTCGATGCGGCTCAGCGTTGCGTGGCCGACCAGCGCACCGTCCTCACGCGCGACGTGCGCGATGCGCTGCGCGAGCGTGCCCGCGATACGGCTCTGCCCGAGGTGCGGCGCGCGCGGCTGCTGGAAATGGCCGACGCGATGGATATGTTCTGCCAGGGCGTGGACAGCGAGATGTTCGACCGGCCCGGCACACCCTGGCCCGAGGCCGACATCACCATCGTCGATCTGGCGACCTTCGCACGCGAGGGCTACAACGCGCAGCTTTCGATCGCCTACATCAGCCTCATCAACACGGTCAACAACATCGCCGAGCGCGACCAGTTCCTCGGCCGGCCGATCATCAACGTGACGGACGAAGGGCACATCATCACCAAGAACCCGCTGCTCGCGCCCTACGTCGTCAAGATCACCAAGATGTGGCGCAAGCTCGGCGCGTGGTACTGGCTGGCGACGCAGAACATCGACGACCTGCCCAAGGCGGCCGAGCCCATGCTCAACATGATCGAGTGGTGGATCTGCCTCTCGATGCCGCCCGACGAGGTGGAGAAGATTGCGCGCTTCCGCGAGCTGAACGCGGCGCAGAAGGCGCTGATGCTGTCGGCCCGCAAGGAGGCCGGCAAGTTCAGCGAAGGCGTGATCCTTTCCAAGAGCATGGAAGTGCTGTTCCGCGCGGTGCCGCCCAGCCTGTACCTGGCGCTGGCTCAGACCGAGCCGGAGGAGAAGGCCGAGCGTTTCCAGTTGATGCAGCAGTGCGGCATCGGCGAACTGGACGCCGCTTTCAAGATCGCCGAGAAGATCGACCGCGCCCGCAGCATCGAACCGCTGGCGCTCGATGCGCTGGCGTGACGGGGAGTCCACGATGCGCATCCCTCGATTCGCGCCGTCCCGCACCGTCCTTATCGTCGCGCTGCTGGTGGCCGCGGCCCTGACCACGGCCGCGTGGCTCGGCCTGCAGCCGCCGTCGCCGCCCGCCGAATCCGATTCGCCTTCGGCAGAAGCAACGCCTACGCCGGCAACGGCACCAGCCGGCCCGCCCTGGCGCTATGGCCGCGCCGATGCGCGCTTCACGGTGGTCGAGTACGCCGACCTCGAATGCCCGTTCTGCCGCGCGTACTTCGCAGTGCTCAAGCGCTGGATCGACACGCACCCGGACGTGGGTTGGCAATGGCACCACCTGCCGTTGCCGTTGCACGAGCCGGCGGCGTCCGCCGGTGCGCGCCTGGTGGAGTGCGTCGGCGAGGCCGGCGGCCAGGCCGCGTTCTGGCAGGCCGCCGAGTGGGTCTACACGCACACCCGCGGCGACGGTCAGGGCCTGCCCGAGGGCCTGCGCTATCCCGACCTCACGCCGGCCGCGCAGCACTGCCTCGACAGCGACCGCCCCGATGCGCTGATCCGCGCACAGTCGGCGAGCGCGGCGCAGGAGGGCATCAAGGTCACGCCCACGCTGCGCCTGCAGGATCGCCAGTCCGGCAAGACGCTGCTGCTGCACGGCCCGGTCGAAGGAGATGCCTTGCTGTCCGCGATCGACCTGCTGGCGGCCAGTGCAGCGATCGAACCCGCATCGAAGGAAATGCCTGCCGAGTCTCTCGGCGACATGCCCAGGTAGCCACGATCTTCAAGGCTACGACGCGGCCTGGCTGCGCTGATCGACCCCGTTCGCTTCGCATCCCTGGACGCGAACAGCCACTGCGCATGTGGTGGCGGATGCCCCTGCTCTTCTGCCGCTTGTTCTTCATCGTTCCCCGGAGGGTTTGTCCCTCCCGGGACAGGCGTCCTCCGACTTCTTCCCGTGGAGGTTCGCCATGTCCTATGTCGTCACCGACTCGCGTCCCGAGTCGCTCAGCCTGATCGCCGCCCAGCACGAAGACTGGATCATCCGCCAAGCCATCGCCTTGCTGGAGCAACGCATCTTCAAGGCCGGTCCGATGCTGAACAGTCCCGCCGCCGTGCGCGACTACCTGCATCTGAAGTTGGTCGCGGAGCCCAACGAGGTCTTCGCCGTCGTGTTCCTCAACTCTCAGCACCAAGTCCTCGCCTACGAGCCGATGTTCAAGGGCACGGTCGATCAAACCTCGGTATACCCGCGGGTGCTGGTGCAGCGCGCCCTGGCCCTCAACGCCTCGGCGGTCATCCTGGCCCACCAGCACCCATCCGGCATGACCGTGCCTTCGGCCGCCGATCGCGCGCTGACCGACCGGCTCAAAGCCGCCCTGGCGATGGTCGATGTCCGGGTGGTGGATCACTTCATCGTCGGCAAGGGCACGCCGTACTCCTTCGCCGAATCCGGCCTGCTGTAGCGCCGCTGACCACCTGGTCCCCGCGGGAGCCTCGGCTCCCGCTTTTCTTTCGCCTGTCTGCCCAAAGCGGAGCGCGCGCGGTACGCATTCCTTGTCGCGGGTGGATTGCCTTCGGCGTTCGACTAGAGCCTTGCTCTCATTCCCAGGACGCCCGCCATGACGGCTCCCTTCTTGAAACCCATCCCGCGGCTGCGGGCCACGCGCATCGCCTGCGCGGGAGGGCTGCTGCTGTGCCTGCTCGGCCGGGACGCATCCGCAGCCGACGTGCTGGTCGTGACCGACAGCCACCATCCCGTGCAGTCCGCATCCGGCGCGCGCGTGATTGAGCTGGACCTGCCTGATCGCATCGAAGCCGAACTGGCCGCGGGCCTGCCTGCCGATCCGGGCCGCGCGGCCGCGCTAGTGCAGCAACGCCTGCGCGATGGCGGCCAGGCACTGCAGCGCCGTATCGGCAGCGCCTATCAGGGCGTCGCCGATGCCTGGGGTCTGGGCATCGCCAAGGTGCCTGCTGTGGTGGTGGATCGCCGCTACGTGGTCTACGGCGAGCGCGATGTCGCGCATGCCGTGGCCCGCATCGAAGCGCATCGAAGGACACAGCCATGAACCGCCTGCTGTCGGCGTCGTCGCGCCGGGCTCGCCTTGCCATCGCCTCGGTGCTGCTCGGCGGCGCCTCTTCGACGTTCGCGCTGAACACGGCCACCATCATGTCCTCGGCCCTGTCGCCCGACTGCCTGGAGTACCGCGTCGTGGGTATCTGCTATTGGCTGTTCTGCACCTGGACGGGTTGCACGGTGCGCACTTCGGTGAAGGTGCGCCACTACGTGCCCGACGCCGTGGTATCGAGCTACAGCAACACCGGCGAGAACCCGTGGATCGAGGTGCGCGCCATGAGCATGCCCAACCCCACGGCACAGGCCGGCGGCGACGGGACGACGAACCACGACAACGAGAACAACCTGGCGAAGTTCAAGAACGCCGACGTGATCGGGCATCCCGGTGGTTCGGTGTTCAGCCAGTTCGCCAGCGCGTCCGGCTACGCCTGTCAGGGCGCAGGCACGGCCTTCATGCCGTACCTGCTGAGCACGCTGGACACGCTGGCCTGGCGCTACAACGTGCCGGAGATGGTGTACCCCGAGGCGCTGATCCCCGGCATGCGCGAGATCGGCGGCCGCACGACGCTCAACCTGTGGGGCAACGTATATCCGCGCGGCGGCTTCCTGCATCAGACCGACGACTACAAGAGCGGCGCCGTCGTCGCGCAGCGCGCGGGCGATGTCGTCACGCGGCGCATGCAGCCGCACGTCTACCAGCCGCTGCTCGCGAGTTCGAGCGACGGCTACTGGCCGGCCGGCGCCCTGGTGGAGAGCAATGCCTCCACCGGCAAGTGGCAGGAGCTGACGCCGACCCTCTCCAACTCCTGCGCGGTGTTCCCGCACTCCAACACGCGCGTGCAGGCCCAGCAAGGCGACTACGCCTGGGCGCTGTGGCGGCCCTATGCCTGCTGCCAGCGCCGTGGGCAGGTCTTCCTCGGCAGCGTCGATTTCCTCTGAGGTGTGCCCATGAAAACGTCCCTTTCCCGTTTCGCACAGCGCGGCAGGCCCTACGCGCTCAGCATTGCGCTCGCCTGCGCCGTCACGGCCGCAGCCGGCGTCGCGTGGGCACAGACCCGCATCAGCCCCACCGGCGTCGGCGTGAGCGGCAGCGTCATCGGCGACGACGTGCTCTACAGCATCGGCGGCGGCCGGGCCGTGTCCATGGGCGGCGCCGGAAATATGCAGAGCATTGGCGTGGGCATCGGCTGGAACAGCAACTTGATCTGCGGCGACATGAGCATCACGACGACGCTGCAGAACCAGTTGAACGGCATCACCAACGGCTTCCAGCAGATCATGAGCAACGTCATCCAGAGCGCGACCAGCGCCGTGGCGTCGCTGCCCGCGCTGATCATCCAGCGCGCCGATCCGGGCCTCTACAACCTGCTGACCAACGGCGTGCTGCAAGCTCGGCTCGACTTCGATCGCAGCAAGTTGACGTGCAAGGCGATGGCAACCCGGATGGCGGACATGGCCGGAGGTCAGGCCGGCTGGGATCAGCTCGCCGAAGGTTTTGCGCTGCGCGATGCGGTGAGCAGCACCGATGCGGTGTCCGCCGTCGAGCAGGCCGAAGCTAACAAGGGCAATAACGGCGTTCCCTGGGTCGGAGGCAGCAACGCGGGCGGTTCGGGCCAAGGTTCGATCAAAGTGGTCGGCGACGTGACCCGTGCCGGCTACAACCTGCTCAACAGCCGCGGCGTTACGGACACATCATCCATCCCGCGCGCGTCCTGCGGCAACCGGCTGACCTGCCAAACCTGGTCCTCGCCGCAGGCCGCAGCGGACTTCGCGACCCGCGTACTCGGCGAGCGCGAGCAACGCACCTGCGAGACCTGCACCAAGACGCAGACGACGCCAGGCGTCGGCCTGACGCCGGTGATCCAGGAAGAGTACGAGACCAAGCTGCAGGCGCTGCAGGAGCTGGTGACGGGCGCGAAGCCGACGACGGTGGCGAACCTCGAAGCCGCCGGCAGCAACTCGCTGCCGATCACCCGCGGCGTGATCGAGGCGCTGCGCGACGAGCCCGATCAAGACCTGCTCGGCAAGCGCCTGGCCTCCGAGGCCGCGCTGTCGAGCGTGCTGGAGAAGGCCCTGCTGTTGCAGCGCACGCTGCTGACCGGCAAGAAGGAGCCCAACGTCGCCGCCAACGAGCTGGCAGTGAAGGCGGTCGATCAGGAGAACAACGCGCTGGGGCAGGAGATCAACAACCTCAAGACCGAGCTGGAGCTGCGGCGCACGCTGGCCGGCAATTCGGCGATGGCGATCGTGCAGCGGCACGGCACCCGCGCCGCGGGCTCGCGCGGCATCTTCGAGGGCGACACGACACGCGACCGGCTCAAGGAAGTGCAGAAGCAGCGGAGCGGGCCATGACCAGCCGGATCTGGCTGCGACCGGCATGGCTGCTCAGCCGCCGCGTCGGCATCGTGCTGCTGTGGGTGCTGCTGGTGGCGAGCATCGCGGTCGGCGTGAACGTCGTCGGCCTCCACGTCGTCGGCAGCATCGACGGCTGGGAGCGGTGGCTGCGCGAGCACTCGGGCCACTTCCTCGTCTGGCGGCTGCTGCTCTACGCGGCGACGGCGTATGGCTGGTGGTGGATGCATCGGCGCCTGCGGGAACGCGAGCCGTCGGCCGAGACCCATCAGCGCCTGCTGCGCGTCGAGATCGGGGCCGTCGCCACCCTCGTGCTGCTCGAAGGCAGCCAGCTACTGCGGAATGGCTGAGCCCCGGAGAACGCCATGACGCTCAACACAACGGACTACCTGGAGTACTACCTGACCCTGGTCGGGTGGATCGTCAGCAACGGCATCTGGAACATCCTCGTGGCCAGCGGCGTGTTCGCGCTGCCGTTCGTGGTCATCGTGGTTCAGGAATGGCTGCGCGCGCGGGCCGAGGGCGCGGACGAGGGCAACAAGGGGGTGCTGTCCTCGATGCGCATCGAGAACCGCGTGTGGGTGGCGATCGTCGTCATCCTGTTCGCCGGCATCCCCTTCATTCCGGTCGACCTCAGCACCATCAAGTTCGACACGACGCGCTCCGCGCAATGCCAGGTCAGCGTCCCGCAGCCCACCGACACGGGCTGGTCGAACGCCTACACCGCGCTCAACAACCAGAGCGCGCTGGTGCCGGTGTGGTGGTTCTTCATGCACGCCATCTCGAAGGCGGTGACGGGCGGCGCGGTGGCGGCGATTCCCTGCGGGACGGATCTGCGCCAGATGCGCATGGACGTGGATGCCACGCGCATCGATGACCCGGTGCTGGCTCAGGAGGTCGGCGACTTCGTGCATGACTGCTACGGCCCCTCGCGCGCCAAGCTGTTCATGTCTCGGCCCACGCTCTCCGACGAGCAGATGAACGACGTGACCTGGATCGGTTCGAGCTACTTCCTGAATACGGCGGGCTTCTACGACATCTATCACTCCAACACGCCGCGCACGGCTTGGCCCTACGACGCGACGCGCGATGCGGGGCTGGCCCAGGTGGACAGCGGCGGGGGCTACCCCACGTGTCGGCAGTGGTGGTCGGACGGCGGCGGCAGCCTGCGCGCGCGCCTGCTGGCCCAGGTCGATCCCGACCTGCTGACGCGCATCGGCCGCTGGGCGGGCTTCCTGTCGCAGGGCGAGGCGAACGATTCGGTGATCCGCGCCGTGGTCTCGCCACGGCAGCAGAAGATGAACCAGGGCTCGGTCTACACCGACTACGGCGGCCAGATCGAGAAGACGCTGCCCAACGTCGTGACGCGCGGCACCGGCGACCTGGGGCTGACCATGGGCTCGCTGGGCTTCTTCCCGGCGATGGACGTGGTGCGCCAAGCGCTGCCGATGGTGCTGTCGCTGCTCAAGATGGCGCTGGTGATCTGCATCCCGCTGGTGCTGGTCTTCGGCACCTACGAGCTGAAGGCGCTGGTCGCGGTGAGCTGCGTGCAGTTCGCGCTGTTCTTCGTGGACTTCTGGTTCCAGCTCGCGCGCTGGCTGGACAGCACGATCCTCGACGCGCTCTATGGCTGGGGGTTCGGCGCGAACCGGCCGCACAGCAACTTCGATCCGCTGATCGGCCTGAACAACGCCTTCGGGGACATGCTGCTGAACTTCGTCATGGCGACGATGTTCATCGTGCTGCCTACCTTCTGGGTGGGTGCGCTGGGCTGGGTAGGCGTGCGTGCCGGGACGGCAATTCAAGGGCTGGCAGCAGGAACCAGGGATGCCCAAGCTGCTGGTGGCAGGGGTGCGGGTGTCGCTATGAAAGCAGCGAAGTAACGCCTTCTAGGCTTGCTCGTCTTCTGGATCGTGGGGGTCGATCCGATAATCGTCATGGGTGTAGAGGCCGTACCCGGCAGGGCCGTATCGCCATTCCGGCTTGTGCTCCTCGCCATGGCTCCCATCGTCGTTACGGACCACCCAGGCGCCCGCCAGCGCGAACGCAAGCAGCAACGCCAGCCAGAATGCCGTGTAGAGCAGGACGCCGATCGCGGTGAGCTTGACGACCAACAGCGTGACCTTGGCAATGTCAGGCGCCCATCCCTGCGCGAGAAGCCAGCCATGCGCACGCTGATCCAGACGCGCGCAGCTTCGCCATGTCCGGCCCAGCGTTCGGCCGAGGCGTTCTGCGAAAGTGGTCTGTGCGGCAGTCTTCATGGTGACTAACTCATGTTCGTCCTGTCGTGTGGCGCTGATCCCTGTCCGTGTCGCGATTGAAACCTGTGGTGTTCTTCAACCGCAGCCTAGTCTTTGTCCGTTGCGCGCCAGTCGGCCTTGCTTGCGGCCACCAGCGCCGCCCAATCGTCCGGCGGGTTGCCGCGTCCCAGCATCTTCTCGAACACGGCATACGGGTCGGATTTGCTGCCCGCCGACCGCAAGGTCTGTTCGTCGTTGACCCAGGCGTACACGATGACCTTCGCCTTCGAGTCGTAACGGAAGAACAGCCGATACCTTCTTCCGAGCTTGGCGCGCCGCCAGTGGCGGTAAGCCGGCCCCATGGTGTTGCCTTGACGGTATTCGTCGCGCGCCGGATCGCCCGGCACCACGTCTTGCATCAACTGGACCAAAGCCCGAAAGAACTTGACGTTGGCGTTGGACCCAAAGCCCTCCGGGTCGTTCTCTTGCGCACGCAGCACGGCCGCGCACAGTTTCGTCAACTGCTCGATCAGGTTGTCGTGGAACAGCAGCGTCCAACCATGCTGCTGCATCAGATTTCCACGTCCTCATCGAAGTCATCACCCAGCACGACCTTGTGGCCTGCATGCTCCAGCATCGTGCGTGCCAGATCCTCTGGCAGACCGCGAACGTTCCGGCCAGCCTCGATGTCGCGGGCCAGCAGAGTCAGGAACGCGGCAATGGCGGGGTCTTCATGCTCGGCATCAGCGCGGGTCACGACGACTTCGCCGCCGCGCAGGTCGAACGCCACCTTGCCGCCGGTATCCACGCCCAGCGCTTGCCGGATGGCCTTTGGCAGCGTGATCTGACCCTTGGAGGTCAGCGTCGCGACTTCGTGGATTTCGGGCATGGCGGCACTCCTGATGGCAATGCCTGGATGGTAAGGAAGTTTCCTTACCTTGTCAATCTGGGTGCGCATGGTAGTCCGTCCGGCTGATGAAACGGCTCCATCGTAGGGGCGGCACAGCCAGCCTTCCCGCATCAATCCGACCTGGGCCAAACCCGCATTGGTTGTGGTCCGGCAGGCGTCGTTGCCCTATATCCAAAGGCTTCCATAAAGGCCAAAGGGCTGGGGAAGGGGCAAGGGAATGGGGCCAAGGGGAAAGGCCCTACCCGAAAAGGCCAAAAGGCTCTCCCGACCGGCTCGCCGTCCGGGGTTCGCCATGCTCTCGCTGTTCCAACGCAAACGGGTATCGCCCGCCGCCAGTGCGCCAATGCCCAAACCTTCCGCCGAGCCCGGCAAAGGGCTGATGCGGCCGGAGCCGGCCGCATCGCTGCTGGCGACACCCCGCCGGCAGAAGCTGCTGGAACACATCTGGCAGCGCACCTCGCTCTCGCGCCGACAGTTCGCCACGCTGTACCTCGCCCCACTGGAACGCTACGCCGAGTTGGTCCAGCAATTCCCCGCGTCGGAGGCCCATCACCACGCCTATCCGGGCGGCATGCTGGACCACGGCCTGGAGATCGTCGCCTACGCGCTCAAGCTGCGGCAGTCGCATCTGCTGCCCGCCGGCGCCACACCGGAGGCGCAAGCCGCCCAGGCCGAGGCCTGGACGGCCGGCACGGCCTATGCGGCGCTGCTGCACGACATCGGCAAGATCGCGGTCGACCTGCATGTCGAGTACGCGGATGGCACGGTCTGGCACCCCTGGCACGGCCCGCTGCGGCGGCCGTACCGCTTCCGCTACCGCAAGGAGCGCGAGTACCGGCTGCACAGCGCCGCCACCGGGTTGCTCTACGCCCGACTGCTCGATCCGGGCGTCTTTGACTGGCTCGCCGGCTATCCCGACCTCTGGGCCGCGCTGCTGTACGTCCTGGCCGGCCAGTACGAGCACGCCGGCACGCTGGGCGAACTGGTCGTGCAAGCGGACCAGGCATCGGTCGCCCAGGAACTTGGCGGCGATCCGAGCAAGGCCCTGGCAGCGCCCCGGCACGCACTGCAGCGCAAGCTGCTCGATGGCCTGCGCTACCTCCTGAAGGAAGAGTTCAAGCTGAACCAGCCCCAGGCCTCGGATGGCTGGCTGACCCAGGACGCGCTCTGGCTGGTGAGCAAGACCGTCTCGGACAAGCTGCGCGCGCATCTGCTGTCGCAGGGCATCGACGGCATCCCGGCCAGCAACACGGCGGTGTTCAACGTGCTGCAGGATCACGGCATTGCCTTGGCCACGCCGGACGGCAAGGCAATCTGGAAGGCCACCGTCACCAGCGATGTCGGCTGGTCGCACAGCTTCACCTTCCTGAAGCTGTCTCCGGCCATGGTCTGGGATGCGGCCGACCGGCCGGCGCCGTTCGCGGGTCGCGTGCAGGCCGATGAGGAACAAGGGGCGCCAACGCCACAGGCACCAGCACCCGGAGCGCCGGGCCTGGAAAGCGCCGACACCGCGCCACCGAGCACCGCGCCGACCGTCCCTGTGCCCACCGATAACGGCGTGGCTGCGCTGCTCGACCTGCTGAGTGACACGGCCCCACCCGTAGCGCCGAAGACCCCGAGCGACCCCGTTGCCGAGCCCGAGCCGGCCTCGCCACCGGCGCCTACGGTGCTGTCGCAGGTGAGCCCCGCGCCATCTCGGGATCGGCCAAAGCCTTCCGGCGAGCATTTCATGGCCTGGCTGCGTCAGGGTATCCAGACGCACAAGCTCATCATCAACGACGCCAAAGCCTTGGTGCACAGCGTCGCTGGAACGACCTACCTGGTGAGCCCCGGCGTCTTCCAGCGCTATGCGCAAGAACATCTGCAAATTGCCGCACTGGCGAAACCGGAGAACCTGGAGGGATGGCAGTGGGTGCAGAAGCGTTTCGAGAAACTGGGTCTGCACCGCAAGCAAGCCAGCGGGCTCAACATCTGGACCTGCGAAGTCACGGGGCCGCGCAAATCCAGGCGACTGCACGGCTACCTGCTGAGCGCCCCAGAAGCGCTGTTCCAGGAGATGCCGCCGGACAATCCGTACCTGCGCCTCCTCATCGAGGCCGCATAGCGCGAAAACTCAGCCGCCGGTAACAAAAATGACAACGAACAGGGGTAGACAAGGGGCCACGGCGCGGGCCAGCTTCAGTCCGCGGACTTGGGCGGAGCCGTCTCTGCCAGCTTGGCTTCAGTCAGCGTCATCAAGTGGGCAGAACTGCATTTCAGCGCACGGGCGATTTTGAGAATGAGGGGGAGCGTGGGGACATGCTCGCCACGCTCGATCTTTCCCATGTGCGAACGCTCGATTCCTGACAGATGAGCCAGCGTTTCCTGGGCGATGCCTTGACTGGTTCTTTCTTCGCGCACGGAGGCCCCAAACGCGATGGCTGGTTCCGCTTCGTAGGTTGTTGTGCCGGTGGGCCGGCCTCTTTGAATCGAACGCTTTTGCATTGCCAAAAGCGTCGAGGATCGAAACGATATAAACCACGTTAAACTTAACTCAATAGAAGCGACTTGATCAGTCGCCGCGAGTTCACTGCCTGGGGGAACTGGACGTGAAATCGAACGATGCCTCCACTGAAATCCGGGTGGCTGTGCTCGGCGAGTGGGTGCCTTCACCGCTTGCCGACTTGCTGGCGTTGCAGCGCGCCGAAGAGCCAGAGACCGCCACTGCCTTGATCGGATGCAGCGCCACAGCGCAGACGCAGGAACTGCAGCACGATAACTTTGACTTGGCCCTGTCCACAGCCGCCTGGGAGTGGCCAGGCTGGGTGTGCGAGCCGTTGTGGCATGACACGCTGGCGGTCGCCGTCGCCAAGCGCTCGCACCTGCTGTCCTACCGTGAAGTGCCTCGCCAAGAGCTGCTCAAGCAGCCGTTGATCTGCGCGCAGTCAACGGCCGGCGAGCCGTGGCGCGCGGTGGCGCATGGCTTGGTCGAGGATGCACCGCAGGGCCATGAGCAGACCGTCAACACCTTCGACATGGCGATGACGCTCGTCTCCGCGGGCTACGGTATCGCCGTCGCACCCACCGCGAGGCTGACCTGCTACCTCCATCGCGGCATCGCCGCGCGGGCATTGGCTGGCGCACCCATCATCGTGATGGCCTACCTGCTTCGTCCGTCCTCGTCCTTGACCGAGCCCCAGGAAAGATTCGCTCGCCGCGCGCGCTCCGTGTCCTGAGACAGGGGCGCGCACTGCAGGACGCTGGCGCGCTACGCAAACGCCACCTGCTGCGGGGGCCACTCGCTTTCCTTCACCGTCGTGCTCACCGCCATGATGATCTTGTCGATATTCGTGGCGCTGACGCTTTCCAGGGCCGAGCGGCCGCGCAGCATTGCGCGCGGCTGCAGGAGCGCGTTGTAGATCTGCCAAGGGTCGGCGTCCCTGGTCAGCTTGAGGACCGCCTGGATCAGCGCGTGCTTGACCGGATCGAGATGCCAATCCGGCACGCGCTGGCCACGGTTGCCCAGGTTCAACGCCAGCAGGTTGCCGGCCTTGATCTCGTAGCTGATCCACCGGCGCGACTTGCCTGCCATCTTGGCGTACTCGGCGACCGGCAGATTGTGCGGTGCCTCGAAGACATCGACCAGTTCCATCCGCTCGCGCTGAATGTCGGAAAGCGGCTGCTGCAGGACTGACCGCGGCAACGTGACCGCGGGCAGTCGATGCCTCTCGGCAGAAACCAGGGGCATCGCGTCACCGGGCTTGGTCACGATCAGGAGCGGCGCCGACGCGGCCGCTACCTTGGGTGGCGCACTCGCGGCTTCCTCGTCCGAGATGACGGGTACGCCCTCCAGATGAATGGTGAGCGGCATGCTCGCTGCCTCGACCAGGTTCTGCTCGAAGAGATCGAGCCGGTCGGCCCAATCCTGCATCATCCGCCGCCGCTGCTCGACGTACTCGGCGTGGTTGTAGGTGGCACTGACCTTGTTGGGATCGACGTGCGAGAGCTGCGCATCCACCCACACCTTCGGGTAGCCGATCTCGTTGAGCGCGGTGGACATCGTGCCCCGGATGCCGTGCCCGGTCAGCAGGTCGCGATAGCCCATGCGCTTGAGCGCGCCGTTGAGCGTGTTCTCGCTCATGCGCTTCTTCAACTCGCTGTCATGCCGGAACAAGTAGTGCTGGGCCGGTTTGACCTGTTCCAGCAGGTGTCGGACGATCTCCATCGCCTGCACCGACAGCGGCACGATGTAAGGCGGAACGTCCTGGGGCAACTGGCGCTTCCTGCGCATGTCCACCTGGAGCTGCTTCACGACCTCGGGCGGGATGATCCAAAGGCCCCGATCGAGGTCGAACTGATCCGGCGTCGCCAGGCGCAGCTCGCCCGTGCGCACGCCGGTGAATAGCAGCAGCCGCAAACCGAGCTGAGTCTGCAGCCGGCCACGATACTTGCGCAGGCGCTGCAACAGCTTCGGCAACTCGGCCATGCGCAGGAACGGGTTGTGATTCACGGGGGGCAGCGGCAGCGCCACCACGTCGAGGTCGGAGGCCGAGTTCTGCTCCAGGCCCGGCACGACCACCAGCGCGTAGCGGAACATCTGGTTGAACCACGTCCTGACCTTCTCGGCGACGGAGAGCGCCTTGCGCCGCTCGATCCTGGCGATCACTTCCAGCAGGTCAGGACGTTTGATGTCGTAGATCGACCGCTTGCCCAGCAAGGGCAGCACATCCTTGGCGAAGACGCGAGGGAGAATCGAGAGGGTGGTCTGCCGACCCTTCTTGAGGCCGAGTTCGCGGTGTGCAAGCCACTTCTTGTAGATCGCCTCGAAGGTGTTTTCACCGGCGAGTTTGACCGCGGCGCGCTTTTGCTTGCGGTGAATGCGCGGGTTGATGTCCTTGGCCACCAAGGCACGTGCCTCGTCACGCAGGGCGCGTGCCTCACGAAGGGAAACCTCGGGATAGGTGCCCAGCGACATGCGCTTGGGCTCTTTCATCCAGTGGTAGCGAAAGTGCCAGCTCTTGCCGCCCGTGGCCGTCACGGCCAGGGAGAGTCCATCTGAATCGTGAAGGGTGTAGTCCTTGCCGGTGGCTTTGGCTTGGCGGACCACCAAGTCAGAGAGTGCCATGTTCTAGCTCCTGAACTTGAGTCAGGAACCAGATGCTTCTCCCATCGACCTCAGCCCTCCAGCAACAATCCGGAAGCCGCCGTGCCCGCAAAAATGGACAGGATTATGGACAGGAAAGTCCTGGCTTCAGGTGGATTTCGTTGGATGCCCCTGGAACCTCGAAGCGTTGAGAAGTCCTTGTGTGACAACGACTTGCAACGCCTCTTGGACTTCCTCAGAACTCCTCGGAATGATGCAGTGGAGCGGGTGAAGGGAATCGAACCCTCGTATGAAGCTTGGGAAGCTGCCGTTCTACCATTGAACTACACCCGCTTGAGGCGGCGATTCTAGCCCAGCGGTGTGCAGGTCCGCGGCGG
>Ga0075163_10005530_pt1 | contig 16833 bp, 10 predicted proteins | sample JI1023141ADNA_FD_71478 | JGI IMG/M metagenome (GOLD analysis project Ga0075163, IMG submission 71478) | Wastewater effluent complex algal communities from Wisconsin, to seasonally profile nutrient transformation and Carbon sequestration -... | ecosystem: Engineered > WWTP > Effluent > Algae...
AGTGCGATATTAAATAAGCCCAATTTAGCTACTGTTGCAACAAGCGGTGATTATAATGACTTAAGTAATAAACCAACAATTACTGGTGGGAGTGTGGATATACCGTTATATAGAAAAACAAATAGTTATACTTTGGTTTTAAGTGATAAAGGTGCACAAATAGATATGAACACAGCGTCTCCATGTACCGTAACAATACCAACAAATGCAAGTGTACCATTTGAGGATAAATCTCAAATAATGATATCACAATATGGTACTGGCCAAGTTACTATTGTTGGACAAGCTGGTGTTGTTATAAGAAGTTCTGGTGGTAAAACCAAATTATTTGACCAATATAGTGCAGCTACAATAAAGAAAATTGGTACGAATGAATGGTTATTAATTGGTAATTTAAAATAAAAAGAAAGTAAAAATAATATAAAATGAATCCAACAATTTTAGGGGTTATTGCATCATCAAGAAATTTAGACGTTGCCACTGGCACATTTTATGTTGATGGGATAAATGGACTCGACACAAATAACGGAACAAGTACAGGAACAGCATGGAGGACTATCGATAGGGTAAATACTGCATTATCAAATAATACTATACAACCTGGCAATACAATAAGATTTAGATGTAATCAAACATATTATGGTGGTATTAATATCACTCGTTCTGGAACATTAGGTAATCCAATTACAATAAGCTCATGGGATTCAGGGGAAAAACCTATAATCTCAGGATTTTCTGATACTGGATGGTCAAACACTGGTAGTAATTTATGGGTATCTACAACCACTTCTACATTATCGTCATGTAATCAGTTAATCATTAATGGTGTAAATACACCATATGGTAGAATACCAAAAACAGGTTATTGGACAATGGATGCCGCATCACAAACTAGTCTTACCGCTTCAGAATTAAATTCTGCAATAACTAATTGGACGGGTGCGAATGTGGCTATTAAAACAGCGAGATGGCATATTGATAGATATAATGTTACAAGTCATGCTGGTTCAACAATTAATTTCCCACCTACTGATGATAATTATATACCTGAGGCTGGATGGGGGTTCTTTTTACAAAATCATGTAAAGGCTTGTACAACTCAAAATGATTGGTATTTCAATAGTACTACTAAAAAGGTAACAATGTATAGTACGGCAACCCCAGCAACCACAAAAATGCCAACAGTAGATATAGGTATTGACATAGATGCTTTTGATTACATAACTATAGAAAATATACAATTAGAAGGATTTAATAGTTATGGTATATTCTGTAATCTTTCTGATAATGTTAGTAATATAGGAATAATAATAAGGGATTGTAATATAAGATATTCTGGTATAAACGGTATTTATACAAATCGTAGAAACAGTTTAGGTATAATTGTAACTGGTAATACTGTGGATGACTCAAACAGCACAGGTATTCACGTAGGAAACACAACCAATGCTTTTGTATCTGATAATACTATTACTAATTCAGGTGATTTAGCTGGTATGGGGGATAATGGAGATGAAAGTTATACAGGTATTGTATGTTTTGCTGGTGATACTTGTAAGGTATATAGAAATACTATTTTAAATGCTGGATATGTTGGGATAAGGTGGGATGGTAATGGTACTGAGATTGTTAACAATTACGTAAATTATACCAATTATATCAAAGACGATGGTGGTGGAATTTATTGCTACCCTAATAATGGTGATAAAGTTATTACAACACATAGTTTAAGAAGAAAAGTACAAGGAAACATTGTTATAGATGCTCCTGGTAATAATGAAGGAAGTCATCCAGATTATCAATCATTAGAAGGTTATTGTATTTATAATGATGGTAATAGTTCAGATACTGATTTTATAGATAATTTCTGTTATAATAGCGCTGGAAGTACAGGTTGTTTCTTTATGAATGGTGGTTATAACAATATAGTTAATAATAACGTATTTTTAGGTTCACAAAGAGTATTAAGAAGTCATGTTGTTAAAAATATAACACCTTTATCACATCAGTACATTAATAATACATATGTAGCTAAAGAAAGTAATCAATTCCCAATTTATTGGGAGTTACCAAGTATTCCAAGTTCATGGACTCTTTCAAATAATACTTATGCTAAACCTATAAGTGATAGTTCAACAAAAATGTGGATAGATAAAACAGGGGTGGTAGATGAATTTTATACACTAGCAAATTATAAGGTTCTTCCTTTTACAAATGGAAAAGATGGAAACGCTAAAAATTCACCACAAACTGTTAATAATACTTCTAAAATAGTTCATTATTATAATGAAACATCGATAAATAAAATAATAGCATTAGGTGCGGGGGTTTATATAAATGCCAAAGATGGTACAACAAAAACAGGAAATATTACCCTACAACCCTATACTGGAATAGTGTTACTAAATACAGCATAATAAAAATATAAATATGGAATTTTTTATAAACAAAAACGCAACGTTACCAATTTTAAAACTTGAATTAATTCAGGATGGAAGAAATGATTTTCATAAATTTTTTGAAATGATTCAAAATGCTGATATATTTTTTAGTATGACAAATGTTGTAACGGGGATTAAAAAGATTGGTAAAAAAAGAACGGGTGTTGCTTTGGTTGAACCCGTGAGCTGTGTTGGAGAGGAATATTATATTACATACCAATTCTCCGAAAAAGATACAAATCAAGCTGGTAGATATGTTGCACAATTTATTATTGAATTTTTGGATGGTAGTGGGACGCTTCTAGTTCCTATTCGTGAAGAATTATATATAAACATTTTAGAAGGAGAAATTAAAAAATAATTAAGATGTTAGCTGAAGATTTATCTGATAAAGAATGGGATGCATATGAAACATATGGTGAATATAAGGACACCGCTTTATATACATTGATGGATGATTTATTAAATAAAAAAAATAAAAATCCAAAACAAACATTTAGATTAGCACCAATCGCACGTATAAATAAAATTTGGGCTGACTTTTCTAAAACTGGTCTTGTAAGAGATGAAGCTGGTATTAAAATGATTGGCGAGATTTTTATTGAGAATATTGCAATGTTAGCGATAAATACGGAATTGGCTGGTCATACGTCATCCGACCCGTACCATTTAATTCATGGTTATAATGAAAATATAACACGAAAACAAGCTGAAAAACTTTTAGAGAGTGATAGGTTTCTTAATTATATTGAGGATTATAATGGGCAACTTAGAATAAGCGATTATGGTCTCCCGAAACTTGAAAAATTGGCATGGAAATACTTATCGCAAGATAATACCGCTGAAGAAAAACTTATAACTTTGGATATGATATTAAACGTTGTACATCAACGAAGCGATTTATCTAGGTTATTTGTTGAAGGTGGTTCAAGGTCATTGGATAATTTGTTTACCAATGAAAATTCAAATAAATCATTAATTAAAAGATTATTATACGAACATTTGCATTTATCAAAATAATTTTGTAAATTCGTTGAACATTTATAAATGTTCAATTAGTTATTTTTGCGGTGGCACTTGCCATCGCGATTTTTTTTTAGTATATTTGTTGAAATCCAAAATATGTTAAACCCTAAAATAACTCCAGAAATAATTGAAAGTTTCTTACAAGGCTCAAATCCAAAAAAATACGTTGTTGGTGTTGAAGCAAGTTATGGTGAACCTTATGTTCACCTTATTATTAATGACCCAAATACAGGTAAGAAAATTGAGCGACACTCGTACAAACCATTTTTGTGGTTTAAAGAAGAAGTATCTGAAATATTATTTGGTGGTAAAAAGAGTAAGGCTAGAGAGGCGGCTCAAAGATATGGTGTTAAAACAAAACGATTAAAAATCTCAGATTCTAATGGTAATATACCAAAAAGATTATTAAATGGTTATAGATATATAGCAACGTGTACCGAATCATATAATCGTTTGGTTCAATTCTTCAGGGAAGGCGGTATTGATATCTTCGATAAACAATATTCTAAGCTTTTTTTTATGTTTACACCAGTTGAACAGTTTATGGTTCAAAGTGGTATAAGATTATTTAAGGGTATTGAGGATTACAATGATATTCATCGTTTTCAGTATGACTTAGAAACAGAGGGTTTAGACCCTAAACGACATGCTATTTTTCAGATTGGTATGCGTGACAATAAGGGTTTTGAGTTGGTACTAGAAACACAAGGAAAAACACCACAACAGTGTAGGGATTCAGAAAGAGAAAATCTAATTAATTTCTTTAGGGTTATTAATCATCTTCAACCTGATATTATATCAGGTTATAACTCAGAATCATTTGATTGGCCATTTATTTATGAACGTTGTGAACGATTATCAATTCCTATTGATAAGATTGCAATATGTTTAGATGGCAAAACAACCATAAAACGTAAACCAGCAATGCTTAAGCTTGGTAATGAACAAGAGGCTTTTGAACAAACATATTTATGGGGTTACAACGTTATTGATATTGCACATGCTGTCCGTAGGGCTCAAGCGATTAACTCTGATATTAAAAAGTGGAACTTAAAATATATCACGAAATATTCTGGTGTTGCAAAAGAAAATCGTGTCTATGTTCAAGGTGACAAGATACATTCAATTTGGGCCGATGGAAAAACGGATTACGCTTTCAACGAAAAGAATGGTGATTATTATAAGATAACTGAAAAAATGCCATTAACTGATGAATATAAGATGGTGAAAGGTAATTTTATTGTTCAGAGATATCTTCTAGATGACTTATGGGAAACAGAACATATTGATACGATATACAATCAAGCAGCGTTTTTAATTTCAAAACTTCTACCAACAACATATAGTAGAAGTTCTACGATGGGTACCGCCAGTCAATGGAAATTAATCATGGCTGCATGGTCTTATGAAAATGATTTGGCTATTCCAGAAACAGAAACTAAACGTGATTTTACTGGTGGTCTTTCTAGATTGCTTAGTGTTGGCTATTCAAGAAATGTTGTTAAGTTTGACTACGCTGCACTTTACCCTAAGAGTCAGTTAACACATGAGATATTTCCAGAGCTTGATATTAGTGGGGTGATGGCTGGGTTATTAACCTATATAGTTGATACCCGTGATAAATTCAAATTCTTAACTGGTGAAGAAAAAGCCAAAGCTAAAGAAATTCAAAAGATAATTGATGACCTAGGGCATACTTTATCTAAAGAAGAATTAAAAAAATTAAAAGATGAGGTTAAGGAGCATAAAGCCTTAGCTAGTCTTTATGATAAAAAACAATTACCATTAAAGATTCTTGCGAATTCTTGGTTTGGTGCCTATGGCGCCCCGTATATCTTTAACTGGGGTGATACCAATTGTGCTGAAGAAACAACATGTCGTGGCCGTCAGTATCTTCGTTTAATGGTAAGGCACTTTACTGAAAAGTATGCGTTTAAAGCATTGGTTTTAGATACCGATGGTGTTAACTTTAAAGCCCCAGATAATATTAACGATGTTAAATATGTTGCTAAGGGTTCTCATTGGAAAACAAAAGATTTGGGTGGAAAAGAACTTGTTGGATTAGAAGCTGTTCTTGCCGAATTTAATGAAACGTTTATGATTGGTAGAATGGGGTTAGATATTGATGATGTTTACGAATCAACAATTAATTTCTCCAGAAAAAATTATGCCAATCTATTAAACGGAAAACTTAAATTGGTTGGTAACTCTATTAAGTCTAAGAAGATGCCTGTATATATTGAAGACTTCATAAATAAGGCTATTTCGTTATTACTTGATGGTAAGGGTAAAGAATTCATTACATATTATCATGAATATGTTGATGGGATATATAATTATAATGTTCCGCTTGTAAAAATTGCATCTAAATCTAAAGTTAAATCGACAATACAGGAATATAAGAAGAAATCACTAAAAAAGAATAAAGCTGGTAATCCAATGCCAAAACAGGCACATATGGAATTGGCAATATTAAATGACTTGGATGTAAATCTAGGCGACACCATTTATTATGTTAATACAGGAAAATCAAAAACTGATGGGGATTGTCAAACTCTTGTTAAAGCAAAAATGTCAAAAAAACAACTTGCTGAATATGAGAAGAAACATGGCCATGAACCAAAATTTGAATCACAGATAATCTTAAATTCTAAGTTGCTTGATACAGATACAGTTGAGTCCAACCTTGAAACGCTTAAAGATATTGAAAGTCTTCAAAAGATGATAGCATCTTGTGACCCATCTGAAACCGAAAAAATTGATGAATTATATACTAAGATTTCTAATTTAGAGTCTGAGTTATTAACAGATGAATATAATGTTGCTAAATACTTAGACGCGTTTAATAAAAAGGTTCGTCCGTTGCTTGTTTGTTTTGAACCAGATATACGTGGTAAAATACTTCGTGAAATTAAGAAAGATAAAGTAACAAAACTAGATAAGTTAACGGAAAAATATATCTTTACCGAACAACAATGTCAATTGGTTTCTGGAATGCCAGATGAGCCAAAGGACCAAGATGATTATTATGAAGATTTAATGAAAATGGAGGATAAGGAAATTAGGTTCTGGGATAGCGTTGATAAAATCCCAAACAATATGTTGGAAGAAGAATGGGATAATATACGGGTTGATTATCATGAAAGAAAACGTATTGAACGTGAGAACGGAATCAAGTTTGAAAAGGATGAGTTTGAGCGTATTTTGCAAAGAATTGAACTTAAAGAAATTCGATTGTTTGAGTCTTCATTAACATTGCCACAGGATATTCTTATATTCGCAACTTTATCTGAAGATTATATGACATTTGTTTCAAGGAAATGGGATGTTGAGCTTGGTGGGATTAATGAAATTTTTAAATATGAAAATGATGCAATTGAAAGAGATAATTGGTATCAGTTAAACAGCGTATCGGATGAAAATAGATATGAATTATGGTTGGATTATAAATCCGAACAAAAGATAATGAGTATTGAGGAAACGGTTAAAAATGAAATGAAACGTGAACTTAATAACATAAATAATTCTATTGATTTATTAAAGAAAAATATTGAAGAATTTGAAAACGTTGTACTTTCTGTAGTTAAAGAAAAACCAAAGAAATCTGATGAAGATGATGAAAATGATGAATATGACCCTGAAGGTTTAGAACCAGAGATTGATGGATATATATCTGAAATTCAAAAAGCAGATTTTGATATTGAGATTGGTCGGTTATCGAATGACAATGATATGGTGTTGGTTGAACCAACAATACTTACGAAAAAAAAATCTCCATGGGATGATGAGATTGCGGCTTTAAAACCTGAAATTGATTATAAAGAATTACTAAAGACGGTTAATGAATCACCTATGGAAACCGATAATGAGTGGAATTTTTAAAAAAGGGGCTTTAAGCCCTTTTTTAATATATCCAGAAACCAAGTGGTCTAAATTTCATTGCTCGATTTAAATATTCTGCCTCATTGGCTGAACGTTCAAGTTGTGATGTACTTGATAGTCTTAAAAGTCTAGCATCTAATCTTTCAAGGACAGCTTTTCTTTCTTCATTTCCCTCACTTATAAGTGTTTCATAATCCATGGTTCTTTCTGCTTCTGGAGGGCCAACAATCCCGCCAAATTTACCTCTAGTCCTACCCAATGCTCGTTTAGCTTCGGCTATAAATAATTGTCTTACTAATGTTTTAGTTGGTTCATTAAAGGTTGAGAAATCTAATTTTGATAACGGAACCTCATTAGGTAATTTAATAATATCTGGATTATCTTTTCTACATTCATCAACATTTTTTCCATTGGTGTCATAATAATGATACCAAACTTGACAACCAGCAACAGAAATAGAAGAGCCTAATCCACCAATTGCATTACCGAATGTAAGCTTTGAACCTGGTGTTGATAATAGATGTAGGAGTTTGGTTCCATCTGGTCCAGCTGTAATCTTGTAAACCAATTCACTTCTTATGATTCTATTTTTAAGGTTCATATCCGATGCGGTTAAAAGGATATCAAAGGCTGGGGCAACATAATATCCACTACGACCACCACCAGTACCTGTACCAGCGGTACCATATCCACCACCCATTTGTGCGAAGCCACCACCAAATCCATAATCAATACCACCATAGTTTGCTAAAAGTGCTTGACTAACAGCTGTAGGTGTAAACCATAAAACCTCGTTAATTTCTCTTCCAGCTGGAATTTGATATACCTGTCGTCCTGATTCAAGGGTGATATAATCTTTTTTAAGTTCCCATGGTCCGTTTGTTTGTAATCCTACCTGTTTTGAATATGCGTATGTATATTGACTAACAAAGTCTAATGACCTAACACTTAATGCAAAGGCCATATCAACGGTGTCAATATTTTGTCCAAGTACTGACATCCATTGGTGTTCAATAAGCCATTCTTGAACATATTGTGCATAATCTTCGATTGCAATTTCTAAAAGAGTGCATAGTTGGTCATCCGTTAATTCAATTTGACGGATTGGGGCACCTAGAGAGTGTTTAAATTGTCTAAATAGTTTATCTCTTTCATCTGTACTTACTGACATGGTAATACTTTAGTTATAAATATTAAGATAATATGAATTAAACTAAAAACTTCTTTGTTAAATTAGCACATTCTGCTATACTTCTAAAAGATATGTGGGGAATTAAGAGTTGATTTCCAACTTTAACCATTGGTACATCATCACATTTTGTAACTTCATAAAGTTTATTAAACTCAGCCTCGTTTTCTGGTTTATTAACATCTATTTCAACAAATTGTACACCATCATTTTGAAGGAGTTCCTTTAATTCATTGCAATATGGGCAATTTTCAACTGTATATACTCTAACCATTGTTGTCTTCAATTAAGTCGTTTTCTATTATTTTATCAATTAAAATATTTGTTTCATCTTCAGCGTTGTCACCTAATATTTTATCAATTATCATTTTTTTATTTCTAAGTGTTTCCCACATTCTGATTGAGATTGTATCTTCAAATAATTGATAGTACACACTAACATTATTTTTTTGTCCGATTCTATACGCTCTATCCTCAGCTTGTTCGTTGGACCCTGTTACCCAATCAAATGAGTTAAATATAACAACATCGGATTCTGTTAGTGTTATTCCAACACCAGCTGATTTTATATTACCTATAAATACTCTTATCGCTGGATTATTTTGAAAATCATCTACGGAACGTTGTTTTTCCTTTTCTGACATAGGGCCATAGTGAATTACACATTTTTTACCAAAATATTCAGCTAATTCAAGTAATTCATCCGTAAAATTAGTAAATATAATTACTTTTTTATCTGTTTCTAGTGCGTTTTCAGTCATTTCGATTGTTTCTGGTATTGCTTCCATTGCAATAAATTTTCGTAAAAGAATAAGTTCAACCAAATCACGTTGAATTGAACCTCTTTTCTTTTCCGTTCTACGTTTTTCAAGATAGTCGTCCCATAATCTATTATATTCACCCCATTGTTTGTCGGTGAGTTCATGATAAACAGGTGTTACAACCTTATCTGGCATATCTAAAACCTCTTCTTTAAGCCTTCTTAGGATTAAGTTCTTGGTTTTTGCTGCTAATTCATCTAAATTAGATGCACCATCAGTAAGCCATATTTGTTTTTTTTGTCCATTTTTAAGTGTTCTGAACATTTTCCTAGCATTACAATATCTTATAGAGAAATAATGCCAATTTTCGGCTATTGGTGACCTTATAATCTTGAGTAGATTAAAGAAATCCATTGGTCGGTTTGCAATTGGTGTTCCTGTTAATAACCAAGCTCTTTCAATGTTATATTTTACGATTAAGTCTGTCATGATTTCCCCTCGAATACTTTTATTATTCTTAAGAGCATGGGCCTCATCAATAATTACAAGGTTAAATCTTGAATTTACAAGGTGTCTATTTAATTCCAATACTGGGTCATCTGAATTTTTCTTTTTTCCATCACCCAGTGTATGAAAATTCTTTAAAATATCATAATTTATGATTGTAAACCGACCAATTTTTTTAGGCCATACTCTACCGCTAACGATTGTTACATCATCGCAGAAGGGTGTTATCTCTCTTTTCCAATTAATTTTAACTGAGGATGGGCATACGACTAAAATACGTTCAGCGTTGCTTTCTAACGCCGCAATTATCGATTGATTGGTTTTTCCTAAACCCATATCATCAGCCAAAATACTACTATTTCTTGATAATAAGAATTTTATACCTTCTTTTTGATGTGTATAGAGTTTTTTGTTACTTTTAGCTAAAATATTGTCATATTTGTCAAAATCTACCTCAATATTTATCGATTCAAAATACGGGTCGTCTAAAACTTGTGTTTTTGGTAACCAATACATTTTTGAATCTATCTGATTACGCTTTAGTTTACCGTAAACATGATAGGATTTTTCATTTTCAGCTAAAATATACTCAATGAGTATTTTTTCAGGTATAAATGTTATTTTTTCTTGTCTTTGAAGTTCTTCACCTAGAAAACTACTAATTCTGATTATTCTATTAATAAGTTGTGGTTCTCGTTGGTAGTTATCTATTATATATTTGGCTTGTGTTTCGGTTAGTTTAATCTTCTTTTCTTTAAGATACGTGTTTTTAAGTTTTCTTATATACGGGTTTATACCAGAATAGCTTTCTAGTAGTCCAAGCGCAGAATACCCTTTAATATCTTCTAAATTAATCAAAATACCTGGTTTTTAAGTAATATTATATGTATCAATATACATAAAATTCTAAATAAAATCAAGTCTTTATGAATATTTAAGCTATTGTAAATATTTATTAAAAAAGATATGCAAAATCAAAAAATCATACCGATAACGAGAATTAACAAGTGGTTTTCTGGGGAAGATTTTTCTTTAGAGATAAGTATGGGCCGCGAGGCGATTGAAGGTGATGGTAATTTTACATTGATTTTATATAGGGTTAATAGAGATATGACAGATGCTGATGCGTTGTATGGTGAGGCAAGAAAAGATGGTATAAGGTTTTTTCCACCCGTTGAGTTAAAGGTGGTACCGATTTTAGCTGAACCAGAGAACAAAAGTTATAATTCAAATAGTACTGGTAGGTACATGATAGATGGTAACCTAACATTTGGAATTTATGCATCACAATTAACCGAACTTGATACTGAGATTAGTTATGGTGATTACATTGGTTATCCAGTATCAGAAAATGAAATAAGATATTATGTTGTTACAAATGATGGAATAATGAATTTTGATAACAAACATACAATCATGGGATATAAGGGTGCATTTAGAACAATTCAATGTGCTCCAACTGATTCGTCAGAATTTCGTGGTGTTTAACTTTTATTAAAATAAAAAACATGGTTAAAATATGTAAAAAATGTGGAAATGAAAAAATATTAGATGATTTTAGTAAATGTAAATCATCTAAAGATGATTATTTTTTATATTGTAAACTTTGTAAAAAAGAAATTGATTTTGATTATTATTCTAAAAATAAATTTAAAGTACGTTTAAAAGTTAAAGAATATCGAGATTCTAATAAAGATATAATATCCGTTAAGAAAAAATTTTATTCAATAGAGAATGCTGAATATATTTCTAAATGGCAAAAACAATATAGGTTGGATAATCATGAAAAATTAAAAGAATACCACAAAGTAAAAATTAGAAAATATCGTAAAAATAATCCAGTGTTATTTGCTTGGAGGAATATATTATATAATACATTGCGAAGATTGGGTAGGGTAAAAGAAGGAAATACTATTGATATCTTAGGTTATTCAGCTTTGGATTTAAAATTACATTTAGAATCATTATTTAGTGAGGGTATGGGTTGGGAGAATTATGGTGAATGGGAAATTGACCATATTAAACCAGTTAGTAGATTTTCGTTAGATACGGACATTAAAGTGGTAAATGCGTTAAGTAATTTACAACCATTATGGTGGAAAGATAATATAAAAAAATTTAATAATATTTAATATGGCGTCCCTACCTAAAGGCTTTAGAAACAATATCAACATTAACCCTAGTAAAATTGGTGTCCCAAGAAGACAAGAGATTCTTGATGGGATTGCTGATAAGGGTACCTTTTTACCTAGAGGTGTTTCAGAGGAAGATATGGATGAATCTTTTGTTAGTTTTATAACAAATGATATCTCAATTACAATTGATGGTGAAAAAGTTCCAGTTTTATTTTTAACACTTCAAAGATGGGCAGAGTTTTCAAAAACTTGGCAACATAGTGATAAATATAAAAATGTTCAATTACCAATGATTACAATTGTAAGAAAACCAGATATTCAAGTTGGCCAAAATCAAGCTGGAAACTATAATATCCCAGGTAATAAGACATATACCTACATGAAAGTACCAACATTTGATGGTTCAAGGTCTGGAATTGATTTATATAAAATTCCACAACCAACAGCTGTTGATATAAACTATGAAATTCGAATATTCACAAAGAAAATGCGTGATTTGAATAAATTAAATACGTTGATACATAAGACATTTAATTCAATGCAAGCTTATATAAACGTTAAGGGTCATCCAATGCCAATTATGTTAGAAAGTATAAGTGATGAAAGTAATGTTGAAGATTTGGATAGTAGAAGGTTTTATGTGCAATTATATGAAATGAGATTAATGGGGTATATTTTAGATGAGGCTGATTTTGAGGTTGTTCCTACGATAAATAGGGCCTATGCTTTCATTGAGTTGGATGAGAGTAAAATATTTCATGACGTTATTTTTGAACCCTCGTTAGATGGTAATTCAGTAATATATACAATTATATTTAAACCAAGGTCAATTAATGAATTTACCTTTGGAGCAAAATATGATGTTAGTTTTACCCAATTAAAAAACCTTGAAAATACCGATAGGGTTGTTATTTATATAAATGATGTTGGTGTTTTTGATGGGCTTGTTTTAACATCACCAATTATAATGAAATCTGGTGACCAAATAAGAATAAAAGTATATAAAGGAAATTTAGTAACGTCTAGATTTCAATTAATCGGTAGTACAATATGAGTTGTTTAGATAACCAATCAAATATTAATGAAACATTTATAATAGAACCAACTTTTGTTGGGGCTGATACTATTAGTGCATGTACAAGTGTTTTTTCAAATGAATTTGCTAGTTGTAGTGGTAATACTAAATTTATCATGGGTACTGATGTTGTAACTCTTGGTGGTTCGTTATTCACAAACAACAATTTATCTGCGACAACAATTAGTGCAACAACATACTTAAACCTACCTACTGATATAAGGGTTACTGGTGGTACATACAATGCTGGGGTAACAACATTTACCAATAATACTGGTGGTACATTTACCATAAGTGGATTTAGTACAGGAACAACTTATTTTGTTGGCGTTATAGGTAATACACCTAACGCTAGTGGTGCTACAATAAATAATAATATACTAACACTTCAACCAGCGTCTTCATCTTTTGGTGGTGTGATGACAACAAGCGCACAAACAATATCTGGGAATAAAACTTGGAGCGGTATAACTAGTTTTGAGAATACCGTTAGGGTAAATAATAATAATTTATTTCGATTATATGATACTGGTAATGTTAATAATGCTAGTATAGGATTTTCACAGATAACATACCCAACAACTTTTCCGATACTTAATTTTATATTAAACGGTGCATCGCTAGGTGGATTTAGTCAGGATGGATTACAGATGGTTGCGAAGCAAACAGGTTACCATGTTGGTGGTTTTAACTCCTCAATATTTAATAACACCAATTCAAATCAAACAATTAGTTTCCTTACAATTGGAAATGTTTATTCTAATATAACACCGTTATCAGGAACAAATAATTTTGCGTTAATTTCAATGCAACCAAATTACGTTGAGAGTGGTGGGACAAATACGTTAAGGGGTTTATATTATAATCCAACATTTGGTACCAATTTAACAGGTACCACACATATAGCTTTTGAAAATGTTAGTGGTGATATAAAATTAAATTCACAATCAGGTACAACAACAATCGGAACGTTGGCAACTGGATTGGTTTCACCAACAACATCTGGATTAACAAAAATGGTTATAGTAGACGCTAATGGTTTATTATCTACAACAATAATACCATCTGGTGGAACTGACACCAATATAACAGCATCTACATTTAGTAATAACTATTTTACATTAACCAATAATACTGGTGGTACACTTACTACTCTTATTGATAATTTCACTGGTTTGACTGTTAATGGTAATATAAGTGGTACAACATATTATATATTGGACCAAGTTAATAATGACTATTCTTACCTCACTAGTTTTGGTGGTGGAACCAATTTTTATTTAGCTAATAACGTAAGGATTTTTGGTATTGCTCCACAATATATTGTAATTGGTGGTAATGGTGCTGATGAGGCAATGATATATAATATTCTATTAACAAGTAGTAGAAGTTATAATCTTCCAGATAAAGATGGTGTATTTGCATTGGTTGAGGATACACTTAATTCCATTACTGGTGCCACATTTAGTAATAACTATCTTACATTAACTAATAATACTGGTGGTACATTTACTACTCTTATTGATAATTTCACTGGTTTGACAGTTAATGGTGATGCTATAGTAGAAAGACTTATATTTGAGTCGGGTGGTGGTTATTATATTGATTCACAAAGTAATATTGAGTTCCATAATCAAAGCGATGACCGTTTTTTTCTTGCTGACGATGCTGGTATTCTTATTGGTAATAATACCTTTCCAGGTACTGGTCGAATTACTGTCCTTACTTTAACTAATGATAGAGATTATGTTTTACCAGATAAAGATGGAACATTTGCATTACTTAGTGACTTAAGTGGTTTTACAACGGGTGGTACTGGTAGTGATACATATCTTACCGCATCTACATTCAATAATAACTATCTTACATTAACGAATAATACTGGTGGTACATTAACCACGCTTATTGATAATTTCACTGGGTTGACTGTTAATGGTGATATAACTGGTACAACATATTATTTGTATGATGGACCAAATGATGGTTATGGTTCTATAGGAATTGTTGATAGTGTATTTCAAGCCACTACCTATGATAATATAAATTTATTTCGTTGGGAGGAAAATGTATTAACTGTAGGTACTGGTTCAACATTATATTTTAATGTTGGTTTTACCACACCAAGAATGTATATATTCCCAGATAAGTCTGGTGTGATTGCATTGACTAACGATATAATTACTATTACAGGTGGAACATATAGTGCTGGTACATTAACACTTAATACCAATAGTGCAACAACCATATCTATTTCTGGGTTTAACACAACAAATAGTTTTACAGGTGGAACTGTATCTGGTGCAACAATATTTACAGGTGGTTTAACCGCAAATACGATTAGCGCGACAACATACTTAAATCTACCTACCGATATAAGAGTTACTGGTGGAACATATACTGCTGGTACAACTACTTTTGTAAATAATACTGGTGGTACATTTACCATAAGTGGATTTAGTACAGGTACAACAGATACCAATTTCGCAAATACAAACTTGACAGCAAATCAAGATAGGACGCATGATTGGTCAGGTTATCAATTGAGTGTTGAAAATTTATCAGGGTTTAGTATAACCAATGAATTGGCATATACGGCGTTTACTGCATATAATGGTGGTACGATGTCTTTTTCTAATGATACTATTTTTAATCAACAATATGCCACTATACCTAATCAACCAACCAATGATAATCTTATTTTTTCATTGGATGTTAATGGAAGTGCTGGAACATATACATTCTTGTTTGATGTTGATAATGGTGATGGTACTAGTGGTTATTATAGGGATGGATTCTTACCTGATGTTACAACATGTTTAGGTTTTTATGGTATAATCACTGGAACACCAGTTAATGTAGTTATTCAAGTTGAAAAAACCAATGTAACATTTGATGATACAATTGACCTAGCATATTTTGATGGCAACAATTTAAAAAAAGCTAATTGGTCTGGAATAGATACACTTCAAAGTGTAACTAACAGAGGCAGTAGAACAACAAACCAAATTAGTGTTAGTGGTGGTGAAGGTGGTAATCAAATGTATGTAGAAGGTTATAATAATGGTAGTACTATTAGGTCAATTAGTTCCCTTAGTTACAGCCCAAGTGCTTATGGATTAAGACCAAAGATGGCATTAAGTATTGGAACTATAGATAATGTAACTACTTCAAGTTTTATGATTGATAATGGATTTGATGCTTATGGTACATTGTTTCAACGTGCAACAGAATCTGGAACAACACTTGGATTATTATTTTCTGGTCATCCGACAACCAACTATTTATCCAATGTTCCATTGGGTGATGGTACACTTGCATTAAGTGTTAATGGTGTTAAGGCTGATAGAAGTGGTAACATAGTAATATCAACTGGTGGTACTGGTAGTGGTACATATCTTACTGCGTCAACCTTTTCAAATAATTATTTAACACTAAGTAATAATACTGGTGGTACACTATCTACACTTATTGATAATTTCAGTGGATTAACAGTTAATGGTAATATAACAGGTACGACACATTATTTCTATGATGGGGCATCTGGTGGTTATGGTTCATTATTATTTAATGATTCTGGCCTTGAGGCTTACACATATAATAATACACAACTATTCCGTCTTGAACCATCGGTTTTTAGTTTTGGTGATGCGATACAGGCTGGGCTTTATTTTACTAATTTGACTAGTAGTAGAAATTATTATTTACCAGATAAAGCTGGAACATTTGCTTTGCTTGATGATGCAGCTACTGGTATTAGTGCATCAACATTCAATAATAATTATTTAACATTAACCAATAATACTGGTGGTACACTTAC
>Ga0075163_10005531_pt1 | contig 16828 bp, 11 predicted proteins | sample JI1023141ADNA_FD_71478 | JGI IMG/M metagenome (GOLD analysis project Ga0075163, IMG submission 71478) | Wastewater effluent complex algal communities from Wisconsin, to seasonally profile nutrient transformation and Carbon sequestration -... | ecosystem: Engineered > WWTP > Effluent > Algae...
AAAAACAAGAACACGAAACATATTTTGGCTTACCACACGATGTAGTATATTGTACTAGATGCGTAATGTCTAACCAAAGACCTGCTTCTACAGTAGAATTTAAACACACAAAAGATAGTAAAAAAGTTACTTTAAATATAGATGCAGACGGCGTTTGTGATGCTTGTAGAACTGCAGAAACTAAAGATAATATAGATTGGGATCAAAGAGAAAGAGAATTGGTTGCACTTTTAGACAAACACAGAAGTAAAGACGGAAGCTACGACTGCCTTGTACCTGGAAGTGGCGGAAAAGACAGCGCATACCAAGCACACGTATTGAAATATAAATACGGTATGAATCCTTTAACGATAACTTGGCCACCAATTTTATATACAGATTACGGTTACAAAAACTGGAAAAATTGGATAGATAGCGGTTTCGATAATGTTGCCTTTAATAGAAATGGAAAAGTGATGAAATTGCTTACTAAATTATCTATTGAAAATTTATTGCACCCTTTTCAAACTTTTATTTTAGGTCAAAAAAACCTTGCACCAAAAATAGCTGCACAATACGGTTTAAACCTTATATTTTATGGAGAAAACGAAGCAGAATATGGCAATCCAATTGCAGATAATATGTCTTCGTTGAGAGACAAATCTTATTTTAGTTTTACGCATCTTGACGATATTTTCTTGGGTGGTGTTTCTATTCCTGAACTGCAAGAAAAGTACAAATTGAATATGAGCGATATTCAAGCATTTTTGCCACCAAAAGCAGAAGAACTTGAAAAAGCAAAAATTGAAGTACACTATTTAGGTTACTATTTAAGATGGACACCACAAGAAGTTTACTATTATGCTGTTGAAAATACAGGTTTTCAAGCTAGACCTTTCAGAACACAAGGAACTTATAGCAAATACAACAGTATAGACGATAAAATAGACGATTTGCATTATTTTACTACTTACATAAAATTTGGTATAGGAAGAGCAACTTATGATGCATCTCAAGAAATTAGAAACAATCATATCACAAGAGAAGAAGCAGTGGCTTTGGTAAACAGATTTGATGGCGAATTTCCAGATAAATATTTTGAAGAAGTAATGGAATATCTTGAAATAAAACCAGAAGATTTTATGGCACTTTGCGATAAATTTAGAAGTCCACATTTGTGGGGTAAAGATGAAAACGGAAAATGGAAATTACGCCACAACGTAGCAGGAACAGGATTAGATGATTAATTAAAATCATTCCATTTCATTATAAAAACAAAAGGATTAATCTAAGATTAATCCTTTTATTTTTAGAGCTACATCGAAGTCTAAATTATCGTAAACCGTTTTTAATTGGTTTTTATAAACTTCAGAAACTTCTAAATTTACTTTTGTTGTAAACTGAGATAATACATCAAAAAGACTTTCTGAATCTATAGCTTTATGAGCCACGCCAACATTTATTAAACCTGTTAAATCCTGATTGGCATAATCTAACAATACAATTTGCTTTTTCAAAATCATAGAATCAAAAGCTACAGTAGAAAAACTAGTTACTAAAACATCAACTTTATTTAATTGTAAAAACAAATTTTTATCAAAATCTAATTCATAATTTTGATTTTTTAATTGTTTCAAAATCGGCAAATACAAATTTATCTCATCTTTTTCTCTTGGGTGAAGTCTAATAATAACTTCGACTTCATCTACTTTAAATTTATTTACTGCAAATACAAAATCTTCCAACGACTGCAAACGATGCTTCATAATAGGCTGCGGTTGGGTAGCAAACATTAAAGTCAATTTCTTATTTGCTTCAGCTTTTGGCAAATATTTTAAACCATCAAAAACTACATTTCCAAAAGTTTTTATTCTGTTTTTAAAATGCTTTTCATTTTTATCAAAAAATGCTTTTTCCGAACTTCCCCAAACCGAAAAATAATCTGGAAAAGGATTACATTTCGATAATTCAAAATCTGAAAACTCATAAGCCAAATCATATTCGTTGATTAATCCGTGTTGAATTCCTATCGTTTTTATGTTTAGCTCCTTAGCAATTCTAACTATAGAATTGTCTATTGCACTCATTTCATTTGAAAGAATGATAGTTTTATAAGCTCTTTTTTTCAAAAAAACTTTAAAAGCATTCATAAAAAAATATTCAAACAAAAAACCACTTTTGTTATGTTTTAGTAAAACATCGAGAACACTTTTATTTGAGTTTAAATGATTTTTTGCAAACAAATAATTTTTGAACGAATTAACTAATATTTTAAAACTAAACAAACCACCTACAATTACTTCTTCGATAATGTAATTATACTTGTTCGGAAAACTATTTCCATCATTATTAAAAAAATGAAATTTACTAAAAAAATTCTGATTCAATAACCTATCAAAACTATCTGCTGGCAATATTTCTTGAATGTAAAAAGTGAATTTATCTTCTTGCAAAAGTCCGTCTTTGGTAATTAAAGTACCAAAATCAACTTTTGTGGAAATAAGTAAAGTATCTTTTTTCGGTCTGAAACCTTTTGCTTTACTTATTAAAAAACTTTTAAAAAACTTTAAAGATTGTACCAAAAAGCTAGGTTTTGAAACGTTTGTGTTTTCAGAAACACTAAATAACTCAACTGAATAATCAAGCTTAAGCAATTCAAAAATAACAGCAGGAACATTTACCAATTTTACATTTCCAATTTCCGCTTTTGAACTTACATAATCTATATAATTTTTTATTTTATAATAAGTTACCAATTGTAAAAAAGCAGTAACGCGCAAATGCGTCCAAAAATTAAATTGAGCATCACAAACTGGTGTATTTTCATACTTTTCGTAAAATTCTTTAGCCAATTCAAATACTGTATTCTTAGCTTTTATATAGTTAGAAGTATTTAATTCTTCATTTTCAGTAACTAATTCTATACTTTCATTAAGCCACATATTAGATATTGAAGCACCGTTTGAAATATTCAAATCTTTCAAAACCGAATCCTTTTCAGAAGAATTTAAACTGCCTAATATATATATGAGTGAAGTCATGCTTATAATGACAAAAGTAAAGATTTAAACCATCATTTTCAAAGAATCTAAATTTTCTGTAGCAAAAAACATATCTTTGTTTACTCACTAAACAAAAAATAATTAATGACCGTTATTATTGATTATGGCTTAGGCAATAAATCTTCAATATTGAGAGTTTTCGATAGATTAAAATCATCTACAAAACTTAGTTCTGACCCTTTAGAAATATTGGCCGCTGACAAAATTATTTTGCCTGGCGTTGGTCATTTTAGTCAAGGAATGAAAAATTTGGAAGAAATGGGTTTAATTTCTGTATTGAATGAAGCTGTTTTAGTGAAAAAAATACCCGTTTTAGGTATTTGTTTAGGAATGCAATTAATGACAAATTTTAGTGAAGAAGGAAACATAAAAGGTCTTGGCTGGGTAAATGCTGAAACCTTAAAAATAAAAACTTCATTAAAAATACCACACGTTGGTTGGAATACTTTGAATATTAAAAATTCAAATTCTATTTTAAAAAACATTACAGAAACTGATCAATTTTACTTTGTTCACTCCTATTCTATTCATTGCAATGAAGCTCAAGATGTTTTATCTACAACCCTTTATAGTGAAGACCCAAAATCTTTCGGATTTGTTTCTTCTTTTCAAAAAGAAAATATATTTGGTACACAGTTCCATCCAGAAAAAAGCCATTCTCAAGGTTTAAAAATCATTCAAAATTTTATAAATGTTTAGGCCAAGAATTATTCCTGTTTTACTGCTAAGTCAAAAAGCTTTGTACAAAACTGTACAATTCGAAAACCCAAAATATGTTGGCGATCCTTTAAATGCAGTAAAATTATTGAGCGAATTTGAAGCAGATGAGCTTGTGCTGTTAGATATTGACAGAAGCGAAAATGTAAATTTAGAATTGCTTCAAAAAATTAGCAATGAAACCATGATGCCGTTTTCTTATGGCGGAAATATAGATAGTTTTGAAAAAGCAGTAAAAGTTTTTAATCACGGAGCTGAAAAAATCATAATAAATTCTAAGCTTTACGAAAATTACAATATCATTTCAGAAATAGCAAATGTATATGGAAACCAAGCTATCATAGCTTCTATAGATGTTCGAAAAATCGACAACAACTATGTTTTGTTTTCAGAATCGGGGAAAAAACAAGAATCTATTTCGCTTAAAGAACATATAGAAAACTGTGATAAAAATGGTGCTGGCGAAATTTTAATCAACTCGATAGACCAAGACGGAACTCGAAAAGGTTATGATTTGGAATTGATAAAAATGGCTTCTTCATATACAAATCTTCCCGTTATTGCTTGCGGTGGCGCTCACAAAGAAGAAGATTTAATGGCTGCCATTAATCTTTCAAATGCTTCGGCGGCTTGTGCTGGTTCGTTTTTTATATATGTAGGTGTCAATAATGCGGTTTTGATAAATTACCCAGACCCTGAAGAACTTTTAGAAATGTTTAATAAATAACCAATGAAACAAGAAATCAAAATATGTAAAAGATGTGTTATGGACACTAGTGACCATAATATTGTTTTTAACAAACAAGGATTTTGCAATCATTGTATCGATTGGTTCAAATTCAATAATGAGAAAAGTGTTCTTAAAGATATCGCACCAATTATTGCAGAGATTAAAGCGCAAAAACATCAAAAATATGATTGTCTTTTGGGTTTAAGCGGCGGTGTAGATAGTTCATATATTGCACATTTAGCAAAAAAAGAGTTTAATCTAAATCCGCTAATTGTACATTTAGATAACGGTTGGAATTCAAAAACTGCCGTAAGAAACATAAAAAAAATAGTTCAAAAAAATGAATTTGACCTTTATACCTATGTTATAGATTGGGAAGAATTTAAACAAATGCAAATTGCTTATTTCAAAGCTGGTGTTGTAGATATTGAAGCCCTGACCGATCACGCTATTCACAACATTTTGTACAAAGTAGCCAAGGAAAACAATATCGAATATGTTTTGAAAGGGTTTAATACAAAATCGGAATTTATAATGCCAAAAAACTGGACTTTTAGCAAGCTAGATTTTGATAATATTAAAGATATCGTAGCCAAAAATTCTGATGTAGAAATAAAAACTTTCCCAATGTTCGATTCTAAAACCGTTGCGGAATATAAAAACATGCTTAAAAGCGTAAACGTTTTCGATTATCATTCGTTCGAAGAAGTGAAAGTTAAGGAAGAATTGCAAAAAGAATACGATTGGAAACCATATTATGGTAAACATTACGAATCAGTTTTTACTCGTTTTTATCAAGCCTATATTCTTCCAGAAAAGTTTAATATAGATAAACGAAAAGCACATTATTCCAACTTGATTTGTATGGGCGAATTGACACGTGAGGAAGCTTTAGAAAGAATGAAAACTTCGCATTACGATTTATTAGACTCAGATTATGAGTATGTTTTGAAAAAACTTGAAATTGAAACTACTTGGTTCGAAAACTATATGAAAGCAAAACCAGTTTCTCATTTTGCATATAAAACAAACTTAAAATCAAAGTTAAATAAGTTGATTAATGTTCCGAATATGTTTTTAAATAAATTGAAATACCTTTAAAATACGACTTTGGGAATCATTATAAAAAATAGCATAAAAACTACCTTAGTAAACTATGTTGGTGTTCTTATTGGCTTGATAAGTGTGCTTTTCATCCAAACAAAAGTGCTTTCAGATGCTGAAATTGGTGCTATTCGCCTTGTTTTCGATAAAGCTATTTTGGTGATGCCATTTTTTATAATTAGTTTAGATGCTATAGTGCCAATGTTCTATTTTCATTTCGAAAAAGAAAAACAACATTATGGCAGTTTTATTTCATTATTACTAATCATTCCTCTCATTACGGTTTTAATTGGGTATTTGCTTTTGTACAAATTTTGGGATTTACCAAATTTTAATCTTATTGTAATAGTGCTCATCAGTAATATTTATATCAGTATTTTCGAATCATATTTATATACCAAATCTATAATTCTTTTTTCGTCTATAGCCAGAAACATAGTTCAAAAGCTACTTTTTGTTGTTTTTCTATTTTTATATTACTTCAATATTATTGATTTTACGGGTGTTTTATATGGCTTTGTATTATCACAAGTTGTTCATTTTTTGCTGTTGTTTTACAATTTCAAAACTAATTTGAGTTATCCTATTAAAGCAAATTTAAGTATTACAAAATTGCCAATTTTTAAAGAAATTTTAACCTATGGTGGTTTTTTATTGGTCGGAGCTGGAAGTGGCATTTTAGTTTCAAAACTAGATACTGTAATGATAGAAGGCATTACCAAAAGTGATGCATTGGTTGGTATTTATACTATTGCATTGGCAATTGCTACGGTTATCGAAATCCCGAAACGTCCTATTATTGCTTTAGTTGTACCTGTAATAGCCAAAAAACTTTCAGAAAATCAAATAGAAGAAGTAGATGATTTGTATAAGAAATCTGCTATAAATTTACTTATTATTGGCAGTATACTTTTTTCACTTTTGTGGTTAAATATCGATTTTATATTCAGCCTTATTCCTAACGGCGATGTATTTGCACAAGGCAAAAACATAGTACTTTTCTTGAGTTTAGCCAAACTTATAGACTTGGCTCTTGGTATAAATTCTGAAATTATTCAAAATTCAAAATACTACAGATGGAATATTTTTTTGATGCCATTTTTAGCTATTGTGGCTATTGCTTCAAATTATTATTTCATTAGCCATTATGGCTATATTGGAGCAGCATTTGCTACTTTTTTATCTATATTTTTGTATAATATTTTGAGAACTATTGTAGTTTATTTTACCTTAAAATTGAATCCTTTCAATATCAATTATTTCAAAGTTCTCCCATTTTTACTGATTCCGTTTATCTTAAATTATTTTATTAAAACAGATTCACTTTTTATAAATGCTTTTATAAATACATTTTACGTTGCTGTATTTTTTGTGTTACCTGTTTACAAATTTAGATTTTCAGAAGAGTTTACAGGCTTGGTAGATTCGTCTTTAAAATATGCATTAAAGTTTATTTCAAGAAACTAAGTTTCCAATACTTTTACTAAATTTTTTGTTAATTCTAAACGAGAATATTTAAGATATTTTTTGTTTGAAACCGTTGGTGCATCATTTTTAAAAGCTTCAAATGTTTGCAAAAGAAATTCAGAAATTTTATCATTTTCTTGATACGAAAACAACTCGCCTGCTTGTGTTTCTTTCAAAATTTGAGCTACATCACCTTTCACATCGCCAAAGGCTATAATTGGTTTTTCACTAGCTAAATATTCAAATAATTTCCCTGTTAAAATACCTTTTGAATTTTCTACATTTGGAATGCAAAGCAACAGCAAATCAGATGTTTTTTGAAACTCTACTGCTTCATTATGAGAAACAATTCCTTTCAATTCTACAAAATTCATTAAATCATTTTCTTCTAAATCTTGCAAAATAGAATTGTCAATATTACCAACTAATACTATTTTTAAAACGTTTTTAAAGTCTTTGTTTGAATCAAATATTTGCTTCAAATTTTTCCATAAATTTATCGGATTGCTCAATCCTGGAAAAAGACCGATATAAGAAATAACAAACTTCTTGTTTTCCTTAGGCAAATTTGGTTCATTTTGTAAATAATCCGAACTATCAAAACCATTATAAATAGCGTATGATTTTCCCTTTGCTCCCAACTGTTCAAATTCTTGTTTCAAAAAATCACTTACCGTTATCAATTTATCACATTTTCCTAAAACTTGCCTCTCCAAGCTTTCAAGTTTCTTTTGTGCCAAACCTGAAATTTTCAATTCTTGATTGGTATATATTCGCGTCCAAGGATCTCTAAAATCTGCTATCCAAGTTAGATTATCTCCAAACTCTTTTTTCAAGCCCAAGCCTATCAAATGCATACTATGCGGTGGACCAGTAGTTACAATAGTCTCGATATTATTTTCTGCGATGTATTTCTTAAGGAATTTTACCGATGGTTTTACCCACCATTTTCGTGCATCTGGAATAAATAAATTACTACGCACCCAAATAGCAAATTGCTGAGCTAAACTTTTTTTATTAGAGTTTGTAAAACCAAAATTTGTTCCTTCACTGTTTTTCTTACCTAAAAGTGCTCTATAATAAACATATGGCTCTTTTATAGGTCTTTTTACAACAATAACTTCCTTTGGAATTTCCTTTTCTAAATTAACATCAACTACCGAAAAATCTGGATTTTCAGGTGTATAAACATGTGTTTCGTAACCTAAATCCGGTAAATATTTAGCAAATTTTAGCCAGCGCTGAACGCCACTTCCACCACTTGGAGGCCAATAATAACTTACTATTAATATTTTCTTCGACAAGTTATATCAATTTACATTTTAGCTGGTTTAAATTCATAAACCAAAACGCCAACAATTAATAAAAGTAGTAAAATAGAAGATGCTAAAGCTATATTTTTTCCAGTATAATGCGCTTTTGGTTTAAATTCAAACACAATTTCGTGAGCGCCAGAAGGAACTTTTAAACCTCTCAATAAATAATTTACTCTTAGCATATCAACTTTTTGACCATCTATGTAAGCTATCCAATCTTCGTTTCCTTTATACCAAATTTCAGAAAATACTGCAAAACCATCTGCTGCAGAGTTTGAAGTATAGGTCATTTTGTCTGGATTGTATTCTTTCAATAAAATCTCTGTATTGTTAGCAGAATTGCCAATAGCCCAACCGCCAATTTTATCTTTAAATCTCGCATCAATTATTGCTGTTTTCTTAGAATCAAAATCTTCCATAAATTTCACTTCTTCGTCTGCATTTGCGGCCCATTTTATTTCATCTACAAACCAAACTGGCCCGTTTGCAACATTATTTACATTTGCAACTTCTTTTCCTGGATCGCCTTGAATAAAATATTTTGTATTCAACATGTTAAACACTTGCATATTTCCTTTACTCAAAAACAAATCAATTATATCTTGATATCTATACAATTTTGCAGCAGAATATCCACCAACCGAATGAAATCTGTAAGATGTAGAATTATCATTAAAACTACTTACAGTTGTATTAAATACACGGAAATAAGTTTTATCTTGTTCTATTTGTTTATCCGCAGCTGTAGCCACTATTCCAGATTCATTTTTTCTAACTTTTACAAAATCGTCTTCATTGAAATATCTCTTGCCAACTGTCCACATATCAAAAAGTACCAAAACCCCAATTGCTAAAATGAAAGTATTTAGTTTAAAAACTTTCTCTTTCAAATAAAGCCAAATAGCACCAGAAGCCAATATTAACAAGAATAAAGCTCGCATAGCATCTGAAGAAAGTAAAGATTTTCTATCGTCTATAATAGCATCTAAAGGAAAACCACCTTGAGATAATTGTGCATCATTTGGACCCGCAAAATCTAACATACTACTACCAAACATGTAAACAAATAAAATTACGGCACCCAAAGCACCCGATACATAATAAAGATTCTTTATCATTTTCGCCTTGTCGTAATCTTGTGTTATTAAATTAGATAAACTTTTTGCTGCACCTATTCCTACTGCAATTGTAGTAATTCCCAACCACATCGAAGGCGATCTAAACTTGTTGAACATTGGTACATGATTAAAAAACACACTGTTCCAAGTCCAAAAATTTTCTCCCCAAGCAAAAAATATAGCCACGATAGCGCCTGCTAGCAAAACCCATTTCAAACTTGATTTTTCGTTGAAAAATAATAAACCAAAAAGCAAGAAAAACACTACACCAAGATAAGTAGGACCAGAAGTAAATGGTTGTGTTCCGTAATACATTGGTACACCTTTAGCATATTCTAAAGCTTGTTTTTTCGAAATTCCTTTGCTTACTAAAGCTTTTACCGTTTTAGAATTTGAATCTGGATGATATCCGCCGGCATATAAACCAGGAATCAATAAATTTAAAGTTTCAAATTTGCCATAACTCCAACGCATTGCATAGTCTTTATCTAAACCTGTGCTCACTTCTGCTTCAGGTTTAGTAAGTTCAGATTTTCCGCTTCGCATTGTTTCACTTGCATAATCGTAAGTGGACCACAACTCTGTAATATTTGGCAAAACACCTAATATAGCAAACAATAAAATAACTACCGATTTTTTGAAAAACCCAAGAATATCTTTGTTTTTTAAACTAAAAATAAATTCACCAATAACAATAATTGCTATAAAAAACAAACTATAATAAGTGATTTGATAATGGTTTGAAGTTACGTTTAACGAAACAAAAAAAGCCACAAAAACAGCTCCTAAAAGCAATTTTTTTCTATACGCAAAATACAAAGCACCGAGCATTGGCGCAACATAAGCTAAAGCTGCAATTTTAGTATTGTGCGATGCTTCTAATGAAAGCAAAAACCAAGTTGACAAACCAAAACCAATTGCTCCAATTATAGCAACTTTCCAGTCAATTTCAAAAAACATAAGTGCTATAAAAAAACCAACCATTAACGCAAACATAAGTCCCGATGAGGCAGGTAAAAAGCTCATATAATATGAAATCGTTTTAATTAAATTTTCTTGAACTCTATATGCCGTCTGAAATAATGGCATACCAGAAAATACGCTTCCAGACCATAGTATTTCTTGCCCTTTATCTAAGTATTGATAATATTCTTCAGCAGCGCCTTCATAACTTGTTCCGTCATGACTTTGAATTTGCTTTCCTTGAATTTCATAACTATTGTAAGCTGCTATTACAGCTAAAAAAATTAAAAATGCACTAACAAAAGGCAGAAGATGTTTTTTAAAATCTATTTTCATATCTATTTAATTTTTATTGCAACTTGGAAATAATTGTTTACCGCTCCTAAAACTTCGTATTCTATATAAAAAGATTCTGTCCACTCTTTAAAAGCTTTATACTCGTGAAGTGGAACATTAAATTCGTCAAATAATAAAATATCTCCGCTCTTTAAAAAAGGTGTTATTAAGGTTAAAACATAAAGCGTAGCAGAATAAATATCTGCATCTAAATGTATTACTTTCCTATTTTGACCTTTAAAAGAATTTAAAAAAGGAATCAAAGTTTGCTGAAAAAGTCCTTGATAAAAATGAACTCTTGAATCATCAATTTTTGGTGGTTCATTTCCGTTCGACATTGCTCCGATTGGAAAATGACCCCAAGCTTCGGGTAAACCTGTAAAAGTATCAAAACCATGAAAAGTAGAATTTGCATCTTGATTCATTTCTACCCATTTTCTAAAAGAAAGTCCTTTAGAAACACCAAACTCTAAATAATCTATTGCTTGTAGTTTTTCCTTTTTAATGATAAAATCATACAAACCATATCGTTTATTAGTATCTATATCTTTGGTAAAAAAATCATCAAATTCCAATTTTCCTTTTTGTGCTATCCAAGCAGATGCAAAACCTAAATGTGCTAAAAAATGAAAAGTTTTATAGGGAATAAAACGATGTATTCCAATTTTATAAAGTAAACCTTTTATAATTCTTTTCGCTACTAACATATTCTAAAAAGTTTCGTTTCTCTGATTAAAAATTTCATACATACACACGCCAGAAGATACTGAAACGTTTAATGAATCAACTTTTCCTGTCATAGGAATCACAAATATTTCATCGCAAAGTGCTTCAATTTCTGGGCTCATTCCTTCGCCTTCACTTCCTAAAACTAATGCCATAGGTTTTCTAAAGTTTATATCTTGTATAGAAACTTTTCCTTTAAGCGAAGTTCCAATTATAGCTATTCCATTTAGTTTCAAATATTCTATCGTAGATTTCAAATCATGTTCTCTACAAATAGGAATATCTGTTAAAGTTCCTGCACTCGCTTTTATAGATTCGTGATTAATTTGCGCACTACCTTTTATAGGTACTACTAGCGCATCGGCACCAAATGCTAAAGCACTTCTTGCTATTGCACCTACGTTTCTAACGTCTGTAATATTGTCTAGCAAAACCAAATTTACATCTTTTCCTTTATAAATTACTGAGTGCAAAATATCGTCAATATTAGCATATTCTATTGGGCTAAAAATTCCCATTACACCTTGATGGTCTATATATCCACCAGGTATCAAAGGATTTAATAGGTAATTAATTTTTTCTTTTGGTACTATATTAATAGGAATTTTTTTTTGAGCACATAATTCTCTAATCTCAGAATATTCTCCGCCGTGCTTTCCTCTCATTATCAGGATTTTATCTACAGATTTTCCTGAATTTAATAATTCTAAGGTTGTGTCTTTTCCAAAAAAAACATCTCTCTTTTTTAATGCCATTATTTTTTACTTAAAATCGAAAATCGATTTATGAAATTTACTTTTTTAATTTTAAAACGTACAACACTGACGATGCTTTTTCAACATTCATCAATGAAGTCAAATAAGAATATTCGCCTACAAAAACAGCACGCAATTTTCCTAAAAATCCTTTTTCACTAAGCAGTGAAATATAATAAGAATCATAAGGTAAACCATACATTTTTTCAACTTCGAAACCGTGTTTTTCTGCCAAAGTTTTTAAAGATTTTGGGCTAAAATGCCACAAATGTTTTGGTACATCCCAAGCTGCCCAATTCTCTTTGTAAAACAAAGCATCTTTGCTGGTATAGTTTGGTACTGCTATAAAAACTTTAGCATCTGCTGCCATCATTTTTTTGAAATACTCAAAATATTCGTTCAAAGTATGTACGTGTTCTAAAACGTGCCACATAGAAATAGCGTCATATTTTTTTTCACCATTTATAAGTGTTTCAAAATCTGAACTCAAGTCTATATCAAAATTTTTCTTTGCGACTTTTCTTGCTGCTTCTTCTGGCTCAAAACCTTCAACATTCCAATTTTCAGTTTTCAAGTTATTTAAAAAATAACCTGTACCTGCACCAATGTCCAAAACATTACCTTTTTTAGCATGTTTTTCTACCCACTTTCTTTTCTTGTTTAGCATTATATTTCTAATGAAATGATATACTTTAAAAAAAACACCTTCTTTTGTATCAGTATGCGAAACATAGTCATCGTGATGATAATATTTGGCTATACTTTCTTGGTCTGGTGCATCTTGAGTTAAAGCAAAAGTACAATCTGTACATTTTACAATATCAAAACTATCGCCAGAAAAACCCCAATCTTTGGTTTTTTGATAAAAAGATAAGTTTTTTCCCTTACAAATTGGGCAAGTATCAAAGTGAATAGTAGCCATTGTTTTTATTGAAATTTCTCTGAATATTCTTTTAATAAATTAGATAATTCAGTAGAATAATTAGCATCTGCAGTTTTAAAACTTATAGAAAGTTGTTGTAGTAAATATAAATATTCGCTTACTTCTCTTTGTTTTCCAAATGCACCTGGTGCATATTTACCTTTCTCTTCAGCATAAACTCTTACCATGTAATCTAGCTCATCTTTACAAGTTGCTAAAATTTTGTCGGCTAAAGCTTTTGCTTTGTCATTTTGCCCTGCCTGCAAATAAACACCTGGCAAAGTAGAATGGAAATAGTTTGGATGAACTTTTTCTATAGGTAAAACAGCTAAACATTTATCTACTATTTCAGCAGCTTTTGCAGTTTGTCCATTTGCAGCATACTCATCTGCTAGCTTTGCAAAATTGCTCACCAAGTTCTGTGTCATTCTAATAATATTCTCATCTAAATATACATTTGGGTTTTCTGCTATTTTTCCCCATTTAAATTTAGTCATCATATTTTCATACATTCTGTCTCTTCTTACAGGACTTTGTGTAGGCTGTCCAGATGTGTTTTCTACTGGCACTATTCTATAAGTAAGACCTTCTTGTTGGAAATATTTTTGAAAACCCATAAATGCACTTGGTGCAACAGAAATAGCAAAATAAATTGGTCTATCATTAATATTATTTGCAACAATATCAATTGTCAATAAATCATTTTTCTGCAAGCTTGTTTTAGGAATATCTAACAATAAAGCTGAAACTATTAAAGAATCTGGAGCCTCTGTCATATCCATTTTTTTAACAGCTTCGGCACTAACCGGAAAACTCATTTTTCTAGCTGGGAAAGCATAAGGAAATCTAAGTTGTGCTTTTATTTTCTCATCATCTTTACTTACAAATTTCATGATTTCTGCTGCATCATAATATTTATTTGCATCAATGCCTGGGAAATTAGCATATGGAACATAGTCTCTTCTATTTGCCTTTATCATATCTGGCGTAAAAGTCAATTTAATAGGGTCAGAATTGTTCATTTTATATCTCAATTGATTTATATACCAATCTACACCCAATAAACTTACATTTATAACTCTAACATCTGTTCTTATACCTTCTACTTCTTGAGCATACCAAAGTGGGTATGTATCATTATCTCCTTGCGTAAAAATAATGGCATTTGGTGCACAAGATTCTAAATAATTTGTAGCCATATCTACTGGTACTGTTCTAAAATCTCTGTTGTGGTCGTCCCAACCATCCATTCCCATAAGAACTGGAGCTGCCAATGCAATAGCAATAGCGATTGGTGCTGCGATAGTACCTGAAATACCTTTTTTAAACAAATCGAACATTGCATAAACAGACATTCCTAACCACATAGCAAATATAAAGAATGAACCTACTACTACGTAATCTCTTTCTCTTGGCTCTATTGGAGGTTGATTTCCATATACTATAAAGAAAGCACCTGTTGTTAAGAAAATAGCTAAAACAGAAATTCCTATTTTCCAATTTTTCTTAAATAACCAATACAAACCTACTAAACCTAATATAAAAGGAATACCATAAAATTTATTTCTTCCCATATTTTCCAATCTTTCTTTCGAAAGGTTAGATTGAGTCCATTGTGCACTTCCCCAGAAATTGATATTATTATCTACAGCTTCAATTCCTGTTATCCAACCACCATCAGCATTCTGATATGTTCCTTGTATATCGTTTTGTCTTCCAGAAAAATTCCACATAAAATATCTCATGTACATGTAGCCCATTTGATACTGGAAAAAGAATTTTATGTTTTGTCCCCAACTCAAATCATCTACTACTCTATAACGAGTATTGCCGTAACCACCTTCAGAAGCAGCATTTTGCTGGTCTGCATAAGCATTGGCCTGATCTAACTGATCGTAACCAAATTTATAGATATTTTTCTTTGTTTGTCTGTCATATATATTATAGTCTGGTTTAATCCACGATCTATATGCCTCTACTTTTGCAGGATCTTGAATAACACCTAACCTAGGAAAAAACATTTTCTTTTCGCTTTTCACTACATAGTCAAATTTGCCATCTTTTTCGATAACATCATATTTCTTGTCACCTTTTTCTATAATATCTCTTTTGTTTACTTTTTTAAAGTCATTACCTTCAATTTCATAATCATCTTGAGGATACATAGTATAATCTGGACCATTCACTAATGGTCTTTCACCATATTGCTCTCTGTTTAAATAAGACAACATTTTAAAAGCATCGGTAGGTCTGTTCATATTTATTGGTGGGTTTGCCGCCGAACGAATAGGAACCATTAAGAAAGAAGAATAACCAATGATTACGAAAGCAATACCTAATACAATTTTCTCTAACAAAAAATTCTTTTTTACTTGTGCATATTTAATGGCAGCTACTATGGCTACAATTAAAAATATACTAAATAAAATTACACCTGTATTAAATGGTAAACCCATTCCGTTTACAAATATCATTTCAAACTTAGAATATAATAAAGGAATACCTGAAATAATACCTTTCATTACAAAACCAATGATAACAAATGATGCAATAAAAGCGATAACTAAACCTTTAAGATTGAACTTGTTTTCATATCTTTTTAGATAAAAAAGTAGTGCTGTAAAAGGAATAGCAAGTAAACTCAATAAGTGAACTCCAGAAGAAAGTCCAATCATAAAAGCTATTAAAAGCAACCATCTATCTGCTGTTGCACTATCATCGGCGTCCCATTTAAGAGTAGCCCAAAATACGAAAGTCATAAAAAACATAGAAAGTGCATAAACCTCGCCTTCTACTGCCGAAAACCATAAAGAATCTAAGAAAGTAATACTTAAACCTGCAACTAAAGCAGAACCAAGTATAGCTAAAATATTTCCTGTAGAATAATCTTCTTCTTTTTTAAGAATAACTTTTTTTAAGATAGCGCTTGTACTCCAAAAACCAAATAATACTACAAATGCCGTAGATAATGCCGACATCAAGTTTATCATAGTAGCTACTTTTGTAACATCGTCAAAAGCAAAAAGAGTAAAAATTCTACCAATTATATTAAAAAATGGCGCACCAGGTGGGTGAACAACTTGTAGTTTATATGCACCTGGCACAAACTCGCCACAATCCCAAAAACTTCCCGTTTTTTCCATCGTAGAAACATATACAAATGCTGCAAAAAGAAATACCAGCCAACCCAATATGTTGTTTGCATTCTTGTAGAATTTAATTCCTTTCATAAATATTTTCTTAATTTAGTTGCCAAAGATAAAAATAAAACCATTCCATACAATGATAATTTATAGTATAAATACAAAAATGAAGTTTTATTGAAAACAAGAGCTAATAAATTAATTAACTTTGTAGCTTTATGTTTAAATATGAAAATAGATTTTAAAAATAAAACAGTCTGGGTTATTGGTGCTTCTTCGGGTATTGGCGAAGCTCTAATTACTGAACTCTGCAAAGAAAATTGTAACATTATTCTGTCTGCCAGACGTGAAGAAAATTTAACGGAAATAGCTTCGCGTTTAAAATTAAATGACGAAAATAATTTAGTTCTTCCAATTGATATTTCTGACTCAAAAAGTTTTAGTTCAAAAATTGAAAAAGCTATTGCAAAGTTTAAAACTATAGATATAG
>Ga0075163_10005535_pt1 | contig 16820 bp, 18 predicted proteins | sample JI1023141ADNA_FD_71478 | JGI IMG/M metagenome (GOLD analysis project Ga0075163, IMG submission 71478) | Wastewater effluent complex algal communities from Wisconsin, to seasonally profile nutrient transformation and Carbon sequestration -... | ecosystem: Engineered > WWTP > Effluent > Algae...
AGCCTGATCAACGCAAGGAATTCCTAACGATTTGGCTTTAAAATGAAAGAATTCGTGTATCACTTTGTGTATCACTGGGGAGCGTATATCCATGAAAATTGTCAAACTCAGGAACGGGACGGAACAGGATATTACAACGGTTTCTCTCGATCATGAGGTATTGCTGGGGATTCATGAGGATCATCCGGCCATTTTCAGGGAACTGATCGCGCATTGCCGTACCGGCCAGCCGTTTCAGGAGCATAGCCGGAACGTCCTGAATGGATGGAACGTCCTGAACCCGCAAGGCCATCTGATCGAAGAAATGAAGAATGTCGCGTTGTCGATGGTGGATGGCGACGGGGATGCCATGCTGTTCGTCAGCCCTGTACAGGATCAGCCGATGATGGCTGACGATCTGGATCTGGGCGACCTGTTTGCGGCGGCTTATTTCCACATCGCGAACGTCATGCCGGATATCAGCGTAATAGCAACAACCTATACCGACCGGGCCGATGGTCCCCCGGCGTTGCTGCCCCGGCGTTTCCACCACTAGGTTTCAAGCCGCCTGATTATTTCTTATCCACCCCGGTTTTGTCGGGGTTTTTTATTTGTCATCCAACAACGGAGAGATCATGTCACGCATCAGACAGGTCAAAACTACCTTTACCGCCGGCGAGGTCTCGCGCGCGCTGCTCGGGCGTGGTGATTTGCGCGCTTATGAGAATGGCGCGCTGACATTGCGCAATGTGTTTATCCAGCCCACAGGGGGCGTGACGCGCCGCGCGGGCTTGCGCTATATCGATACGGCATCAGGGAACGGGCGGCTGATGTCGTTTGAATTCAGCGTCGATCAGACATATCTGCTGGTCCTCACCGACGGGCAGATCGCGATTTACGAGAATGACAGCCTGATCGATACGATTGTTGCCCCGTGGACAGCGGAGCAGATCGCCCATGTGGCCTTCATGCAAAGTGCGGATACGCTGTTGCTGGTTCACCCGGATGTACCACCGCGCCGCCTGACCCGCAATGCGGGCGGAGTCTGGTTGTTGCAGGAATGGGAATTCTTCACGGATGCGAATGTCATTCACCAGCCTTATTTCAAATTCTCCGAAACGGGTGTCACACTGACGCCGAGCGCCACGACGGGAACCATCACGCTGACGGCGTCGACGGCGGTTTTCACCGAAGATCATGAAGGTGTGCGCCTGCGCGTGGCGGGCAAGGAAGTCGAAATCACCGATTTCAATTCCGCGACGGTGGTGACAGCCACCGTCATTCAGACCCTGCCTGGGACATCGGCCACAATTGACTGGGAAGAGCAGGCGTTCAGCGCCGTGCGTGGCTATCCGGTATCGGTCGCATTCCATCAGGACCGACTTGTGATCGGCGGCAGCCGCGATTTGCCCAATCGCCTGTGGTTTTCAAAATCGGGCGATCTGTTCAATTTCAATCTCGGCACGGGGCTGGATGATGAAGCCATCGAATTTTCAATCCTGTCCGATCAGGTCAATGCCATTCGCGGCATTTTTTCGGGTCGCCATCTTCAGGTGTTTACATCGGGCGCGGAATGGATGGTCACGGGCGATCCGCTGACCCCGGCTAACGTCCAGATCCGCCGCCAGACGCGGGTGGGGTCGATGACGGCGCGTTATATCGCCCCGGTCAATGTCGATGGTGCAACTTTGTTTGTTGCCCGCAATGGGGAACAGATACAGGAATTCCTTTATACCGATGTCGAGCAGGCCTATCAGGTCACTGATCTTGCGCTGGTGTCCCGCCATATCATTCCGGTGCCTGTGGATATGGATTTCGACCAGCGCCGCCGCCTGCTGTTTCTCGTCCGGGCGGATGGTAAATTTGCGACTTTGACCGTTTTCCGGTCCGAATCGGTGGCGGCTTGGACGCTGCATGAAACCGCCGGGGCGGTGCGCTCGGTATCGGTCGTGGGGGATATTGTCTATCTGCTCATCGAACGGAATTCTGTTTTTTCCATTGAACAGATCGATGATGTTCTAAATCTGGATGCCGCCCTGACCGGCGCGGCCGACAGCCCGGCCCTGACATGGTCGGGCCTTGATCATCTGGAAGGGCAAGTTGTCACGGTGGTCGCCGACGGCATCGTGCTGCCGCCCAAGATCGTCACGGATGGCCAAATTATTCTAGATGATCCAGCAACAACCATTGAGGTCGGCCTTTCCTATACCCATATCGTCGAACCACTGCCACCCAGTGTGATCGAACAGAACGGGGCCGGGCGTGCGGTCCGGCTGGTCGAGGCGGTGTTCCGGATTGAGGGGACGGCGGCCCTGCGGCTCGATGTCGGACGGGGCCTGCGGGATATTCCCTTACGCCAGTTCGGCGAGGATGTGATCCTCGATGAACCGCCGTCCCGGATGAACCGGGATGTCCGGGTGCATGCGCTGGGTTGGCAGAACGATTCATCGCGGCCCCTGTGGCGGATCGAGCACGATATGCCGCTGCCGTTCACGTTGCTGTCCGTTACCACAGAACTCAAAATCAACGACTAGGAGACTTTCATGGGCGCACTCACCCCCGTTATTACCGGCCTGACCACATTGACGACGGCGGTATCCGCCGCCGACAAGCTGATCGGCGTGACCCGCGATTTTGCCCGCGATCCGTACGAAAGCCAGCGGCAGGCCCTGCGGGCGCAGCAGGATCTGGCGCTACAGCAACTTTCGGCGCAACAAACGCTGGATGAACAACAGGCCGCGCGCGAGGCCGATTTGCAGCGGCAGAAGGTGGCGACCGATGCGCTGAATGCCGAGCAGAACCGCCGTGCGGCTCTTCGTCGTGCTGTGGCCCGGCAACGCGCCCAGTTCGGTGTCAGCGGCCTGAGTGCGGGGGATGGATCATCGGAAGCGGTGCTGCTGGGGCTGTTTGAGGAATCGGAGCAGGATAAGGCCGCTTCACAACGCCTTGATGGCCTGCGACTGGCCGCACTGGATCAGGATATGTCTGACCGCCGCGCGATCAATGTCCTGCAGCGGACCCAGCTGCAGGAGAAGCAGGCGCTGCAACGACTTGCGTCAGGGGAATGACGTCATGCGCTCAGCGCATGCGGTTCCACATTATGGTCACATAATGGACTGATTATCGACTTGATAGAGGCCTATAAAATCTGCATCGCTCACCTCTGGCAGGAAAGGATACGGATATGCTGACCCCTCGCTCTTTGATTGTTCCTCTCTGCTTATGCTTTTCCGTGGCGACCAATCCGCCGCATGCCGAAGCCAGCGATATGAAGACATCGTTTCGTTGTGATCCGGTCATGACCCTGAGCCAGAGCGCCAGGGCGTCGTGGTATGGTCCCGGCTTTCATGGTCGCAAGACCGCAAACGGCGAGGTTTTCAACATGCATGCCATGACGGCTGCCCACAAAACCCTGAAGCTGGGGACCCGTGTTCTGGTGTCCAACCTTGAAAACGGAGCGCAGGCGGTTTTAAGGATCAATGACCGCGGGCCGTACAAGGGGGGACGTTCCCTTGATGTGTCGCGCCGCGCCGCCGACGTTCTGGGGTTCCGCGACGACGGACTGGCACGGGTCAGGCTGACCATCTGCGCCGACTAGCTTGATTTAAAATTATTTTCTTAAACCCGCCCGGGTGACCGTGGCGGGTTTTTCATTGTTTTCACAGGAGAATCTCATGACCACAGATCATATCAAGATGCCGGCGGTGGTGCCGGTGGTGCGTTATCTTGCCAATGGCGTGCAAACATCGTTCGCCTATCCGTTTCCCATCTTCGCCGAGGCGGATATGCTTGTATCGCTGAATGGTGCGCCCCAGAACAGCGGTTTCACGATCAGCGGTGAGGGGGCGACAGAAGGCGGGCAGGTCATATTCGCCAGTGCCCCGGCTGACGGCGTGACCGTCATGCTGGAACGTCGTGTATCGCTGGCGCGCCTGACCGATTTTCTGGAGGGTGGGGATTTCAGCGCCCGCGCGATCAATAACGAGCTGGATTACCTGATGGCGGCGATCCAGCAGCTTTCCCGCGATCAGGACGGCATGCTCCGCTATGCGCCGTCCGAAGTCCCTTCAGAATTGCAGCTTCCTGCCAGAACCTTACGCGCGAACAAGGCGCTGGGCTTTGATGGCAGCGGGAATCCGGTGGCGGTATCGCTGGCGGGCAGTATGGCTGCCCCTGATTTCACGGCCAGCGGGACAGGTGCGGATACACGTACCAGCCATGACAAATTTTCCGACCTGATCTCAATCCGTGATTTTGGCGCGGTGGGGGATGGCCTGACCAACGATACGCTGGCGATTCAGCAGGCACTGGCCGCGCATGATGCGGTTCTGGTTCCGGCAGGGACATATCTGATCACAGCCCCGATTACACTGGGTGAACGGCAAAGCCTGATCGGGCTAGGGCAGTCGTCCGTCATCAAGGCGCAAAGCAACAGTTTTGTCTCCATCGAGATGACTCACGGTTTTGCCACCCTCACAAATCTGCGGATCGAGGGCGGTCTTGCCGGGGTTAAACTGTTCGGTCGCGACGGGGCCTGCGTGCAGAATACGGTTACCGATATCCAGATTATCGGTGCGGCCACGGGCATTCTGCTAGATGGCTATAATGACAGCAATCAACCCTGTTACTGGAACAACATCGCACGCGTGCTGGTCGAGCAGCCGACATTGCACGGCGTTCACCTGATGAAATCCGGCGCGGGGGATACACCCAATGCCAATCGTTTTCATACGGTACGGGTATTCTCGAAAGGGGCCGGCACGACGGGCAGCGGGTTCTATGTGCAGGCCGGGCAACTGAACAATGCCTTTGTCGATTGTGAATCGAATGTGAATGGGCCGACAGCCGACAGTTGTTTCCGCGTGGGGGCCAGCAGTGACAAGACGCTGATCATCAATCTTCTGTGTGAATCCAGCAACAGCGTGCCGAACCTGAAACTGGATAGCGGTTCGCTGGAAACGGCTGTGCTGAATTTGACAGCAATGAGCGACGGGTCGGCGATCCTCGATAATTCCGGCGGCAATTACGATGCTGTGAATGCCGGGTATCCGGACAAGAACCGCCTGCGCAAGACGGTTGTGACAGACCTGAAAGCCACACTGATGCGGTTTGATACGGAATTTATCGATACGCCCGGCACTACGAACCTCGATCTTTCGCACAGCGTGCATCTGGTCAATGCCACCAGCGGGGCGATCACGGTATCACTGCCAGCGGCATCAGACGCGGCGGGTGCGGAGATGACGATCAAGAAGGTCGATGATACGGCCAACATCGTCACGGTGTCGGCGCAAAGCGGCACCGGGCCGGATGGCAGCAATCTGCAACTGGGTGGCCGAAACGATTATGTCACGGTGATATCCAACGGGACGGGCTGGTATATCACATCGTCCAACCGTCTGGCGGGCAACACACGCTATGCCGATACGACCGGGACGTATGATATCGATATGTCAGTCGATACATATTTGCTGTCCAGTTATGGCGGGGTGCTGACCGCGCGATTGCCTCCGGCGAACGCCACCAAGGCCGTCGGGCGAACGGTAACGATCAAAAAGACGGATAGTTCCGCGAATGCTGTCACCGTGACCGAACAGGGTGGCAACGGCCCCGACCAGTCGAGCCAGTCATTAAGCAGTCAATATAAAGCCATTACCGTCGTTTCAAACGGCGGGCAATGGTACGTCGTTTCCAAATACTAATCCTTTTGAAGGAGTTTTCATGAGCGTAAAAATCGAGACGGCCAGCCGGGAACAGATTGCCACCTTCCTGCCCGAGGCGATCCGCAAGACCCTGACATCTTACAAACAGTTTATGGAGGCGGAGAAATCGGGGATCGATGCCAAGGAGTTTAAAGAGCATCACACGGCGTGCCGTGTGGCCATCGCGCATATAGAATTACTGCTGAAGCTGGCACGCTGGGCCGACTTACCTGATGCGGTGACGCAGGACCAGAACAACAAAATTGTCCTGCTGGCCGCGTTGAGCGAGGCCGAAAAGGAGCTGAAGGAATACGAAGATATCGCTGTCGATTATGAGGTCGAGCATGAATGAGGCCGTTGATTTTCGCCTGTTTCTGGTGCTGTGGAACCGGGTGCAGGGGCAATCGACGCCGTCTGTCCATTTACGCATGGCGGTCTGGCTTCAGGAATGCTGGCATTCGGGTGACCGCCGCCTTTTGCTGATGGCGTTTCGGGCGTGCGGGAAATCGACCATTGTCGGGCTGTTTGCATCGTGGCTGCTTTATACCGATCCTGATCTTCGCATACTCGTACTGGCGGCGGAAAGCATGCTAGCGCGGCGGATGGTCAGGAATGTGCGGCGGATCATTGAGCGTCATCCGCTGACCGCGCACCTGAAGCCCGATCATGCCGACCAGTGGGCGGGGGAACGTTTTACCGTACAGCGTGACCGGGAATTGCGCGACCCGTCGATGCTGGCACGGGGGATTGACGCCAATATCACCGGCAGCCGTGCCGACATTATTATATGTGATGATGTCGAGGTGCCGAATACATGCGATACGGCGGAGAAGCGCAGGAACCTGCGCGAGATACTGGGCGAGACGGAATATATTCTGGTGCCCGGCGGAACGATCCTCTATGTCGGCACGCCGCACCACTGGTATTCGATTTATGCCGATGAACCGCGTATTGATATTGGCGAGGCGCGGGCCTATCTGGACGGGTTCAAGCGCCTGAAATTGCCAGTTCTGGATGAGCGCGGGAAAAGCGCATGGCCGGAAGCGTTCACGCTCGATGATATCGCCCGCAAGAAAGCGCAGGGGATCAACCGCTTCTTAAGCCAGATGATGCTGGAGCCGGTGAATATCGCCGAAGGGCGGCTCAATCCTGCTTTGTTGCAGCGCTATACGGGCGATCTTTCCTATATCAAGGAACTGAACCGGCTGGAACTGAACGGGCGCAGCATGCTGTCGTGCAGTGCGTTCTGGGACCCGGCGTTTGGCGGCCACGATCACAGCGTTCTGGCGGTGGCTTTTACTGATATCGACGGCGATATCTGGTTGCACCGTACCTTGTACCTGAAAGCAGGCGAAGGCAGCGATGAAGCCACAGGTCAGGCGTTACAGGTTGTGGCCGCTGCCCGTGAATTTCATATCCCGTCGATTACGGTGGAAACAAACGGCATCGGCAAATTCCTGCCGCAGATATTGCGACGTGAACTGGGCAAGGCCCGCGTACCGTGCGCAGTTGTCGAGCATAGTAACACGCGACCCAAAGATCTTCGCATTCTGGAATCGTTTGAAACGGTGATGGCGGCGCGGCTGCTGCATGTTCATGCCAGCATATATGCAACGCCCTTTATCACTGAAATGCAGGAATGGCGGCCCGGGCGTCATCACGGCCATGATGACGGGCTGGATGCAGCTGCCTGTGCGATGGCGCTACAACCTGTGCGGTTGCGGGGTGTCGGTTTTTCGGGGCGGCAGACATGGCATGGCGCATCCTCTCATACGGCAAGGACAGAATTCGATGTTTGAAATTTCTCATGATCTTGTGTGGTGGATCACGGTGATTGATCTGCCTGCACTGGGTGGACTGTTCTGGATGATCTGGCGCACGCGCAAGGAAAATGAGAACGATATCGGTCATTTGCGCGATGTCGTCGATTCCCGCAACGCGCAAATGCGCGAGGCCCTGGCGGCGTTCAAGCTGGAGGTTGCCAAATCCTATGCTTCAGTCGGCGATATGCGCGAGCTGGAAGCGCGACTGGTATCCCACTTACTGCGGATCGAAGCCAAACTGGACTCGACCGCGCTGAAAACGGAGGCGCTGAAAGGCGTGCATATAAAATGAATGATAAAATCAGTGAGGGCGAACTTTATTATCATGAAATGCAGGTCGATACGCTGGCGCGCACCATATGGGGCGAGGCGCGAGGCGAGGGCAGTATCGGCATGCAGGCCGTTGCCGCTGTCATTATGAACAGGCTGGCGGTGGCGCAGGAGAAGGGAAAATTCTGGTGGGGCAATTCGATCATTGATATTTGCCAGAAACCATACCAGTTCAGCTGCTGGAACAAGGATGATCTGAATTACCGGAAACTTCTGAATGTTGACCGGCGCGACCGCGTGTTTGCTGTGGCGATGAATATTGCACGCAAGATGCTGGCCGGGGCACTGGCCGATCCGACGGACCGGGCCACGCATTACCATGTGCGCGGCATTTACCCCTTCTGGATTCACGGGCAAAAACCAACGGCTGTGATCGGGTCTCACATTTTTTACAGGATACTGACATGACATCACCATTACTTTTACAACTGGGCCTTCCCGTGCTGGCGGAAATCATCGGCGGCGCATTGAAACAGGTCGATCATCCGGCGGCGCAAGGGGCGGCGGCAACGCTGGGGAAACTGGGCGATATCATTTCAGCAGGCCGGATTACCCCGGAACAGCTGGCGGAAGCCAATCGCCATGCCGAGAAGCTGGCGGAAATGAAAATGAGCGAACAGCAGATGGCGTATCAGCAGATTAATGAAAGCCTGCGAGCGGAAGTGGCATCCAGTGACACGTATGTGCGCCGGATGCGTCCGACGTTTGGTTATCTGATGGCGTTTACGTGGGCAGCGCAGATGTTCGCGATTGCTTACGTCATTGTCTTTAAAACGTCGGAATCGAGCGTCGTTCTGCAGGCGATGGAATCGCTGGGCATGATCTGGGGGATCGGACTGTCGGTTTTGGGCGTTTATGTCTATAAACGTAGCGAGGAGAAGTCGGTGCAGCGTTCTGAAGCGGTGGCGGTCAGGAATCCGGCAGTGATACCGTCCCGGAAGCCGTTACTGTCGTTGAAACTGAATGATTGACCTTGTGCAGGACATATTCACGCCAGAGGATATACAGGCCGGCTGCCAAAATAACAGCCGATCCGATGATGGTCGTCGGGGTCGGCAGGTCGCCGAAGAACATATACCCGAACAGAACGCCCCACACCATCTGAGTGTAGTGGAACGGCGATATCAGCGCGGTTTCGGTGGCGCGGGTCAGGCCGAAGCTATAGGCCATGAAGCCGAAAAAGCCAAGTGTGCCCAGCAGGAAGGGGTAGGCCAGTTCCCATGCCGGGGCGGGGATATGCAGTTTTTCATGCATGACAAGCGCCAGCGGCACATAAATGACCATGGTGGAAAACGCCGGGACAAAAGCGAAAATCGCGGTCACTTTTTCCCGCCCGATCTTGCGGATCAGGATCGTCGATGAACTGCCCAGAAATGTAGCGATGAATACCCAGAACAACCCTTCGGGGCTGCTGTTCATCTGGGGACCGGCAAGGATCAGCACGCCGATAAAGCCGACAATCAACGCAGCGATGCGGTGGATGCCGATTTTCTCTTTGAGGATCAGGACAGACATGATCGTGACGAGGAAGGGCGACATGAAGACAATGCCGTAGAAATCAGCCAGCGTAATCATGGACAGCGCTTTCAGGGTCGAGAAAGCACCGAAAATGATAATAACGCCGCGCAGGATAAACAGCTTCCAGTTTTTCGTTTTAAAACCGGCCCAGCCATAACGGTAAAAAATCCATCCGGCGGATAGGGCCGTGCCCATGGTGCTGCTCATGGCGAGCAGGTGGATGACGCTGTAGGTTTCCGTGAAGTGTTTGGTGAAAGCATCGAGAACCGAAAACATGAACCAGCCGATCACGCAGAGCATGATGGCATGGAGGTTTTGGCGGAACAGAGAGTGACTCAGGGGCGTATACTTTCGCTGATGGCTGGGCCCTTTATAATCTTTTCGCCGGGTGCTGCCAAGACCCACGATTCGCGAATCAGTTTTTCTGCCCGTTTCAGGCTGTCGGGATCGCGGCCAAACATGATGCAGAGAGGGCGCCCGCCCTTGCCCACGCTTTCGCCAATCGCCGCAACCGAGGCCAGCCCGACGCCATGGTCGATTTTATCCGTCGCCAGGTGGCGGCCCCCGCCCAGTTCGATGACGGCGATACCGGCCTTGCGGGTATCGACGGCACGGACGATGCCCGGCGTTTCCGGCCAGACCTCGATCATATGCGGGGCCAGCGGCAAATATTTATCGAATGTGTCGATGATATCGGACGGTCCGCCCAGTGCATGCACCATGCGGTCGAAGAAACTGGCGGCACGGCCATCTTCCAGATGGCGCTCGGCCATCATGCGGCCTTCATCGGCGGTTTCAGCGATGCCCCCCAGGGCCAGCAATTCAGCACATAATCCCATTGTGACTTCATATAAACGCGGATCGATATTTTCGTTGCGCAAAAATTCAATCGCTTCGCGCACTTCGATGGCATTTCCGGCGGTACGGCCCAGAATTTCATTCATATCGGTCATCAGCGCGCGGCAGGGCAGGCCCGCGCCGTTCGCGACATCGACCAGCGTTTGCGCCATGATTTTCGTTCGATCATAATCGGCAAACCATGCGCCGCTGCCGAATTTGACATCCAGAATCAAACCCTCCAGCCCGGCGGCCAGTTTTTTCGAGAGAATCGAGGCCGTAATCAAATCCATGCTTTCGACCGTGCCGGTGACATCACGCACGGCATAGATCGTGCGGTCGGCCGGGGCGATATCGGATGTGGCACCGACAACCGCGCAGCCGACATCTTTCACAACCCGTTTCAGCCGCTCCAGATCAGGCTGGCTGACATAGCCCGGAATGGAATCCATTTTATCAAGCGTGCCGCCGGTGTGGCCCAGACCCCGGCCCGAGATCATGGGCACATATCCGCCGCAGGCCGCGATGATGGGGGCCAGCATCAGCGATACCTTGTCGCCCACGCCGCCTGTCGAATGTTTGTCCAGCACAGGGCCATCGAGATTGAGTTCGGACCAGTTGAGCCGTGTGCCTGAATCGGCCATCGCCATGGTCAGGTTGACGCGTTCCTGCTTATCCATACCGTTGAGCAGAATCGCCATGCACATGGCTGCAATCTGGCCTTCGCCCACGGACTTGTCGACAACGCCTTTTACATACTGATGAATTTCGTCAGCGGATAATGCTTCGCGGCTGCGTTTTTTAATAATAATTTCCTGCGTCAGCATGTCCGGTTTTCCTTGCCTGATCATATTTGAAGAATCATAATAAGCAGACCCGATCATATCGCCCTTATCAGGAAAAATCCATGCGCAGCCTTTATATCCAGCTCCTGAATGCGAAGTCAGATTTTTTCAAGATGGAAGCCGCAGGGGGCATTACGCTGGTGATCGCAGCGATTGTGGCGTTGGTGATTGCCAATTCGCCGCTGGCGTTTCTTTACAACCATATCCTGAACGAGGTTCATTTCGGCATCGATATTCCGGGCATGCACCTGAATAAATCGGTACTGCACTGGGTCAATGATGGCCTGATGGTGATTTTCTTTTTCCTTGTCGGGCTGGAGATCAAGCGTGAGCTTATTCGCGGGCAACTGGCGGGCTTTGAAAAGGCCTTGCTGCCGACCGTCGCGGCCATCGGCGGCATGGCTGTGCCCGCGCTGATTTTCTGGCTGATCAATAAAGAGACGCCAGCAACTTTATCCGGCTGGGCCATTCCGTCGGCCACTGATATTGCTTTTGCACTGGGCGTGCTGGCGCTGCTGGGTAGCCGCGCCCCGGTCAGCCTGAAAGTGCTTCTGACGGCGATTGCCGTTATCGATGATCTGGGCGCCATTATCATCATTGCGATTTTTTATTCGCACGGCCTGAATATCCTATCGCTGGTAGTTGCCGGATTGGCGCTGGCCGCACTGATCATCCTGAACCGGATGAATGTCGGGCGCATTTCAGTTTATTTGTTCTTCTCGCTGATATTGTGGCTGGGGGTTCTGGAATCGGGTGTGCACGCGACGATTGCCGGTGTTCTGGCGGCGCTGTGCGTTCCCCTGCATGTCAGGAAACGCCCCGATTATTCCCCGTCGATGGTGCTGGAGAAGCGCCTTCACACGGTGGTTGCCTTTGCGATCCTGCCGATCTTTGCGTTTGCCAATGCCGGCGTTTCGTTTCAGGGGTTAAGTCTGCATAGCCTGTTCGATCCGGTTACGCTGGGGATCATATGCGGGCTGTTTATCGGCAAGCAGATCGGCATTTTCGCCGTGCTGTTTACAATGATCAAGCTGAAGCTTTCGCCCCGACCCGTTGAAACGACATGGGTGCAGATATACGGCATGTCGGTATTGTGCGGTATCGGCTTTACCATGTCACTATTTATCGGCACGCTGGCGTACCAGAATGCGATGTTGCAGGCGGAAGTGCGGCTGGGCGTGATGGTGGGGTCTTTGCTTTCCGCGTTTCTGGGTTACATGATCCTGCGCTTTGCCAAGCGCGCCGATACACCGGCATCGCGTTATGACTGATTGCTCAATCTCGTGGAATGCATTATCGCTGCCCGAATGGGAAGAGCGGTTTCACCGCATTCGCCGTTCGAACCTGTTGCAATCTTATCCATATGCGCAGGCTGCCTGTGTCATCAACCGCCACCGTGCCCGCTGGGGATTGATCAGGATGAACGGACAAGAAGCAGGACTGGTGCAGATATTCGAGGCCGGGTTTTGGGGGCTGCACGCGGTGATCCTCGATCGCGGTCCGCTATGGCTCCCCGGCTTTGGCACGGCTGCGCACTGGGTTGCGTTCTTTGCCGCGTTTGACCGTGAATTTCCGCGCGGCTTTGGCCGCCGCCGACGGATCATTCCTGAAATCGATCCGTCGCAGGCGCTTCTGGTGCCGTTTTCATCGGTGCCGCATGTGAAGCCGTACCAGACCATCTGGATGGATTTGCGCCAGAGTGAAGAAGATTTGCGCGCGGGTCTGAACCGCAACTGGCGCAATCACCTGAGCCGGGCCGAGCGTGAAGCGGTACGGGTTGAATGGCACAAGGACGGACAGGGCCTTGCATGGCTGTTGTCCCATCATGAAGCCCACCGCACGATGAAGAATTTTCAGGCGGCATCGCCAAAGTTTATCCATATGCTGGCGAAATATTTCATTCCGCAGGGGGGGCTCCTGATCGGGCAGGCTTTCGCCGGTGAGGAATGCGTGGCAGGTGTCTTGTTCTTCCGCCATGGCCTGAGCGCCACATATCAGGTGGGATGGAGCGGCGAAACGGGACGCAAGGTCAATGCGCACCAACTGCTATTGTGGCAAGGCATGATCCGCTTGAAAAGTGAAGGCGTGTTTGATCTTGACCTTGGCGGTATCAACGATATTGCCGAAGGTGTGCGGATATTCAAGGAAGGCATGGGTGGGGAAGCCGTGACTCTGTCCGGCATATATACTTAGGTGCATCGTGGCCGCTCTTTAATTTCCCGTTAAACAATGTAGACTTATACTGCACTGCCGTTCTGGCTTTTGTCGTTCTTTTTCCGGAGATATTTTTATGTCCAACGCTACCCCTATTACAGTCGCCCGTGGCGATGGTATCGGCCCCGAAATTATGGATGCGACCCTGCGCATTCTGGAGGCGGCGGGCGCTGCGCTGAAGATCGAGGAAATCAAGATCGGCAAGGATGTGTATGAAAGCGGCGTGCCGAGCGGCATTCCCGACACGGCGTGGGAATCCCTGCGCCGCACCAAAATCCTGCTGAAAGGTCCGATCACCACGCCGCAAGGCGGCGGCTATAAAAGTCTGAACGTGACGATGCGCAAGGCGCTGGGCCTGTATGCGAACGTGCGCCCCTGTATTTCCTACGCGCCGTATGTTGAAACCAAGCATCCGAACATGGATCTGGTGATCGTGCGCGAGAACGAAGAAGATTTGTATGGCGGTATTGAATACCGCCAGTCACAGGACGTTATGGCCTGTACCAAGCTGATCACACGTCCGGGTACGGAACGTATTGTGCGTTACGCGTTTGAATATTGTCGCGCGAACAACCGCAAAAAACTGACCTGTATGACCAAAGACAACATCATGAAACTGACCGATGGTCTGTTTCATAAGGTGTTTGATGAACTGGGTGCCGAATATCCGGATATCGAACAAAATCATATGATCATTGATATCGGCACCGCCAAGATCGCGTCGTCACCGCATATGTTCGATGTGATCGTCACACCGAACCTCTACGGCGATATCATTTCCGATGTGGCTGCCGAGATTACCGGCTCTGTCGGTCTGGGCGGTTCATCGAACATTGGCCTGCAATGTTCGATGTTCGAAGCCATTCACGGCTCCGCGCCGGATATCGCCGGTAAGGGCATTGCCAACCCGTCAGGCCTGCTGCTGGGTTCTGTCATGATGCTGGTCCATATCGGGCAGGGCGATATTGCCGCCAAAGTGCATAATGCATGGCTGCGTACGCTGGAAGACGGTATCCATACAGGTGAAATTTTCCGTGCCGGGACCAGTAAGGAAAAAGTGGGGACGGACGGTTTCTGCAAGGCTGTGATTGAGCGCATGGGCCAAATGCCGCTGAAACTGCGTGCGGCCAATTATGACGGTGTTCCGGCGGGAGGCATGAAGCTGCCGCCGCTGAAGCCCACCAAGGTGGAAGAGAAAGTGCGTGTCGGTGTCGATATCAGCATGACATGGGATGGCACGCCGGATGCGCTGGCGGCCAAGGTTTTGCCGTGCGTGACCCCGCATCTGGAACTGAAGATGATTTCCAATCGCGGCGTCAAGGTCTGGCCGAACGGCCAGCCGGATACGGCTTGTGCTGATAACTGGCGCATGCGTTTCATGAGCAAGGATGGTGGGAATGTGCGCACTTCGGAAATTCTGGCGCTGATGACCAACATGAATCTGGCCGATATGAATTTCACAAAATCGGTGATGCTGCATACATTCGACGGCAAGCCGGGATTCACCGCCGCGCAGGGCGAGTGATTTTCTTCAGGCTCTGAAATTCTGCCAGAATTTTGCAGCCCTGTGCGCCAGCTTGCTGGTCAGGCTGGCGCGGTCTGTCCAGCTGTCGGCAAAGGCGTGCTGGGTTGAGAAGGCAAGATTTTCTTCGGGGTCTGCGTTATAAGCGGCCTCGAAAAAACTCCCGGCGTAGGCATGATACAGACGCCGTTGTCGCATGATCTCGGCATCCTGCACGAAGGGATTGAACGGCGACATGGCCTTTGAATCACAGGCTGCGGCAAATTGCTGGCACAGGGAATGAATATGCTCGTGCCAGATGGTTTGCGCCAGAGAAAGCGGCGGGTTTTCATCAAAATGTTGGCGCGATACGTTCACAACGCGGTCATTGACCCGGGTTGAGAGCGCCCACGCCCCGGCGTTGAAGCTGCCGTGGATCGAGGGTGGCGTGTTGTCGATGACGATTTTCGGCAAAGTAAAACTCAGGCCGTCATGGGTGAACAGGCGAATCTGGTGCCGGGCAATGGCCTGCAGGAAATCCATGCGTCTGGCGGCGTTCCATTCGGGCCAGTTCCGTTGCAATGCCAGCGCCGGCATTTCCCCGTGCATGGTTTCGGCGAGATGGCTTGCCCTGTCGTGGCAAAATTCGATCCAGCGGCCGGAATAGGGAATGCTGGCGAGCAGACCGGCCAGTGCCTGATCTTCCCTTGTGAAAGAATCAATCGTCAGTTTTTGTTTACTGGCGCGTGTGAGAGCGCTTGCCGATATGCGCTGGATCAGTTTGCAGCGGTCACTGACGCTTAAATGTTCCGGAACACCGGCTTCCAGCCTGTCAAGGATGGGGAGGATGTCTTTGTCTTCGGAAGGGGGTGTCGGCATGTTCTAGTGCTGTTCGTATTTCGGCGGCACGGATTCTGCCGGGGGTACGGCGGCGCTCCGAGCGGGAGATTGGCTGTGTTGTTTCGGTGTCAGTTCGACAAAGGCGCCGTCGCCATCGTTGGCGTCAGGGTCGAATGTGCCGACGCTCAGCCCGGCATTGATCGCATCGATCACCTGTTCGTACACGATCAGGGCGGCGGTCAGCGTATCTTCCGGGTCGTGCAGGCGCGCGCGGCGCGTCAGGTTCCACAATATATCCATATTCACGCTGATATCCAGCGTGTCGGCACGGTGATGCTTGCGCGTTCTTCTGTCGCTGAATTCATCAAATTCGACCTCATCCAGCTTCATGTCTCCCTTGACGAGACAGGGGCCGTTTTCTTTATCGCCCGCGATGAAGTAACTGTAGAAGATCAGCGCCTGATTGATCACGTCTTCCTTGGTATCCAGCCCGGCCTTGCGGATCAGGTCGTCCATGTTGCCTTTGCTGGCGGTGTGGAAGATGAACAGTATGCTTTCGTGACTCATGATATTCCTGGCCCCTAGTTCAGATATGGTTTTCCCTGTCCCGATACTGTCGCTTCCGCCTTGTTCTGGCGTGGAACGCCGATGAACGACATATCCACCAGATCGACAGCGTTTTCGGTTTCGTTGTATATGCCGATGCTCCAGCCTGATTCCTGCGCATCCAGTACCTTCTCGAGCAAAACAAACGCCCGCGTCAGCAGCGCCGGAGCGCTGTCCACTTTCAGCGCATTCGCCAGAGTTTCAAGATTGTTGTTTTCAACGGTCAGGCTGATCGGGTCGGCGATCTTGTGATTGTCCGTCGGGTCGTCGTTCAGCGCGAAGGCTTCTTCGCCTTTCGGGTCTACCATGACCAGAACCTTGTCCTTGTCGGTTTTTCCGATGGCATAGAGTTCGTAATAACGCAGCGCCAGATTGACGATATCCTGTACGCGGACGAGGTTGGCCCGCTTGAGCAGGCGGTCATAGTCGCCGGATGTCGCGGTCATGAAGTAGAAAGCCAGTTGCTTGGGAGCTGCGTTCATCGGTGCCTCACTGTAATCTGGGAATGCCCGGCGTGAATCCGGCAGGGTGTTGCGGGTTGGCCATCCGCAGATAAGTAATACTCTTCTGGTCGTAATCGACGATGGCGGGGCGCCAGCCCTTGTCAACGGCGTCTTTGAATTTT
>Ga0075163_10005536_pt1 | contig 16818 bp, 12 predicted proteins | sample JI1023141ADNA_FD_71478 | JGI IMG/M metagenome (GOLD analysis project Ga0075163, IMG submission 71478) | Wastewater effluent complex algal communities from Wisconsin, to seasonally profile nutrient transformation and Carbon sequestration -... | ecosystem: Engineered > WWTP > Effluent > Algae...
AGCGGTAAAGGCCACGCTGACGTCGAGGGTGCTGCCCTCGGCGAGGTCCACCGCGAACCAGTCGCGATCCTCCGGGCACACGCGGCCCTGGGTGGGGGCGCGGGGCAGGTCGGTGGCGGTCTCCTGGCGGTCGTTGGGCTCGTGGTCATCCACCCCGCAGGCGCCGCGGAGGAAGGGGGCGCAGGTCTCGGTGAGGATGTCGCACAGGTCGTCGCCGCTACACGCCGCGTCGGTGCGGCACCCCTGCTCAACGGTCAGGCGGTAGGGGCCGGTCTGGTCCCGGTAGCCCGCCACCCGCACGAGGTAGCGGCCCGCGACCGTCGCCACGATCCGCAAGCTCTCCTCGCCCGTGCTGCCGTCGCTGGCGGCCACGGGCATGCCATCGGGGCCCTCCACGGCCAGGTCCAGGTCGATGGTGGCGGGCTGGGCGGTGAGGTTCAGGCGGACGCGCTCGCCGGCCTCCAAATCGAGCGCGAAGTAGTCGGTGGCGCCCGGACAACTGAACAGGTCGGCCCGATTGAAGCCCGGTTCCACCACGGCGGCCTGGCGTGGGCCCTGGTTGGGGGCCAGCTCATCCTCCTGGGCGCAGGCCGGCACCACCGCCATGTCGGGCTCAGGCGGCGCCGCGTCCACCGGCGGCGCAGCGTCGGCCACGGCGCGGTCGAGGGCAGGTGCGGCATCGGCGGCGGCATCGGCCACCGCGGTATCCACCGGATCTGCTTGGGTTTTTGCGTCCTCGGTACAGGCGGCGAGGAGGAGGCAGGCGATCAACAGGCGCATGGGCGCACCTCAAGGGCTGGGTTCGGCGCGGACTGTAGCAGAGCGTCCGCGTGTGCGCAGGGCAGCTTTTCGCACTCTGGAAGGCCTGGCCCCATGGGGGCGGCCATGTGGCCAATGCCCTGAAATGTCGGGCAGTTGCGCCGCGCTCGCCAATTCCGCGCGGCACCAGGACAGATCGGGTGGGCTGGGCGCGAAGAGGAGGGTGATGCTGTCCACCCGACCCTCACCTTGTTTGCTGGCTGGCCATCGCCTTACGGTGCGCGCACCGGAAGCCGAGGGAGACATGGGCCGCGGCGCCATCACGCTGGTCTTGGGGGTCTGGGCCTGCAGTGAGCCCGCCCCCCTGAAAGATGCACCGACTGTGCTGCTGGCCGGCTGTGCCTCGGTGCGCCCGGGGCCGGTCTGCGTCGGGGCCCAGGGTGAGGTGGTGGTGTGGGTGCCGCTGGCCGAGGGCGAGCAGGTGGCCGGTGGCGAGCCGGTGGCGGGGGGCGCTCGACTGCGCGTTCGACCCGAAGCGCCCGTGATCATTGACATTGTCGGCCGCAAGCCCGCCCAGGTGCGGTTCGAGGCCACCGATGCGTCGGCGGGACGCGCGGCCCACGAGGCCGGCCGAGCGGCCAACCGCGCGGGTCTCGGCGACGAGGCGCTGGCCCGCTTGGATCAGGCCATCGAGCTGCAGTCGGCGGACGGTGATGCCTCGGGCGCGGCACTCAGCGCAGAGTTGCTGGCCTACGTGCTCCAACAGCGGGGCCGGTTGGCCGAGGCGCGGTTGGCCCTCCAGCGCGCTCGACCACCCGAGGCGGACGGTGCCGGCCGCGCGATGCACGCCTACTTCTCGGCCCTCGGCGCTCGGGCGGGTGGTGATACCCGTGGGGCCCTCCAGAGCTTTGACGAGGCCACGCTGCTGGCCGCGCGCCTCGACCTGCCCCTGGCGCCCATCCTCGTGGAGGAGCGGGCGATGACCTACCTGGCCATTGGCCGCGTGGCGGAGGCGGTCACGACGCTGGAGGGGCTGGCAACCAAGGAGCTCGTGCCGTGTAAGCTTGGGTATTCATTGACCAATCTGGGCTGGGCGCTGCTCGCTTCGAGCCGGGCGGGCGAGGCGTCGACGGGGGATGTCCTGGCCCGCGCGCAGGCCGCGTGGGCGGGCTGTGAGAGCACCACCCCCAACATGCGGGCCAATGCCAGCTTGAATCGGGCGCTCTGGGCCCTGCGGGCGGGCCACCTGGATCTGGCCAAAACACTGGCCGCCGTGCCGTTGGATCCCACGGTGCGGCCCGATGTCCAGGCCTGGACGCTCTATGTGCGGGCGCGCCTGGCGCCCGAGCCCGCCCAGCAGGCCGAGGCGCTCGAGGCCGTGGCGGGCCGCGCGGCGGCCACCGGCTTTGAGGATCTGCGCTGGCGCGCCCTCCTCGACGCGGGCCTCGCGCGCCAGGCGGCGGGGCAGGGCGCAGCCGGGGTGGCCCGCTTTGCTGAGGCTGAGGCGCTGGTGGATGCCCACGCGTTTGATATTCCGGTGGACGCCGGGCGGGGCGCCTATGCCGCCGATCGGCGGGAGAGCAGCGCGCGGCTGGTGGCTGGCCGGTTGGCCCTCGGGCAGACCGAAGCCGCCATGGATGCCGCTCGCCAGGCCCGCCGGCGGGTGTTGACCAGCCTGCCCACCGATCGCGCGGTGGCCGGCCTCAGTCCCACGGCCCGCGCCGAGTGGGAGGGCGCCCTGCAGCGCTATCGCGAGGCCCGCGATGCCCTCTCCCGCGATGCCGCTGAAGACTGGGGCCGCTCAGGGGCCGCGCTGGCGGCCGCCCAGGCGAATCGGGCCGCCCAGGTCAAGACGTTGCGGGCCCTGCTGGACGAAGCGGTCGAGCACCTGGGCCGGGGGACCCCAAGCACCGCCCTACGCCCCCCGGCCGCAGGCGAGGTGCTGCTGATCTGGTCGCAGGCCATGGACGGTCGATGGACAGCCTTCGCGCGGGATGCCGCCGGCACGGTGGCCGCTGAGGTGGTGCCCCCGCAATGGACAGCCGCGAAATCACTGGAAGATCGCATCGCCGCCGCCACCACCGTGCGGGTGCTGGCGGCCGGCCCAATGGCGGAAGCAGAGCTGAAGCTGGGCAAGCCAGCGGTGTACGCCCTCGATTTGCCGCCCGCGCCGGAGATGGCGGTGGGTGCCGCCGGGCCGGTGCTCCTGGTGGCCGATCCCACCGGCGATTTGCCCGCCGCCCGGGCCGAGGCCGATCGCGTGGCCCCCTTGTTGCCCACGGGCGACCAGCCGCTGCGGCGCCTGGTGGCCGCCGAAGTGACCCGCGCCACGCTGGCCGGGGCGCTGGCCGAAGTGGGCCATGTGCACTACGCCGGCCACGGGCGCTATGCCGGCTTCGAGGGCTGGGACAGCGCTTTGCCCGTGCACGATGGGGCGCTGGAGCTGGCCGATTTGCTGTTGCTGCCCCACGTGCCGGCCACCGTGGTGCTGTCGGGCTGTGAGACCGGCCGATCGGCGGAGGCTTCGGCGGCCGGCTTGGGCCTGGCCCATGCCTTCCTGGTCCGCGGCACCCGGGCTGTCATCGCGCCAGTGGGTCCGGTGGACGACACAGTGGCGGCCGACTTTGCGGTGGCACTGTATCGCGCCCTGCCCGCGGCGGGCACGCTCGAAGCCGCCTTCCGTGCGGTCGGGGTGCATTCGGGCGGCAATCAATACAGAATCTTTGTACCCTAATCGGCCCCCCGAGGGACCACATTGTCGAGGCCCACTGGGTGGCCATGGAGCGCACGCCATGTTGAAGATCGCGTTGGGAATCATGATGTTGCAGGTCGCCTGGGTCGAACCCTCGGTCGCGGCGCCCGCCATCGAGAGCGCGCCCCTGGCGCTGACCCGCGACCAACTGAGCCAGTGTCTGGCGCTGGAAGCCGCCGGCAGCCCCACCCCGTGGTGGTGCGGTCGCCGGGAGGGCGATCTGGCGCCGCCCTTTGATGAAGCCTGCCCCGACCGACAATGGGTGGGCTATCGGTTGGCGCCGGGCGCCTGCCCCGCCGCGCCGAGCGCGCAGGGTGTGTGGACTGTTCACGAGCCCTTCGCGCGGAGTCTTGACGATCGCCTCCGCCGGGTCTGTGCCTACACATGGACCCCCGCGCTCGCCGAGCGCCCGACCCCCGACGTGGCGGCCCTGCCCGATGTGCGGGGCCTACGTCTTGAGCGCGACTGCGAAGTCGTGGCGGGCCACGCCCTGCCCGAGCCGGTGTCGGATGCCCTGTTCAGCGCCTGGTCCAACCAGGTGGAGCTGCCCGACTGGAGCGATGCCGAGGCCTTCCAGCCGCCCAGCATTCGGGTGGCGATCATTGACGGCGGGTTTGGCGGCGAGCTGCCCAACGGCGCCGCGCCCGACACCGTGAACCACGCCGTGGTGGTCTCCTCGGTGGTGCGGGCCATCGCCTGCCCCGAGCGGGGCGCAAGCGCCCTGTGCGCCGCCTCGGTGCCCAACTACAACGCCATGCCCTACACCAGCCGCGGCATCCTGGGCGAGCTGGGCGGCTACTTCGGCACCCAGATGGGCTTCGCCGAAGCGGTGGTGGAGGCGGTGGACACCTGGCGCCTGGAGGCCCCCAACACCCGGCCCGTGCACCTCATCTTGAACTTGAGCCTGGGGTGGGACGGCGACTACGACGTAACCACCACCCCGCGCGTGGCGGGTGTGACGGCGCTGTGGGCGGCGCGCTATGCCACCTGCCAGGGCGCGCTGCTCATCGCGGCGGCCGGCAACCAGGCGGGCGCCGACGACGCTGGACCGCTCTTCCCGGCCGCCTGGGAGGCCCTCCCGCGGGCCTGTGGGGGGGCGCCGGTGGGTGTGTATTCGCCGCTGGTGCACGCCGTGGGCGCGGTCAATGGGCGTGACGGCGAGCTGGCCATCAATCGGGTCGGCGGCACCCCGCGCCTGGTGGCGCCAGCCGCGTTGGTGGTCGTGCCCGAGGACACGGTCGTCCCGGAGTCGGAGATGACCACGCCCCTCAGCGGCACCTCACTCGCCACCGCTGCGGCCTCGGGCACGGCCGCACTGGTGTGGAGCATGCGCCCGGGCATGACCCCCGATGCCGTCATGCAGTTGATCTACCGATCGGGTGAACCCCTGGGTTTGGCTGCTGATTTTGGTCAGCCCGCCCAGCGCCGGCGGCTGTCGGTGGGTCGGGCCTTTGCACGGGCCTGCCCCGAGGGCGTGGCGGTGGGTGCCTGTCCGGCGGCCGATAGCCGTCCGAGCCTGCCTGGCGCCCGCGCCGCTGGCGAGGACGCCCAGGCGGACTTTGCCAACATTGTGGATGCCCTGCTGACCGACCCCGTGGATGTGCTTGAGGATCCCAACGCCGAGCTGCCCGATGTGGAGTCCAGCTACTTCGCCCCGTGGATCGTGCCGCAGCCCGGTGAGCCCAACTGCCCCATCTGTGGCTTCGTGGGCACCACCCTGTTTGGCAAGCTCGATCCCATGCTCGACGGCGCCGTTCTGGGCCAGCCCGAGATCCAGGTCAACGATCTGCAGGGCAACAAGCACTTCTTCCCGCTCGAGGCCCTGCCCACCCAGGTCTCGTTCAAGATCGATCTCTCGGGCACGCTGGGGGGCCTGGGCCTCAAGACGGCCTGGCTGCGCATCCCCGCGATCCTCGGCGGCAAGGCGGTCTTGACCAGCAGTGAGCTCTTCATTCAATAGGGCGTAGTGACCGACACCATTCTCACCCCCGCCGGCATCCAGCGCGCCCTCGACGGCGACCGTGCCGCCGCCCACGCCCTCATGGCTGCCATCTTGCCCGCCATCCAGCGGCGGGTGAACGCCGCTCTCCTGCGCCGCAGCGCGGCCCGCCAGGGTCGGCCCATCCGGCAGGAAGTGCTTGATCTCACTCAGGAAGTCATGGTGGCCCTCTTCGAAAACGAGGGTCAGGCATTGCGCCGCTGGGATCCCAACGGTGGGGCGGCCTTGACCACCTGGGTCAGTCGCATCGCCGATCACCAAGTGGCGTCCATCCTGCGCAGCGGCAAGCGCAGCCCCTTCACCGAGACCCCCACCGAGGCAGAGGCCTTCGACGCGACGAGCCAGACGCCCGGAGCCCACGACGCCATGGCCAGCCGGCAGCGGCTCCAGCTCGTCTTGCAGCACCTGCGCGATGAGCTCAGCCCCCTCGGCTACGCGCTGTTTGTGGACTTGTTTGTGGATCAGCGCGAAGTCGAGGAGGTGTGCGCCAGCCGCGAGATGACCCCCAACGCCATCTACGTCTGGCGCAATCGCCTCAAGAAGGCGGCGCTGGATTTCTTGAAAAAGCTGACAGATCCGCCGCGCGTGCCGCGAATGGAAGGGTGAGGGGAGTACCGATGACCCATGACCTCCACCCTGACGGACCGCCCCCCAACCCCGATGAGGGCGAGGCGTTGTTAAACGCCCTCGCTGCGCTCGTGCGCGAGGAGGCGGACATGCGTCCGAAGAGATCGATTCGGAGCAGGCCACGCCCAACGAAAGTGCCCGGTCCGACTCGGCTTTTCGGACGCAGCGAGTGGTTGCGGAGGCCCGGGAGGGCCGGAGCAGAGCGAGCGTCCAAGAAAATGAGCCCTGATTCACCTCTGGCCCCCATCGAGGGGGCCGAAGCCACGGCCTTGTTTGACGCCGTGTTGGCGCGGGTCAGGCCCGCGGTGCATGCGCCAGCGGACGATCTCGACCTGGGATCACCCGCCAGCGTGCGGCCGCCCTCGGGTCGGCGCTGGGGTGTGCTCGCGGCCGTCGCAGCCATCCTGTTGGCCGCCGTGGCCGCCTGGATGCTGCGGCCGGGGGGCGACCCGACGCTGCCCAGCTATGGCCTGACTTCGGGGGCCGGCGATCAGAGCTTCCGCGCCGATCCCGTGGTGCCCGTGGACCGCGCGCGCTACAGCCGCGGCAGCCGCGTGCTGTTGATCGCCCGCCCCGCAGCGGATGTGACCGCCAGCATCGAGGCGCGGGCCTATGTGAAGATCGGCGGCACCACCACGCGCCTGGAGGTTCAACTGGACCGCAGCCCCACCGGTGCCGTGCGCTTGGATGGCGTGGCCGGCTCCACCCTGGCGCTGCCCGAGGGTGAGGGCGAGCTCATCTTGCTCATCCGCCCCGCTGGCCTGGCCACCGAGGACGCCGACCTGCTGCAGGCCACCGATCCGGCCCCGGCCCAGCGCCTGGTGCACCCGTTCAGCTACCACCCTTGAGCCCCGCTCTTGACCACCCCGAGGCCCTGCGGGCGCGCTTTGCCGCGCTCACCGCTTTCTTGAAGGCCACCTACTCGGTGTGGCACCCGCGCGCCTTCGTGGAGCGCCCGGTGGCCTGGGAGGCCGACTTCCCGCAGATCAGCGCCCACCTCGATGCCCTCGACCTCACCGCCTTTGAGACTTCTCCAGCGCCCTCCAACGAGGGCGCGGCCGCCCCCCCGGCACTCGAGGGCCGTCGGTGGCTCGTCGACGCCCCCGCACCGCTGGGCGCCTGGGCCGCAGAGGCCGAGACCCTGGGCACCCTGGGGCTGGATGGCCCCCATCCGGCCGCGGCGCGCGACTTCGGTACGCTGGGGGTGCCGGGCAGAAAGCTGAGTCAGATCGAGCACTTCCTGGCACCGGTGCTGGCCCGCTGGCCGCAGCCCACGCGCGTGGCCGATTGGTGCGCCGGCAAGGGCCACCTCGGTCGGGCCCTCTGCCACCATACCGGGGCCGCGCTGCTGGCCTTCGAGTGGCAGGCGGCGTTGTGTGCCGCGGGCGAGGCGGGGTGCCGGCGGGCGGGGGTGGCGGCGGAGTTTGTCTGCGGCGACGTGCGCACCCCCGAGGCCCGCCAGCGCTTGCAGGCTTCCGATCTGGTGGTGGCCCTGCATGCCTGTGGCGGCCTGCACACGGCCCTGCTGCGGGCGACGGTGGCCCAGCGGGTGGCCGGCCTGGCGCTGGCGCCCTGCTGCTACAACCAGCCCGCCCCCGATCGTGGTCAACCGCTCTCCCAGGCGGGGGTTGCCGCGGGCCTGACCCTCGATGAGAACGACCTCGATCTCTTGCATCGTCAGCCAGTGACGGCGGGCGCGGGCCGCATGCGGCGCAGCCAGCAGGCCCAGGTCTGGCGGCTGGCGCTGGACGCCCTGCTGCGGTCGATCACCGGCGTCGACCACTATCGCCCCATGCCGCCCTTCAGCTCGACATGGCTCGCCTTGCCCTTCCGGGAGTTCTGCCAGCGCCTCGCGGCCGAAGCGGGCCTGGTGGTGCCCGACACGGTGGACGCGGAGGCCTTCCTGCCCGCGGGCGAAGCGGCCTACGCCGAGACGGTCCGCCGCGACGCCGTGCGGGGCCTCTTTGCCGCACCGCTGGAGGCGTGGCTGGTGCTCGACCGCGCCCTCTTCCTGGTGGAAGCGGGCTATGTGGTTGAAGTCACAACGTTTTGTCCGCGGTCACTCACCCCCCGCAACGCCCTCCTACGGGCCTGGGCGCCCGGGGGTGCCATGCCCGCCCTCGACCAAGACCACCCATGATCGACTGGACGCCATGAACCCAGGTCAGCCCCCCCCGCGCGGCTGGTTCGCTCGCTGGCGCAGCCGTCCCGCGCCCGGCCTCACTGCGCAGCTCACGGCGCCCGCGCTGGTCTGTAGCGCCCAGGGCGAGATTTTAGAGGCCAACGACCCCGCCCAGGCCCTGCTGGCGGCCCATGGCATGGGGCTGGGGCAGTTGCCGCCCGAGGCCTGGCCACCGCTGGATGGCCGCCTGGTGGCCGAGGCGCTGGTGCCGCAAGCCAGCCTGCAGTTCAGTCGCCATGCCCTTGCCGATGGCCGCTGGCTGGTGCTGCCGCGCCTGTCGGAAGATGCCACCCTCACGTCCCGCCTGTTCCGCTCCACCCATGAGTTGTTGGCGCGGGTCATCGCCACGGTGGCCCATGATCTGCGCTCGCCCCTGGCCAGCCTGTTCTTCAACGTGGGGGTGCTGCGCAAGCGCTGGTCGGTGTTGGAGCCTGAGCAGGTGGAGGCCACCCTGGAGGCCATGGCGCGCGCGTGCGAGCTGGAGATGAAGACCGTGGCCGCCCTGGTGGAGCGCATCGATGCCGGCGCGGGTGACGGGTTGTCTTTGGGTGACTTGTTCGATCGCATTACCGAGCTGATGAACCCCCTCTTTCGCGGCGACTCCAACCAGCTGGAGGTGAGCGTCGACCGCACGCTGGAGGTGGAGGGGGCTTCGCTGCTGCTCGATCAGATCTTCGTGAACCTGATTGGCAACGCCGTGGAGAGTCGCCCCGAGGCGGTGCGGGTGCAGATCACCTCGCGGGTGGAGGACAACCACACCGTCTGCGTGCGGGTCACCAACGACGGCCCACCCGTAGACAACACCTTGAAAGACATGATCTTTCGGCCCTTCTTTACCACCAAGTCCACCGGCACCGGCATGGGCCTGTCCTTCGCTCGCGAGGCCGCCCGCCAGCTCGGGGGCGACCTGACGCTGGCCGGCGGCGCCCCCACCACGTTTGAGGTGCGGCTGCGATTGCGACGCGCGGGCACCGATACATGAGCACCACCGCCTTGGTAGTGAATGATGACACAAGACGCGCCTCGGGGCGCTGTCTCTAAACCGCCTCGGCCGAGGTGGCGGCGGTCTCGAAGCGCTCCACCTCCGCGTTTGGGCTCCACCACGACCACGCCAACCCGGCCTTGTGCTTCAGGTGCCCCAGAAAGCTCTCGGGATCGGGCAGCGTCTCCCAGACCGAGGGCAGAAACAGCGCTCGGCGGTGGCCGGCGTTCAGGATGAGCCCATCCACGCCCGGCCGAAGTTGGCTGAGCAGATCAGCTTCGCTGGCAAAGGCCATGGGCGCCGGCGTGCCCAGCACGGCGATGCTGGCGGTCAAGCCGGGCAGCTCCTCGGCGGTGAGGGGCCCAAAGCGGGGATCCTCAAAGGCCGCCGCAAAGGCGTTGGCGGCCACGTCCTCCACCACGGCCCGGGTGGGTGTGATGCGGCCGATGCAGCCGCGCAGGACGCCGTCGATCTTGAGCGTCACAAACGTTGCGCCCGGTTGCTGGAGCGCGATCGGATAGGTGTCCGGATTCAAAGACAAAACGTCGCCCGTCTGGACGCCATGGCGGATGGCGGCGCGGGCCACGGCCAACAGCGCCGCGCCGTGCGCGGCCACCAGCAGGTGCGCATCCATCACGTCGCCACCTCGTGGAGGGCCCACGCGCCATAACCCACCACGCGATCGCGGTCGCCCGCGGTGTCACCCGAGGAGCGCAGATCCAGCGTCTCGATGGTGAGGTGGCGCTGACGGGCGAGGGCCAGCAGGCCGCTGACCGGCACGTGGCCGCAGGCGTCGTGGGGCCCCAGGCGCTGGCCGTCCCGGGCCTCGATGGCCGTGCAGGTGGCGGCGTCCACCCGCCGCGCCTCGGCGTAGGGCAGGAAGTGGCTCAAGTCGGAGCTGATGACCACCAGCGTCTCGGGCCCGCCCCACAGCGCATCCAGCACCGCCGCCACCTGCTCGGCGGCCACCCCACCCACCACCAGCGGCACCAGCTCAAAGTCGCCCAGGACGGCCTGTAAGAAGGGCAGGTGCACCTCCAGGCTGTGCTCCCGCGTGTGGGTGGCGTCGAAGACGTGCACCCCCGGCAGCGCCGCCGCGATCGCCACGCCCGCCTGATCGAGGGGCACGGTGCCCAAGGGGGTCGCAAACGCGGTGCTGCTGGGCAGCGCCAACCCGCGCACGGCCACCCGGTGGCAGGGCCCGGCCAGCACCACCCGGCGGATCTGACCCGCAAGGGGAATGAGTCGCGCATAGGCCGACGCCGCGATGGGGCCCGAGTACACGTAGCCGGCATGGGGGGCGATGATGGCCTTGGTCGCGGGTCCGCTGCTGGGGGCCGCGTCGCGCAGGCACGTGTGGATGAGGGCCCGGAGGTCCTCGGGATCGGCGGGGTAGAAAGGGCCGGCCACCGCGGGCGGGCGGACCTGCATGGCTGCGCTAGCTGGCCCGCGCACGCACGGCCGCCACCAGCTTGTTCATGCTGTCACCGGCATCGCCGAAGAGCATGCGCGTATTCTCTTTGTAGAACAGCGGGTTATCGACGCCGGCGTAGCCCGTGCTGCGACCGCGCTTGAAGACCACCACCCGCGCCGCATGCCACACCTCGAGCACCGGCATGCCGTAGATGGGGCTCTGCGGATCGTCCAGGGCGCCGGGGTTGACGATGTCGTTGGCGCCGATCACCAGCACCTCGTCCGTGCGCCCGAGGTCGTCGTTGATCTCGTCCATCTCCAAGACGATGTCGTAGGGCACGTTCGCCTCGGCCAGCAGCACGTTCATGTGGCCGGGCAGGCGACCGGCCACCGGGTGGATGGCAAACCGCACCCGCACGCCCTTTTGGCCGAGCAGCTCGGAGAGCTGGTGGACCGCGTGTTGCGCCCGCGCCACCGCCATGCCGTAGCCCGGCACCACCACCACATCACGGGCCTTGAGCAAGCGGGTCACGGTCTCCTCAACCGAGGTCTCGCGCACCTCGCCCTCGGGCTGGGCCGCTGCCGCACCGCCCGCGGGCGCTGGCTGCTCGCCTCCGAAGCCGCCGAAAATCACGTTCCAAATCGAGCGGTTCATGGCCCGGCACATGATGTAGCTGAGGATCGCGCCGCTGGAGCCCACGAGGGCGCCCGTCACGATGAGCACATCGTTGCTCAACATGAAGCCCGCCGCCGCTGCCGTCCAGCCCGAGTAGCTGTTGAGCATGGAGACCACCACCGGCATGTCGGCGCCACCGATGGCCAGCACCAGGTGGGCGCCCAAAACGCCGGCCAGCGCCGACATCAGCAGCAGCCAGGTCAGGCCGCCGGTGTGGGCAAACAGGTAACCCAGCGTCCCAATCCCCAACAATAACACGAGGTTGAGCAGGTGTCGGCCGGGCAGCAAGAGCGGCCGACCCGAGAGGCTGCCGCGCAGCTTCAAGAAGGCCATCACCGAGCCGGTGAAGGTGAGCGCCCCGATGGCCACATCCACAAAGATCTCGGTGCGGAAGATGGCCGAGTCGCTGTGGGCGTGGGGGTCGAGGTGGCTGGCGTAGCCCACCAAAACGGCGGCGATGCCCACGAAGCTGTGCAGCAGCGCCACCAGCTCGGGCATGGCCGTCATGGCCACGCGGGCGGCCATCAGGGCACCGATGCCGCCACCGATGACGAGGGCGGCGATGAGCGGCACGTAGAGGTTGATGGTGCTGGCAAGGGCGGTGGTGCCGACGGCGATGGCCATGCCGATCATGCCGTAGAGGTTGCCGCGCCGGGCGGTGGCCTGGCTCGACAGCCCGCGCAGGCTGAGGATGAACAGCACGCTGGCCACCAGCCAGGCGATCGTGAGGAGGACGGGTTCCATCGCGCTACCGCCGGAACATCTTCAACATGCGCTGGGTGACGAGGAAGCCGCCCGCGATGTTGATGGTGGCGAAGAGCACGGCCAGCACGCCCAGGATCGCAGCCGCATGGCCGGGATCACCGCGGGCTTGCAGCATGCCCCCCAAAATGATGATCCCGCTGATGGCATTGGTGACGCTCATCAGGGGCGTGTGCAGCGCCGCCGTGACGCTCCAGACCACCTGCCAGCCCACAAAGCAGGCCAGCACAAAGACGGTCAGGTGTTGCAGGAACCGAGCGGTGTCGGGCCCCAGGTCGGCGTCGGCCTGGGTGAAGCGCAAGAAGAGCCAGAGGACCAACAGCACCAGCCCCAGGGCCACCGCCACCGGTCGGCGGGGCGGCGCTTGGGCAGGCGCGCCGTGCCCATGGCGCTTGGCCGGCGCCTTTTCAGCAATCTTTTCCGGGGCTTTCGCGGGTTCGACCTTGGCCGGGGCCGGGGCCGGGGCCGGGGCCGGTTCCACCTTGGGGGCCGGCCACATCAACGTGCCCGCCTCCAGCACCAGGGCACCGCGCACCACCTCGTCGGTGGCATCCACCGTATAGGCCTCGGCGCTGCCGCCCATGTCCCGCAGCAGGTGCAGCAGGTTGTTGCCATAGAGCTGGCTGGCGGTGGTGGCGAGGCGGCTGGGCAGGTCGGTGAAGCCGAGGATCTTCACCCCGTTGTGCACGGCCACTTCGCCGGGCACGGTGCACTCGCAGTTGCCGCCCTGCTCGGCGGCCATGTCCACCACCACCGAGCCGGGCTTCATGGCCTCCACGGCGCGGCGCTCCCACAGCTTCGGCGCGGGCCGACCGGGGATGAGCGCGGTGGTGATGACGATGTCCACCTCGGTGGCCTGGGCCGCAAACAGGTCCATCTCGGCCTGAATGAACCCCGGGCTCATCTCCTTGGCGTAGCCGCCGCCGCCCTCACCGTCCTCCTGGAAGTCCACCTCCAGGAAGCGCGCGCCCAGGCTCTGCACCTGCTCGCGGGCGGCCGCGCGGGTATCAAAGGCCCGCACCACCGCGCCCAACCCGCGGGCGGCGCCGATGGCGGCCAGACCAGCCACGCCGGCACCGATCACCAACACCTGCGCGGGCGGCACCTTGCCGGCGGCCGTAATCTGGCCGGTGAAGAAGCTGCCAAAGGCGGAGGCGGCCTCGATCACGGCGCGGTAGCCGGCGATGTTCGCCATGGAGCTCAGCGCGTCCATCTTCTGCGCCCGGCTGATGCGCGGGATGCAGTCCATGGCCAGCACCGTGGCCTTGCGGGCCGCCAGCGCCTCGATCAGGGCGGGGTTTTGGGCCGGCCAGAAGAAGCTGATGAGGTGGCCGCCCTCGCGCAGCCCCTGCACCTCATCGAGGGTCGGCGGCCGGACCTTGAGCACCAAATCCGCCGTGGCCCAGAGGGTGGTCGAGTGGACCAGCGTGGCGCCCTCGGCCGCGTAGAGCGCGTCGGGCAGGCTGGCAGCTTCGCCCGCGCCGGCTTCCACCAGCACCTCGAAGCCCATCTGGGTGAGCTGCTGGACGGTGTGGGGCGTGCCCGCCACCCGCCGCTCACCGGCGTGCGTTTCTTTCGGAATTCCAACTTTCACGGCCGGGCGATTTAGCACGGAGGGCCGCCGAGGGAAAGCCATGGCGCACCGCCGGTGGGCATCGGCCGCCCTGAGGGTCCCAACGGGGGAGGGGAAGAGCCCTGATCTCCCTTGGTTTTCTGGGCGCGTGCCTCACGTGTACCGGCCAGGAGGCACCCGCCTGGGTGGGGCCCTCTGCCCAGCGTGCCAGCGGCCCAAACCCGCATCCGCAAGCTCTGGGATCCGCGCTGAGCTCATGGACACACACACCAGAGATCGGGATCGGATGGTTTGAAGCCTCGGCGAGGATCCCAGAGGTCGGGGTGGGGTGGTTGGGAGCCCCAGTGAGGATCCCAGAGGTCGGGGTGAGGTGGTTGGGAGCCCCAACGCAGATCCCAGAGGCAGGAGAGCGTGGGATGAAAGTGGGTGGCCGCCCGACGGAGGACGGTGTTTTCCAAACCGGAGTTGAACCGGCGACCCGTAGATCCCAGACCTACTGCTCTACCATGCTGAGCTATTGGCAATTTGTCCAACGCCCACGTGGCGACCACCCGGCGCCATGATGCCAGATTGGTGCAGGGGGTCAATGGCCTCGGCATGTGGGCACCCCTGCCTCTGCGCCCGCGGGGGCCAGCCGCGCTGGGCCGGAGCGGCACAGGGAGTGTGAACCCGAGCGTCCAGCGCCCCGTGGTCCTCCGACCGCACGACGGCGGTGGACGGCCCCCGGTGGCCCCCCGCGCACCTCGGCGCCCGGGGCCATGGATGGCCCGCCCCTTGCGTACCGGCTCCACGTCTGCTTTCTCTGGAGTTCTCATGCGTACCCTCGCCCTTGCCGCCCTCCTCGTCCCCGGCCTCGCTGCCGCCGACAACCACTTCCTCCTCGAGCTGGAGGCCGGCCTCGCCCGGCCCATCGGCCTGGACGCCGAGAGCGACCTGGGGTCCGCCTATGGTGGCACCTTTGGCTTCGGCGGCCGCATCCCCGGCTTCGCCCCGGCCTACTACCTCGTGGGCCGCGTGGCGCACTCCTCCTTCTCCTTCGTGGGGGCCCCGCGCGTGGGCAAGCCCGACGTGGACCACGGCGAGCTGGAGGTGGCCGTGGGGGGCCGCGTCTACCTGCCGGTGGCCGAGCGCCTCCGGCTGGTCTTCCAGCTCGCCCTCGGCGAGACCTTCGGGGAGACGGAGATCAAGCGCGAGGGCACCCGGGAGCTGCTGGCGGAGACCGAGACCTTTACGGTTTTTGGCGAAGTGGGCGCCCAGTACCGCGTGACGGAGCACTTCTCCCTGGGCGCGGCCGCCGACGCCTCCTACCTGCCCGACCGCGACGCCTTCAACGTCGTGAAGACGGCGGCAGGCCTGGATGACGACGGCGTGGGTCGCCTCCGCCTCTCCCTGACCACCACGTTCCACTTCTGAAGGCGGGAGAACACCATGAAAAGCAAAGGCTTGCGGGCATTCTTGTTGGTGCTGGCCCCCCTGTGCGGCGCGTGGAATGGGCAGGGCAACGGCGATGTGCAGTGGTCCCCCGACCGCGCGGCGCCGGGCCAGGCGCTGGACACCGAGATTGTGGGCGCGGTGCACAAGGACGTCATCGAGGCGGTGCTGGTGCTCACGGTACCCGGCCTGAGCGGCGATGGGGTGCTGTCGCTGCGCATCACCCAGGGCGATCGCGACGTGCACTTGCCGCATCCGGGCGTGCGGGTGTGGCTGCACGAATATGACGCCGAGGGCGAGACCCTCTTCCGGGCGGTGCAGCCCGAGAGCGGCACGCTGCAGGTGTCGGGACCGGGCACCGGGCCGCTGCACATCGTCCTCGATGCCACCCTGGTGGACGCGGGCCAGAGCCGCCACATCCAGGCTGCTTTTGACCTGATCCCCCTGGAGTCCACCCGCGACGAGGTCACCAACCCCAACACGGGCGAGACCGAGGCCATCTACAACCCCGGCGGCGGCTGCTACGGCACCTGGGACGAAGAGGAGACCTACAGCGATCCCGACGAGGTCAACTGGGAGGACGAAGACAGCCAGAGCGGGTGTGGCGGGGACGACCTGGACGACGACGGCCCCAGCGGCTCCGGCGGGTGCGACGACTCGAGCGCCGACGACGCCAGCGACGCCAGCGACAGCGCCGACAGCAGCGGCTGCGCGGGCGACAACGTTGATGCCGAGTCCGCCGACTCCGGCTGCGACTGCGGGGCCGACAGCATCGACAGCGCCGCCCTGGTGGCCTGTGCCCGCGGAGCCGGCGGCCGAGGCGGGCCGCGCTCGCCGTGGCCCGGGCGCCTGGTGGGCTGGCTGCCCTGGTTCTGCGTCTTTGGGTTCATGGCCGTCCTACGGCGCCGCGTGCGCCGTGAGCGCCGGGTGGGAGGGCTGAAAGGCCCCATGATTTCAACGTTGTAAGTCTCTTGCTCCGATCGCAGTAAGACCTGCCACCGCCCCCGTCCAGTGGCGCAGACCGGACGGGGGAGCAGCAATGAAGACAGCATGGGTGCTTGGGGTGGTGTTGGCGCTGGCCGCCTGTGACGACGCCGGAGGCGGCGGCCTCTCTGCGCGGGGTGGCGATGCGGGCGGGGCGGGCGGGGCGGGCGGTGGCTACGGCGGCGTTGGTGGCGGCGCTGGCGGCGCTGGCGGCGCTGGCGGCGCTGGTGGCGCTGGTGGCGCTGGCGGCGCTGGCGGCGGCGGTGGCTTTGGGGGCTTTGGGGGCGGCGGCGCCGCGGACGCCGGGGTTGCCTGGGGCGGCGCTGGCGGCGCTGGCGGTGGCGGCGGCTCAGGCGGTGCCGGCGGCGTGGGGGGTGCGGGCGGTGCCGGCGGCGCTCCCGAGCCGCCCCGAGGCAACACCAACATCAACCTCGGTGGATCCCAGGACCTCGGCTACTTCCGCCGCTTGCTGAACGACGGCATCGTGCCCACCAGCAACGACTTCGAGGCCGCTGGCTTCTTTGCCGAGCACCACACACCGCTCCCCGAGCCCGACTGCGGCGAGCGGGTGTGTGTGCATGCGATGCTGGGTGTGATGGGCAACCTGATCAACGGCAACAACTGCACGCTGCTCCAGATCGGCCTCAACTCACCCATCGTCGCCGACCCCCGCAACCG